>Ga0172380_10002332_pt1 | contig 29609 bp, 30 predicted proteins | sample Leawe162metaG_FD_119747 | JGI IMG/M metagenome (GOLD analysis project Ga0172380, IMG submission 119747) | Leachate microbial communities from a municipal landfill in Southern Ontario, Canada - Leachate well 162 metaG | ecosystem: Engineered > Solid waste > Landfill > Unclassified | place... | reverse complement strand
CTGCCCGGAACGCCAGTGTAGGCGCGGTTCCCGCGATTCGTGCGACAAGGGGCGGCAGCCGGGAAACGGCCTTTCCGACGCATTTTGCCCTCCGCGCGCTCTCTGTTCTCTGCTTCTGCGAAAAGGGATTTTCGCACGACCCCCTGTAACGGCGCGGGTTTCCGGCGGCGAGTCTGAAATAGGAATTGGCTACCAAGTTAGTCTTCCCGACCGGTGTCGCGGCCGAAGAAGAACAGCCAATCCGTGATGTCCAGCGCCATCCGGCTTTCCGGGTTGGCGGCGAGAACTTGCTGCCAGCCATCGTAGGTATCCCGCTGCTCGGTGTGGTAGGCGAGCTTGTTGCTGGTCTCGACCAAGCCCTTGCGCAGATCATTGCGGATCATGATGTCGCTGCTGTTGTCCCAGTCCCGAGCTTTAGGATTGGCGTAGGCCACGGCGATCTTCTCGCTGACCTCGATCCCCTCAACGCGAATGGTGGTCATCGGCTCCTCGCGCTTGATCAGTAACTCCCCACTCCCCGTAGGTCGGACGGGCTGTCGAATGCACGGTGTACGCTGCCTACCCTCCCTTCGGCGGCACAAAATCTAGCTACACTAACGGCGAAAAGGCGTATTTCGCAAGGATCGGATTGCAGACATCGTACAGGCGACCGCGCTGATCAATGATCAATGATCAATGGGCCGACTTCAGTAGCGAAAGCCTGAATCTCCGGTAGGGGACGCCGCCATAGCTCAGTCGACGAGCTTGCGTACCTCGATGTTCTTGAGCCAGCGCACGTGGCGGAAGCCTGTCTTGTTGTCCCGAACTGACACCATGGCGATGCGCCCGTCGGCATCGGCCAGCTGCTTGCCGGCATTTTCATAGAAGACCAGGATACCGTCGCCAAGCGGAGAATTGAGCACTTCGCCCGACGAATACAGCGCCACGTAGCCATCACTGGCCGTGGCGATGATCGCCATGCGCTTGATGTCGCCATGGTCGGTGGACTTGATGACCGCCTTGGTCAAGATGTCGCGCAACAGCACGCCGCGCACCTTCCTCAGCGTCGTGTTGGCCTTGCCTTCGTGGTTGACGATGGGCACCTCGGCGAACTGCTGCTGCGGCAGTGTCTTCAGGTCGTCGACGCTCAGGTCCAGCCTGTTCTCGACCAGGCCAGTAACGCTAAGACGGGTCGTGACGTACTTCGCCGGGTCGTCGACCTTGTGCGCCAGGGCGCCGGCGCTGAACGCCAAGAAGACGACGAGAAGCCAGCTGCGAATAGCCTTGCTCATGACGGACACCCCGGATCAGAATTCATATCTTGCGTTGGCGAACCACATGCGCCCCGGGCTCGGAAAGCCATCGGCCGTGGCGTAGTTGCGATCGGCGGCATTGTTCACCCCCACTTCGGCCGACAGGTTCTTGCTCGGGCGCACCACCGCCTTCAGGTTCATGGTGGCAAAGCCGGACACTGCAGCAAAGGTGAAAGAATCCCAGCGGCTGCTGTTGTACTCGACAAAGGCCAACACTTCGACTTTTTCACGGGGACGCAGCAGGGCGTGCGCAGTGATTTTCTGGCGCGGCGCATTGGTCAGCTTGGTAGCTGGATCGCTGATGTTGCGCAACTCCGTCAGCGTGTAGTTGCCGCCTAGTTCCAGCCATGTGGCCAGCGGGCTGCGCAGGCCCAATTCCAGCCCCGAGGCGCGTACCTTGCCGATGTTCTGCCACTGGCAGCTCTTGGGCAGGGTGCAGGCGCTATTGCCGGGCAGCAGGGCCGATTGGATCTTGTCGCTGACATCGCTGTGAAAAACGGCTGCCTCGGCCCGGGCTCCAGCCCAGGGCTGACCCTGATAGCCGACTTCGTAATTGACTGACTCCTCGGGTTGCAGGTTGGGGTTTTCGACGTAGTTTCCCAGGGCCTGGGAGTAGCGATCCTTGAGTGTCGGCAGACGGCTCTTCTTCGCTACCGTCACGTAGAAGCGAGCCGCCGCTGTGTAATCGTAGAAGAGGCCGGCCTGGGCGTTGTTGGCGGTCTTGCTGCCGGGCAACGCATAGGCGTAGGAGCGTGAGACGTTGAACAGGGACTGCGGACGCAGCTGATGCTGGGCCAGGCCCAGGGACAGGGTCAGCGCGGGCCTGATCTCGATGTCGTCCTCTGCCGCATAGGAAACCAGACTGTCCTCATATCTGGCATTGGTACTGCCCTTGGCATCGACTTCGCGGTGTTCGTCGGACTTGTAGTGGGTAACGAAGCGCAGGGTATGCCCGCTCAGCCGCGTCGATTCCAGCTCCGCCGAGCCGCCGCTGGTCCTATCGTTGTAGATGCTGCGCCCGGTGGCGACGCTGCCCGAGCCGGAGGTCTTCAGCGTGCTGTAGGTCTTGTCTGTGTAGCTGTCGGTCTCGTTATCATAGCTATCCTTGTACAGCTTGAACTTCAGCACTTCGGCACTACCCAGCGCGGTCCTGGAGATGAAGTAGAGGCTCTCTTTGTTCCAGTACGGCCAGCGCCAGTAGCGGGTGGTCGCTGCCGGGTCGACTGAGGGAGGCTGTCCCTTTTCGCCGTCCTGCCTGTAGTAGCTGAGTGTGTATTCATCGCGGGTATTCGGCGTCAGGCCGAGCTTGAGCGAGAGCTTGTCATCCTTGCGGTAAGAATTGTCGCGCGCCCCGCCATCCTCGCGCGTGGTCGGCTTGAAATCGGAGGAAAGCGGAAAGCTGTCGCTCTTCAAGGACGAGGCCCCCGCCTGCAGATACCACTGGCCTTGATTGGTGCCGACATTGGCCTGGACCTGCCGCTCGCTGCCCGAGGCGAATCCGACCAGGGCGTCACCCTCAAAGCCGACCCTGGGCTTGCGCGATACCAGGTTGATGGCACCGCCGATGGCATTGGGTCCATAGCTCACCGAGCTGAAGCCCTTGGCCACCTGGATGGCGGCCAAGTCGGCGGTGGAAAAGCGGTTCATGTCCAGATTGCCGTCATAGGGCACATAGACCGGGATGCCGTCGATGAACAGGGGCACCTGGCGCGAGTCGAAGCCGCGCACTGAAATCAGCTTTTCGTTGCGTCTGTCGGTGGACGACAGACTTACGCCAGAGAGCAGATTCAGAGCATCGCCCACGTTGTCGCGATTGAACTGCTGCATTTCCTTACGCGTGACAATGGAGGCCACCTGGTCCTCGCTCAGCGTGCCGTGGTCGGGCCGGCTCGCCGTCACCGTCACCACCCCCAACTCGAAGGCACTTGTCCCGGCGCCAGTCTGAGCGCTGGCGGCCCCGCTCACTAACGTCACCGGGATCGCAAGCGTAGCAAGCGCAATCATGTTCACCCTGACTCGTGCCGAAGACGAGCGCCTCACTGCTTTGTACATTTCCATCCCTTTTCAATTGTTTTTACTTACACGCCGGCCAGTCCGGATCGGCCGGCGATTGTGTCAGGCACAACATGCACGAACAATAGGAAAGGAAGGGCATATTCCCGCATCGCGACCAACACCAGCCGAGAATCGGCAGCGCATGGCTCGGCAAGAGCGAAGCGACGAGCATCTGATTCAGATTTTGCGGGTTGTCGCCAGCGGCGAGAACGTGTTTTCGGCCGCGGTCGAGAACGCGATCGTACAACATCCGGGTGTGATGGGAATGGAGCCACACCCGCTGCCGCTAGTCATGTCGGCTCATCTTGCCGTATCCTGTCAACACTGCGCCGCAAGGCGAAACAGAGGAGGCTTTGGTGAGTAATCAGGGTGCAGACTCCGGCCTGCCAACGCTACTAAGGAAACTTGGGGCGATGACGGCAATCCGCGATACCTACTTGGTTGAGCAAAGCCTCTTGCGTGCGCTCGGCCCGCAGATTGGCGTCCTTGAAACATCGCTTTATCGAACCGATGAAAAAGGAGAATTTATCCGTGCGCTTTACCATTCGCGCAAAGTGGTGAAAGCAGGCGACTCGCAAAAAATTGTGGAGAACGTCGAGGAGGTAAGCGAAAAACCACAAGTGCCGATTGCCATAAGCAATCTGATTGAGAGCGTGCGTCTGCTCGGCAAGTCCTGCAGCCGAAAGCTTGAGGCTGACCTGCTTACCTGCTACCCGATCTTTGGCAATAATGAACAAGTCGGCTATTTTGTCTTCCAGCGCGATAGAGGCGTTACGCCAGTTGAGGATGCGATCATTCAAGGCATCCTTGAAGTGTTCACCAACTACTATAACCTGCTCGATACGAGTCAGCGCGACCAACTCACCGGATTACTAAATCGCTATTCCCTGGAAGCCAATCTCGACAGATTGTGGAATCTGCTGTCGGCACGGCTAAGTGACGCCGGCGATGAGAATAGCAAGCGGACCGTCGCTCCTGAAACCTACTGGCTTTGCGTGCTGGATATTGACCACTTCAAGAAGATCAATGACACTTTTGGCCATGTAATAGGCGATGAGGTGCTGATCATAGTCACGCGCCTGCTGCAAGCAGCGTTTCGCCAATCCGATCTCATATATCGCTATGGCGGTGAAGAGTTCATCGTCATCATCGCGGCCAATGACCTCGACGCTGCGACGCTGACCTTTGAGCGAGCGCGGTCCAGAATCGAGCAATTCCATTTTCCGCAAGTGGGCCACGTGACTATCAGCGGAGGATTCTCCGGCGCTGATACGGGGGTCTTGCCGAAAGTGGTCATCAACCGTGCGGATAGCTCACTCTATGCGGCCAAGAGTGCCGGGCGCAATCGCATCTACCATTATGAAACGTTGATCAGGGAAGGCGTTTTGAAAGAAGCGCCATCAGGAAGCATCGATCTGTTTTGAGCGCACCCAGCGCAAGTGCGCTGCGATCTCGGCCTTCCGCCGCGATGCGTTCAAGGGTCCTGACGATGGAGCTTATCCGCGCTGGCCTGAACCTGTTGCGCCAGCACTTCGAATCCATTTATGGGCACTGGCCTGCCGAAGAAGTAGCCTTGATAGGCGTGACAGCCAGACTCCGCCAGAAGGTCTCTCTGCGCCTGGTCTTCTACGCCCTCGGCAATAACGGCCAAGCCGAGGCTCTGCCCCAGCGCGACGATGGTCTTGGCTATCGCGGCGTCGTTGGGGTCCGTCAGCAAGTCGCGGACAAATGACTGGTCGATCTTCAGTTGATCGAGCGGAAGGCGCTTCAAGTAAGCCAGCGAGGAATAGCCGGTACCAAAGTCATCGAGGGAGAAGGCGATACCAACGGCTTTTAGCGCAAACATCTTGTTGACGATCTGCTCCACATTGGCTACGAGCAAGCTCTCCGTTAGTTCCAGCTTCAGGCGTTGCGGATTCGCGCCGGTGATCTCGAGTACGGCCAAGACCTGGTCGACGAAATCTGCCTGATGAAACTGTCGGGCGCTCACATTCACCGAAACCGTAAGGTGAGCCATCTGCGGATTGTCGGCCCACGAGCTGAGCTGAGCGCAGACTGTCCGCAAGACCCAGTAGCCCAAAGGCAGGATCAAGCCCGTTTCCTCGGCGAGCGGGATGAAATCAGCCGGCGAGACCAGCCCGCGCTCGGGATGTTGCCAACGCACCAGGGCTTCGGCTCCCGTCAATTCGCCCTTTCCCGCCACCTGGGCCTGGTAGTGGAGCAGGAATTGGCTGGCTTCGAGCGCCCTTTGCAGATCTCTTTCCATGGCCGCCCGTTCCTTGACCGCAGACTCCAGGGTGGGGTCGAAGAAGCGAATGGAATTGCGGCCCGACTCCTTGGCCTTGTACATGGCCAGATCGGCTTGCTTCATCAGTTCATCGATGGCTAAGGCATCACCCTTGAACAAGGCGACGCCGAGGCTCGCCGTGCTGCTGTAGGGCCGATTCTCCAGTTGGTAGCGTTCGCTGAGCGAGGCCAGAATCTTCTCGGCGACAGTCTCTGCACTCGCCGCGGCTTCTCCCTGGTTCGTACTCAATCCTGCCAGTACGATCACGAATTCGTCGCCGCCGAGGCGGGCTACGGTATCTCCCTCGCGCAAGCACTTGATGAGGCGTTGTGCGGCTTGCTTCAATAGCGTGTCGCCAACACCGTGACCAAGGGTGTCGTTGAGGGTCTTGAAATTGTCGAGGTCGATGAATACCAGCGCGCAATAGGCACCGCTGCGCGACGAGGCCGCCATGGTCTGTTTCAGCCGGTCCAGCAGCAGCGTCCTGTTGGGAAGCCCAGTGAGTTGGTCATAGAAGGCCAACGAGCTGATCTTTTCCTCGGCCAGCTTGCGTTCCGTCAAGTCCAACTGCGTGCCGATGTAATTGGTGACGACACCATTGTCATCCCTTACCGCCGAGATGCTGAGCCATTTCGGGTATTCCGATCCATCCTTGCGCTTGTCCCAGATTTCGCCCTGCCAAGCACCAGTATTGGCGATAGCCGTCCACATCTCGCGATAGAACTCCTCGTTGTGGCGGCCGGACTTGAGAAGTCGCGGATTTTGACCCAGAGCCTCCTCGGCAGAGTAGCCCGTGGCCCGCACAAACGCCTTGTTGACGCGCAGAATGGTCCCCTGCGGATCGGTCACCACCAGGCCTTCCTGCGACTCGAAGGCAACAGCGGCGAGGCGAAGCTCGGACTCTGCCGCCTTGCGATCGGTAATGTCCTCGACCATCAGCAGCAGGTGCCTCTCTCCGTGGATCATCAAAGTGGAAAAGATGCCCTCGAGCCAGACGATTTTTCCGAAAGTCGTGTGGACGTAATATTGATTGTGTACGTCACCCCCTTCGAGCAAAGTCCTCTGGGCGGCGCGAAGCAATCCGGATGTCTTCCACGAATTCAGCTCGAGGTAGTTCTGACCGAGCATCTGCTCCACAGATGTGCCCACCATGGCGGCAGACGCGTCGTTGGCCATGACGCATTCGCCCGTCGCCGCGTGGTAGACCAGGATGCCGATGGGTGAGGAAGAGACAATCTTCGTATTCAGTTCCGCCAGTTCGGCAATCCTCTGCTCGTCCCTCTTGCGTTCAGTGATATCCGTATAGACCCAGATGGAAACAGCTTCAAGAGCCGCACTCGAATTGACCGAGTGACCGGTTTGGATGGTCCAAATACGGCGGCCGTCCTGACGAAGCATCTCTGTCTCGAGACGGGCGTAGCCGTTCTTCGCAAGTTGCGCATAGCCGTCTCTGCCGGCCGCTGCAAACTGTTCCTCTGAGCAGTAGAGAATCCGCGTCGACTTTCCCTCCAGGTCCGCGGCGCTGGCGAACCCAAGCATTTCGGCTACGCGTTGGTTGCATTTGCGAATCAGCCGATTCTGCGCCATGATGATGCCGACCTGCGCGTTGTCGAAGATCAGTTGCTGTTCCGCGAGTATCTCGCGGATTCTATTTTCAGCCTGAACACGTTCCGTCATGTCCGTGTACGTGCCAACGTAGTTGGTGTCTGCGCCGTCGCTGTTCCTTATGGCTGTTATGGTGAGCCAATGAGGATGTATGTCGCCACCCTTATGTCGATTCCAAATCTCGCCTGCCCAGTTGCCATCGCGAACGATCTTGTCCCACATCCTGGCGTAGAATTCCCGGTCATGGCGACCGGACTTCAGGATATTCATCGGGCGGCCGACCGCCTCCTCGGGAGCGTAACCGGTGATTTCGCTGAAGGAGCGGTTGAGCTTGATGATTACGTTCCTCGCATCGGTAATCACCATGCCTTCTTGCGACTCAAACGCTGCCGCGGCGATGCGCAGCTCGATCTCGGCATCTCTGTGCTGGGTCACATCGCGCAGGGCGCAAGCAAAAACATTGCCCTGGGCGGTTTCAATCGTGCTCAAACTTATCTCGACCTCGCGTTCGCTACCGTCCTTGCGCCGCACGGTGATGGCCCGTCCTGCTCCCATGCGCCTCGCCGATGAGGATCTTGCGAAACCGGCGCGCAGCGCCGGGTGAGCGCCGCGGTAGCGCTCGGGAAGCAAGATTTCCACCGGTTGGCCAACAATTTCATCCGGCGAATATCCGACGAGATTCTCGATCCGCCGGTTGGCCATGGTAATCAGGCCGCGCGAATCGCTGATCAACAGCGGGTCCGGGCTTGCGGCGAAGATGGCGTGCAGCCTTTCCTCGTTGGCGGCGCGGCGCATTGCCAGCAGACTGCCGATGCGCACGAACAGTTCTTCCTCGATCACCGGCTTGATGATGTAATCGGAGACGCCGAGATTGAACAGTTCTATGCGCCGCGTCCTCTCGTCAAACGCTGTCACGGCGAGGATGGGAACGTCACCCTTGACGCTGGCTTGGCGCCGGATATTGTTCACGAAGGCCAGGCCGCTAACCGAACCGTCGAGCACAATGTCGGTCAGCACCAAATCGTAGTTGTTGTTGGCAAAGCTGTTCAATGCCTCGGTTGCCGTGGCATAGGCGTCGACCTCGAGACCGCGATGCTCGAGCATGGCCTTGAGGATTTCTCGTTGGCTCCTGTTGTCTTCGACGTAGAGAATGCGCCCCTGCAGCATTTCGTGGTACGAAGGAAAACGCTTGATGAAGGCCAGCAACTGTTCTACAGCGCTCTTCTGAAATATCTCGGTGACCCCTGCGGGCAAAGCCTTGGCCAAGGTCTGCGGCGAATCTTCCGATGTCAGGAGGACGAAGGGCTTGGCGGAAAACTGCGGCAACTTGCGCAGGCGCCGGCACAACTCGATGCCTTCCATGTCCGAGAGGTGATACGCGGAGCAAATGAAATCAATTTCTTGAGCAACGATCAGGTCGAGCGCCGCTTGCCCCGAGTTGCAGACAAAGAGCTCGAACTGGGCCTTTGGTAGAGACGCGGCGAAAATGCCCTGAAATGTCTTGCTGTCGTCGGTCAGCAGAATCTTGTGCCGGGTGTCAGACTTGGGCCGAGTGGACATGCTGGCGAAATTCCCTGGTTAGGATTGAGCTGTTGCAACAGATTTCAGCCGCCTGTTCTTGAAAGGCGAGTACCTTCTAGCAGCGCCGTACAATGAGCTTCTGCCCCATGACTAGGACAGATTCTCCCATTCAATTCCGAGATGTGAGTCGTCGGTAGGCATATTGATGATCGCCGCCATCATTCTATCTCAAGGCCAGGCCGACCATTCCTGCGCTATTGCCCACTTCACTTGGCCCGATGCCGGTAGCGGCTACATGGATGCGCCAGCCGGGAATTGATATGCGTCAATTATCTTGCGCCGCCTACCTCTCCAATGTCACCCTGATCGCCCCCCAGGCGAAGGCGTAGCGGCGCACGAAGCAAGGCTGCCACTTGTCAAGCCGTCAAATTTCCTGGGGCCGGCTTTCTATCGGACATTTCCAGGACGCAGCGGACTTGTGCCATGGGGGAGGGATGCAAGGGCGCATTGGCTAACGCCGCCGAAGTACTAAGCCAGTTAACCGAGAAGCGCGAGCCGCTTGTCATCACCCAATATGGGGAAGCCAAGGCAGTCATTCAGGACGTAGCCTCCTAGGAGGAAACGCAGGAAACGCTGGCGCTGCTAAAAATTCTCGCGCTGGGCAACGCCGAGATTGAAGCGGGCAAAGTGAAACCCGTGGGTGCGGTTGTTGCTGGGCTGCGGGCCAAGCGGGCAGGCAAGTAGTGGCAGGTCAAAAGTATGCGGTACTGCTCACCCAGGGTGCCGAACAGGATCTGGAATCACTCCACGACTACGACAACCTCCCATGTTGATCGGTCGATTGTAGGTCATGACTACGCCATGTCACCTGATTCTTGATGCTTTATGCAAGCGAGAGGTGCAACCTGGCTATGCCACCTTGAACATCTCGTGCATCACCAAGATCACGCTCATGCTAGCGAAAGGGATAATGAGGAAGGCGCTGACCGCGGCAACGGTGGCGGCCGCAGTTTGACCCGGCCCGGTTCGCGATGCCTGCATCAGCTGAGATTTGAATTGGCTGAGTTGTTTCATCTGTCTGTCCTCATTCAAAGAAGTTATCGAGTGTCGGCAGCATAAGGAGGAAACATTAAGGGCTGCTTAAGCCTCGCCTCGGCTGTCGGACGACAACTCTCCCGCGGCTGAACGACGGACATGGGGCTGGCGGTCCGTTTCGTCCTGCTGGCCGATGCGCGGCGGCCTGGGATGCCGTTGCCGTTAAGCTTGCCTTAAGACAACACCGCTAATCTGACAACCGTTTCAACACGCATGGGGGTGATGATGAAGGACAGTACCAGGGCATTTTCCCGCGGCCAGATCATCTACCGCGCCGGCGACGAAGGCCACGCCTGGCGGATACTTACGGGGTCGGTGCGCCTCGACCTGCGCATCGATGACGAACGCATGTTCGGCGGCCTGGCCCGGCCCGGCGACGTGATAGGCGCCGAAGCGATCGCCGAGGACGCCTATGCGTTCGATGCGGTGGCGCTCAGCGAATGTCGTCTGGCGCCGTGGGCGGAGGATAGCGGCAGCGCCGACAGGGATTCAGTGCTGCAACTGCTCGCCGCGGTCGAGCGGCGCGCTGCCGAGGCCCTGGCCCTGCGCCGCGGCAACGCCCTGGACCGGGTTAGGCGGCTGATCCTGATGCTTGCCGACGGTCGCGGCAACACCATCGCCATTCCTCTTGCCAGGGACATCGCGGAAATGACCGATCTGACTGCGGAAACCGTTTCTCGCGCCTTCACGGTGCTGCGGCGCCAAGGAACGTTGACGAAACACGGCTCCCGTTTCGGCCTGGTGCAGCGTGGCGAATTGCAGGCCATCTGATGCCAGTCCGGTCCTGATGCGAGTATTGCGTTCATAATGGAGGAACACATGCAAACTTCGAACAGAACTGCCGACGATAGGCTCGACGACCGACATGATGGCGGGCAGCGACAGCTGTCGGGCCTGACAGCCGGACTGAGCGGCCTCGGCTTTCTGATAACCCCTTTTCTGGTGCTGGGAGTTATCCTGATGCTCTTCGATAGCGTGGGGATTTGATGTGCCGATCAAGAGGCGGGTTCCCGTTTGCTGTCTCCGGCCGCGTCCCGCCCTGGTCGATCCGGCGATCCCGGCCGCAAGGATGAGTGAAATGCCTCCCCACGAGAAGCACCTTCGATGCGCGTCCTGATCGCCGAGGATGATCGCCTGCTGGGCGAGGGCATACTCGCCGGGCTGAAGCAGAACGGCTTCAAGGCGGAGTGGGTGCGGGACGGCCTTGCTGCCTGGACGGCTCTGCAGGCGGAAGAGTTCTCGGCATTGGTGCTCGACTTGGGCCTACCCAAGTTGGCGGGCCTCGACCTCCTGCGCCGCCTGCGCGCGAATAAGTCTGCGCTGCCCGTGCTCATACTCACCGCCCGGGATACGCCGCAGGACATCGTCACCGGGCTGGATAGCGGCGCCGACGACTACCTGGTCAAGCCGTTCGATCTGGGCGAGTTGGCGGCACGCCTGCGCGCTCTGGTGCGCCGTGCCGCGGGCAGCACGGCACCAATGCTCGAATGCGGCGCTCTGCGCATCGATCCAGCGGCGCGCAGCGTCGAATACGAAGGGCGCAGCGTGGAACTTGCGGCGCGCGAGTTCTCGCTCTTGCACGAACTGGTACTCAACGCCGGCAAGGTGCTGACGCGCAGCCAGCTCGAGTCGAAGCTCTACGCCTGGGGTGAGGAAGTCGAATCCAACGCGCTCGAGGTGCATGTCCATCACTTGCGTCGGAAGCTCGCTCCAGAACTGATCCGCACTGTGCGCGGTGTTGGCTACATCGTGCCGAAATGAACGCCTCCAGGGTGCACAGCCTGCGCTTTCGCCTGATCGCGGCGACACTTTCGGCGATCAGCATCGTCTGGATCGCCGTGGCCGTCGGCGCATGGCATGAGGCGACATCAGAGTCTGACCGACTGTCCGACCATCATCTGCGCCAATTTGGCCGGCTGATGGCGGGTCTCGTCAGCGATTCCAGCGCAGAGGAGGAGATTGCGGAGCATCTCGAGTCTCCCGGCTTTATCCCGCAGACGACCACCCAGGTCTGGTCCGAGGGAACTCTGCTGCTCTTCCGCACGGCTGATGCGCCGCTGCAGCGCCTGTCGGAGGTCGACGACGGCTTTGCCGATAGCGTCAGCGGCGGTCAGCAGTGGCGCGTCTACAGCGCCTGGGACACGAGCCGCCGCTACCTGGTGCAGGTCGCCGAAGTTTTAGGCACCCGCACTGCCGTCAAGTACGAGCTGGTGACGCATCTGCTGATGCCCCTCGCCGCGGCCCTGCCACTACTTGCGGGCGCCCTGATCTGGCTGATCGGCGCCAACTTGGGGCCTTTGACTCGCCTGGCGGAATCGATCGCCCAGCGTACGCCAGAACGCCTGGATGCCATCTCCTTATCCGATGCGCCGAAGGAGTTGCATCCCATACTCGAGCAGTTGAACCGGCTATTTGCCAGAGTGGGCCAGTCGATGGAGCAGGAAAGGCGCTTTACGGCCGACGCTGCCCACGAATTGCGCACGCCCCTGGCCGCGATGCGCGCCCATGCGCAGGTGGCGCGTGCCACGCGCGACGAAGGCGACCGTGATCGGTCGCTGGATTGCCTGATCGAAGCCAACGATCGTACGACGCGGCTGGTGGCGCAACTGTTGACCCTTGCCCGCGTTGATGCAACCAACATCGGCGATAAATTCATCGACGCCAATCTTCGCCAGATCGCCGCAGAGGCGATCGGCCTGGAGGCTCCGCTAGCGCTTGCCAAGTCCATCGAAATTGCACTCGAGGATGGTCCTGACGCCATCGTGAGCGGCAACCCTGTCCTGCTTGCCGTTCTGGTTCGCAATCTGGTCGATAACGCTGTGCGCTACTCGCCGGCCGGCGGCACGGTGACGGTCATTACCCGGCTCGATGCGGACAGGGCTGTTCTCGAGATCCTCGATAGCGGGTCAGGTATCCCGGTGTCAGAGCGGGCGCGGGTTCTGGAACGCTTCACGCGGATAGACGGCAACCAGGAGGCGGGATCGGGATTGGGCCTGTCCATCGTTGCGCGTATCGCCGAATTGCATAAGGCGCGTCTTGAACTGGATGATGGTCCCGGCGCAACGGGATTGTGCGTGCGGATTACCTTCCCGCGTATTTGATGCCCAAACCAAGCCGGCGGCGCTGGCAGGCAGAGCGAAGAACGCTATCTTCTGCCGACAGTTCCAAAGGGGTTGTTGGTAGTCAAGGAATCGGCGATCGGGAGTCCCGCCCTTCGTTTCTCGACCGCCTCCTTGAAGGGGTTCCCTGCGGCTGGCGAACCTCTCTCCGCACGATGTGGTTCGGCCAGGGAAACGTCGGTTTTCCCGTGCGCGTCCAGGTAGGCTTGGAATGGATTCTTGATGTTCGCCGGATCTTGCCGTACCGGCCGAGCGGTATCGATGGATCGCCGCTCCTTCGCCTGCGAATCGAGATAGCTCTGGAAGGGGTTGGCGGGGAGGGGAACTGTCTGCGACGGATACGCCGCCGCCGCATTGCCGTCGGGCGCCCCGGTCGGCGCTGGATGCTGGGCTCGCTCGGTGGGGGCTTCTGCGCCAGACCCACCGCGAAGTCCGGACGGGGTGTCGTCGCGTGTGGCAAAGACGACAACAGATGCCGCGATCGCGGCAACGACCAGATAGGGAGCCTTCCCTTTGATTTCCATCAGGGACAAGTGACCAGCGTCAGCGTGTGAGTGCGGTACTCGGTGGACACGTTGGTACTCAAGCGATCATACTTGTGCCGTATTCCTTCGGCAGAACCGGCAAACGTGGTCGGATCGAAAGCAACTCTGTAGATCGCCGTCTTGAAGTTTGTGGTCGTTGTCTTGGAGCCGCTGAAGCTGCCGATCAGCACGCCGCCCACGACGGCGACATGGCCACTGATCGCCAGATCCGCGCCGTCGGTATCAGAGAACATCCCCATGTAATTGAAATGACCTTGCCCCGCCTCGCTGACCGAGAACTTGAGCAGCAGGCCTGCTTCCGTCTGCCAGCAAAAATCCCCGATCTCCGCCGCAGCCGCGTTCCATGCAGACAGAAGAAGGAAAGCCATCGCCGACAGGCGACACAACGTGCGTTTGTAGTTGGACATGAAATCCCTCCCGCGTCAGATCGCTCCGGTCGTTGGGCAAGCCAGCGCTGTCCTGGAACGATGATAATCCCCTATGGGCAAGCGGCGGCGATAGTCATCGTCCCCGCCGTATAGCGAGCGGAATCTCTCTGTCCCGTTTCCGCGTTATAGTCATTTCCTACGTCATAGAATTCGCCGCTGTACGTCGCCGTATCGAGCGATGCATGCACGGCCGAGGTATCGCGCCAACCGCCCGTCACATGCCGCTGCGACCCCGACAGATCCAGATAGAGTCTGTCGCCGATGATCTGTCCAGACCCGGAAACCGTAAAAGGATTATCGCCGGGAACCGCGACATACCCGACCAAGGTGAAGGAAGTGTTGCTGCCCAGGTTTGTCACGTCGGTCTTCATGACGTAAGTGTATGGAACTGTAGTGTTGGCAGTGGTCACGGTTGCGGTCATGTTCCAGCAGAAGGTACCCATGTAGCTCTGCGCCAATGCACCGGCTGGAGAAAGTAGCGTCAACACCAGAAGAGCCGGGAAGATGAAGCCGTTTGGCTTGGGTGAGGTTTTATCATTCTTATTCATGGGGCCCCCGTTTAGAAAAACCGTGCGTAGATATCCGCTCCGGATGACGCAAGAACAGCATGAACATCGTAGAATAGGCCGAGCCCTCATTCAATACTCAGATCTGTGTATTCGCGGCCCCCCAAGACTCGTACGCACAGTCGGTGTCACGTGGCGGCGACTTTGCTTGTTGCCGGGCCAGTCCTCGGGGAAACCGATTAGCCTTGGCGCTAGGAGAGAGACCGTAATGGCGAACAAATCGCAAGGCACTCGCAACTTCATGCGCGCGGGCGGAGTAAGCGGCGCCAGCACGGGAAACGCCAGGCAACAGCCTTCGAAGCTCGTGCGCGCACTGCAGGCTCGCGCGGCAAAGGATAGATTGGCGGAACTGCCGGGCAAGGCAAAGAAGCTTATCGCCGAGCTGGTGCGAAAATAAGTCGGCAAACCCGACGTTCAGAGTTCCTTGGTCAGCTTCGCCTCGATATCCCACAATCCACTCGAGCGCCGCAAGAACATCATCCGCCGCTCCGGAGAGAATATCGCCGCTGTCGAAGTGGAGGCCGTGCTGCAGACCCACGCTGCCGTGGCACAGGCGGCGGTGCTGGCTGTGAAAGACGAAGTGCGCTCGGCCCGGGCGCCGGGCAAACAGGTTCATTCCCTGCTATTCTTTTGGCGTTCGAAACGCGTCGATTGCCAGACTCCGGGGGGGGAATGCGCCAGACCATCTTGATGCTGTTGCTCGCCGCTGCTGCAGGAAGTGCGCTGGCGGACTGGGTAAAGCTCGCGGCTGCGGGCAATGCGGCCAACACCATCTACGCCGATCCGGCCACGATCCGCAAGGCGGGCAACAAGGCGAAACTGTGGACTCTGGTCGACCATCAAACGGCGCTGTCGGACAGCTTTGGCAAGGCACACGCCTCGGAGAAGGTGCAGTGGGAATATGACTGCAAGGATGACCAACAGCGGATGCTGGCTTACGTCACCTTCGCCGAGAATATGGGCAAGGGCAAGACGGTATTCAGCGATCCGGATCCGGGCAAGTGGAGCCCGGTCGCCGCTGACACGGCGGAAAAGGCCTTGTGGAAGATCGCCTGCGGGAAGAAGTAGAAAGGTCGAGCGGAACCCTGGCGGCAATAAGCGGTTAGAATCGCGCCGACGTTTCGCTCCGGCAACCCGTTAAATGAGCAAGAAGACCTACGACGAATCCAGTTTTCGCGTCCTCAAGGGACTCGAACCGGTGCGCGAGCGACCGGGCATGTACACGCGTACCGACTCGCCCGCCCACATCATCCAGGAAGTGGTCGACAATTCCGCCGACGAGGCCCTGGCGGGTTTCGCCCGCAACCTCCACGTGCTGATGCACATCGATGGCTCGGTTACGGTCACCGACGATGGTCGCGGCATTCCCGTCGGCTTGCATCCCGAGGAAGGCTTGCCGGTCGTGGTCCTGGCCTTCACGCGTTTGCACGCCGGCGGCAAGTTCGACAAGAAGAGCGGCAACGCCGCCTATGCCTTCTCCGGCGGCCTGCACGGCGTCGGCGTGGCGGTGACCAACGCCCTGTCGACCCGCGTCGACGTCGAGGTCCGACGCGACGGCCGCGCCTGGGGCGTGCAATTCTACGACGGTGGCGAACGAACCAGCGAACTGGTCGACATGGGGGCCTGCGGCCGCCAGAGCGGAACCCGGGTGCGCGTCTGGCCCGATCCAAAATATTTCGACTCGCCGCGGATCCCCGCGCCGGAACTGGAACGACTGCTGCGCTCCAAGGCCGTGCTGTTGCCTGGCGTTCAGGTCTATCTCGACATCGAACAGGCCGACGGCAAGGTTTCGACCAAGACCTGGAGCTACCCCGACGGCCTGGCCGGCTATCTGCGCGAACTCGCCGGCAACCTCGAATCGGTCGCGCCGATCTACGCCGGCGAAAAGTTTGCCGATGCTTCTGACGAGAATTTCGCCGAAGGGGAAGGCGCATCCTGGGCTCTGAGCTGGTACGCCGATGCGCTGCCCTCCGAATCCTACGTCAACCTCATTCCCACGGTGGCAGGTGGCACCCACGAGTCGGGACTGCGTGCCGGCGTCTTCGAAGCGGTCAGGAGTTTTATCGAGCATCACGCCCTGCTGCCGCGCGGTGTCAAGTTGCAGCAGGAGGATGTCTGCGGGCGCATGGCCTACATCCTTTCGGCGCGTATCCTCGACCCGCAGTTCCAGGGTCAGGTCAAAGAAAAGCTGAACAGCCGCGAGGCCGTCAAACTGGTCGCCGGCATGGTGCGCGACCCGCTGGAAATATGGCTCAACAACCACGTCGACGCGGGCAAGGCGATCGCCGAACTGTCGATACGCCAGGCGCTTGCCCGGCAGAAGAATGCGCAGAAGGTCGAGAAGAAGAAACAGTCCGGCGTTGCGGTTCTGCCAGGCAAATTGACCGACTGCGAATCCACCGACATCGCGGACAACGAACTCTTCCTGGTCGAAGGTGACTCTGCCGGCGGCAGCGCCAAGATGGCGAGAAACAAGGAGACCCAGGCCATACTGCCGCTGCGCGGCAAGGTGCTCAACTCGTGGGAGATCGAAGCGGGGCGCCTGTTTGCCAACGCGGAAATCCACGATATCGCCGTGGCCCTCGGCGTCGACCCCCATGCCCGGGATGCCGAAGCGGATTTCTCCGGACTGCGCTATGGCAAGCTGATCATCATGTCCGACGCGGACGTCGATGGCGCCCACATTCAGACCCTGCTGCTGACCCTCTTCTATCGCCACTTCCCTGCTCTGATCGGGCGCGGACATGTGTATGTCGCGCAACCGCCGCTATACCGCGTCGATGTTCCGGCCCAGGGCAAGAAGCGGCCTGCAAGGCGTCTGTATGCGTTGGATGAGGGGGAACTCGAGGTTTTCCGCGACCGCCTCGCCAAGGAAGGCTTCCGCCCCGATCAGGTCGAGGTCGGACGCTTCAAAGGTCTGGGCGAGATGAACCCGGAGCAATTGCGGGAGACGGCCATGGATCCGGCGACCCGGCGCGTCCTGCCGGTGGCCGAAAGCGAGGGCAGTCGCGGGCAGACGACGCGACTCTTCGACTTGCTGATGGGCAAGGGCGAAGCCTCCTCGCGCCGGGCCTGGATGGAGGAAAAGGGGCATCTGGTGGAGGCCGACGTCTAGCATGAAACAGCCCCCACGCTCACTCCGTTCGCTGCCCCCCAAGGGGGCGAGTCAGCCCCTTGGGGCGGCCCGACGGTACTGACATGAGCCACACGCCAGATCTGTTCGACGACGCCGAACTGCCGCCTGCCGCAGCGAGCTCCCCGCCGCCGCCGGCAGCGCCCTATCCGAACTTCGACGACAGCGGCGCGCTGCCCCTGGCCGACTACGCCGAGCGCGCCTATCTCGCCTACGCCATGAGCGTGGTCCGTTCGCGCGCGCTACCCCAGGTCGAGGACGGCCTCAAGCCCGTGCAGCGGCGGATTCTCCACGCCATGAACGAGATGCGCCTGTCGGCCTCATCCAAGCACGTCAAGAGCGCCCGGGTGGTGGGCGACGTGATCGGCAAGTACCACCCGCACGGGGACAGCAGCGTCTATGACGCCATGGTGCGCGTAGCGCAGGATTTCTCCTTGCGCTATCCGCTGGTCGACGGCCAGGGCAACTTCGGTTCGCGCGACGGCGACGGTGCGGCGGCGATGCGCTATACGGAGTGCCGCCTGACGCCTATCGCCGAACTGCTGCTGGCCGAGATCGACCGCGGCACCGTGGACTTCGCACCGAACTACGACGGCGCCTTCGTGGAACCCCGGCTGCTGCCGGCGCGCCTGCCCTTCGTGCTGCTCAATGGGGCCTCCGGTATCGCCGTGGGCATGGCCACCGAGATTCCTCCGCACAATTTGCGCGAAGTGGCGGAGGCCACGCGCCTGCTGATCAGGAAGCCCAACGCCAGCCTCGACGAGGTCCTCGCCGTGCTGCCGGGACCGGACTTCCCCAGCGGCGGCCAGCTCATCGCCCAGGCCCAGGACATACGCGACACCTATGCCAGTGGCCGCGGCAGCCTGCGCATGCGCGCACGCTGGCACGTCGAGGATCTGGCGCGCGGCCAGTGGCGCGTGGTGGTCGACGAACTTCCGCACGGCGTGTCGACCTCGCAGGTCCTGGCAGAAATCGAGGCCTTGACCAATCCTCAGCCCCGTGCCGGGAAGAAGGAGATCGCGCAGGAGCAGAAGAATCTCCGGCAGATCGTTCTCGGCGTGCTCGAGTCCGTCAGGGATGAGTCCAGCGACAAGGCGGCGGTACGCATCGTGCTCGAGCCGCGGTCGTCGCGAATTCCACAGGATGAGTTCATGGCCGTGCTGCTGGCCCGGACCGGCCTCGAGGCCAGCGTGCCGATCAATCTGACCATGATGGGCAGCGACGGCCGGCCGCAGCGGAAGAACCTGCAGCAAATCCTCGCGGAATGGATAGGTTTCCGCTACCTCACCGTCGAGCGGCGTTCGCGCCATCGCCTGGCGGAGGTCGAGCGGCGCGTGCACATCCTCGAAGGGCGCATGACCGTCTTTCTGCAGATCGAGAAGGTGATCCGCTGCATCCGCAACGCGGACGAACCCAAGCCGGAACTGATGGCGCGCTTCGGGCTGACGGAGATGCAGGCAGAAGATATTCTCGAGATTCGCCTGCGCCAGCTGGCGCGCCTCGAAGGCATCCGCATAGAAAAGGAGCTGGGAGACCTGCGCCAGGAGCGCGGACAGCTCAACCGCCTCCTCGCTTCGCGCAGCGAAATGACCAAGCTGATCCTCAAGGAAGTCAGCGACGATGCGAAACAGTATGGCGACGCCCGCCGCACACTGATCGAGGCGGTCGCCCCAGTGGCCGCCAGCGAAATTGCCGTCCCCGACGAGCCGGTGACGCTGATCCTGTCGCAGAACGGCTGGGTCAGGACACGCCAGGGGCATGGCATCGACCAGGCCACCATCACCTACAAGACCGGCGACTTTCCGCTCCTGGTCGCGGAGACCCGCACGGTCTGGCCTCTGGTCCTGCTCGACAACAACGGTCGCGCCTACAGCGTGCGTGTCTCCGACCTACCTGGCGGGCGCGGCGACGGCGCGCCTATCGCCACCTTGATCGAACCGCAGGATAGCGGCCGCGTGGTCCATGCACTGACGGACGCAGCGGAGAGCCAGTACCTGTTCGCCAACTCCGGCGGCTATGGCTTCATCGCACAGCTATCCGACCTCGTTTCGCGCAACAAGTCCGGCAAGACCTTCATGACCCTGGAGAAGGGCGAAAAGCTGCTTGCCCCGGCGCGCATCGTCGGCAACGCCATCGCCGCACTGTCGCAAAAGGGTCGGCTATTGGTCTTCGCCTTGAGTGAAATGAAGACCCTGGCCAAGGGGCGCGGTGTCATCGTCATGGACCTGGACAAGGGCGAGGAGCTGCTGGCCGTTGCCGTAAACGACGGTACTGCGGTCAGGGTGATCGGTACCGGCCGCGGCGGCAAGCCTGGCGAACAGCAGATCGCTGGCGCCGAATTGCAGAAGCATCGCATGCATCGAGCCCGCAAGGGATGCTTGATTGGTTCGAAGATTCGCCCGGCACTCGTGCGCTGATGCGCTGATGCGCGTTCGTTGCGGCTGCGCCGATGAGCTCGACTGGCGGCGAGGCGGAATCGGCCTCGCCACTGCAAGACAGGCAGGCCTATTCCAGCGTGAAGCCAACCTTCAGAGAAACCTGCCAGTGGGCGACCTTGCCATCGACCACATGGCCCCGTGTCTCGGTGATGGTGAACCACTGGATGTGTCGCACCGTCTGGTGCGCCTTGGCGATGGCGTTGCTCACGGCATCTTCAATGCTGACGGTGGAGGATCCGGTCAGCTCAAGCAGCTTGTAGACATGATTGCTCATCGCATTGCTCCCAAGAGTTGATCAAAGTGTTGCGTCGGATCGGCGTCGATCCGCGTCGGGGCTTGAAACACCGGGCCACGTCTACCCCGGCAGCCGCACCTGGGCAGACATGGCCGGACATTGTCTATTGGCCGGGGCGATGAGTGGGGGTGAGGCTAGGTTTCATCCACTCGGTCCTTTGACCTATCCTCGTTGATGCGATGGCAATATGCCGCACCGGCGAAACCAATCGCCACGATGACTACAAATGTCACCCAGAAAAGTGAATTCAGTTCCATGTCGTCCTCCTCAAGCGGGTTGGCAAATCCTTCTTATCAGCGCTCCCGTTCTGCGCGGGATTTCCCTATTATCGCGATGGCCTTTGCTTTCTGCAAGTCGCGTGGCGCCAGTCGTGGGGCGCCAGTCTCGCGGCACGCGGAATCGGCTTGCACCAGCGATGAGTCCTGCTACTCGCTCCAATCCTGCCGTCCTTCCATCTCCTCATTGATGTCCATATGGAGATCGGATAACCAGAGGTCCAACACGGCCAAGGCCTCGGACGACCATTTCTCCAGCGGACCAAACTGCTCGTCCATCTTCAGGAGTAGGGTTTCCATCTCCCTGCCAGATCGTCCCTTCATGTCCGCATCCTCCCTCTGGCTATCATGCCGCGCCTCTCGTAGCGGGCTCGAGGAAGCCATATAGCCAATATAGTTGATCTGGCGTCTTCGAGCCTGTGAAATGGGCGCACAAGCCATCGCCGCCATTGCCGCTGGCGATGATTTGGCGCCATCCTGATGAGAGAAACATGAGCCGCACATTGACAGACCCGCAGATGGCGCCATAGACTGCGCCCGCTGCGACTGAGCAGCCTTGTCGATTGCGCCCAGGCATCAGCAAATAAGGAAAGCGGTGATGACACTGACTGGTGGGGATCAGGTAACAGAGCTTGGCCTTGGCCTGTTTTTCGAGGATTGGACGGTCGGGCGGAAATTCCGCTCGGTCGGACGTACCATCCAGAACGCCGATGTCTGCGCCTTCATCAACGTGACCCACATGAATGAGGTGCTGTTTACCGACATGGAGCACGCCCGGAACGAATCGGCGATGAAGGGTCGTGTGGTGCCGGCGGCGCTGTCCTATTGCTTCGGCGAAGGTCTCTGTCTCGCGAATACGCTTCAGCACACGGGTATAGCCTTTCTCGACATGGCGCTGTCGATCGACAATCCGGCGTTCGTCGGTGACACGATCCATGTGGAAATCGAAGTGATCGAGGCGCGGCGCTCCAAGTCACGCCCTGACCGCGGCCTGGTGAGGACGCGCAATCGCGTCGTGAAGAGCGACGGCACGCTCGTTCTTACGTATACGCCGCTGCGTCTGGTGAAATGTCGGGCATGAATCTGTCGCCGAAAGCGATGCCGTCTCGAAGCGCTGCCGCTCGATCAGGGGAGGTTCACCCAGAATCCGCTCGTCGGCGCGATGCTGCCTGCGGACGCGCTCGATAAGCTTGCGAAGTCGAGGTATCCGTTGGCGTTGATGTAGCTGGTCAGTCCGCCGCTATTGACCAGACTCGGCGCCCAGAAATACCACTTCTGCCTTGGCGCATCCCAAGCCCGCAAGGTGGTGAGGTTGGTCGCGACCGCATTGACCTGGCCGGGCGAAGGCGGACCGGCAAGCTGGGAGGCGATGGCCGCGTCGAACTGGGCCGGCGTCGGATTATCTCCGGTCGCGATCAGGCTCCAGCCATGGGGCAAGGCATGAGTTCCGCCAGCCACCGTGGTGGCCGCGGGCCTCGCAGCGAATGCCGCTGATGGATCGGCTAGTCGCCGGAGACTGCTCGCTCGGTTGGCAAGCATGGGTTGGCAACGCGGGCCTTGCGGCTTCGATTTCAACTGGCGATAATTCGGCTTCAGCCCCATGCAAAAGGACGCAACGCTATTGACGGACCCGGGTGTCTCATTGTAGATTTCACCGGCCCGATGGCAACGCATTCGGGACACGGTGGCGCCGATTCATGAGCTGCGCCGGCCAACCGCTTCAAACCGATGTATTGATGGCGCATTCGAAAAAAACGGAAAGGCGGCGATGCTCTTGCTTCTGGCGGTATACTCGAACCGGGTTTCTGCGCGATAAGGGAAGCGATAGACTTGCCGATTGCCGGGCCGCTTGAGGTAAGCTATTGCATTGGTGCCAAGCCTGTTGAACGCTGTGGAGGCTAGTGATGGACGAAGAACGCCGCAAGCTCAAGGAGGATGTCATTCGCGCCGACCGCGGTCCGTTCATCGGCTGGTGGGATACGCTGCTGCGCGTCGAACCGAAGGTCCTGCGCCGCGTGCACGAATTTCTGCTGGTCGGCGAGAAGGCGACCCATATTTCGGAGAAGATGCGCCACCTGATCTGGGTGGCAGTGGACATCGTCGTCACCCATCTCTATCCGCGCGGCGCCGGCGTCCATGCGTCGATCGCGCTGAAGTGCGGTGCGACGCCGCAGGAGGTGGTGCAGACGCTGGAAATTGCCGCCTCGGTGAGCTGCCGCGGCTTCGAGGAGGGATTGCCCATCGTGCTCGCCGCCATCGAAAAGAAGGAAGGCAGCGCCCAACGCTGGCAACGGCCGCTCTCCGCCGAGGAAGAAGCGCTGAAGCGCAATCTGCAGGGTCGCCTGGGCTTTTTCAGCCCCTGGATGGAGCAGACCCTGCGCCTATGGCCCGACTATTTGCAGGCGCTGATCGACTTGGGCTATTCCGAGGTCACCTCGGGCAGCGGCCTCGATGCCAAGTCACGCGAGTTGATCTTTTTCGGCGCCCACGCCTGCCCGGCAATAGGCAACAAGGACGGGATGAAGATTCACGCCGAGCGCGCCCTGGCGGATGGTGCCACGCCCGACGAGTTGCTGCAGGTGTTGTCATTGGCCAACTACATCGGCTTGCATTCGATCGCCGAGGGCATCAACACCGTATCCGAGCATATAACAAACGCCGAGGCACAGGCGGCTGCAAAGAACTAGCGGGTGCAACGTCGGCCGGTCCGTCGGCGCACGGGAGCCGACGAAGTTCGGCCATAGAACGTTGCATTCTTGAAGGAGGAGCATGGGAAGTCTGCCGCTGCAACTGCTGGTCACCGGGACCATGGTGGGCGCCATCTATGGCCTGATCGCCACTGGCTTTGTGGTCATCTACAAGTCCGCCGGCGTCTTCAATCTGGCGCAAGGGCAGATGGTGATGCTGGGCGGCTATGTGACCCTGGCCTGTTTGACGCAACTCAACCTGCCGCTGCTGCCGGCGCTGATTGTCGGCAGCGTGGCATTCGTCATCATCGGCGTCCTCATCGAACGCCTGATGATGCGGCCGCTGCTTGGGCAGTCCGTCCTGGCCTCGGTCATGATGACGATCGCCTTGCAGCTCGTCATTGGCTCGATCGTCATGATCGTTTGGGGAGCGAAGGTCACGCCGTTTCCGAAAGTTTTTCCGCAACAGCCGTTATTCGTCGGTCCGCTGGTGATTTCGCAAGTTGGCCTCTGGGGCTTTGTCATCTCCTTGCTGGTGTTTGCGGTGTTTACACTTTTCTTCAAGTATTCGAAGCTCGGCATGCTGATGCGAGCGACGGCGGAGAGCCATGAACTGGCGATGAGCATCGGCGTCGACGTGAAGAAAGTCATGCGCCTGTCGTGGATGATGGGCGGCGTCGCGGCGCTGCTCGGCGGCTGGATCATGGCGAGCACCGGTTCGGTCGGCCCGCAACTGGCGATCGTCGGCTTGACGGCGCTGCCCGTCGCCATCTTCGCCGGTCTCGAATCGATTCTCGGCTGTCTCATCGGCGGCATCATCGTCGGCATAGCGCAAAATTTTGCCGTCGGCTATCTCGATCGCTACACCGGCGGCGGCCTGTCCGACGTGACGCCCTATATCCTCATGATGCTCGTCTTGCTGGTCAGACCCCATGGGCTCTTCGGCATGAAGAAAGTGGAGCGGGTATAAGATGAATGGACCCCCACGCTCACTTGGTTCGCTGCCCCCCGAGGGGGCCCAGGCCTCCTTTGGGGCGGCCCGGCAGGAGGCCTGAGATGATCACCGGCAGCATCAGCAGGAGCTTTCAGCAAGACACGGCGATCATCGCCAACGGCAAGCAATGGGCGGTCCTCATCGCCTTCCTTGCCATCTTGCTCCTGTTGCCGCACTTGCCGCTCTTCAGCAGCGCTCCCGTGCTGGGTTTGATCAACGGCATCGGCGTGGCCATCATTGCGGTCACCGGCCTGCAAATCCTCACCGGTTATTGCGGCCAATTCTCCATGGGGCCGTCGGCGCTGGTGGGCGTCGGCGCCTATACCTGTGCCATCCTGACGGCGAAGTGGGGCTGGGGCTTCATGCCTGCCCTGCTCGCCAGCGGCTTCGCTGCGGCCCTGGTGGGCTTTGCCTTCGGCATTCCCTCCTTGCGCGTCAAGGGCTTCTACCTGGCGCTGTCGACCATCGCGCTGCAGTTCATTTTCGTTTTCCTGGTCGAGCACGGGCCGCATGAGGTCACCGGCAACATCGACGGGCTGCAGGTGCCGACGGCGCGTCTGCCGGATTGGCTGGGCGGCATGGCCATCGATAGCGCCGAAGGGAAGTATTATCTGATCCTGGCCTTCGTGCTGCTGGGACTCTTTCTCGCCACCAACCTGGTGCGGACCAATGCCGGACGCGCCTTCATCGTCGTTCGCGACAACGAATTGGCGGCGCAAGCGATTGGGGTGAATCCCTTCAGGTACAAGCTGCTGGCGTTCTTCATCTCCTCGCTCTACGCCGGTGTCGCCGGTGCGCTCTATACGCAACTCTCCCTGTTCATCGCACCGGGCGATTTCACGCTGACGACTTCGATTTGGTACGTCGCCATGCTCATCACCGGTGGCATGGGCACGATTTCCGGCGTCGTCTTCGGTTCTGTCCTGCTCAACGTCCTGCTCTTTCTCGGGCCCCGCTACGGTCCGCAACTCACTTCCGTCTTTCCGCAACTATCTGACGGAGCCGTCTACGCGGGGCTCAACCTGTTGCTTGCTCTCGTCATCATTCTGTTTCTGGTGTTTCAGCCGCACGGTGTCGCCCACTGGTGGAAGTCCGTTAGCAGCCGTTTCAGTCGGCGCTATTTGCAGTAGTTTTTCATATAACGAGGAGATCTTTATGATCAGGCAAAGAGGAGTTTTAACAGGACTGCTGGCACTGGCAGCCGCGCTGATGCTGGCGACGACTGCAATGGCCGCGACGACGCCGGCGAAGGAAGCCGCCGCGAAGCCGGCGCCGGCGAAGAAGGCGCCGGCAAAGGAATTGCCGCCCTATGTGATTCCTGTCGCCACCGACAGCACGGGGCCATTTTCAAGCGACCAAATCATCATCTTCCTAGGCCAGCAAATGGCCATCGCGGCAATCAATGCGCAAGGCGGCATCGCCGGCAGAAAGCTCGCCGTGCGCGCCTACGACACCGGCAGCGATAACGCCAAAGCGGTGCCCGTCTATAACGCGATGGTCAACGACGTCCATCCGACCGTCATTCTGTCCAACTTTTCTGGGCCGGCCGCCGCGATGCTGCCTTCGCTCAATCGGGACAAGGTCAATTTGATCAATGTCTCTGGTGCCGCACCGTTGCTGGAGCCGCCTGGCTATGCCTTTTGCGCGCGGCCCGACTATCCCGATGAACTGATCGCCTTCGCCAATTGGCTGAAGACCAGCCTGCCCGCCGGCAAGCCCATGCCGAAGATCGCCTTGCTGCTGGTCAACGCGGCTTTCGGCCAAGCCAGCACGCGCGCCGTGCCGGTGCTCGAGAGCATGGGCTTCCAGGTCGTCACGCAGCAATTCGTCCCGTTCTCGCTGGTCGATCCGACGCCACAGTTGCTGGCGATTCGCGATGCCAAGCCGGACTACGTGTGGGTCGTTCACGCGCTGGGGCAAATGGCGCAAATCATGACCGCAGCGAACCAGCTGGGCCTCACCAAGGAAACGACCTTCGTCGCCCCATCGGTAGGGGGCCTGGTTGATGTCGCGCGGATATCCGGTGTGGCCGCCACCGAAGGCATGATGCAGGTGTCGCCCTACGCGAGCTTCACCGAAACCAAGCTGCCCGGCGTCAAAGCGATGAACCAAATGCTGCAGCAGGACAACCCGGCACAGTTCCCGCCGGGGATCAACCATTACATGGGCTGGTCCACCGCAGCGCTCGCCGCCGAAGCGCTGAGGATTGCGGTGGCAAAAGTCGGCTGGGACAAGCTGACCGGCGAAGACGTGCACAAGGCGCTGACCAGCGGCAAGCTCGATATCGGCGGCGTCACGTTCCCGCAAGACTTTTCCAAGACGCGCCGCGGCACCAACTTCGAGCGCGTGCACAAAGTCGTGAAGGGTGTGCCGACGCCACAGAGCGATTGGTACCCCTTGCCTTACAACTTGAAGTATTGATCCGTTAGCGCTGCAAGCGCCGGTCGGAGCGGTCGCGAATGCCGCTTCGCAGGCGCTTTGCAGTGTGCATCGCAGCGAGCAAGCAGGAGTCGGCCGCGAATGAATCCAGGCGCCATTCTCAGCGCACGAGGCATCAATCTGCAATTCGGCGGCGTGCGCGCCCTGTCCGAAATTTCGCTCGATGTGCTGCCAGGGGAGATCCTGGCCATCATCGGGCCCAATGGCGCCGGCAAGAGCGCTTTCCTGAATTGCATCAGCGGATTCTATCGGCCGCAGGCCGGAGAAATCCTCTTCGAGGGCAAGCCGATCACCAAGCTGGCACCGCACAAGATACCCAGGCTGGGAATCGCCCGCGTCTTTCAGAACATCGAGCTGAATACGGGGATGACCACGCTGCAGAACCTCATGGCGGCCCGCCATATTCACTTTCGCTCGAACTTCCTCGCCGGCAGCGTCTACTTCGGGCCGGGGCGGCGGGAAGAATGCAGGCAGCACCGCGTGGTGGATGAGATCATCGGCTTTCTCGACATGGAGCCGATGCGCCATCAACTCGTCGGCAGCCTTCCTTACGGATCGCGCAAGCGCCTGGACCTCGCTCGTGCGCTGGCTCTGGAGCCGAAGCTGCTGCTGCTCGACGAGCCGGTGGCCGGCATGAGCCGCGACGAAAAGCAGGACATGGCGCGCCTGATCACTGAAATTCACCAGCAGCGCCAGATCCCCATCGTGATCATCGAACACGACATGGCCACCGTGGTCGATCTCGCTGACAGGATCGTGGTATTGGATTTCGGCATCAAGATCGCCGAGGGCAAGCCGGAAGAGGTGCTGAGAAATCCCGTTGTGGAGAAGGCCTATCTGGGCGAGGATTTTTCTTACTAGAGCGCGCCAACTCAGCCCAAGATGAAGAGCCAGAGAGAGGTCTGCCGGTGTTAAAGCTAAGCGCTGTCGAAGTCAAGTACGGTGGGGCGATCCAGGCGCTCCATGGCGTCTCCATGGAGGTGAGCGAGGGGCAGATGGTTGCTCTGCTCGGCGCCAACGGAGCGGGGAAGACCACGACCTTGAGGGCGATCTCGGGAATGCTGAGGCCGCAAGACGGCGCCGTGACCGCCGGTGAAATAGAGTTCGATGGGGTCAAGATCGAGGGAAAGAGCCCCGAGGAAGTCGTCAGAATGGGCATCGTGCAGGTTCTCGAAGGGCACAGGACCCTGACCAGCTTCACCGTTGCCGAAAATCTGAGCATAGGCGCGCACCTGCGCAAGGACCGGGCCGGCATCAAGAGCGACATGGAGCTCATGTACGACTATTTCCCCAAGCTGAAGAGCCGGCGCGCGGAGCTTGCCGGCTACCTTTCAGGGGGAGAGCAGCAGATGCTGGTCATCGGGCGGGCGCTGATGGCGCGGCCCAAAGTGATGCTGCTGGACGAGCTCTCGCTCGGACTCGCTCCTCTGGTGATACAGGACATCCTGCGCGCGATCAGGCGCATCAACGCCGAATCGAAGACGAGCATTCTCCTCGTCGAGCAAAACGCCAAGGCTGCGCTGTCGGTGGCGAGCTACGGCTATGTGATGGAAGTCGGCAGGATCGCGGTCGAGGGACCGACCGAGATGCTGAAAGACAACGACAGGGTGAAGGAGTCCTATCTCGGCGTGAGCCGAAGCGGAGACGAAGCGACAAGGGCCGAAAATGCCTAAACGATCAGCTCAACCGGATCTTGACGCCAGCCTTATCACCGGCGCATGGAAGCTGGTGGCGTTCGAAATCGAATACCAGGATACGGGGGAGCGCAAGGACTCCTACGGAAAGGCCCCAAGAGGCCGCCTGATGATACTGCCCAATGGCCTGATGATGACGGTCATCACCGGCGACCAGCGCCCGGTACCGCAGAACGACAAGGATCGCGCCTCGGCATTCAAGACCATGTTCGCCTACTCGGGCCGCTATGAGGTCGATGGAGATCAGTGGCGCACAAAAGTCGATATCGCCTGGAATGAAACCTGGACGAACACCATACAGACGAGAAGCTTCAGCGTGACGGACTCGCAGCTGGTTGCCATCACCGCGTGGACGCCGAGCGCCGGCGAACCGCAACGCACGGTTCGCGGCATACTCACCTGGGAGCGGGAAGCCTAGCCCATGGTCGCGGAGAAGAGACTGTCCGGGCGCGTTGCATTGGTCACCGGCGCCAGCCGCGGCATCGGGCGCGCGATTGCGCTGCGCCTCGCCCAGGACGGGGCCGATGTCGTGATCAACTACAGGCAGGACCGGGCGGCCGCAGAGGAGGTGGCGTCGCTGGCGCAGGGCCTGGGCGTTCGTGCGCAGACGGTGAAGGGCTCGGTGGCCTCGTTCGAGGATTGCGCCGCCATGGTGGCGCAGACGGTGAAAGCCTTCGGCTCGCTCGGCATATTGATCAACAACGCCGGCATCTCCAGCCGACGCCATTCGGTCGTCGATACCGAGGTGGAAGAATTGGAGGAGCAGATGGGCGTCAACGCTTTGGGCCCGTTCTATCTCTGCAAATTGGTGGCGCCACACCTGCGCCGTGCGCCCCGCTCCGACGTCGTCTTCGTTTCCAGCATCAGCACCACGCTGCTCAACGCCAATACCGCGCCCTATTGCATGTCAAAAGCGGCCGTCGAGGCGCTGGCGAGCGTCTTCGCCAAGGAGGAGCAGGCCCACGGCGTGCGGGTCAATGTCGTCAGGCCCAGCCTGACGGCGACCGATATGGGGCAGCAGGTGAGCGAGACGGTGTTGGGTGTCGCCGATATGCACCAACTGGACAAGTCGGCGCCGTTCGGCCGCATCAGCACGCCGCAGGACATCGCCTCGCTGGTGGCCTATCTGGTCTCGCCGGAG
>Ga0172380_10002331_pt1 | contig 29620 bp, 25 predicted proteins | sample Leawe162metaG_FD_119747 | JGI IMG/M metagenome (GOLD analysis project Ga0172380, IMG submission 119747) | Leachate microbial communities from a municipal landfill in Southern Ontario, Canada - Leachate well 162 metaG | ecosystem: Engineered > Solid waste > Landfill > Unclassified | place... | reverse complement strand
TTCATACTGAGCCCAGTTAGTGTCCTGAAACTCATCCACCATTATATATTTAAATTGCTTCCGATAAAATTTAAGGATATTCGGTCGTTCACGGAATAACTTCAGAACATAAACGATTAAATCACCAAAGTCCAAAAAGTTATTATCCAGCATCAACTGGTTATAGGTGTGATAAGCGTCGGCCAGTTCCCTGATTCGGCCAATTTCCATCTCTAATTCTTGCGCTTCCTCCGCCGAATCACCAGTGTCGCCCTTCTCCTGCTTAGATTCTAATTCGTCAGCATAATGTAAATACTCGGCAGGAGAAATATTTTCATCCTTCAGGCGAGAAAAATGATGCAATAGTTCAGAAATGAATTTAGTCGGATTACCGAGAGGACGATAATAGTCCAATTTAAAGAGAGCTAAATTTTTTTTAACTAAAACCCATTGTTCGGTCTCATTTAAAACCTTAAAACCGCTATCTAAACCAATATCCAAGCCAAACTCACGTAAAATTCTTTCACCAAAACCATGAAAAGTATTAATCCATAAATCTACATAACCATAAGGCAAAATTTTATCAGCCCGCTCCTCCATTTCTCCCGCCGCTTTCTCGGTAAAAGTTAAAAGCAAAATTTCGTCGGTATTAATATGACGCTTGGTAATCAAATAAGCCAAACGATTAATTAAAACCGTAGTCTTACCCGTCCCAGCACCAGCCACAATTAACAATGGACCCTGATTATGCTTGAGCGCCCTTGTTTGTTCTTTATTTAATTGAGGCGAATTCTCCTCAGGCATTTTTATTGATTTAAAATTGTAGAATCTTTTTTAACTCCGCCGGCTTCGCTTGTCCAATAAGCGCTAAATTTAAACCACGATTTACAAAAATTTTCTTGGCGGTCGCTAATAATTCTTTAGCACTTATTTTTTTAATTGTTCGTAAGAAATCTTGTGGCGTCAACATTTTTTTTCTGAGTATTGCCTGACGCGCATACCAGGTAGCAATATCATCCGTCGCTTCCATTTGCAATAAAACCTTACCGGTCAATAAATCCTTAGCCCGTTTTAATTCTTTCGCGTCCACTTCTTCTCGGGCAATTCTTTTATATTCCTCTAAAATTATTTTTATCGCCGCCTCTGCTTTCCCGATGGGCACCCCAGCCTGAGTCGTTAAATAACCGGAGTCAGAATAAAATTCTGCCGAGCTACGCACACTATAAGCCAAACCATTTCTTTCGCGCAGATTAATAAATAAACGCGAACTCATAGAGCCTCCCAAAATAATTGACAATAACTTAACACGAAATTCCTCCGGATGGCCAACGGGGTAAGCACGCACGCCGAGTGACAAATTAATCTGATCAATTTTCTTCTGAAAAACTTTTAATTGTGGCTCACTTTGTTTTTCTCGTAAAGCCAACTTATCAGCCCAAGCGTTGCGAGGAAAATTAGAAAATATGTCCACGGCCACCTTTTTATCCGCCGCCTTAAATCCGCCAGCTAAAATTACAAACATACTTTTACTGCCATATTGGCGAGTAAAATAATTTAAGAAGTCTTTTCTGGTAAAGCGACGAATATTAACCTTAGTTCCAATAGTGTCCCAACCAGCCGGAGTATCACCGTACAAACATTCCTCAAAAACATCTTCCACGTGGATCATGGGGTTATCTTCATACATATTAACTTCTTCTACAATTACCCCTCTTTCTCGCTCAATTTCTGCCTCTTCAAATTTAGAATTAAGTAACATATCACCTACGATATGTAAGGCTTTCTTAATTTTAGGAGCCGCCACCTTAACCCAATAACCGGTGTATTCTTTAGAAGTAAAAGCATTATATTCGCTGCCTAAAGCATCTAAATTGCTGGACAAATCTAAAGCCGTGGGGTGTTGTTTAGTCCCCTTAAAAAACATATGTTCCAAAAAATGTGAAATACCATTATTTTGCTTAGTCTCATATTTAGAGCCAGTTTTTACAATTACTAAAACGGTAGCCGTGGGTGAGTTTTTTAGCGGCACAGAAATTAGAGGCATCTTGTTTGACAAGAAATCAATTTTATATTTATTCATAAATAATTAGTTAAATTCCGTAAATACGAGAGACTTTGACAATCAATCTTGTTTTAAATTTAGCATATCTTTGATATAATTTAAAGCAAGGAAATAAAATACAATTATGTCTTATAAAATTAATGATCGCAGTCTTGTTTTAAGCCAGTCGGCTATAAATAACACTAAACATTACAAAATTCTTAAAATCCGGGATTTGCCGGATGAGGATAAACCACGCGAAAAAATAATTAATAATGGCGTGGGCTCTTTAAGCTCCGCCGAATTGTTAGCCGTGGTCCTTGGTGTCGGCACTAAAAAGGAAGAAGTATATTCCATGGCGAACCGTTTACTACGCGAATATGGTGAAAAAGGAATTGCTTATCAAAAAGACCCAAATTTAATTGAAAAAGATTTAAATATTCCCCTCACTAAAGCCTGCCAAATTGTCGCTTGCTTTGAATTAGGTCGTCGTTTTTATCAAAAAAAGCCGGGCGCATCTATTACTATTCGTACGGCGACGCAAGCTTTTTCCCATCTAAAAGATATGGGAAATTTAAACAAAGAACAATTCCGTGGTTTATATTTAAACACCCACTATCAATTGATTCATGATGAAGTTATTTCTCTAGGAACTTTAGATGCTTCCTTGGTTAGTCCGCGTGAAGTTTTTCGCCCGGCCTTAGAATATTCCGCCGCCGCCATAATTATCGCTCACAATCACCCCTCCGGCGTATTAAAAGCTACGCAGGCCGATGTCGATATCACCAATAAATTAATGGAAGCGGGAAATATTCTTGATATTGAAATATTAGATCACATCATAATCGCTAAAAATAAATTTTCCAGTATACTTTAAGTAGCCACATCATTAATATCGTTGTCTGGTTATGGCTAAAAAATACCAAATTAAAACCTCTCCTCGTTTACTCAAAGATGAAGTCAGCGTCAGAAGACACGTGGCTAGTGATGATTATTTTGGCACCATCGCTACCGTCTTATCCCTTCTTAAACAAGAAATTAAAAAAGACGGCGTTAAAAACGTCGCCCTGCTAAATAAAACTCTAAAAAACTTGGAAACCGATCTGGTTTTTTTACAAAAAAATTATTATATTAACAAACGACTAAAACCAAATAAAATAACAGCTACAAAAGGCCCAGTATCAAAAACAGGAAGATAATACCAAAAGGCAAACTAAGCAACCAATGATCAAATAACATCAATACTAAAACAGTGGCGAACAAAGCCGGCGCGAAAACTTCACGGCGGTTTTTTGTTATTAAAATAAACAAAAAAGAAATAAAAAATAGTAAAGTAAAAATACCACTCTCCGCTCCCAGCAATAAGAAAGTGTTGTGCACCGGCTGATAAGCCCAAGCGGCTTTTTTAACCGTATCCCGTTGTTCTAAAGCTAATAAATAATTACCAACCCCAACACCAGTTACCCAATTCTGCGACCACAGCTCCTCCGCCTCTCTGACATAAGACAGACGCTCTGTCACAGACTTATTTTCCAAACGACTAGCAGCTTCTATCCTCACGCGACATAAGTCTTGATAAGGGATAGCAACAATTAAAATCATGACCGCGGAAAAGAACATCAAAACTAAAAATCTGCCGATGATCCAGGTATCTCTCTTAATGACCAAGACTATACAAAGAACTATCCAGCCGACAATGGTCGCCAACCAGGCAGCGCGAGAAAAGCTAAAGAATAAAGCAAATAAGGCAACAAAGTGAAAAACGAATAAAGATAGTGATTCCACGACATCACTCTTGCGGCGAATTACTTTGCGACTAGATAATAAATAAGCAGAAATAACTAAAGCTATCGCTAAAACTCCTCCCAGAATATTAGGATGATCAAAACCGCCATAAGCCCGTAGCCAGCGGCCAGATGCCGCCTCCACCACTGACGTGCCTAAAATATTGGGGTCATGAAATGCTAGACCTAAATACTTATTAGCCGGCGCATATTGAGTTAAAAATTGATAAATACCGAGAGAGGCCTGCAAAAAGAGGCTAGCCAAAAAGATATAAAGTATTTTTACTTTATTCACGCAAGGATCATCGCAATCATAAACGGAGTGCCCCTCTCTAAGTAAATAAAATAAAGCAATTCCCGATAAAAATAAAATATAAAAATAAAAAGACAGCCACTGATCATGAGCAAAGAAGAAAGAAAATAGAACTCCTAGTTCTAGCCCTGCTAAAGTTAACCACAGAGCAGAGACCTTTTCTTCTTCACCGCGAAAACGTAGTTTATAAACAAAAAAAGCAATGAGAATTAGAAGCAAGAGAAAATGACTTAAATACAGAGAAATTTCATTAAAATTTGCAGAGGCGGGACGAAGAATCAATTTCGTTTGCCAAAGAAGAGAGAAAACAAAAACGTAAAAACTATATTCAATTAGTCGCGCCAAATATTTCTTGAATTTTTTTTGCATATTGGTCAGCATATTCACGACGTCGATCGTGAATATAAAATTTTAATACGGAATCGTTGATAACCACTCCGTCGGAATTATTTATAGCCGTTCGTAGATATGACGGCATGATTTTTAATTGCAATTTTTTGGCGACCAGTTCAAATAAACCGACTACTGTGCTTAAAAATTTTAAAAAATTATATTGTCTATTTTTATTATACAATAAAACTAAATTATTACGCCAGTAATCAAAATAGGGATCCGCTCCAGACAAACGTAAATCATGCCAGTCCTGATAATCTACAGACATATAAAAGCTTAAACAAATAGTATCACGTTTCCGACGGGGTGTAGGACGACGATTTAAAATTTTTGCCAAACCAGCGCAATATAAACGACTCAACCATAAGCGTTGCGGAGTGGTAACTACTAAAAAATCAATATCACTACCATCCCGCAAATTATAAGATCCCACGACATTACTTAAATATACTTTTCGTACAAACGGAAAAAAACTAAAAATTATGGCAAAACGACGAGCAATCTTCAATTTTCTCACAAAATAATTATAACGCTGCTGCCGAATAGTAATAATATCAGAGCGACCAGACAAAAAATAAAAACCATCTTGGCTATTTATAACTCTAAGCGATTTTTCTTCTGGCACTTCCTTGTTAATTGAAATTTCTTTATCCAATAACTTTACAACCTCCAACAAGGGAACCGGGGCAGAAAGATGCTTTTTAATTTCCCAGGCTGTTAAGGGCCAATCAAATAAATCAAAGAAAGCAATCGTTTTAATGATTGCCCTTCTTAATTCTAAACCCACTAATTTTGTCGTCACGGTATTTAAGCCCGACATAAAAATTAATTATCTTTAGGACGTTCAATTTTTAAAACCTCAATTTTGCTCTCCTTATCAGTAATCTTTGTCACATCTTTATCAATCTTTTTAAATTCGGCGTAAGCATTATTATAATGATTAACGGTCGTAGACATGGCACTGCCTAATTTTTTCATAAACTCATCATAACTGCCCATATGCCGTCCTAATTTTTCAATATTGGCCCGTATTTCCTTGGCTTTTTCTTCAATTTGCATAGCTTTTAAGCCCTGTAAAACCGTCTGTAAATAAGCCAAAAAAGAAGTTGGGGAAACAATAATTACCTTCTTATCACGAAAGGCATATTCAATTAAATCACGCGTATTCACTTTAACCGTGCCCACGGAATTAACTAACAAATCATAGTAGATAGCCTCGGAAGGGATAAACATAAAAGCAAATTCCAAAGTACCCTCGGACGGTTTGACATACTTAGCCGTTTCATCAATCCGATTTTTTAAATCCTGTTTAAACTGTTGCTCTAACTTAACACGTTGTTCTTTGTCGGTCGCGTTAATTAATTTCTCATAATTTTCCAAAGAAAATTTAGCGTCAATCGGAATAATCTTATCTTTCACAAAAACTACAGCATCAACAATTGTACCGTCTTTAAAAGGATACTGCATCTGAAAAGACTTAGGCGGTAACACATTTTTTAAAGTTTCTTCTAAAAAATATTCACCCAACACCCCCCGTTGTTTAGGATTTTTTAAAATATCTTGTAAGTTCTGCAACTGAGCGGAAAAATTTACCACCTGCTTATTAGTTTCATCCAACTTCGTCAGTTTTTCCGTCACATCGGCAATTAATTTAGCAGATTGGGAAGTAATATTTTGTACAATTTTAGCATTCTGCCCAAACTGCGCCTGATTAGTGCGATGTGTTTCCGAAAGTTTTCTGTCTAACTCTTGTCGTAACTCACTATTCTGCTGGGCCAATTGGCTTAATTTTTCCGATTGTTGAATTAAACGCTCCGAGACGGCATCAATTTTTTTATCATCACCAGTTTGATTTTTACGCAACAATAAAATCAAGATACCGATCACGCCAACTATTAAAATTACTAACAGAAATATCGCTAAAAAATTATCCATATTTAATTCACCTTATTTTTCAATAAATCCCGAATCTCGGTTAACAATTCTTGCTCCTTAGTCGGAGCCGAAGGGACATTAGGGCTAGGTGGCTTATTCTCCTTTATCACTTGCTGTTTCAAAATAGCCAAACCTTTAACCATAAAGAAAACCGCTAAAGCAATTATCAAAAAATCTAAAATATTTTGTAAGAAAATGCCAATATTAATAACCGAAGCGGCTTGATCGGCGCTAGCTGACTTAATAATCCACTGCCAATCGGAAAAATTTACACCACCGAGCAAAAGCCCCAAAGGAGGCATAATAATATCCGCCACTAAAGAAGAAACTATTTTGCCAAAGGCACCACCAATAATAACCGCCACCGCCAAATCAACCGCATTGCCTTTAACGGCAAAATCTTTAAACTCTTTAATAAATTTTTTCATATTTTTAGTTTAAGCAGCTTCTGCTGTTTTACTTTTCCCGGTGGCCATAAGCTCTTGCAAACGTGCTAATTTTTGTCGCTGGCGTTTAATAATATCTTTCTTTTCTCTGTCAGGGTGACTAATTAAATGAGGATCAAGCACTAAGAGTCGACTCTCTCTGTCAGACTCTATAACAGATATATTTCTCTTACCTAATAAATCTAGCATCTCGCTACTTTCTCTATCCTGCTTTTCATTAATAGTAATAAAAGTGGCAATATCTTGTTGTAGGCGAGGCTGAGTGGCTATATAATCCGGCCAATTATCTTGCTCTATCATGTCAAACAAATCTTTCGGTTGACGACCATAATATTTTTGCAAAGTAGTAATTGTGGGACGGCCATTCCGAGGATGTTCCATAATAACCGAGTACTCCTCTGCTATTAACTCGGGAATATCTTGGAACCAAGTTTTTACTCTTTCATATTCAGATCTAATTTCTTTAGCCCGCCTGGCTAAATCAGGTATATCACCACAATCTTGGTGATCAAATTTTAAAACTAAAGAAGGTGTATCTTTATCTCGGCTGTCCAATAAATAAACATCATTCTCCCCTCCGTTACCAATAACTCCTTCTTGAAAATCATATACATTGGGATCAAAAGGTAAATTTTCTGTTTTATAATTATACTTTATATCCGGTAAAAACGTTTTCAATAAATTAAGGGTGGCTACCACCCTACTAAACTTTGTCTCATGCAGACAAAAAATTCGTGTTAAATTTTCTTTAACAGAAGAATTTTTTTCTGAATCAGTAAAAACTTCCTCTAATGCTCTATTAAATTGTTTATTATAATGAGCAAATTCTTTCATAAATTTAAACCCAGGTCACGCCCGCTACCTGGTCTCCCTCCGCTTTAAAGCGCATAATACGAACTCCTTGAGTATCGCGACCCAAAACGCTGACCGACTTAAACGGAGTGCGAATAACTTGTCCTTGAGCAGAAATAACAACAATGTCGCGATCGGTCATATTATCGGCGTTGACCAAGAAAGCGTTAGTAATATCACCGGTTTTCTCAGTAACTTTAGCAGTCTTGATACCGCTGCCACCGCGACCCTGAACTTTATAGGAACTAAATTCCGTACGTTTACCGAAACCGTGCGCCATAATAGTTAAAATCTGATAATTACGTTTTTTCTCTTTATCGGTTTTAGCAACACCCATGCCAATAACTGTATCATTTTTATGTAAACGAATACCGTGCACGCCGGCAGCACCACGACCCATTTCCCTCACATCAGTCTCGGCAAATCTAATAGCCTGCCCCTGTGAAGTAACTAATTGAATATGATCACTACCGGAAGTCGGTTTCACCCAAATTAATTTATCTTCCCCCTTAATCTTAATGGCAATTAAACCGGACCGACGAACATTGGCAAAAGCACTCAGTTCCACTTTTTTGACCAAGCCTTTTTCGGTCGCAAAAAATAAATATTTACTGAACACTGTTTTATCTAATGGTAAGATTGAAGAAACTTGTTCACCACCAATTAATTGTAGGAAATTAACAACCGGAGTTCCTTTAGCAATACGTGAAGCCGCTGGAATTTCATAAATTTTCAACTGAAAGACACGTCCCTTAGTTGTAAAGAAAAGGACATCGTTATGCGTCTGAGAGGAGAACATAAATTCCACCATATCTTCTTCCTTGGTAGATAAGCCCATCACACCTTTACCGCCACGGGCCTGGACTTTAAAAGTATCTGGTTCTAAACGTTTAATATAACCATCCCGAGTCATCATAACTACCGTTTCTTCGTTAGGAACTAAATCTTCCATACTAAATTCCTTAATACCATGTGCTATCACTTGAGTCCGTCTTTCATCACCAAATTTTTCTGTTAAAATCTGCAATTCATCCTTAACAATAGAACGTATTTTTGCGACTGACTTTAAGATAGCTTCCAATTCTTTAATTAATTTCTGCTTTTCTTTTAATTCTTCTTCTACGCGCAATTGTTCTAGATTAGCTAAGTTCTGTAAACGCATTTCCAAAATAGCGACCGCCTGACGTTCTGATAATTTAAATTTTTTAATTAAATTGACTTTCGCCACCTCCTTATCTTTAGAAGCTTTAATAGTTTTAATAACTTCATCAATATGCTGTAGAGCAATCATCAAGCCCTCTAAAATATGAGCTCGGTCTTTAGCTTTATTCAAATCAAAAAAAGTACGACGACGAACTACGTCTTCACGATGTTTGATATACTCCTGCAAAATCATCTTTAAAGTCAATACTTTAGGCTGAATACCATCCACCAGGGCTAACATATTCAGATGAAAAGTGGTCTGGAGTGAAGTATGTTTATACAAACTATTTAAAACCTTTTTGGGATAAGAATCTTTTTTCAGTTCAATCACAATACGAACACCGTCCTTATCGGACTCATCACGTAAAGCCTTAATACCATCTACTTTCTTATCTTTAACCAAATTAGCAATTTTCTCCACTAAATCAGCTTTATTAACTTGATAAGGAATTTCAGAAATAATAATGCGCCAACCGCCACCCTTTTCTTCCACTACTTCCGCTCGTCCCCGCACCACCACTCCGCCCTTACCGGTCGCATAAGCATTTTGAATCTCTTTCTTATCATAAATAATTCCTCCCGTCGGGAAATCCGGTCCTTTAACAAATTGCATTAAATCTTCCACCGAAGCGTCAGGATTAGTAATCAAAAGGTCAATTGCCCCTGACAACTCTCGCAAATTATGAGGCGGAATATTGGTGGACATACCGACCGCAATACCCATTGTTCCATTAAGAAGCAAATTCGGTAATTTAGCCGGTAACAAGCGCGGTTCTTGGTGACTGCCGTCATAATTAGGAATAAAGTCCACAGTATCTTTTTCAATATCAAATAACATTTCTTCCGAGACGGCGGACAACTTAGCCTCGGTATAACGCATAGCGGCGGCGTTATCACCATCCATAGAACCGAAGTTACCCTGGCCGCGCACTAAAGGATAGCGCATAGAAAAATCTTGGGCCAAACGCACCATAGAATCATAGACTGCCGAATCACCATGCGGATGATACTTACCCAAAACTTCACCGACTACAGTCGCCGACTTACGAAACTTAGCGTTAGCCCGCAAGCCAATACTCCACATCGCATATAAAATACGACGATGGACGGGCTTTAAACCATCACGGACATCCGGTAAAGCTCGCGAGACAATAACACTCATGGCATATTCCAAATAAGATTTGCTCATCTCCTCGGTTAAAGGCTGATCCTGGACCGTACCATAATCAGTAACCCGGCGAGTATTATTAGACAGCGGCGGCTCAGTAATATTTTTTTTAGGTTCGGGAGAGGAATCTAATTGAGAAATATCGGATTTAGGCATAAATAGGATTTAAAATTAATAGGCAATTTGCGTTATCCCTTCACATCCAGGCGGAACCTGGCACATTGCAGGCATATTATCGTTAGGGCCAACTACAGTGGGCATACAATTAATCCAATCCGGACAATTGATATTTTTTGTTGATGTGGCGGGGGGAGGGAGATTAATAATCGGTGGAGCAATAATAATCGGAACAGTCCCCGTACTCAGCGAACTGCTAGTGCTAACCGCTGCTTGACGAGCCGTAGCTAAAACATCAAGTAAAAAATCTTGTCCCTGACTGGCGTCTTCTTCCTTTTGGCTATTAGCTACCTCATTAAACTGACCACGCGCCATCGCCATAGTTCGACTCACGTCATTTCTTAAAACATCCCAGGTACTGACATCGTCCGAATTTCGAGCTATCTGGTTATTAAGATTCCAGATATTTTTTAAATTAAAAGACCACAACAAAAATAAACTAAGCGTTAACACGCTCACGCCAATTTTCATTAATAACACTTTTTTGTGACTATCACTAAACATGTAATTATAAAACAAAATTACTCATGCAAACCATCCAAGTTAACATCGTATAGAATTTGTTCAGCTACTAAGCGGTACTGTAAGATTTCCTTATCAGTAAACCAGAGAGGAATTTCTCGGGCCGCATCGGTCACCGGGTCGGAACAATGAATTAAATTACGAACCGCTCTTTCATCCAAACTCGCTAAACCATAAGAATCCAAGGTATAGTCACCGCGAATAGTGCCCGCCTCAGACGATAAGGGTTCAGTGGCTCCTACTAATTTTTTAATAATTCCCACCGCCTGATTACCTTCCCAAATCATTGGTACTACTGGTCCGGCTGTCATAAACTTAACTAAAAGACGAATAATATCCTTACCATATTCAATCGCTTCTTTATCAACCACCATGCCAGCGGCCTGACGTTCCAGTATAGTTCGTTCTCCCTTTTTAATAAACCACTCATCATCTTTATTATAATGCTGCCATAACTGGTCTTCGGTCGCCATAGTAATTTTTAAAGCTACCAACTTTAAACCAGTATTTTCTAAACGCTTAATAGTTTCTCCAATTAAACCGCGCTGGACTGCATCCGGCTTAAGAATTACTAAAGATTTTTCTTTTTTGTTCATATAATAATTTCACGCTGACGCGATAAGTTAATATTATTAATTTAAATTTAAGATAACTAATTCCATCTCTTCCACTGGCAAATCTTTCTTGGAAATTTTTAATTTTTCCTCATAAGTCGGCGTTAAACCAATTTCTTTAATAAATTTATCTACGCCATCAAGGTCTAATTTCAAATCTTTTACCTTATAGTGCATGGGGATGACAATACGAGGTTCAATCTGAGCAATTATTTCCATCGCCTTTTTAGCGTCTACGGTATACTCACCGCCGACGGGAATAAGTAAAATATCCGTACCAGCTAATTTTTCTATCTGCGTATTATCTAAAATATGCCCCAAATCACCCAAATGAGCTACCGAAATATCGTCTATTTCTATTCTATAAATAATATTGGAGCCACGTTCGGCGCCTTCTTTCTCATCATGATAAGAGTCAATACCCTCAATTAAGACATCTTTAAAATCATATTCACCGGCACAATCAATTAAAAAAGGATTGCCGCGCAAGGCGCTAACATTATTATGATCATGATGTTGATGAGAAACGGTAACTATATCTGCTTCAAAATTTGGAACCTTTAAACCAAAGGCCTTATCAAAAGGATCGGTAACAACTGTGACGCCGTCTACTCCAGTCTTATCCTGGATTTTAAAACAAGACTGTCCTTGCCAAGTAATAATCATAGTATAACTGTATTCTATATAAAAAAGCTTTAAAGCTATCCTTATTATAGCAAAAGCTTAGGGCTCGGTCAACCTAAAAATATTGAAAATAATTGCGAAAAATGGCCATTTTTTAGCAATCCCACCTATGAGCCGCCGATACTTATAGTGCCAGCTAAATCTGTGCGTTTAACAATTATTCCTAATGATTTAGCTCTTTCCAATATTGTCGCATGAGGATGACCAAAGCGGTTATCTGCTCCAGCTGAAATAACTAATAATTGTGCCTGTAGAGCTAATAAAAATTCCTCGCTGTTGGCAGTTTTAGAACCGTGATGCGAAGCTTTAAAAACATCAACCCGTAAATCACACCGGAAAAGATGACAATTTTTGGGGTCATTACTCAAAGCTAATAGCGCTTGTTCCACTTTATAATTATTATCACCACTAAATAAAAATTTTTTTTCGGCACAATTTAAATATATAACTAAAGAATTATTTTCATCACTAGGAACTTGTAATACTCTCGGATTTAATAAATTTAAAAAACAATCGTCAGAAAAATTAATTTGAGCCGTAGAAGCAAGCGGCATATCATTCACTTGAGCAGCAGCGACGCTCTGATCTAAAGCATCTAATAGAGCCGAGCTATAATCTCCCGGTGCATAAACTAAATTTTTTACTTCATAACGTTTTATTAGCTCCACCAAACCGCCAATATGATCGGCGTGATAATGACTATAGAAAACATAATCCAAGCGACGTTGATAAAACGGTAAATATTCTCCCAAGCGACGTAAAATAATATTATCAGGACCGCCATCAATTAGAATTACTTTCCCGGACGGCAGACGAATCAGAGCGGCATCACCTTGTCCAACATCAAAAAAATTAACTATCAGTTGCCCTTTGCCGGCGCCATTGTATAGACATAGGCCCGAAGTCAATAAAATAGACAAAAGGCCTAGCAAAATAAACAAGATTAGCCTTATTTTACGGCTCTTAACTTCTTTTATTAAATTTAATTTTGTCATAGCGGTCACTATAACAAAACAGACCTGAAAAAAAGATAAAAACAAAAACCGCCCTGATTCCGCAGGACGACTTTTGCATAATTTTCAAATTAATATTATTAAACTTTAATAAAATAAAAAATATTTTATATCCGTTCAACAATAAAAATTATTCTCAACCTTCAATTACTTCTTCTTAGCTGTTTTCTTCTTGGCAGTCTTCTTAACAGCCTTCTTTTTAGTTGTTTTTTTCACCACCTTTTTCACGGCTTTCTTAGCCGGTTTTTTGGCAGCTTTCTTTACAACTTTTTTTACAGTTTTTTTCTTAGCCATAGTTATCACCCCCCTTTCTAAATAAATATTACAAAACTTATTTTATGTTTATATTATACAACTTAGTAAAATATGTAGCAAGTGTTTTTTGTAAATTTCAAAAAAATTGTCGCCCTTGGTCGGCGACAATAAAAATTTTATTTTATTTTTTAAGTTTGCTGAGAAAAAAATTTTCTAATTCAGAAATTTTTATTCTTTCTTGTTTCATCGTATCACGATCGCGCACCGTCACGTCGTCATCCTCTAAGCTGGAAAAATCAATTGTTAAACAATAAGGCGTTCCGATTTCATCTTGGCGTCGATAACGTTTTCCAATATTACCATTGTCATCAAACTCGCAACGCCAATCTAATTTCAAACAATCAAATACGGCTCGCGCTTTTTTAACTAACTCCGGTTTATTCTTTAGCAAAGGGAACACGGCAATCTTAATAGGCGCCAATTTAGGGGCTAATTTAAGGACAATTCGACTTTCTCCCGCCACCTCTTCTTCGCAATAGGCTTCACATAAAACTGCCAAAAAAGTTCGCCCGACGCCAGCTGAAGTTTCTACAACATGGGGTACAAATTTTTCATTAGTGGTCGGATCTAAATAATCAAGCGCCTGACCAGAATGTTGACTATGTTGTTGTAAGTCATAATCACCGCGCGCATGAACCCCTTCCAATTCTTTAAAACCAAAAGGAAAATTATATTCAATGTCGTAAGCTTCTTTAGCGTAAAACACTAAGTTCTCATGCTTGTGCCATTTTAAATTTTTTGCGGCAATGCCCAGGTCTAAATAAAACTGCCAACGATTTTCTTTCCATTCTTCATAATATTTTTTATCATCACCGGGTTTCACAAAATATTGCATTTCCATCTGTTCAAACTCACGAGTGCGGAAAATAAATTGTCGGGCGGTTATTTCGTTACGAAAAGCTTTCCCAATTTGAGCAATGCCAAAAGGAATACGAACTCGCGCCGTGTCCATAACATTTTTAAAATTTACATAAATACCCTGACAAGTTTCACCGCGTAAATATGTTGGTTCTTTACTCCAATCGCCAGTAAAACTTCCCAGATTGGATTGCACTAAAAGATTAAAATTACGACCGGGCGTAAAATCAGCGGCTCCACAATTAGGACATTTTATTTTTTCTTTATTCTTTTCAAAAATAACGTTTATTTCTTCTTCTGACATTTTCTCATCAGCAAAGACTCCCGCTTCTTCCAGTAAAACATCCAAACGTAAACGACTGTGACACTGGCGACACTCCGTTAAGGGGTCGGAAAAACCTTTAACATGACCAGAAGCCTCCCAAACCTTCGGGCTCATAAAAATAGCGGAGTCCAGGCCAACCACATCATCACGCAACTGCGTCATCGCCCGCCACCAAGTCGCTTTAATATTATTAGCTAACTCCACGCCATAAGGACCGAAGTCATAAATGGCGGTAAAGCCATCATAAATTTCCGACGAAGGAAAAACAAAGCCGCGACGTTTAGCTAAAGATACAATTTTTTCTAAACCATTATCATTTTCTTTTTTCTTCATATTATATATAACAAAATAAATTACATTTCCTCTAAAGACTCCAGCCCTAAAATTCTGAGACCGTTATTAAGCACTTGGCTAACAGCTTTAATTAGAGCTAAGCGCGCTATCTTTACTTTTTTCTCGGATTTTAAAATATTAATTTCATGATAATAATCATTAGACATCTGCACCAGCTCAAAAAGATATTTAGCCAGCTCGCTGGGATCGTAATTAAGACCAGCCTGAGCAATTATTTCCGAATAACGAGCCAACTTTATTAATAAAGCTTTTTCCTTTTCTTCTTTTAATTCTTTATAATCCGGTCGCAGGGATAAAAAACTAAATTTTTGTTTACGCAAAATGCTTTGCAGACGAGCGTAGCCATATTCAATGTAACAAGCGGTGTAGCCGTCAAAGCGCAGGGCTTCATTAATATTAAAAGTAATTATTTTTTCGGCACCTACTTTTAACATTTCAAATTTAATCGTCGCTATCATTAATTTAGAAGCCACCGCCTCAATTCGTTTTGCGCTCCAATCCGAATGACGACGTAAGGTTTCCGCCCGAGATTTTTCTAAAACTTTATCTCGTAAGTCTTGGTAAGTAATAACTGTACCGGTTCGCGAAGACATCATTCCTTCTGGTAAGGTGACGAAATCATAAGTCAAGTGAACAAGTGGTTGCTGATAGCCAATAATCTCTAAAATTTTAAATAATTGTTTAAAATAGAGACTTTGGCGAACATCAACAACATAAATTGACTGGTCCAATTTATATCTACCAAACTTAGCAGAAGCTAAAGCTAAATCAGCTACCGGATAAAGAGCCGTGCCATCAGAACGAATAATCGGTAACACTCCTAATTTATATTTCTCCAAATCGGCAATAATTGTGCCCTGGCTTTTTTTAAATATGCCTTCAGCCAAAAATTTATCCACTAATTTACGACCCTCAGCAATAAATTCATTTTCATAAAAAACATGAACAAACTTAACGCCCAGCTCGCGATAAATGGAAGCAAAATAATCTATACTCCACTGCCGAGTTGTTTGCCAGGTCTGATAATTTTCTCCTCGTCTGGCTTCAATATCTTTCATAATCTGTCCCACCTCAAGTTTTCCGTCATCATTATCAACTAACAACTGACTAGCCTCAGCATAACAACGCCCCAATAAATAGCCCTTAGGCTCCGGCCTTTCACTATAAACCGGGTTACGTCGCCAATTCCAAATGGTCTTAGCAGTATGAATCCCAAAGTCATTAATATAAGAAACCGGAATAGCCTGATAACCATTCGCAGACAATAATTTACTAACAGCATCCCCATAAGAAATATTCCGCAAGTGTCCAACATGATATTCTTTATGAGTATTACCATTAGAATACTCAATCATCACTTTTTGCTTGTTGCCAGTTTTATTGACGCCATAATTAGTCCCACCAGCATTAACCGCTTTAACAAGGGTATTTGCTAAATATTCAGAATTAACAAAGAAATTAAGATAAGGGCCAACTGCTTGAATGTCAACAAAATAATCTTTTAAAGATGGTTTATCCTTTAAACCGAGTGCCAATTCGCGAGCTAAAGAAACTGGGTCTTCTTTGCGTTCCGCCGCTAAATCAAAACAAGCCAAGCTGAAATCTCCCAGGGCTATATTCGGCGGATAAGAAAAATGAGACTGAAGCAATTTTAATTCCGTCGCAATCTTCTGTTTTAAATCATCCAAACAATACATAGGCTAACAATAATAAAGATAAGCTTCTTATTTAATAATCTTAATAAACTGTAATTTACCGCGTTGTAATATTGTATCACCGGAGAAATTTATATCTTCTTTCGGGTCAGTCAGTACCGCGGGTCCAGCGCTCTCATCCGCACTGGCTTGAATTTTAATGGCGCCTTGTTCAATTAGGCGACGAGCGGCAGTTTTGCTGGGCGCTAATTTTGTCGCTACCAATAAATCAACAATATTATATTTCTCTTTAGTCCGACGCCAAGTTTTAATATCCTTAGGCGCTTCTTTTTTTTGAATAGTACTAATAAAGTTATCGCGGGCACTGGCGGCCGCTTCCTGACCATGATTAATCTCAGTAATTTCCAATGCTAGCCTCATTTTTAAGTCACGAGGATTAACCACATCCTTTTTTAAATCATCCGCCATCTTTTTTATTTCCTTCATCTCAATATTAGTACAAAGTTCAAAGGCGGAAAGCATAATTCCGTCCGGCCAAGCCATAATTTGCCCATACATATTATTAGCCGATTCATTTAAGAAAACAATGTTGCCTTCGCTCTTCCCCATTTTTTTACCCTCAGCGTCGGTCAACAATTTCATGGTTAAGACAAATTTTTCTTTTTGTTTAATATCGCGCAATAAAGAGCGCCCACACATCATATTGAACATCTGGTCATTACCACCGATTTCTAAGTCCACATCCATGGCAACACTATCATAAGCCTGCACTAAGGGATATAAAAACTCATGTAAATAGATAGGCTTCTCATCCTTCAATCGTTCCTGAAACATATCGCGCTGAATCATTTGTTGCACGGTAAAATGAGATGATAACTCAATCAAATCAGAAAAATTTAATTTATCTTGCCACGTACTATTGTATTCCACGCGGGCCGGATTAGACCCATCAAACTTTAAATAGGCTGCGGCTTGCTTAACATAGTCTTTAGCATTATCTAATACTTCCTCTGGCGTTAATTTTGTACGCGCCGCTTTTTTATCCGTCGGATCGCCAATACGGCCGGTAAAATCACCAATCAAAAAAATAACCTCATGCCCTAAGGCCTGAAATTGCGCTAATTTATTAATAGCAATGGCATTACCAATATGAAGAGAGCTGACGCTGGGATCATAACCACAATATAAACGAATTTTATCGCCACTAAGTAGTTTCTTTTCTAGAGCCTGGTGACTGGGATAAACTTTTTCCACCCCGCGAGTTAACAATTCAGACACTAAACGTTTATCATTTATCACCTTAGACATAATATGGGTCTTTATATTTGGTATTAATTAAGAAATTATGTTATAATATTATCAGATTTTTTTAAATTTTTCAATTAAATTTATGTTTTCTTATCGTAACTTGTTTCGCCAGGCTTGGGATATATCTTGGCGACATAAATATCTTTGGTTCTTCGGTGTTTTTGCCGCTCTAGCGGCTGGCAGCGGTTCTTGGGAATACCAAATAGTCTCCCGTAACTTTAACCAAGGTATTGTTGATGGTTCCTATGTTCGTCTCTATGACATTTTAGTCCTGGGCGAAGCTTCCAGAAGTTTTTTCTTGGGGCTCATTAATATCTTTAGTTATGACATTTGGACAATTCTCAGTCTATTATCAATAGTAATACTTAGCGCCGTTTTCTTAATTTTCTTTATCTGGCTAGCCATTACTTCTCAAGCCGCTCTAGTTAGCGACAGTAAAAAACTGCTAGAAGCTAAAAAGAAAGAACCAGTCCTCAGTATCCGTAGCGGTTTAACGGAGGGGCATCGTTACTTTTGGCCACTACTGGGCCTAAACTTTCTAATCCGGGTATTAGTGGCTGCCGTGATGTTTCTTGTCAGTCTACCACTACTATTTATGGTTATTAAAGATACAAGTTTACTGGCAATTATCTACACCGTTCTCTTTATTATTTTTATTCCTCTAGCAATGGGCCTCTCCTTAATGGTGAAATATTCTATCGCTTACGAGGTCTTAGATAAACATTCTTTAGTATCTTCGTTAGAACACGGCTGGCGTTTATTTAAAAAACATTGGTTAATAAGCGTAGAGGCGGCCATAATTCTCTTCTTAATTAATTTTGTGGCCAGTATGGTTTTAGTAACCTTACTAGCTATTTTCCTACTGCCGCTCTTACTATTAGGACTCATCTTCCAGTTAATTTGGTTAGTGGCTCTCACGGTGTTTTTACTTATTGCTATTATCGTATTTTTCGGCGCGTTAATGACAAGCTTCCAGACTGCGGCCTGGACCAACTTATTTTTACAGCTAAAAAATGGGAGTGGTCTGGCCAAGTTAGAGAGAATCTTTAGCCGCCGATCTTAATTATGAGTGACTTTGCTTCCATTTCAAATTTGACTAATCCGACCGATGACGAAGAAAGCGTCGCCGGTCGTTTTACTAAAAAACAGGAAGAAATAAAATTAAAAGAAGTTGAAAAACAAGCCAGCCAAACTGCGCAAGGACTCGGATTAGATTATGTTAATCTTACTACTTTTCCTATCAGTCCGGAGGCTTTAAGTTTGCTCAGCGAAGAGCGCGCTCGTGAAATAGGCGCGGTTTCTTTTTTCTATGACGGCAAGCATATTCGAGTCGCCTGTGTAGAACCCAGCGAAGAAATAAGCGCCGAACTAGCTCGTCTGAGCGATCAATATTTTGCTGACGTTAAATTATATATTATATCTTCTACCAGTCTAATGGCTGCTTTAGAAAGCTATAAAAGCCTCCCTAAAATAAAAAAACATGACATGGGAGTATCAATTGATGAGGACAGTTTAAATAAATTTCAAGAAGCAATTGATAACTACAAAAGTCTCAATGATAAAATTAATGAAGTAAATATTACTGACGTCATCACTCTTATTTTAGCTACCACTCTCAAGGTGGGTGGCAGCGATATTCATATTGAGGCAGAAGAAAATGGCGTAGCAGTACGAATTCGTATTGACGGTGTCTTACAAGAAGCGGCTGTAATCGATCGAGACAAATGGAGTCGCATAATTTCCCGCTTAAAAATTCTAGCCCGGGTAAAGATAAACATTAGTAATACTCCGCAGGACGGACGCTATACTATTTATTTAAAAGATAAAAAAATAGATGTCCGTTGCTCTTTTTTGCCTACCTCTTATGGCGAAAGCGTGGTCATGAGAATTTTAGATTCTTCCACTACAATTTTAGAACTAGCTAGCCTGGGAGTACGACCGGAAATTATGCCGATTTTAAATAGAGAAATCGCTAAACCGAACGGTTTAATTCTTGGCGTTGGTCCTACCGGTAGCGGTAAAACTACCACTCTTTATTCTATTGTTAATCAGTTGAATAAACCCGGCACTAAAATTATTACTCTAGAAGACCCGATTGAATATCAGTTACCGGGTATTAACCAAAGTCAAATAGACGAAAAACGCGGTTATACTTTTGCTGCCGGTTTACGTTCTCTACTCAGACAAGATCCTAACATAATTATGGTCGGAGAAATTCGCGATTTAGAAACGGCGGAAATAGCAGTTCAATCTTCTATTACCGGACACTTAGTCTTATCTTCTCTTCATACTAATGACGCCGCCGGCACTATTCCTCGTTTGGTTGATTTAGGCGTTAAACCATACTTCTTGGTTCCCTCTATTAATGTGGTAGTCGGGCAACGTTTAATCCGTAAACTATGTCCCAAGTGCCGACAAGAACATGAGCTAGATGCTACTGAAGCAGAACAAGTTAATAAAATTTTAGCAGTCGTGTCGCCTAAAGCCGGGATTGAGATTCCTTCTGTTTTACCGAAAGTTTATGTAGCTGGACCGGGTTGTGAATACTGTAACAATATTGGCTATAAGGACCGCACCGGTATTTTTGAAATTTTTACGATGAGCGATAAGATTAAACAGCTGACCGTGGATAATAATTCTTCCTTTAAAATTTTACAGCAAGCTATTGAGGACGGAATGATTACCATGCTCCAGGACGGTGTCTTAAAAGCTTTGGACGGCATCACTTCCTTAGAAGAGGTTTATCGCGTCGTCGGTAATTTTGATTATGTTGACGATTTATATGATATTGTAATTTCCCAAACCATTGGCCGAGGCGTAAAAATTAAGCCGGAAGAAATGGTTATAGCGGAAAAACTCAGTAAAGATATTTCTCAAGCGGGAGCGGCCATTAAAGAAATACCCGTCGGGGAATTGATTTCTCTAATTATGGCCCTGGGCGCCATTAGTGACGCCGGCGATATCCATATTGAACCGACAGAAAACAACGTTAAGGTGCGTTTTCGTATTGACGGAGTAATGCATGATATTTTAAGTTTACCAAAAACCAGTTACCTGCAAATTCTATCGGAAATAAAAATTCTCGCCGGAACGCCTACTAACTTAAAACGCGCCACCTTTGACGGTCGTTTTACCATTTATCTACCAACCAATAAAATTGACTGCCGTCTCTCTATTATCTCTGGCGGTTACGGAGAAACTATCGTTGTCCGTTTACTGTCTACTTCCGCCGCTAATTTAGAAATGGACAAATTAGGTATTACCTCTGTTTCTCTAACAGCTCTGGAACTGGCTATGAAAAAAACTCGTGGTATTATTCTGACCACCGGACCGACCGGAAGCGGAAAAACAACCACCCTATACAGCGTACTCAATCAACTGAATAAACCGGATGTAAAAATTATTACAGTTGAAGATCCGATTGAATATCAGTTGGCCGGCGTGATGCAGACGCAAATTGACGAAGAACGCGGTTATACTTTTGCCGCCGCGATGCGTTCTCTGCTGCGTCAAAATCCTAACATCATGATGATTGGAGAAATTCGTGATAATGAAACCGCCAAAATTGCTATTGAAGCTGCTCTAACCGGTCATTTAGTCTTATCTACTATTCATGCCAATAACGCCGCCGGCGCCATTTCTCGTTTTGTCGGACTCGGTTTAGAGCGTCAGACTTTAGCTAACTCTATAGAATTTACTATTGGACAACGCTTAGTACGTCGCCTTTGCCCATTCTGTAAGAAATTAGCTAATACCTCACCAGAAGATTTACAAAAAGTAAAAGATATTCTTGGCGCTATTAAGAATAAAGATGTCTCTATCCCTAATAAAATAGAATTCTATGAACCAGTTGGCTGCGAAAAATGTAGCAATATTGGCTATAAGGGCCGCATCGGTTTATACGAGGCCATCACTATGAGTCCTAACATTCAAAAACTTATTCAAAAAGACGGTATTACCGATTTTGAAATTGAAGAAGCGGCTATTGCTGACGGCACGGTCACCATGTTACAAGATGGCGTCTTAAAAGCTTTAAACGCCGACACCAGTTTAGAGGAAGTCTTCCGAGTAATTTAAATCTTTAAAATATTTTATGATTAATACTAAATTCTTGACCCGGCTGAAACAAAATTATCGCGATAATGAATCGCAGCGACGACAAATCAACAGTGCCTCCAATAATATTCTCTTTGAAGCAAAAAAAACTATTTTTGCTTTGCAACGCGACGACTTGAAACTTGCCAAAACTAAATTGGCAGACATGGAAAAAAATTTAAAAAGCCTAGAGAAACGTTTTGGGTCCGAACGTCTTCGTCGTGAAGGCCCATACCGAGCAGCGGCAGAAGAATATTTAGAAGGAAAAACTTTTTATCTGACAATTGCCAATAAAGAGATTACGGCTATTACTGGACTTACTTTAGATTACGAGGCTTATCTCGGCGGGCTGTGTGATTTAATCGGCGAGATGGTGCGTTATGCCACTAATCGCGCGGCGGCTGGAAAATTTAACGAAGTGGCAAAAATAAAAAAAACAGCGGATAACATCATGTCACAACTAGTTGATTTTGACTTAACCGGATATTTACGAACCAAATACGATCAAGCGCGTGGACACCTACGTAAGCTGGAGCAGATGTCTTATGAAATTAAGTTACGCGGAAAAAAATAAATCCGCAGCAACCTCGCAAAAATTAAACCGAACTTATGTTACTAGCTATAGTTTCCGATATTCACGATAACCTGGCTAACCTGGATAAATGTCTGGGCTGGTGTCGTCAACAAGGTGCCAATAAAATTATTTTCTGCGGCGACACTACAACTTCAGAAACACTACAACACCTCGTCGCTAATTTTAGCGGCGAGGTTTTTATGGTTACAGGAAATGTTGAGTTATATGAGGAATCTGAAATACCAAGCAATAAGAATTTTCGCTACTACGGAGCGAGTGGTCAAATTAATATTGATGGTTTAGAGATAGCCTTCTGCCATGAACCGGAAAAAATTAATAAAATTATTAATAACAGCCAGACAAAACCAAATTTTATTTTTTACGGACACACCCACCAACCTTGGTGGGAGAAAAAAGACGAAATAATAATAGCCAACCCAGGTAATATTTCCGGCACTTGGCATCAGGCTACTTTTGCTACTCTAGATACAAACACAAAAAAACTGGAATTAAAAATATTAGCTGATTTATAAAAGAGGGCAAAGCTAAATAATTTTCTTTAAATACTGCCCCGTATAGCTTTTAGCTACTTGGGCGATTTGGAGCGGCGTCCCGGCCGCTACCAAATAACCTCCCGTCACACCACCTTCCGGCCCTAAGTCTATTACCCAATCCACGGATTTAATCACGTCTAAATTATGTTCAATAATCAAAACGGTATTTCCTTGATCGACTAATAAATTAAGAACTTTGAGTAAGCGATCAATATCAGCAAAATGTAGCCCAGTCGTCGGTTCGTCTAAAATATATAAAGTTTTACCAGTCGCCCGACGCGCCAACTCGGTAGCTAATTTAATACGTTGAGCTTCACCGCCAGAAAAAGTTGTCGCGCTTTGACCGAGTTTAATATAACCAAGCCCCACCTCGTCTAAAGTCTTTAATTTTTGACTAATAGCGGAATGATCATAAAAAAAATCTTTAGCCTCTTCCACAGTCATATTTAAAACTTCAAAAATGTTTTTTTCTTTATACAACACTTCTAGAACTTTATCCTGAAACTTGCGCCCAGCACAGACATCACACTTCAAATAAACATCCGACAAAAATTGCATCTCCACTTTAATGACACCGTCACCGGAACAATTTTCACAACGACCGCCAGGGACATTAAAAGAAAAATGGCCAGCACTAAGACCTTTAACGCGAGCCTCTGGCAATGCTGCAAATAAATCACGAATATAGGTAAACAAACCAGTATAAGTAGCCGGATTAGAACGGGGGGTGCGCCCAATAGGAGACTGATCAATATCAATAACTTTATCAATGAATTCCAAACCCTTAATGGCCTGATGCGCTCCCGGCTCATCTTTAGTGCGATAAAATTTACGGCCTAAAGCTTTAGCTAAAATATCACTCATTAAAGTTGATTTACCGGAACCGGAAACCCCAGTAATAGCCACTAACTTTCCCAGAGGAATTTCAACATCAATATTTTTTAAATTATGTTCACTCGCTCCTAATATTTTAATAGCTTGACCGTTACCGGGACGAAATTTATTAGGAACTTTAATAGCTTTCTTCCCGGCCAAATAAGCGCCAGTTAAAGAATCAGGACATTTTTTAATGTTAGCCGGTGTACCAGCGAATAAAACATTACCGCCAAAATCACCAGCCCCCGGACCAATATCAAGCAACCAATCAGCCGCCAACATCATCGGTGCATCATGCTCTACCACTATTACCGTATTACCGTTATCACGTAATTTTTTCAAAGTAACAATTAGTTTATCATTATCGCGCTGATGCAAACCAATAGACGGTTCGTCTAAGACATACAAAACACCGCTTAGAGTAGAGCCAACTTGCGAAGCTAAACGAATACGCTGAGCTTCGCCCCCAGATAAAGTTAAAGCGGGGCGATTCAAGGTTAAATAATCCAAACCCACATTAGATAAAAATTCTAAATTCTTTAAAATCTCTTTAATAATTGATTCCCAAATAAGCACCGGGGTGTTCAAAGTAGCAGAATTTTTTAACCAATTCTTTAATACCCCCTTTAAATCCTGCAAGCTTTTATCCGTTAACTCTATAATAGATAAATTATTTATCTTTACTGCTAGCGACTCTTTTTTTAGACGAGCCCCCTGACAAGACGGACAACGCGCCACTCTCATTACTTTCTCAATCTCCTGTTTAACAAAATTTGACTTAGTATCCCAATATTTATTGTCCAGATATGCCAACAAACCACTAAAACATTCATCACCTCGTAACAAGAATTGTTTTTGCTCCGGCTTTAAATCTTGCAAGGTCTGACGCAAGCTAAAATCATGGCGCAAAGCTAAATCCTCTAACTCTGTTAGTAAAGAATTTCCGCTTAAGTTGGTATGAGCTAAGGGCTTAATTGCTCCCTCTAAGATACTTAATTTATTATTGAATACTAAATCTTCATTAATTTCTAACTTAGTGCCCAGCCCGCCGCAAGCGGCGCAAGCACCATGCCCAGAATTAAAAGAAAAATCTCTTGGCTCTAACTCTAGGCGACGATAATCACAAGCGGCACAATGAAAAAACCTCTCTACCTTGGCAGATTTAATTTCCCGACCACGTACTTTCTTGCTTGTCTTTTTTGTCTCAGATGATTTTTTTAATTTTATACCACAAGTCGGGCAATAAGGTTGCCCCAGACGAGCATAAAGCAAGCGCAAATAATCATAAATTTCTGTAATCGTTCCCACCGTAGAACGAGGATTATGACTAGCCGTCCGCTGATCAATAGAAATGGCCGGCGATAAGCCCTCAATCATATCAACATCCGGCTTATCCATCATCCCCACAAATTGACGAGCATAAGAAGAAAGTGACTCCACATAACGACGCTGACCCTCAGCATAGACTGTATCAAATGCCAAAGAAGATTTGCCAGAACCAGATAGACCAGTAACAACTACCAGTTTATCGCGCGGTATATCTAAATTAATATTTTTTAAATTATTAGTACGGGCTCCCTTAATTCTAATAAAATTTTCCAACATAATAATCGTAAGCAAAAAAGTTAGTGGAATCTATTATAGCCGAAAAGTTCAAAAAAAACAAGGCCGACGCTAAAGCATCAACCCGCTGGCCAGCCATAATAGACTGGATTTACATAATCGGATAAAAAAACTTCAAAATAACAATTAAAAGACGATCTAAATAATTTGGCTTCCGACTCAGGGCAGAAAATTCTACCGAAGCTTTTTTCCATTGTTCCACAATTTTAACCAAGTCGGCCACCAAATCTTTCTGCTGAGAAAAAACTCCCGCCTCCACATTCCAGTTAAAAGATAAAATATCCATATTCTGTGAACCTACTACCACTTCTTCGCTATCAATTATCATAATTTTAGCGTGATTCATGGTGGGTAACAAATAAAATTTAACGCCAAATTCCGACAGACGACAGGCATTTAAAAAATTAACTTTATTCACCGGTTTGATATCAGTATCGTTAGGAATTAAAATCTCAACTTTAATTCCACGCCGACAAGCATCGTCTAAGACTCCTACTAACCAACTGGGCGGTAAAAGATAGGGCGTCACAATCGTCACTGATTGCTTAGCTTCTAAAATTCTTTTTTTGTAATAATCATTTAAATAATAAATTTTGGCGGTTTGTGGCAAATTATCGGTAATCCAAGCTTTTATTTTTTTCACTAAGGGTTGACGATAAAATTGTAAAATTGATTCTTTACGCCCCCCCGCCATCTCATAAGAATAAGCAAAAGATCTCAACAAAGGACGAATGATGCTGCCCTCTAATCTAATTTGTAAATCTATCCAATTACGTGTTTCTTCAATAATATTAACACCGCCGGTAAAAGCTACTTTATTATCAATCACTACAATCTTACGGTGAGTACGACGAAACCAGCGACTAAAATATAAAAATTCTACTCCGGCAGCTTTTAAGGAATCCACCGCCGCATTACGTAAAGCTCGACTGCCATAAATATCAGCTACTACCACCACCTCTAAACCAGCCCGAGACTTATTTGCCAATAAATATAAAAAATCATGAGTGGTCTGAGTATCACCTAAAAGAGTATACATTTCAATATAAATTGACTTAGTGGCGACACTCATCGCCGTAAACATGCTATCCCAAGCACTATGTGAAGTAGTATACAAACGATATTTCATAATTAAGAAATTAATTTCTTCAAAGCTGGTATTAATTTATCCATAGCTTTTTCACCCACTTTAATCATAGCCTCGGCCGTAGCTCTGGTAAAATATTTAGACAAACTACTATGCTTCTGCCAAGAAGACATATTGGGTTCCACTACTAAATCAGCATCACTGATACTAGCTCGTGATAAATTACGCAAAAGAATTAGAGTGCCACGCGTTATGGTATCCGTTAAACCGGTCAGAGGATTAGCAAATTCTTGACTATTATATAAATTAACTCCAATTACAATATCCGCTCCCATTTGCCTAACTAAATTAACCGGAACTGGGTTACTCATTCCTCCATCCACTAAAAATTTCTTATTCTGTTCCCAAGCTTGAAAAACTAAGGGAACGGCCGTGCTTGCTCGCACCGCTTCGGCTACCGAGCCGCTTTTAAAAACATAAGAATCAGCCGTAGTTAAGTCCGTTGCCACAATTTGTAAAGGAATTTGTAAATCAGCAAAACTGCTATAGTTTAATTTTTCCTCCAAGTAGGCCACAAATTTTTGGCCACTAATTAAACCACCGCGACTGCGTAAATCAAACAATAAAGATAAATTTTCTTTATGATTATCTATTAAATTACGTTCTAAAACATCCGTGTTACCAAAAACAGCATAATAAGCAGCCACCCAAGCACCAATACTGGCTCCGCTTAAATAATCAAGGGGGATATTGTGTTTCTGTAAAGATTTCAGAATTCCAATATGCGCAAAACCACGATAGGCCCCAGAGCCTAAAGCTAGGCCAATAGTTTTACGTTTTTTATCTTTCATAAGTATTAATTCAAGGCTTGCTGTTCACGCCACATGGCGGCATAAAGAGAAGCGTTTTGTAATAATTGATTATGCTTACCACTTTCAATTATACGCCCTTTTTCCAAAACATAAATAAGGTTAGAGTGGGCTACCGTAGCCAGACGATGAGCAATTAGAATAATCATCAAGTTCGGATTGTTACGTCCAATCTCTGTAATTGTTTGGGTAATTTTCTTTTCTGTTAAAGAATCTAGACTGGAGGTAGCTTCATCAAAAATTATTAATTGTGGTTTACGCAACAAAGCGCGGGCGATGGCTAATCTTTGTTTTTCTCCTCCCGAAAGCTTCAGTCCTCCCTCGCCGATACGAGTCTCCAGCCCCTTACCACCTCGCTCAATGATGCTCAAAATAGAAGCTTGTCGCAAGGCGGTTAGACAATCTTCATCGCTAGCACCTGGTTTAGTAAATCTTAAATTTTCACCAATGGTACCAGCAAAAAGCTGAGTATCTTGAGAAACATAACCTATTTGCCTGCGCCAAGCGTCAATATCTATTTGCTCATGACTTACTCCGTTCATAAAAATTTCTCCTGCCGTTGGCTGATAAAGACCAACTAATAATTTTATAATAGTTGACTTGCCAGCACCTGATAAACCAACAAAAGCGATGGTCTGTCCAGGGTTAAGATCAAATGAAGTTTCACTTAAAGCCTCCTTAGAATCAGTGTCGTAACGAAAAGAAACGTTCTCAAAAGAAATTTTTTCTAAATGACCAACATCTTTAGGATTATTTGGCTTAGCTTCTTCTGGTTGACTGAAAATGTCTTGAGCAATCTTCATACTAGCGCTCATCTCCTGATACTGAGATATCACATTACCTAATTCATATAGAGGACTAAAGACAGCAAAAGAATAGAACATTAAAGTAAAGAATTCACCAACCGTAATACCGCCAATAAATATTAACCAAAGCATTAACATTAACAATAACGACCTAGTTAAATTAACCAGAGTTCCCTGGATAAAACTTAAAGTGCGAATCAAAGTAATTTTTTTAAGCTCCAATTTTAAAATATAATCATTAATCTCATTAAGTCTCTTAGACTCTTGATCCTCTAGTCCTAAGCTTTTAACCAATTCTACGTTACGAAGAGTCTCAGTGGTAGCTCCCGCTAAACTGCTTGCTTCCATTACAATTTTTTTACTAGCCTCTCTAATTTTCTTACTAATAGCTATAGTAGTTAACCCCAAAGCCGGAACAATCAAAACATAAACTAATCCTACTAACCAGTGCACATAAAATGCATAGGCGACTACTAACACTAAACTCAAAACCGACAAGAAAACTATATTAATTAAACTAATAATAAATACTTGAGCATCTTTTCTCGCCTTATCAGCTTTCTGCAATAACTCTCCCGAACGCTGATCCTCAAAAATTCTATAAGGCAAAGAAAAGGCGTGCTGAATCATGTCAGCATAAAGAGAGGTTCCTATCCTTTGGGCTATAGCATTTACAAAATAGTCCTGAAAATTTTTGGCGGTCCGAGAAATTAAAGCAGCTAAAACACCGGCCCCTAATAAAAGAGCTATGCCAAATATAAAATCATGCCTGGCTAAATCATTAACCTTCATGACATAATTATCAATCAATAATCGTAAAATCTGCGGGTCAACCAAAGAAAAAATTTGATTAATTGCCGCCAAAGCTAAGGCTCCAAAAAGAGCTTTTTTATATTGACCAATGTATTTTAGTAATAATTGCATAAATATGCTAACTATAAGGTATTATAGTTTATCTGAATTTTACCAGAAAATCAAAGGAAAGGCTAAATAATAAATAATTTAAATGAATCCATTTCTTAAAAATGTTGTTTTTATTGTAAAAAAACCTGGCGTTAACCAGGTCTTTTAAATGTAGTCCCTAGGGGAGTGTCGCCTCACGACGCCTTAACGGCGTCGTTCGTTGTCCAGGACGGACCCGCTAAACGCTCCCCGTCGGTCGCGTTTATCGTCGCTCGATTATTATGACTCGCTTCG
>Ga0172380_10002330_pt1 | contig 29635 bp, 31 predicted proteins | sample Leawe162metaG_FD_119747 | JGI IMG/M metagenome (GOLD analysis project Ga0172380, IMG submission 119747) | Leachate microbial communities from a municipal landfill in Southern Ontario, Canada - Leachate well 162 metaG | ecosystem: Engineered > Solid waste > Landfill > Unclassified | place... | reverse complement strand
CGCAACAAACACAACCATCCCCGCTATTCAAGAAGTTCTTTGGGGAGAGAATGGTTCAACCATCGCTCTTCGATATCTCACCGAAAACAATGAAACCGTCGAGACATACATCGCTTCCCTTAAGACCACCATGCGCCCAGAGCCCTACGATCTTGTCGGGGTGTTCTTTCCCCAGAACATCTCGTCAATTTCATTGAGTGCCACTGGAACGGAAGCCTTTTACGTAACGATGACAGAGAACCAAGCTGTAGGAAAACTCTCAACCATCACCCAGCAGAATCAAAAGACAATCTTTACATCACCACTTCGTGAGTGGACATCAATCTGGAAAACACCCAAGGAGATTTTCATCACAACAAAACCTTCAGCCTCTGCCGTCGGTATCTCATACGCGCTCGAAAAAAACGGTGGCATGACCCGTATCATCTCAGGAAACGGCTTGACCGTGTTACCGAGTCCCTCAGGCAAGCGCGTGCTCTATACCGTCGCGTCACCGAATTTGGTTCGCTCATCCGTTCTCACGCGCTCAACACAACAGACCACAATTCTCTCGGTTCGAACCCTTCCCGAAAAATGCGTTTGGCGCAACGACGACGTGCTCATCTGTGCAATCCCTAACACCATTCCTCCAAACACGCCGGACATGTGGTACCAGGGCAGCATCTCTTTTAACGACAGCCTTTGGACAATCGACGTGGCAAACGAAATATACGACTTCCTCTACGCGCCCGAAGATACTGATGCCCACGAAACTATGGACATCATCAACCTCGATCTTTCTGATGACGGCACCGTGCTCTCGCTCATAAACAAAAAAGACCTCCACGGTTGGGTCGCGGACGTCTCTCCAATAACAGAGTAGGTCCTGTTTAGACGGTGACGACGGCGTCACCTTGTTTCTTCAAATGCTTTCGTACGTAGAGCTCCTGTCCAATGGAGAAGACGTTGCTCGTTGCCCAATAGAGGGCGATCGAAGCGGGGAGTGCGGCGGCAACGAAGATGATGATAAGTGGGAAGACATACTTCATCTGGAAGTTGAGACTCTTGGTGAATTCCTTACCAAACGATGGCTTGTCGTCTTGTCTTGGCTTCGGCATCCTCATGAGTTGTGCTTGGATGAATTGGAATACACCGGCAAGGATGGCAATCGGAAGGCTTTTGACGGTCATGTCGATGAAGCCGAGGAACATTGTGTCGACACCTGCTGGAACGTGAACAAAAGAGTAGAGGAAGTTCGGATCAATCGACGGAAATCCTGCGTGCAGGAACATGAAGTAGAGTCCGAAGATGATCGGAATCTGGATAAACATGAAAAGAATACTTGCGAACGGGTTGAGGCCGTTCTCTTTGTAGACCGCCATCGTGCGAGCCGCCTGCTGTTGAGGATCACCTTTGAATTGTTCCTTGATCGCATCCAGCTTTGGCTGAATCTCCTGCATGACAATCTGTGTTTTGACCGACTTCTGTGCGAGAGGGAAGAGGATGAGACGGATGATGCAGGTAAAGAGGATGATAACAACACCCAAGTCTGCCCATGGCAAAGCCCCCATGAGAAGCACCATGCCGTTGTAGAGCGGTGTGGTGACGATGGTGCTGAAGAATCCGTCTGACATGGGGAACAGTATACAGCTACCAGCTGCCAGCTACCAGTTTTTGATTCAGAACGACTCACTCCTCCAGGGAGGCTCCGCAGGCCGACGGGCCGAGGACCTGAGCATTTTCTCACCAGAGAAAATGCGTACTCCCTGGAGGATGTGGGGAGTGACGAATCCGACACCTTGGCCCTTCGTAGGAATAGTGGGAGTGGAGCAAAAGTCCTACTTTTTCAACCCCTGACGGATGAGCTCCTCGGATTCTAGGGTCAAATCCTTATAAGAGAGCTTGGTTGAGCCCTTTTTTGCAAAAAAGACATAGGAAGCGGGTGGAAGAGGGGTCTTTTTCTCGAAAATTGCCACAATTTCGTATATTCGACGCTTCCATGTGTGGCGTTCGGGTGATCCCGAGGCGACCTTTTTTGAAATAACAGCCGAAAAACGTGCTTTTTCAGCGTTTTTGGGTGTGATTCGAAGAGAAATGTGTTCAGAATGAACGACAAAACCCTCCCTGTGGTCGTTTGGGAAGGTGTGCCGCGTCAATCTGCGGCTTTTTTGAAGCATAGGATGGTTTAGACAGTCGAGAGCTTGGCTCGGCCCTTGGTGCGACGGCGCTTGATCATCTTGCGGCCACCAGCAGTCTTCATCTTAACGAGGAATCCGTGCGTCTTTGCGCGCTTCCTTTTCTTTGGTTGGTACGTTCGTTTCATGATGGAATATCAGTTACCCACACATTATTAACATGTTTATGCCCTCATCACAAGTTCTGGTGATGGGTGGACATGCGTATAATGATGCGCGACCAAACTCTCCATGACACTCCCTCCTCCAACCGACACAAAGACTCTTTGGAAGCATGTGCTTTCTGCGGTTGAGTCGTCGGTATCAAGCGCGAGCTTCCGAACATGGTTCAAGGGAACTCACATCGTCCGCGTCGAAGAGGGGACCGTCATCGTCGGTGTTCCAAACCTCTTTGCTAAAGATTGGATCCACACCAAACACCACAAGACGATTCTTAAGACGCTCCGCGAGCTCTCTGATGTTGTTCGTTCTGTCGAATACGCAATATCAACGAAGGCCCCCGAAGACACAACGATGCCAACAACAACACTCGAATCATCCATGGCATCATCAATGGGAGGGGAGCTTCCACTTCGCGATCTCTACATCAACAAGAGCGACAACCTCAACCCGCGCTACACATTTTCATCATTCATCGTTGGTACGTTCAACGAAATTGCACACGCTGCCGCACAAGCAATCATCGAACGTCCGGGGCGCCGCTACAATCCATTTTTCATCTACGGACAAACAGGAAACGGAAAAACCCACCTCATCCAAGCGGTAGGGAATGAAATCAAACAAAAATTCCCTGAGAAAAAAGTCTATTACGTTACGTCGGAGCGCTTTTCGCAGGACTACATCAACTCCATCCAGACCAACAGCGCAAATGCGTTCAAAGAGAAGTACCGAAAGTACGACGTCATCATCATGGACGACGTTCAGTTTCTTTCGAATACCCAAAAGACTCAGGAGGAACTCTTCCACATGTTCAATGATATCTACGAGCGCAACGGTCAGATTATCTTCTCGTCCGACCGTCACCCAAACTACATCGCATCGATCGCGGACCGCCTCAAATCACGCTTTAACGCTGGCATGACGGTTGATATTCAATCACCAGATCCTGAATCGCGCACCGCAATCGTCAAAGCAAAGGCTGCTGAAAGCGGCGTTGTGCTTCCAGACGACATCATTACTTTCCTTTCAAGTGCACTCGAGGGAAACATCCGCGAGCTCGAGGGCGCACTCAACTCCATTCTTGGACAGATACAGTTCAAAAAGCGCGACCTAACGCTCCAGGAGGTCAAAGAGATTGTTAAGAACAACATCAAACCAAAAAAGATGGTCGCGGTAAAAGACATCGTAAAGATGGTTGCAGGATTCTATAACCTCGACGAAGAAAGCATTTATAAAAAGAGTCGCAAAAAAGAAGTCGTTAAGCCGCGCCAAGTCATCATGTATCTTTTGCGCGAAGATTTTGCGTTGCCATATCCTACAATCGGTCAAAAGCTCGGCGGTCGTGATCACACCACCGTCATCCACTCATACGAGAAGGTGAAGGAGGATCTCAAGACCGACCACCAGCTCGAGCAGGAGATCACACAGTTGCGCGGGATGGTATAAGTCTGTGGAAAAAGTATGTAGAGATGCATGAAAAGTAGTCGGACAAAAAGAAGACAAGTGGGGGAGAGGGGCGGATGAAAATCACACTGAAGAAAACAGTCCCCGATTCAGACACAGTCGATACAAAATAATCCACAGAGTGCTTCCGAGAAAAAGCTTATATGAAAACAAACGAACGACATCTCCACATATCCACCGCCCTAATAGTAGTAGTATCTTTTCTTTAGTAATAAATACTCCACACCTATGAGATTCTCAGTGAACAAAGATGCATTTCAAAAAGGAGTCGCTCAAGCAGAGCGAATCGCGGGCAAACATCTCTCACTTCCTGTTCTTCACTGTGTTCTCATTTTGGCTCAAGGAAAAGAAGTGGTGCTTCGTGCGACGAACCTCGACCTCGGTCTCGAAGTAAGAATTCCGGCACAAGTTGAGGAGGATGGTGTGGTCGCTGTTCCAGCCGCAACGCTTGGATCGTTCCTCGGTGCTACACCGAACGCGGACATGCTCACTATGAAGAGCGAGGATAAACACATAGTTATCACCACCCCAAAGACCGAGATTAAAGTTCCGGTAAACAACCACGAAGATTTCCCGCTTCTACCGCCAGCACCAACTAATGAGCTCTTCTCAGTCAAAGCGTCTGAATTTGCTGCTGCACTACGCTCGGTTTGGTGGGCAGCATCAACAACATCAATCAAGCCAGAGCTTTCGAGCGTGTATATATTCGCAAATGGATCAGAACTTACCTGTGTCGCCACAGATTCGTTTAGACTCGCAGAAAAACGATTCACCGGAAAGGCGTCTGAATCGTTCGAGGGAGTGCTTATACCCCTCAAGAACGTCGCCGAGGTCGTCCGACACATAGAGAACGCCGACAGCGCGATTGTAGTGCGTGGAGACGGGCATCAGATTGGCATCGAGGTCGATGGATCGTACATCTCATCACGAATCATCGACGGCGTGTTTCCAGACTACCAACAAATCATTCCGAAAGAGTTTGGTTCACAGGCAACACTCCTCAAACAGGACATGCTCGATGCGCTCAAGCAGTCACGCATCTTTTCAGACCAGTTCAACAAGGTCTCGGCCAAGTTTGATGCTGATGAAAACACCATCACACTCAAAACCATCAACCCAACAACAGGAGAGAGCGTTGTCACGCTCGAAGGAGACGTCACCGGCGAATCACTTGAGCTCAATTTCAACTATGCATATTGGTCAGATCCACTTCAATCAATCAAAACAGACCGTATCGCCATCGAATTTGCCGGGGCAGGCAAGCCGGCGCGCATCCGCTCAGTGGGAGATCAATCATTCACGTACATCGTGATGCCGATGAATAGATAAAATAAATTTCAAATACCAAAATCCAAATTCCAACTAAACTAGTGAAAATTCCAACTTAAAAACGAATCCGTTTGAATTCTGGAGTTTGAAATTTAGTTGGAATTTGGATTTTGGAACTTAGAGCTTCTATCATATGCAAAACATCCGCGACCTACTCGACCGATATCTCCGCCTCGCTCCACCAGACACGGCATCTCGCCGCGCGCTTTCTGAGAGCATCAAAGATGTTGCCAATATGGATATCCCTCAGCGAGACATTAAAATCGTCGGAGACGTCGCGTATGTTGATATCGACACAACGCTCAAATCTGCACTGTTCATGCGTCAGAGCGCGATTCTAAAGCGTGTGGAGGAGCGTCTAGGACGAAAGGGAATCAGTGCGATTCGGTAAACAACCACAATGAACGAAAAAGTTCTTAGGGTTGAAATAAAACAGGCGTTTGGACTTACTCCGGCCGAGGCAGGGGAGAAGAAGCACAACATTTGGATAGGAATCAGCATGTCTAATAGGAAATTCACTCCGGAGAACATTGAAGCACTGATTTTGTGGGCTCTCGAGAATACGAAAGAAAAGGTTCTTGTTTGGATACCAGGAAGAATGCAGACGACTAACTACCACTACTTTGACAAGATGGACCGATCAAAGGCCCTGAAGAAGGCTTTTGATGAAGAAGATAGATTTAAGAAAATAGTACAGGACATTTTAAACAATCTTCCAGAGGTAAAAAGAAACAGGGTGACGATTGCCAATTTTGATGATACCCACACTCCGAAATATATTCGACATCAAGAAATATTTTATCGAGAATTTGCCGAACAGGGAGATTTTTATGAATCGATCATGAGAATTGTTGAGGATATGATTACCGCCCGAGGTCGAACCATAGAAAAAGGCAGGGCCGAATCACTGTCGGTATATGTACTTCAAGAGCTCCCAATGTTCTTGGACGGCATTCAGACTCTCTATAGTGACGATTTGTATACACTTATCCCATATCCCGGATCGGGAAAACTCGACGAGCTTGAGGTAGACATTATTGATGGAAAGAGATTCCCCGAACTTACAAAAAAATTGAAATTGGAAAACAAGGTTGGAATACTCGATGTGGAATTTGTATGAACATCAGGCCAATGAACAAAAGCGATGTGGCGGCGGTGCGGGCTCTTGGTGTGGATCAAAAAGAATTCTCCACGGCGAGCGGGTCTTTTTGGACACACGAACAACTGGAGGGGTGGTGTGAGAGCCCGGACGACGTCCTTCTTGTTGTAGAAGACAACGAGAGGATTGTCGGTTTTTCTTTTTATGCGACCCATGTGCCAACAGGGAAAGTGACGTGGGAGAATCTCTATGTCGACCCGAGTGCTCGTGGAAAAGATACAGGAAAGTCTCTTATCCAAGAAGCACACAAACGTCTCAAAGAAAAAGGATATTCGTATGTTGTGCTTCAAAACAACAGTGAGGATCAGGAAAGATTTGCGAGCTATCTCAAACAGTTCGGATTTAAGTCCGGAGAGCGGGTTTTGTGGATGGATCAGTTCCTAGACTAATTTTCATCCTCGTCAGAGTCGTTGTTTGACTGAATCTTCGTTACCGGAATAACAACACCAGATTGGTTGTAGCCATTTCGAGCGGCCCAATTGAGAACGCCGTACTCCCAGTATTTGAATTGAGGATCTTTTTGAGGGTTTGATGGAATCGGGCCCGTCGGTGTGTCCTTGTCTACCCAGTAGAGGATCGAGTGAACATCTTGGCGGACGTAGTCACCACCCTTACCGTCGGGAACAGTTTTGCCCCTTTTGTCGGTGTACTCACCACCTTGCCAGATACCACGGAGAACGGGCTTGGTGTCTTCGTCGTAGTTATATTCAGGAGAAGGGAAGTTGTCGTTATCGACATTTTGTAGCGCGACATCCATGATTTGGTGCCAGAGTGGAGCAATGATGAGACCGGCGACTTTCTTTTCCATCGGAGTGTTGTCGTTGTTTCCCGCCCATGCACCAACAACAACGTTGGGGCTGTAACCAAGAATCCATGCGTCGCGGTAGTCGTTGGTTGTACCAGTCTTTGCGGCGACATCATAACCAGGGAAGTAGAGCGATGAGCGCTCGCCGTATGAAGGAGTACGAGCGGTGTTGTCTGACAAGATGTCCGAGATTTGCAGTGCGATGTTCCGGTCGAGCACGCGATATGGTTTCTCGGAGAATTCCTCGAGCATGTTGCCTTCACTGTCTTCGATCTTGAGGATCGCAACCGTAGGATTGCGTGTGCCTTCGTTTGCAAATGTTCCGTATGCGCCGGCCATTTCGAGGAGCGTCACTTCACCACCACCGAGGACGAGCGTGAGTCCGTAGCGCGCAGCATCGGCAAGTGTGCTGATACCCAGATCGCGCGCGGTCTTGAGTGACTCGTTGATGCCAGCGAGATAGAGGCCTTGGATTGCAGGGACGTTGATTGATTGGGCAAGCGCATTGCGAACCGTCATGGGTCCGCGAAAGACCCCGTCGTAGTTTTTTGGGCTGTAGCACTCACCCTCGCTCGTCATATCGCTCACACTACACGCCGTGGAGAATTGCATCGGCACGTCAAAGAGGATGGTGTCGGGGGTGTAACCCTTTTTGAAAGCAGTAGCGTAGACAAAGGGTTTGAATGACGAACCCGGCTGGCGTTTTGCGAGTGTTACGTTGACCGCACCGTCAATGTTTTCGTCGAAGTAGTCACGAGACCCTACCATCGCAAGAATCTGTCCGGTGTTTGGGTCGACAGCAACGGCACCGGCATTGGAAGCATTAAAATTCTTTTCGTTTTCTAGGGCGCCCTTGAGGATGATTTCCTCAGCTTTCTTTTGAAGCTCAAAGTCGATCGTCGTGGTCACTTTGAACCCGCGCTCTTCGACTGCGGCTTGACCGTATTTTTTTTCGAGATAATCACGGACATAGAAAACGAAGTGAGGAGCCTGGACACTTTGGTCGGGGCGAGGATTGAACGTTACGACCTCTCTGTCTGCGGTCTCGCGTTCTTCTTCTGTTATAAAACCAATCTCTTCCATGCGCTTGAGGACGAGGCTCTTACGCTTGTCGAGATCCGCGAGATTTCCGCCGTATGGCGAATAATACGTTGGTGCTTGGGGGAGAGCGGCGAGGTATGCAGCCTCGGCGAGCGTCACATCTGATGCGTTGTTGTTGAAGAACTGTCGCGACGCTTCCTGAACGCCGTAGATGTTACCTCCGTACGGTGCCTCGTTGAGATAGAGTGCAAGGATCTCTTCTTTTGTCATGATGCGCTCGAGCTTGATCGCGATGACCCACTCTTTGAGTTTTCGGGTGATGCTCTTTTCGGTTGTAAGGATCGAGTTCTTCACAACCTGTTGTGTGATTGTTGAACCACCTTGGCCACTGAGAAGATCTCCACTGATGATGTTGGTGAGAACTGCGCGAATGATTGCGGTTGGCTTCACTCCTATGTGCTCATAGAATTCGGCATCTTCAATCGCCACGGTGGCGTTTTTGATGTTTCGGGAGATCTGATCGAAGGGGACGATGGTGCGGCGGATGTCCTGGTGGACGTCGTTGAGGAGGATCTTGCCGGTGCGGTCGTAGATCTTGGTTGACTGCTCGATCTTGCGGTCATTGATGACGTTGAACTCGGGCAAACGGAGCGAGGCAGCCCACAAAAAGACGCCTCCGGCGACAAGCGCGACAAGCGACCCAGCGAACAAAAGGAGCGTATTACGAGTGTGTTTCGTCATAAGCGGTACATCCTTGTATACCATGAATATGTTACACTGTCCCGATATGGCACGGAAAAACAACGTTATTACAGATTCGAAGCGCATCGACGAGCTTCTTTCTCGCGGTACTGCACAGGTGGTGCAAACTGAGCATCTCAAAAAGCTCCTCGCATCAGGAAAGCCACTTCGTATCAAATACGGAATCGACCCGACCGGTGAGAACATTCACATCGGACATGCAATCCCGATTCTCAAGCTCCGCGACTTCCAAGAGCTCGGCCACACCGTCGTTCTCATCATTGGAGACGCAACGGCAACAGTTGGTGACACGTCGGACAAAGAGAGCGAGCGCCCAATGCTCAGCGCAAAAGATGTAAAGAAGAACGAAAAGACATATCTCAAACAGATTGGCACACTCATCGATCTTGAGAAGACCGAAGTGCACCACAACTCGCGCTGGCTCAACAAGCTCACATTTGCAGAACTGGCCGACGAAGCAAACCAGTTTTCAGTTGCTGACTTCATCGCGCGCGATAACATCAAGCGTCGTCTCGACAAAGGCTCGCGCGTGTCACTTCGTGAGATGCTCTACCCGCTTATGCAGGGGTACGACAGCGTCGCCATCAAAGCCGACGTCGAACTCGGTGGTGTTGATCAGTGGTTTAACCTCCTTTCGGGTCGTGCGCTTCAGGCACATCACAAACAAGAGCCACAGGACATCATCACCATGAAGCTTCTCACTGCAGGAGACGGCAAGAAGATGAGTAAGAGTCTCGGTAACACCATCAATCTTCTTGATTCAGCCGACGACATGTTTGGTAAGACAATGCGTCTTGGTGACAGTGTCATCATTGATTGTTTTGAACTCTGCACGCGCGTTTCGCTCGATCAGGTTCGTGCATACAGTGCACGTCTCAACGCAGGAGAGAATCCTAAATCAATAAAAGAAGATTTGGCCGAAGCACTCGTGACGATGTACAAGGGCGCTAAAGCTGCCAAACAGGCACGTGAGCGATTCAACACACTCTTCTCGAAGAAAGAAGTTGGTGCCGAAGATCTCGTCGATGTTGCAGTTGATGGAGATGTCACACTTGAAGACATCATTGAGACACATAAGCTCTCCCCATCGCGCTCGGAGTTCCGACGGCTCGTTATGGGTGGTGGTGTGCGTGACCTCGAGACGGGAGAGAAAATCACTGACCCAAAGCACCGCATTATCGTCCCTATCAATATTAAGCTCGGCAAACGGCAGTTTATCCGTATCATCATCAAACGAAAGAAGAAGGACGATACTAAATAACAAAAACCCCCGCAATTGCGGGGGTTTTTGTTAGAAGCGGAGGTGGCGATTATTCTTCTTCGTCCGCATCTTCTTCCTCTTCTTCTCCGTCGTCGCCGGCTGGGTCAGGAGCAACAATCCCGTCCGGGTCTACTATTGGGTCTACTGGATCGAGAGGATCATCTACTGGAGCGATTGGGTCTTCTACTGGATCGAAGTCGTTCACATCAGTCTCCAAAAGCGTCGGATCCAAAAGGGTGTCGTTGAATGACATGTATACAATGAGATTACGTCTTGTAACCGAAATGCACTCAATGAGCGCCACCGCATTCTGCGGGGCCCCGCCAACGGCGGTGGCGCACACTTTGTACCAAAAGCTCGCGCACCACGCAATAGCAAAATCGTGGTCTAGTGGATAAATCGAAGAAGGATTTTATCTTGTCACTCGAGCGTGTGAGAGGTGAGTGATGGCAACTGCAATTGCATCGTATTCATCGTCGATCATTTCACGCTGCGGAAGCGTTACGAGGCGCTTTACCATATCTTCAACACTGCGCTTGTCACTTGCGCCATGGCCGGTGACCGCGAGCTTAACACTTGATGGAGCGTATTCGACAACGGGGATGTTTGCGCGCGTTGCTTCATAGAGAATAGCTCCACGGATTTCAGCCACATGGAGCGCTGTTGTTTTGTTTGCTGCAAAATAGAGTGTCTCGATCGCAAGCGCGTCGGGAGCATGCTCGGCAATGACTGCTGCCACGCGCTCACCGCAGAGAAGCAGTCGTTCCAAGAAGTCTTTCGTATCAGGAGTGAAACATTCCGAATGTTCGTGTGTTGGGCGCGATGCATCACCTGAGAGCACGGCGATGCCGAGTCGGTCGTAGCCGGGGTCTATTCCTAAAACTTTCATAGAAAGTCCATAATAACGCATGACGCATAAGTATGAGAGATCTTCATGCGTTATGCGTTAGAACTTATCATTCTGCATTTGTGTAGACGTTCTGCACGTCGTCGTATTCTTCGAGCGCATCGACGAGCTCGGTGAGCTTTGCGCCATCTTCTTCGGAGATGGGAACAGTCGTGGTCGGTGTGTATCCGTCGTGAGTCTTTTCGAATGCCCATGAGGCCGAGCCCTGTGCCGCAAGCGCGGTGCCGTTTTTTGAAAGGATGTGTTTGATGTCTTGAGATGCGCGGTTAACGCTGTCGGTGAGACCTTCGATGATGATTGCTACGCCACCGGGGCCGTATGTTTCAAAGACCACCTTCTCATCAGCATTGCCTTCAGATGCACCCTTGATGGCACGATCGATGTTGTCTTTGGGCATGTTTGCGACGCGCGCCTTCTCGATTGCCGCTTTGAGCGACGGTGCATTCAAATCGCCCTTAGTAACACGCGCCTCAGCCTTGATGAGCTTTACCAACTTGGTAAAGAGCTTGCTGCGCTTCGCATCAGTCGCTCCCTTCTTTTCTTTGATCTGACTCCATTTGTTGTGTCCGGACATAGTAGCTATGAGCTAGTGGCTTTTAGACGGTTACAGAATACATCAAAAGGCGAATGATTGTCTCGCGGGGCTGTTTTAGGAACGAAAAAAGCCCCAGACGTCGGAAGCGGAGCTTCGTTCGTCGGGGCTTGAACCCGAAGGCTGTCACTGAAAGTCAGGTTGCGCCTCGCTGCGCGGCCATCTTCTTCGAGACGCTCTCGATCGTGGGGAAGGGGTCGACCTTCAGTGCCCAGACATCCACCTCGAAACCTAGGGATTTGAGAAGGTCCTGTACGCGGTCGAAAGCCACCTGCATCTCTTCGGCCTTCTTCCGAAGGTCCGCGAGCCGATGGATGGATTTCATCGCCTCAGCCCGGTCTTCGGACGGCTCCGCCATGAGGAGTGTTCTCGCCTCATCGGCGGGCATGTTGGTCTGGTTCAGAAGGAACGTCGTGTGGCCGCGAACGAACTCACTCAGAAAGAAACGTTCTTCGGCGTCGGGCAGCCGCGTTAGATCGAGGCCAAACCCGCGGTTGAACAGCTCGAGGTTCTTCTGTTCTTCTGACAGACACTCTGTGGGTATTGGCAGTGGCCCCGGCATTTGTGATCTCCTTTTCATCGACTAGACATGAGCGTCTGTCGATTTTCTGAAGACATTATAACAGATAAGGTCTATCTGTCAATCGCTACATCAACTTCTCTTGTCCGCTGATACCGCCATGTTTACGGCCGCGTTCGGTGATGACACGTCCGCGAGGGGTGCGTTCAAGGAAACCAATCTGAAGGAGATACGGTTCGTGAACTTCTTCGATGGTTGCGGCGTCTTCACTCATTGATGCTGCAAGGGTAGAGAGGCCAACAGGGCCACCAGAGAACTTGTCGGTGAGAAGTGAGAGGAGTTTGCGGTCAGATGACGTGAGGCCTTGTTCGTCGACACCCAAGAGATTGAGCGCATCGAGCGCAAGAGACTTGGTGAGCGGTGCTTCTTTGATCTGAGCATAGTCGCGTGCTCGTTTGAGAAGATAGTTGGCGGTGCGCGGTGTGTAGCGGCTGCGCTTTGCGATCTCGTTGAGTGCTTCGTCTTCGGCTTCGACGCCAAGAATCTTCGCCGAGCGGCGCATGATCGCAAGAATGTCATCGTCAGTATAAAAATCGAGACGGAATGTTCCGCCAGAGAAACGTGAACGAAGTGGTGATGAGAGCAATGCGATGCGCGTGGTTGCGGCAACTAGTGTGAACGGAGGAAGCTCGAGCTGTACGGTGCGTGCCGAAGGTCCTTTGCCGATGATGATGTCGAGACGACCCGACTCCATGGCAGGGTAGAGGACTTCTTCGATTGCGCGGTTGAGACGGTGGATCTCGTCGATGAAGAGAATGTCACCAGGGGAGAGGTTGGTGAGGATAGAGGCAAGATCGCCGACCCGCTCAATGGCCGGACCGGAGGTCAATTTGAGCGATGTGCCGATTTCTCGGGCAATAAGGTGGGCCAAGGTGGTCTTACCCAAACCGGCCGGTCCATAGAACAAAACGTGTTCAGGACACTGGCCTCGTTGGCGGGCAGCCGACAAAAGGATGTTCAAATTGGCCTTTATTTGGTCTTGGCCTATGTATTCATCCCATAATCCGGGGCGCAGGGAGGCATCGAGAGAGCTCTCGGTAGGGGACGCCTCAACAGGGCCTTTCTGGGAGGGGGTACTTGACATATAAAAAGGGATATGCTAGACTGTTTCTAGCACTTTGACAGAAGGCCCGTATCCAACGAGAATACAGCCTACGTGAATGGGGTTTCGGTAATCGCGAAAGAGCAGATGAGAAACCTCTAAGTAACCTTCATGCGCCCGCATGCATGTCGTCAGTGAGGATTTGTTGGTTTTCCTGAAATTTATTTCAAGATTGCGAACAAACCCCTTAACAGATAACGTGGTGTTGCTTAGAGATTTCTCCTCTGGTCAAAGAACTTCTTCAAGTGTATCTGATTTAAAGAAAAAAGAAAGCTCCGCACTGTGCATATGCCAGTGCGGAGCTTTTGTTATGAGATGTCAACGACGCGCGCAATTTCTTCGAATGTGGTGGAGCCTTCGAGCACTTTGACGACTGCGTCTTGCACCATTGAGAGGAAGCCTTGTGGGGCCGCAGCCTTCTTGATATCACGCTCGCTTGGGTTCTGTTCGATAGCTTTTTCAACAGCCTCATCGAGGCGGACCGCCTCAAAGACGCCAATACGGCCTTTGTAGCCGTCGCCACCGCATTCCGCGCAACCAGGCCCTGCTTTCCAGCCGTTAGTACGCTGTACGGCCGCGATCATCTCCGGTTTTGAGACATCGGAGAGGATTCTTTCGACGGTCGCTTTCTCTTCTTCGGTGAGCGGAGCTTCCTGTCGGCATGCCGTGCAGAGCTTTCGTACAAGACGCTGTGCGAGCGAGAGGGTGATAGCTGAACCGAGGATGCGTGGATTGAGATCGAGGTCGATGAGACGAGTGAATGCTCCTGCTGCAGAGTTCGTGTGCAGTGTTGAGAACACCAAGTGTCCGGTGAGCGCGGCGTGGATCGCAATCTCTGCTGTTTCTTTGTCACGAATTTCACCGACCATGATGATGTCGGGGTCTTGTCGAAGTGCTGCACGCAAACCAGTTGAGAATGTGTAGTTTTTTTCTGCATCAACCTGTGTCTGCACGATTCCTGTGAGGTGGTATTCGATAGGGTCTTCAATGGTGAGAATCTTTACCTCTGAAGTGTGGACGCGCTTGAGGAAGGCATAGAGCGTGGTTGTCTTACCAGAGCCGGTAGGACCTGTTGTAAGGATCATGCCGTTCGGCTTGGCGATTTCGTGCTCTATGGCCGCCAAAAGCTCAGGACGCATGCCCAAAACGTCGATTGAGGCCGCAATGGCATCAGGGTTCAGGATACGCATAACGATTGATTCTCCGTATTGTCCTGGAAGGACAGAGGTACGAATCTCAATATCACCCGATTCCATGTTGATGCTGAAACGTCCGTCCTGTGCCTCTTTGGCAACATTCAATTTGAGACCTGAAAGGAGCTTGAGGCGTGAGAGGAGGAGGCGATAGGTTTCGGCATCAAAGCGGGCCACGTCGGTTAGGATACCGTCGAGGCGCATACGCATGCGGACGCTCGTTTCTTCGGGTTCGATGTGGATGTCGGACGATTTTGTTGCGAGCGCCGATGCAAGGAGAACCTCGACGATGCGTGAGGTACGAAAAGCTTTCTTGAGCTTCATCGTCTCTTCGATATATTTCTTCACGTCCTCAGAACCGTGGACGTTTTTGATGAACGCCACAATTTCATCGCCTGAGACATCGAGCATTCCTTTCTTGCTCTCCGACGTGAACGCCATGTCTTTGTAGCGATCCCATACGAACATCAGACTCTTCATCGAGGTGAGATGAGGTGCCACAGTGAGACCTTGTGCTTCGAGCGAAGCAACGACTTTTTGTACAGACTCCGAATTGGGGGTGTGGAAGGCGACATCAACATTCTTGTTGAGCCTGTTGAACGCGGCGATGCTGGCTTCTCGCGCAGCTGCTTCTGGGATAAGGACGAGCGCGTCAACGCTCATCGGCACGGTCGAAAGATCGATGTAAGGAATGTTGTATTTCTGGGAGAGCGCCTGGATCGCGACCTCCTCTTCTTCTTGGCGGAGCTGTTCGTATTTTCGCTCTTGTTTGGAGTCATCAAATTCAACCATGGGGTAATGATACAGGGAAACGCTCAAGCAGGAAAAGGATAAGGGGGCGAGTGTTACAATGCTTCTATGAACGAACAGGCCATCCGATCGATTCTGGAGCTCGACATCTATGCCCACGATGTCCTCGCGGACCTAGGCTCTATGCCACACGAAGGCGCGGTGGTTCTTGCGCTTGCCGGTGACTTGGGGGCAGGGAAGACCGCTTTCGTAAAAGCAATCGCGAAAGAGCTTGGAATCACCGAACATGTCACGAGCCCGACGTTCGTCATCATGAAAACCTACGACCTACCACCTACAACCAACCACGGCTTCAAAACACTGACGCATATCGACGCATACCGGCTCGAAAGCGCACACGAGCTCGAAGTGTTGGGATGGAATGAGCTTCTTGCCGACCCCGACGCGCTTATCGCTATCGAATGGCCCGAAAAAGTTCCAGGCACGATTCCGAACAACGCACATCACTTTGCCTTTGAACACGTTGATGAGACGACTCGTAAGATCACCAGAGCAAAATGACCAAACTCCAAATACCAAATTCCAATAACCCACAAAGCACAGGCACCAATCTAATTGGGATTTCGGTATTTGGAGTTTAAAACCGTCATGTCCGAGAAAACACCTAAAAAAACAAAAGGTAAAAAGAACACACCGAGTCGCCGGTTAATTCTGCTTGATATGCACGCCATTCTGCACCGCGCCTATCACGCGCTGCCGGACTTTTCGACGAGCAAAGGTGAGCCGTCCGGCGCGCTCTATGGTCTTGCTGCGATGCTTCTCAAGATCATCGCTGATCTCAAACCCGACCACATCGCTGCGGCGTATGACTTGCCCAAGCCGACATATCGTCATGAGGCATACAAAGACTACAAGGCAGGCCGCGCCAAGACCGATGATGCGCTCGTGGCGCAGATCGAACGGAGTCGTGATGTGCTCAAAGCGTTCAGCATCCCATCATATGAACATGAAGGCTTTGAAGCTGACGATATCTTGGGAACGATCGTCGAACAGACAAAAGGAGATGAAACACTCGAAGTCGTCATAGCGTCGGGCGACATGGACACGTTGCAGCTTGTTGATAAAGAGCGAGTCAAAGTGTTCACGCTCCGCAAAGGAATGAACGACACGGTCTTCTATGGATACGACGATGTCGTTGCGCGTTTTGGATTCGGTCCCGAGCTCCTTCCTGACTACAAGGGTCTTCGCGGAGACCCATCGGACAACATCCCGGGTATCAAAGGCATTGGTGAGAAAACTGCGTCGACGCTCATCACAAGTTTTGGCGGCATCGAAGCGATTTATCGTCAGCTCGAATCTGACTCGGCTGTGTTTGATGAACTTAAAATCACACCGCGCATCCAAGGGATTCTCAAAGAAGGAAAAGACGAGGCACAGTTCTCAAAACTTCTCGGTACAATCCGTCGCGACGCACCGATCGCTTTTGCGCTCCCCGAGAAACCTTGGAAAGAGACCGCGTCACCATCGGTGATCACTGCGCTTTTCACCGAACTCGACTTCCGTTCATTTGGTGCCCGCCTCAAAGGTATTCTTGGTGCTGCTGCAGTGAGCGACACCGGCACGCTCGGCTTTCCTGAAGTTACCGAAGAAAAGCCTAAAGAGCCGGACATTACGGAAGATGAATTAAAAGAGACAAAGATCGCGCTCTGGCTCATCAATTCTGAGCTCACCAACCCTCAGCCCGAAGACATCTTGAGTTATGCGCGAACTGAAAGTCTCAAAGAGACACGAGAGAAAATCTTTGCTGATCTCGATAAGGCAGGGCTCCGGCATGTTTTTGAAGACATAGAAAAGCCACTCATCCCTGTCATTTCTGCAATGATTGGCAACGGCATCCGTGTTGATGTGAGCTATCTCAAAGAGCTTTCCGAAACGTATCACAAAGAACTCTCTGATCTTGAGAAAAAGATTTGGGGACATGCGGGCAAAGAGTTCAATATCAATTCGCCTCGCCAGCTCGGCGACGTACTCTTCGTCGATCTCGGTCTTAAGGGAGGGAAGAAGACATCAACCGGGCAACGCTCGACTAAAGAGAGCGAACTCGACAAGCTTGCAGGTTCTCACCCTGTTATTCGTGAGATTATCGCGTACCGCGAACTCCAGAAGCTTCTCTCAACATATATCGACGCCTTTCCAAAGATGCTCGATGAAGGCGGACGTTTGCACACAACGTTCATCCAAACCGGCGCAGCAACAGGGCGCATGTCATCACAGGCTCCGAACTTGCAGAACATTCCGATCCGCACGGCGCTCGGGCGCGCAATCCGCGGCGCATTCATGGCAGAGCGCGGGTATTCGCTTGTCACATTCGACTATTCTCAAATCGAACTTCGCATCGCGGCGATCCTCTCACGTGATGCAAAGCTCGTGAAAACGTTCGAAGAAGGCGGCGACATTCACACTGCAGTCGCGTCAGAGATCTTCAACGTCCCGATCGTCGATGTCACTGCTGACATGCGACGTTCTGCCAAAGTCATCAACTTCGGTATTCTCTACGGCATGGGAGCAAATGCACTCGCAGTTACCGCTGATATGAGCCGAAGCGATGCGCAGAAATATCTTGCCGAATACGAGAGTACGTTTACCGGCCTTGCTGATTTTATGAGCAGTGTGCGCGGCGAGGCGCGTACCAAGGGTTACACCACAACGCTCTTTGGGCGCCGTCGCCAATTGGCGGGAATGAAGTCACCCTTGCCGTATATCCGTGCTGAAGCTGAACGCCAGGCCGTCAATGCACCGGTGCAAGGCACCTCAGCCGACATCATCAAGCTTGCGATGGCTAAAATCCACAATGAGATTATTGCAAAAGACGGCGACGGTATCCGTCTCGTACTCCAGATCCACGACGAATTGATGTTTGAAGTCCGCGAAGACCTTGTTGATGATGTCGTTCCAAAAATAAAAGCGGTGATGGAAGGAGTTGTTCCAAAAGAAAAATGCGACGGCGTTCCGATCACTGTCGATGCATCGGTGGGGAAGCGGTGGAGTGAGATGAAAAAAATCTAACCATGCTCGCAATCTTTTACGGAACAGATCGCGATAAGGTAAATGACGCCGCAGCCAAGCGGCTCGGCGCGTTTCTTAAGACCAACAAGGAGGCCGAAGTTTTCGCGCTTGGCGATGAAAACTTCTCCGAAAGCGAGCTTGAACGACTTATCGGCTCCGTCGGACTTTTCACTGGTGCTCATGCGGTCATCGTTCCGTATCTTCTTGCACACGAAGAATATGGCGAAGTCTTGACAGACCATCTTGCATCACTCGCAGAATCCGAGAACCTCTTCATCCTCAAAGAAGGGAAGCTGCTTGTTGCGAACAAGAAGTTGGTTGAAAAGCATGCGAATGAATCAAAAGAATTTACCGAGAAGACAGCACCCTATAAACCGGATTTCAAAAACTTTCCAATATTCGATCTTGCCTCCGCACTCGGTATGCGCGATAAGAAGAACCTTTGGCTTGGCTATCAAAAAGCTATCCAACAAGGTGTTGCGCCCGAAGAGATTCACGGTGTTTTGATGTGGCAGGTAAGAACGATGTTGCAGGTGCTCGCGGGCGCAACCGATGACATCAAGCCGTTTGTTGTTGAAAAAGCAAAGACATTCCTCACCAAGTATTCACCAACAGAAACAAAAGACCTTTCATTTAAATTGATTTCTCTCTACCACGATTCGCGTAGAGGGTTGGTTGATTTTGAGAAGGGGTTGGAGAAAATTATTTTGAGTCTGTAGATTCATCGTCGTCCATTTTTGAAATAACTCCCTCCAAATAACACTCGAGAACTCGTTTACTTGGGAAAAACAATGGCTCTGGAAGTTGTGCGAGGTCAAACCATTCCCAACGGGTAATTTCATCTGGCTCCATAACGCGCGGCTCACCTTCAAATTCTTTACACAAAAAACCAACGGTTACAAAGTGAGCATGTTCATTTTTGTCATTGTTGACGCAGAGTACCTGGGTCGACACCAGTGTCATTCCGGTTTCTTCCTGTAGTTCTCGTGCGGCACCTTCAAAAAAAGTTTCGCCGTACTCAAATTTGCCTCCCGGCATCGTCCACGTGCCTTCGCCGTGAAGTTCCGAATCTGCTTTTTCTGGATCGACGTGGCGCTGACCAAGCAATAGCTTTCCTTCTTTGAGTACCATAATACCGAATCCAACACCGACCCGAGGTTTTTCTGTGTTCATGTTCTCAGTTTAGTATATCCAACACCACGGCGCCCTTCTTCCCAAAAAGCACTTTTTTCGTTATAGTTTCGATGTTTTCCGTCCATATCTTCGCTTTGCTCGATATGGACGGGAGGCGCTCGGCATGAAAAGAGAGCGAGCTCTCTTTTCTGCCTCACTTATCCCGTCCATAGCTCAGCTGGTAGAGCAGCTCCCTTTTAAGGAGTTGGTCGTTGGTTCGAATCCAACTGGACGGACTTGAAGTCTCTTCTCGTCATACTCGATAACATCAGAAGCGTCCATAATGTGGGCTCTATATTTCGCACGTCTGATGCGGTGGGTGTTGAAAAGGTCTATCTGTGTGGAACGACGCCGACGCCTATCGATCGGTTCGGGCGTGCACGTAACGACATGGCCAAGGTGGCGCTCGGAGCGGAAAAGACCGTGCCGTGGGAATATACAGAGAACACGCTTGATATCGTTAAGAAACTCAAGACAGAGGGAGTGAAAGTATTTGGTGTCGAACAGTACGAAGGTTCCGTGGATTATGCTTCAGTAAAATATCCGGAACGATGCGCGTTCGTCTTTGGTAACGAAGTCGGCGGCGTGTCGCTCGATGTTCTTGCAGAATGCGATGAAGTCATCGAGATCCCCATGAAAGGAGAAAAGGAGTCGCTCAACGTATCGGTCGCTGTTGGAGTCGTCTTGTTCCGTACGATTGACTGATATTAAGTGGAGCTGTACTGTAAAAAACGAATTTAGAAATGGGCATGGTGCCCAAAACTAAGCGTTCTTTTTGGGAGGAGGTCCAATGCAAACCAAGGAAGGCAGGGAGGTGTCTTTCGTGCTTCTGACCTTGATTGGGTCGATAGTGACCATCGTTTTTCTTTCCATGTATGCGGCGGCTCATCCGAAGCTTCCGGACCTCGGATGGTGCACGATGGTGAGCTCTCCCGCTGGCTTCATCGATGAGACGGTTCAGTTCAACCTCGGTGGGCAGGTCATGTCTGCCACGTTTGCGAACCTCGATTCGGACACTCATCGTCGCCACCATCGTCGGACTCCGAAGACGCCGCACGGACAGATGCAAGTTGTTTTCGGACCCGATGTGCATGTCGCGCGTATCTGTGCGGTATGGCGCGGAGGGGAAAGAGTGTACTTCGTTTGCCGCGGTGTCGGAGATCCCTACGAGAACTACAAGGCGTGGCTCTCCGACAAGGTCAAAGAGCTGTAACTCCGCAGCTGTTCTGCCGTCTGTGAGACACGAGAGGCCGTGCTTCCACAGGCGGCTTTTTGTTTGAAATTAATACCTGACGACATCGACAATCTTTCCATCACGGTCGAAGAGACCAATTGCTTCGCGCTCTTCGCGCCAGATGTCGTTGCGGGTGCTGTTGAGGAAGATGCGCCACTCGTCTCCATAAAAGTCTTCGTCGTTTTGGTGGAGTTTGACACAGCCTTCGTAGTTGGAATAGTCACGTATGAAATCACGGCAGTCGTCGACGAGATCGCGATCAGGAGAGCGGACGATCTCGCACGAGCCGACATCTTCTATCGCTTCGATACATGCATCGTATTCGCGCTCGCGACGGAAATCATCATAGGCAAGACCAAATCGATCCAAATCCTCATTCTCGAGTAGCGGACAACTCGATGAAATGCCTGGGGTGAAACGATCGTTATCAAAATAGCCCATACACCCATTCGTCAAAAAGGATGTGCGGATGCCCGCCGCCCCGCCAGTGGTGATGATGGCGCCCTCTCCCGCTGCGAGGAGGATGTCTTTTTCGCCGTACCACGGGCGGTCCTCATCGAGCGTTGCGACGCCTTTTCCTATCTTTCCACCACGACCTGAGACGACGCTTTTTACTGTCCAACCGGTCACATTGATGAGCGACTCTGCATCATTGTCGACATCTATCGTCACGTATTCTTCATTGCGACGTTCAGCTCGCGCTCCACCCGCAGAAAGATGTACCGTATCGTAGTAGACGGATTGGTTCTGGGTGTTGAGGGTTTCTTCAACTTCTTCCTCAATCATCTCTACTTCGTCTTCGATGCGACGAAGCTCGCCACGACGATATTCAGCGTCGCTCACGGTGCCGTCATTGTTGTCATCATAGGGACGCGAGTAGGTTTCGCGGTCAGAAAGACCTTCGGTGTCACCGCTATTACTCGAGGTATTTGATGTCAGGGCGAACCCACCATCGCTCATGAATGATACGAGGTATATGCCGGCGATAAAGAAGAAGAGTACTTTGATGACGCTAAGCATGTTTGCTCTTTATTGTAGCAAGCTCTTCGCGTGCGACACGAGCATCATCCCACTCCATCTTGTTGCCCTCCGCACTCATGATGTACGGATCGGTTCCTTTACCAGTGATGAGCACGGAGATGTTTTCGGTGTTCGGGTCTTTTTGCATCACACGGCGCTCGGCGCGTGCGAACGCTTCACGAATCGCTTCACGACGATCGATGATGATACTGAGGCGCTGCTTGTCGATGACCCCTTCTTCCATTTGGGCGATGATGGCCCGTGGGTCCTCGTCATATGGGTCTTCGTTGGTAAGGATGATCTCGTTGCAGTGCTTCTCGGCAATACCAGCCATCACTGAACGCTTCCATGTGTCGCGTCCGCCGCCGGTGTTCCCCAAAACGCAGATGTTGTGATGGCCTCTAAAAATCTCATAGAAACTCTCAAGCGATTCTGGTGTGTGAGCATAATCGACGACCACATTGAATCCCTGACCCTCTTTAATATATTCAACGCGCCCGCGAACGCTCTGGACGCTCTCAAGACCGCTGACGATAGCTTCGATTGGGATGTGATGAGCTTCAGCAAATGTTGCCGCGCCAAGTGCATTCATGATGTTGAATACGCCGGAGATGTGGAGATGGATGACGTGTTCTCGGAAGACAAACGTCGAGCCTTCGGTTGTTGTTGTAAACGGATCCCCGTCTTTGAGGCGATAGGGGATGCCGTGTGTTCCTCCGATTGCGAGGAATTTTTCTCCTTCGGCATCATCAGTATTTGCCACAATGATTGGATTTGGCTTTGATGACACTATCACAGCGCGTGCGATGTTGAGCTTGGTGTCACGATAGTTCTCGAATGAACCATGTGACTCGATGTGCTCGGGCGCGAGGTTGGTGTAAATGAGCGCGTCGAAGTCGATGTGTTTGTGACGGAATTGAAGCGCTGCCTGCGAGCTCATCTCGAGCACCACATAATGACAGCCTGCATTAACAGCTTCGCGGAGGAACTTTTGTACAAAAAAACGTCCCGGGACCGTCATTTTGAAAAGATTGGGTCGCACGTCTTTGCCAATTTTGAACTGGACCGTTGAGAGCGAGGCAACGCTGTAACCGGCGGCTTCGAGGATTGCAGTGGTCAATTCAACCGTCGTCGATTTACCTTTTGTTCCGGTGACAGCAACGATGTTGATGTGTCGAGAAGGGAAGCGATAGATGAGTGCTGCAGTGAGTGCCAAAAGCCAGTGGTACACAGGCTGGCCCAGTTTGTAGAGCTTTTTTGGGATGATGCGCTCGATGGCGCGGAGGAGCTTGTTGAGCATGGTGGTAAGGTTGCTTTCGACGTTCACTAAGTATAGTGTCTGTCCCAGAACCGAACAATCGCCGGCATGCCGGCAGGAGGATGCGATGAACAAAGACATGGAGTTGAGGCTCTCAGGAGAGGGTGCGGCTGAAAAGCCGAGCATCAACAAGGAAGACCAGGCAATCCTATTCATGCCCGTTGTGCATCCCAGAACAAAGGAGCGGATGGATGAGGTCGGGATTCCTCTGGTCTTCCACAAGGTACGTCTGTGGGAACTTCGCGCTCTTCACGAGACCGCGCATGATTCTCCGGAAGAGACAGGCTCGCTCCAGCTGTACATTCGACCCGGCGATCTCGAAGAGTTCAATCGCGAACTCACCGAGTTCTTCGCGAAGCGGAACCAGCGCGCCGAACCGCCGGCGACGTGATTCCGAGCGTCGAGATTCGCCCCACCAGTGTCCGCCATTTCCGGCGGACACGTTTTGTTTACATAAGCCCTTCTGAAACGAGAATCTGGAGCGCTTCGGGTACGGGAGACATCAGAGGAATGCTGACAACATCTTCTCGGCCGACCCATAGGAATTCATCATGGTCGGTTCCGAGGACAACATCTGCATTGTTTGTGGTGCACACAAAGAATATGCCGATGATTTGAAGTGGGGTGTCTTTGACGACAGGTCGCCATTCGCCAACGAAGAACGGTTTGAAGGTAATAATTTCGAGACCAACTTCTTCAAAAACTTCGCGTCGTAGAGCTTCGTCGAATCGTTCGCCAGCAGAGACTCTTCCACCAGGCAAGTCGTACTTGCCGACATTGGTGCCCTCCTCGTATGTGCCAGACTCACGTATAACAAGAACCTTTCTATCTTTAATGATGACTGCTCGGACCGCTATTCGTTGTTGGATCTGTTCAGTCATAGATTATTGGTCACCGACTACTTCGATCCCAACACCCGCAACGCCTCCTTCACCCGCGCGCTTGTACCTGTTGCTTCAGGCGTAACACCTTTGAGCGCTTCGCGCGCATCGTCGCGAGGGTAGCCGAGTGACATGAGGACTTCGATGACATCACCATCCTCTTTGAGTTCCGGAGCAGAGAGTCCAACCGCGCCGACTTTGTCACGCAATTCGAGCACGATCTTCTCGGCGGTTTTCTTGCCGATGCCGGAGACCTTGGTGAGATAGCTCGTATCGCTTCTGCTGATGGCGGTCTGCAACGTCTCGGCGCTTGCGAGCGAAAGAATAGCGAGTGCCGACTTGGGACCGATGCCTGAGACGCCAATCAATAATTCAAAAAGAGACATCTCGTTCTGGTCCGAGAATCCGTAGAGTTCCATCGAGGTCTCGCGCACAGCAAGATGGGTGTAGAGGCCGACCTTGGCCGAACCCTCGGCGGGTATATCCGAAAGGGTGGCATTCGACACGTATACCTTATAGCCAACGCCGGCGACATCGAGGATGATGAAGCCTATATCCTTTTTGAGCACTATCCCTGACAGGTGACTAATCATGGGTACATGGTACAGCTTCTAGCTCCCAGCTTCTAGCCGGACGCCCTTGTCATACCAACGTTTATTTGTTATTGTCCTCATGTCGTTAATTCACGATATCTCTCATGCCAATCATCCAATCAGCAAAAAAGGCCCTCCGTCAGTCTGCCAAGAAGCACGTCTTCAACCTTCGCCGTTCACGCGCCATGAAATTGGCCGTTAAAGGTGTTCGTGAGATGACCGCTTCCGATGCAAAAGACGCAAGCACAAAGCTCTCGACTGCCTACCAGGCAATCGACAAGGCAGTAAAGCGCGGTCTCATCAAGAAGAACGCCGCAGCTCGCACAAAGAGCCGTCTCTCTAAGTTCATCAAGAAGACGACCTCAAAATAAGGTCAGCACACAAAACCCCGCAAGGGGTTTTGTTCTATCTGTATAGATAAAAAGAGCCGCCCCAAGGAGATGAGAGGGGCGGACTTGGTGAGGATCAATCTCGTTAATTGAACCAGAGGCCGATGATTGGGTGCGGACCCCGCGGTCGTTTTGGGGGTGGTCGGACGACCTTGCGCGGCCACGAACGCGGAATTGTGGCGAGTGTTGCGCAGACATGACACTCACCGCGCTCGTTGATGGGAACATCCCTGCTCGGATGACATACGCGGCACTTTCCGAAGTGGACTTCAGGTTTTGAGCCCATGACACCTCCACGGTCAGTTGATGGTATGCGGCAGGAGAACTACATGCATCATGCACTCATGATTTGAAAAAGAAAAGTGTGCCATTGACACAGCGATAGATTTAGCATATAATATATTTAGAGAAGGTTCACGCAGTTCATTTTCCGGCCGAGCCGGGGAGGTTTCGAACATGGATAATCCTGGTGGGTTTCTCATCATGGTGCTCATCCTGGCTTTTGTTATGTTCTACGTCATCTTTAGGGTGCGTCGGGCGGAACGGAAGGAGCGGGAGAGGAACAAGGTTGACCATCCGAAGACGTGGCTCGAAACCTGCCGGAGGATCCAAGGGGCGGTCGACGAGCATCAGAGTGGTCGGCTGAAGGTAGGCATCACGAACGATGAACCGTACGGTGGCCATATCCGAGTGATGTGGCAGTTCGGTACGGGGAGGTCCGAACGGGTCCTGTCACTGCGGTATCTTCCGGAACAGCCCGATGACAAGATTGTTGTCATGATGCACTCGAGCAAGGGGAGGGCTTTTGACAGCTTCTCCTTGGAACAGTTTCCAGACTTCCTGGGAGACATCGAGGAGCGGATTCTCAAGTATGAAAGCCCCCTTTCGGAGGGAGGCGACAAGCCCAACAAGCTCTGACCAAGAGCTCGATGAACAAGGGCCCGGCACGAAACAGTGTCGGGCCCGATTTGCGTCTATGAAGATGGTGGAGCTTATCCGTTGAGCTTCGTTTCAATCTCGATAAGGCGGTTGTATTTGCACACACGCTCAGGCTTGGTGAGGGAACCCGCTTTGATGAAGGGGCTTGCAGTGCCGACCGCGAGGTCGGCGATGAAGGTGTCCATTGTTTCGCCTGAGCGGTGTGAGATGAACGGTTTCCACCCAGCTTTTTTGGTAAGCATGATTGCATCGAGCGTTTCTGAAAGCGTTCCAATCTGATTTGGTTTGATGAGTACTGCGTTGATGGCCTTTTCGTCGATAGTTTTTTGGATACGCGAGATGTTGGTTACGGTGAGATCATCGCCGACAATCTGCATACGGTTGCCGATGCGCTCGGTGAGCTTTGTGAACCCGGCCCAGTCGTCTTCGGCGAGGCCGTCCTCGATGGAGATGATGGGGTAGTGTGCGGAGACCATCTCGTACCATTCAATCAAATCATTGGTTGTCAGTTGTTCGTGTGTCGTTTCGAGTTTGTAGATACCATCGGAATAAAAGCTTGAAGCGGCGGTGTCGATGGCGAGCTTCACATCATCAGCCGAATAGCCTGCCGCACTGGTTGCTTCGACGAGCAGGTCGAGTGCTGCGGCATCGTTCACAAGGTGTGGAGCAAAACCGCCTTCATCACCAAGTTCTGTCGAGAGCGAACGCTCGGTGAGAATCGTGCGGAGCGAATCGATGATGTTTTTGCTTGCGGCAATGCGTTCTGCAAAAGAACCAAAGCCAACGGGAACAATCATAAACTCCTGGATATCGAGTCCGTTGTTTGCGTGTTTGCCGCCATTGATGATGTTGAGTGCGGGGAGGGGAAGTGTAAATGATGTATTTCCAACGAGAGAACCGAGATATTCAAAAAGCTCGACACCTTGTTCCACCGCACATGCTCGAGCAAAAGCGAGTGAGACGCTCAAAGTCGCATTTGCTCCAAGCCGAGATTTGCTCACTGTGCCGTCGAGTTCGACGAGCTCGGTGTCGAGCGCCCGTTGGTCGAGCTCGCGTCTCGCAATCGTCTGAGCAATTTCACCGTTCACGTTGGCGATCGCTTTGTTCACACCTTTTCCATCGTGATAGCTCGCATCTCCGTCGCGAAGTTCGAGCGCTTCGTGGACGCCGGTGCTTGCTCCTGAGGGAACTGCGGCGACGCCTGTTGAACCATCCGAGAGTACACACGTTGCCTCGATGGTCGGATTTCCGCGCGAGTCGAGAATCTCACGGGCTGTAATGGTTGTGATGATGCTCATAGGTCTTTTATGAAAGGGAATTGATTGGTTTTGTACCGTCTCGGTGGTGTTCCGATTCGAGCACAACTTTTTCCATAGTCGCGACGGCGAGGGTCGGATGCTTTCCAACGGCGCTTTCTTCGGAGAGCATCACAGCATCCGCACCCTGCATGATGGCTTCGGTGATGTCGGCCACTTCGGCTCGTGTCGGCTCGCTGTTTTCGGTCATCGACATGAGCATCTGGGTCGCGACGATGACGGGTTTGTGTGCGGCGTTGCAACGGGTAATGATGTCGGCCTGAACGAAGGGCACTTGTTCGATAGGGATGTTTTGTCCAAGATCGCCTCGAGCAACCATCACAGCATCAGTTGCGGCGATGATTTCGTCGAGATGTTCGAGCGCTTCGGGGCGTTCGATTTTGGCGATGATGCGAGACGTCGCACCATGGCCAGCGATTGAGGCGCGACAGCGTTCGATATCACTCGCATCACGCACAAACGACACGGCGACCCATTCGAGACGATGTGTTGCGGCACATGCGATGAGCTCCGCATCTCCGTCGGTAAAACCAGGGAGCGCGGTGTTGTGCTCGTGACCGTGCTCGTGTTGGATGCGCGGTCCCGGAAGGTCTTGGATGATGGGTACACGGCGCGAGAGCGATCGAATCATCTGTATGTGGTCTTCGTGCCCGTCGCATGCGTCCCATGCAAAGTTGAGGCGTGCGATATCCATGCCGGCGTCGAGCATCGCAGTAAGCGTTTCGATGCTTTCTGATGCTGGGCCAATGGTTGCGATGATTTGTGCGCGTGATGTGCTCATGCTGGTACGTTTGATTCTGTCACTTTAATCTCTTTGCTCTTCATGTGTCCATCGGTGTCGATATCGTAGATGAGTATGGCACCAAACGGCATCTCGATATCGCCGACCTTCTCGTCGGGGATCAGCTCGATATATTTTATGATCGCTCGGAGCGAATTGCCGTGAGCGACGACAAGCACATTTTTTCCCTCACGAACTTTGGGAAGGATGGTTTCGAGAAAGTATGGTACCGCGCGTTCATACACCGTCTTGAGCGTCTCGCCGCTGGGAATTGGATAATCCCAGCCTCTGCGAAGCTTGGTGAACTCATCAGTACCAAGGAGCTTCTCCATTTCCCACTTATTCTTGCCGGTGTAGTCACCGTAATCACGCTCGTCGAGGGTTCCGGAGCGTTCGGTAGGGATCTCAAATCGTTCGCATGTGTTGAGCATGCACGAGAGCGTTTCGATGGCACGCACCTTGCTCGAAGCAAAAGCACAGTCGATAGGGATGTCCTTGATGAGAAGCCCCATGTCGTTCGACTTCTCGCGACCGTAGTCGGTGAGGGGAACATCAACAACGCCAGTCCATTTGCCCAACTTATTCCATTCGGATTCGTGATGTCGGGCGAGTATGAGCGTTCCTGCCATAAAATTATTTGTTGACGATGTTGCGAGGCGCTTTTCCTTCGAAAAAGTCGATGATGTTCTCGGCAACAATTCGTGACATCGCATCGCGGGCGCTCGTGCGTGCCGAAGCGATGTGCGGCGTGAGGACAACATTAGGAAGCTCGGCCAATCCCGCAGAGAGTTTTGGTTCGAATTCAAAGACGTCCAACCCTGCTCCTGCGATGGTTTTTGAACGGAGTGCTTCGACAAGTGCAACTTCGTCGATAACCGGTCCGCGTGATGTGTTGATGAGGAATGCTGACGGCTTCATTGTTGCAAGGCGCTCGGCGTTGATGAGGTGGCGCGTTGTTGGGAGGAGAGGAACGTGGATGCTCACAATGTCGGCATCACGAAGGACGCTCTCGATGTCCTCTCGATATTCTGCACTGTGTTCTTTCTCGGCTTGTTCGTTACGCTTTGTATCGTAGTAGATGACGCGTGAATCAAATCCTTTTGCCAAGTGATGTGCGACGCGTTCACCAATGCGACCCATACCAATAAGGCCAATAACTTTTCCACGGAGGTCGGTGCCGACGAAGTGGGTAGGGGACCATCCGGTGAATTCACCACGGCGGACCGATGCATCTGCTTCGACCATGCGGGTCGTGAGACTCAGCATGAGCGCAAGTGTGTGCTCAGCAACGGTGTAGCCATAGTCGCCGGCGGTGTTGCTCACAGCAATACCACGCTGTGACGCCGCATCGATATCGATGTTGTCGAATCCAATAGCGTAGTTGGCGTACAGTTTGATGCTCGGCGCAGCATCCATCACGCGAACCGTAATAGGGTCGGTGAGGAGCGTGAGTGCCACGTCATAAGGCTTGGCAGAAAGGAGTTCAATGAGTTCGTCTTCTGTTGGTGCGGTCTCGCTGTCTCGAACAGTAACGTCGTAGCCCTCAGCTTTGAGAGTCTCGAGTGCTGGTCCAGGAATGCTTCGCGTAACGAAAACGGCTTGTGTCATGGGGCTAGTGTAACAGAAAAGGGTGGAATTCAGTGTGTT
>Ga0172380_10002329_pt1 | contig 29653 bp, 24 predicted proteins | sample Leawe162metaG_FD_119747 | JGI IMG/M metagenome (GOLD analysis project Ga0172380, IMG submission 119747) | Leachate microbial communities from a municipal landfill in Southern Ontario, Canada - Leachate well 162 metaG | ecosystem: Engineered > Solid waste > Landfill > Unclassified | place... | reverse complement strand
GCAGGCCAGCATGAGACAGACCACGATGGCCTCCCATGCGTTTCTGCCATATGTGTCTATCGGCGTCGTCTTGAGCCTCTGGACGTGCCTACGAACGCCCTGGGCCGTCCTGCCCATCGCGTCCGCGGCTTCTTCCACCGTGAGAGGCTGCTTCCTTCGAGTGAGCATCTTCTTGAGTTTCTTGTTGTCTTTTTCGGTCCACTTCTTCATGCTTGTGACTCCATTCGTATGCCCCGATCAGGGGACTTGGGTTATGGTTACGCTGATTCCTGATCCTGCTCTTCTTCACCGTCGAACGGAAGCGAACTCTGCTTCTCGTCCTCGGTCAGCTTGCGTTCCTCGACGATTTCTCCGGTGTCGTTTCGGGTCACGCGAACAATCACGTCCGTGTAGTCCATGACATTCAGACACTGGATGTTGCGAAGTTCGTAGCCGTCGCTGATGAGACATTGCAGGCCGTTGATCTTCGCCTGCTGCTCGTCGATCTTGGCCTTGAACTGAGAGGCGGCAGACTTGGCTTGGGCCTGGACGTTGACCAGAGTGCGGACGGCCTCAGCGAGTTTCTTGCCGGCCACCAACTGCTCTTCCTGTGTGAGCGGGACTTGCAGCAGGCGTGTTTCCTTCGTGGTCTTTGTCCGGTGCTGTTCGAGGGATGGTTCTGTGCGTTTGGCCATGTGACTCCTTTCAGAATTGGTTATTGTTTCGGGACGAGGTGGGCGATCTCGACCACGTCCCAGTTAAATTCATACTCAGTGCGGCCGTCGTGGATGGTAAAGTTGTGCCTTAACGGATCGTCGATGACGCGGGTTACTACCCCACGGGTCTTATAGTTGCCGCATCGAACCTCAATGCAATTTCCCACTTCCAGCGGCTCAGGGATTGGGGTGGGCGGGCAATTCCTGAATCCAGTCATACGATATCCTTTCAAAAGTCCTTACCGCCGGGGAGATGGATTCGGACCACCGTCTTCGCCATCATGGCGACGCCCTTGCCCACTGGACCATCCCGGCGCGCTATGAGAATGAACACGACTGCTGCCTATTCTGCGACTTGGCCGTCCTCGATTATCAAATCTGCTTCGCCCGGATCGGTCGTGACGCGGGTTCCGATCACCTGCAGGTTGGCCTTGGTGGTCCAGTCGTCGAGTTCCATCAAGGTCTGCGGATCGAGCTTCTCAAGGCCGTCCACGAACACGAAATGGCACTCGGGGTTGAGCTTGCTGACGATCTTGCAGCACAGGATCAGCTCGTCGCTGTCGGCAAGCTGTTCCCACGTGTCGCCCCTGTAGGTCAGTTCGCCATCGTCTGCCACGCCGATGTCCGGGTCGGGCATCTGCACGCCGGCCAGCAGGTCCATCTTCGCCTGGCGGGCATCCTTGACGGCACACTCGGCGTCCAGGGCGGCCTTTTGTGCGGCGTCGGCCTCTTTGGCCAGACGGTCGTACTCGGCCCGCTGCTGCTGCACCTGAGCGTATTGGGCATTCAGTTGGTTCGCGGTGGCTATGTCGGACTGAAGGGAGGATGTATCGACCTCGCCTTGGGGCTTCGGGAGGGCCTTGAGGGCTTCGGCCTTCTCGTTGATGCCGCAAGTCAACACTTCGATTCTCTGTTTCAGCCGGTGGATTTCCTCTTTGTCGCGTTCGATGTCCGCAGAGAGCAGGTCGCGTTTTCTCGCCAACGCCTGTTGTGCAGTGTTTGTCCTATTTGCATCCTGAAGCTGCTCGACCAGATCATCGATCTTGATCGGCGCGTCAATCGGCGGATCGTCCGGCTTCTGAATCTGGGCCAACGCCCCTTCCCGCTGCTTCAGTTCGCGGTTGACCTGCTTGCGGCGTTCGTAGGCTTCGTCGATAAGCTGCTGGCGCACAGCCAGCTCCGCATCGACCCCCAGCGTCTTGAGAAGGATGTTGCACTTCTCTTTCGGCTTGGCGTCGCGGAACCTGCGCAGGTCCAGGGCGAATACCGTGATGAACTTGTCGATGGTGCTCTGGTTGCCCTTCTCGCTGGTCTTCTCGTCTTTGACGTGCAGGGCGCCTTTGGGGCCGTCTCTCCATATGTGCAGACCGTTGTCGGTCTTGATGTCGATCTCGGCTGGCGTCGTGGCGCCGCGATGGTTTGGCTCCCGCGGCCGGTAGGAATCGCCACCGAAGCCCCAACAGAGCATGTCGAGGTTTGTCGTCTTGCCCTGGCGATTGCGGCCACCGATGACAGTGAGACCGGATGGCTTGGGCTTGACGGCGACGGCCTTGATGCGGCCAGCATTCTTGATGCTGTATTCGAGGATTATCATTTACCCTTACCTCCCTTCCCGTTCAGGCTCTTCCACCCCAGCTTCGAGCCGCACGTACACTGCACGGGCTTTCCGAGATACTGCCGATGGCACTTGACGCATTCGACGGTGGGCTTCCACTCGCCCTGTGCCGTCGTCATTTCCATGCCGTCGCAATGCGGGCACATCTCGATAGTCTCATTGCCGACCTTTTTCGTGACCGGCTCGGTGAACTCGGCTTGACACTTGGGGTTGTCACAGCGGAAGTGGCCGGCGGGCGCGTCTGGCTTCGGGGCGTCTTCGGCCGGCGGCAGAGTGACCGACTGGCTGTCGATCGTGTCGGGGGCATCTTCGGTCAATAGCTTGACCGGCGGCTCCGTGGAGGGCTGGGGTTGCATGGTCGCAATATCGTCCGGTGTGCCCGGATCGATGATGGTTCCTTGTGGGTCTTGGGGTTGGGCTTGGGCCTGCTCCTGCCCATCCCCGACGAAACCGAACGGCTGGCGGCCGTTGGTGGGCTGCAACTCGCGGGATTCGACCTGCTTCCGCTCGCCGATGTCTGACAGTTCGTCCGTCGTCATCATGCCCATCTTGACCTCAGGGCAATGCTGGTTGGCGAACCATGACGCGGCCCTGTAGTGGAACATGACCTCCGGCATCGTGGTCCACTTGGTCCCGGTCTTCTTATCCCACCCCTCGCCTGTGACGATCTTCCAAGTGATCCAAGGGCCGTACAGAACCTTGCTCGTGGCCTTGCGGGTCGCGAACGCCCTGACTTTGTAGTCCTTGTTCGTTGGGTCTTCCCCAACGACTTCGTAGTCCAGCGGATCCGTGAACAGGCCGGATTGGTTGATGAGGGTAATCACCAGCTTTGCTTCAAGGCCCGGCTTGCCGTGAACAATGTAGGCGTTCTGCAAAAACGCCAGAGGATGAACATGGAGACGCAGAGCCATGTCGAGGGCGACGAGGCAATCATCGACCTTCCCGCGGTAGTTCTCGGGCACGAACTGGCTGTTCGCCAGCCGCTGCGAGTACCACCACGCGTCCTCAAGCGTGCGCGGCATCAGGCCGTTGTCCCCCATGCTCATACTCGGCTTCGCCAGTGCGGTCTTGGCTGTTTCGCCGTTCCCTTTTGGTTGTACTGCTGCTACGGTCATTGTCATTCCTCACTTTCAGTTTCAGTAATGGTTGTCTCTGTCGCCGCCGGCAATGCCGCTACGATTCGCGACACCTGGTACGTTGTAGTCTCGACGGCGCCGGCCGCCGTCAGTTCGTCCATCAGCATGTCCTTGGCTCGCTTCTTCCCGCCTCGCGGGGCCTTGTCGGCCACGGCGTCGAGCAGCGTTGTCTTGTTGATCGTGACGGCGGGGGCAAGTTCAGCCTCAGTCAGATGGTTCAGGATGATCGGCCATGCCTCGCGAGTCTTGATGGTCTGCCGCTGTTGGTCCTTGAGGATGAGAACCTTTCCGTTACCCTGAAGCGTTCCGCCCGCTGCCTCGGCGTGCAATTTGATGATCTCGCGGGCGTGATCAAGGAACTTCTGGGCAGAGCCGATTCGCTCCCAGAGCTCGACCTTGGTCTCGGCCGGCAGTTCGGCTACGGCCGCCTCGACCAAGTGGAAACCATCGCAGAGCAAGGCCAGTTCTGAGCACAGGCCCGGACAGGTCGCCCGCCGTGGACAGTAGACACAATGTCTGCCGGGATGGTACGTGCGACCGTCCCAACTTTTGATCCCAGCCATGTAGTCGGCGTGCCATTGCTCAACTTCGTCCGCCGTGAATTCCTTGGATACCTCGATGGTCTTGTCGCGAAGGAAGCAAATTACATACTGAGAGAATCGAGCCTCCTTGCCCGGCGAACAAGGTGCCGCAGCCTGCCTCGCCAGCCAGAGATATTCCATCATCTGCGGACGGTAGTTGACGGATTCAAGTCGCGTGGTCTTCCAATCGAGAACGCGACAGACTTTCTCACTCTGCCCGGCCGCACAAGAATAGCCTGCACCAATAACGTCCTGATGTCCGCTGATTGTGTTGCCGTCCGCGTCGCGGTGCCACATTTCCGCCTCAACGCGAGGGGTGCCCGCTCGGGACAAGTTGAACTGCTGGCCGTACTCTCCCCAGAACCTCAATGCGACCAGCGACAGAATCTGCAATTCCTTGGCTTGCGCGGGGTCGAGAGAGTATTTCTGTCCAATATCGTAGAGGGCAGGCAGGCTACGTGTTGCGATCTGGGCACAGACCGCATGTACGGCACTCCCAAGCGTCCCGGCGTCGTCCGCCGGGTTAATCAGGACCTCGTCCGTCTCGTCATATGCCGCCCCTGGGCATGTGGCGTACAGGGGGGCAGAACTTGCTCTGTAGGTCTTTCCCATTGTGTCACCTCGCCTCAAAACACTTGCATTCAGTTTCCAGGTCGGCCGAACAATTGCCCTGTTGAGCCGACATGACCCAGACGTGCGGCATCTTCTTGGGCCATTCCAGAGGAAAGTCGCATTTCTCTGGAATGGCTTGACGATCTTCCAGGTACACCCGTTTCGTAACGCGGCCGGAACCATCGGCAATCTCCACATTTGCGCTTCATCCTCTTACCTCGCTTTCCGCTTCTTCCGCCAACAACTGCGGGACCTGCGATTGCTCGATCTCGCCAAGAACAGCGTCCGCGTCCTCTGAGTCCCATTCGTCCGTGACTGCGTAGAGTTCCGGCGCGATCGGGAAGCCGGGGCTGTCGTGAATGTACATGGCACAGCCAGGCGTGTGACACTCTTCGCCCTCGCCATTCAGGCACGCCTCACACAGGACTATTATCACTCTCTTGAGCTTCATACCTTCACCCTCGCTTTCGCTTCGATTGCGGCCTTGACCACGTCAAGGAACGTCCACGGCCGTTTGACTTTCAGAAAGGGTCCCCGATGGTTGATGTCACCCATGATCTTGCCCGTCGTTGGCCAGAGGTTCCAAATGTCTCCGTCCGCCGACGTGAGGGCATAATGGGTCGCACAGTGGCGCACCAGCGTCATGCCGTGCTGTTCGGCCAAATCCTGAGCCACTCCGAAATACGGCGGGTAATCGTCATGGCCGACGCTGAGTTTGTGCGTGGATTTCGGATGTGGTTGCGTGCCGGCGGATTCAGGGGAAGGCGCGTCCTTCGTTTCAGCAAGGGCCCCGCCGGTGATATAGCCACAAAAGAAGTTGATGCCGCCATAGAGGACGAAGAGAGCTATCAGGACCCAAAAGGGAATCATCATGGCGTCACCTCCGTCTCCGAAGTCAAGGCCGTCTTTCTCAGCATCGCCGCGTCCGCCTGCCGCCGGGACTCGGCCATCCCCAATTTCGCATCCAGGTCCTCGGTGATCTCGGGCTCGAAGTGAGTTTTGAGAATGTCACTCAGAACGTCCGCGACAGTCTCCTGTAGGATGCGCTCGACTGTGTCCGCGATGGCGGCCCGTTCGAGGCACATGTCGCGCCTGGCACGGATGGACCGCATGGCCCAGCGCATTCGGCCCACCAGGTCGTCATGGTCCGCCGCCTTGTCCACGCACTCGGCACAGAGCAGGCCCGTATCGCGACTGTCATGATTGCACAAGCTGCATTCGTTCGCGTGGACGGTGTAGTCGTATCCGCCGCCCTGTTTCGGTTTGCCGGACGCTTCATAGTCGGTCGGCATGACGAAAGCCGAGGCGCCTTCGAGTGCCGCCGCGATCAGTCTTCTCAGCTTTTTTCGCATGGTCTGCCTCGCTTTCACCTGTACAGGTCTCTCCTTCCCATTTCCGTCATAGTCCCCCGGCATCGCCAACGCATGGAGTGCCGCAAGAATCGCTCGTAGTAGGTTCATACGTCACTCCCTGTCACCAAGCTCTTGTATCTCATCTTTGAGACTGTCGATTTCTTCCTCAAGCTCCTTAAGTCCCTTGATCTTCTCGCACATTGGGCAAACGTGACCTTCGTAGCAGACTTCGTCGTGGTCATTGTTGCACAGGTTCATTTCTTCGCCTTTCACTTCACAGATTCGGGACGGGTCAAACTGTCACACGATCTCAGCGGCACTTCTCATTAACCGCTGTTTGTGGTTTTCCAGACAGACCGGGCAGAGTTGCATCTGTCCGTCCGACGGCACGGCCCAACCGAACTTTCGTGCATCCCGCCAATCGGCCACGACTATCGTTGCTGGACACTGCTGGCATGTAACCTTTGATGCCTGAATTGTCTCAATGCTCATCTTGATCCCTTTCATTTCGGGTGGGGGCAGCAGATGCCGCCCCTCACCCTTCCCGGTGCCCACCTACACAGTGGGCCTAACTATCAACGGTATCGCCGGGAGTCGAACCCGGAGGGCTATGCGCGCCTTACCTGATTTATCCACAGGTCCGTCAACCTGCTTCGCGTTACCCGGACGCCCCGACACCATCCAACTGGCCGTCTCTCCGGCCTGTCACGCCACTTTCGCCTTCGCATGGCAGGTGTCGCCGCCTCTAAGGATTCAGAATGAACTGATGATTCCGCCCGGCCGATCTGGGTCAAGCCGGGCCGTAGCAACTCCGACTTCATGTGACGTACCTACTTCATTAGGCACCCCCTTTCCGTGGGATGATGACGGGGACTGGTGGGACCGAGTCGCCTTGTTCACGTCCCGCTCATGCTACCGTGATTGAGAACGAGTATTGCGGAGCGAGTCACGCTTGCTCGTGCGGTTCTGCTGTCGCCGTTTCTCGATCATTGCCAGCTTGTACTTCCGCCAGTCCCATTGCCTGTTTCCGCACCCTTTCGGGCTGACCACCAACAAGGGCTTCTGTGGTCACTTGGCAGAATCCTCCCGGTGCATCCGCGCAGAGGGAGGGGCAAGAAATGACGCTGACAGATTGTGCCGCCACGGACAGCCTGCCAACGCAGAACCAGCCCGGCACCCCAAATCTGCCCAGAACCTCGTTTCCTACATCTGCCAGCGTCGGCCCGGCCATCCTGACCGGGGAAGATAACATTGGCCGGGCTTTCGTAGTCCGCACGGGGGCCGCAAAGATTGATAGGCACAGAGGGAAGGCAGGACCGCTGCCTGCTTGGTGGTACATGCCTCGGGGACGCCACGTCGCGCCACACATATTGCTATGTGATGGTCCGGAGTCACCACCGGACGGCTCATTAGTGTTTCCGTGTCGCCTTCCATCGCTGGAGGCCGCCCGCGCTGGTTCCACCCCACCTATGAGGCCATAGCGTGTCAACTTCTACGCCGCTCCCCTCTGTGCCATCGTTTGAAAAGCACGCCGCAGCCAGTGCCTGAGTGGGACTACTGCGGCGTGATGGATTGCGTTGGGGCCGGTCTGTGTTTGAGTGGCCGGCCCCTGGAGTTAATGCGGAGCATGACGCCCGCAGCTATTGCCCGTAAACGTCTTTTCCTTCAACCGAAGGGCTCATAATCCCTTGGTTGTAGGTTCAAATCCTACCGGGCCCATTACATCGCGGCACGAACAGCCGCGACGGCCCGCGCGTGATCGACGGCGATGTAGTATTCTCTCGTCGTCATCATCGACCGATGCCCAGCCACATACTGAGCGTCGGCCATCGGAACTCCGGCCCGGGCCCAGTTTGAAACGGCAGTCTTCCTCAGCAGATGGATGCTGCCGTTTTTTACTGCGCCCAGTTTGCGGTCCCGGCGACGAATGTTCGCCAGTGCCCGGATCTGCCGCAGGTCGATGTAAAAGTCCTGGTAGGGCTGCTTTCGGACATGCTCGGGAATCTGTCCGATCATCCCTTGGAGCCTCCTGCAAGCGCACTCCTTTAAGACTGGGTATCGCCATTTGGCGACCTCCACCAGCCGGTATGCGGTTTCCAGTGCCTCCTGGGAGAACGGAACAACCCGATCCGTCTTGCCCTTGGTGCCCCACTGCCAGTGCTCTGAGGTCTTGTCTGGCCGGTACTGAACGCGAATCGTGCCGGCCTCCAGGTCCAGGTCCTCGCGCCTGAGATTCTGCAACTCCCCCGACCGCAGGCCGCTGGTGGCGGCCACTTCGATCAGGAAGAACCACCGAATCTGTGCGGTCGGGTCCTGATTCCACATTTCCGCGGCGGCCGACTTCAAGTCGTCCACTTCGTCCGGCTCGAACGTCTGAACATCCCGCTTCGGCACTCGAATCTTCTTCGCCTCGGCGAACGGATTGGATGCCAGAATCTTGTTCTCGACGCCCCAAAGATAGACCTGAGAGACGCAGCCGATGTACGACCGGACAGACGCCGGCGACATGCCGGAGTCCCGCATGGCGAGTTGATACCGGCCAGCCATCGGCACATCGACCGCGCCTGCGGTCACGTCGCCGAGGATGGCCGCCGCCTTGCGGATCGCAGTGCGGCACTTCATCTTCGTACTGCCCTCGACCAGGGCAGCGGTGTCAAAGTGTTCAAATAGCTGCAAAAGCGTGACAGAGCTATGCTCCATAACCGTTTCACCTCCTTCGGCACAGCCGCGAGCGTCATGCGCCCGCAGACTATACCGTCAAGTGAGTGTCGCGACAACTGCTCTGTCGTTGCGTTACGAACCCTGTTCAGTTGTCAAAGAGCGATGAAAACACCCCGCCCCGACGGGCGTCCATGCCACAGTCGGGGCGGGCAGAATACAAGAGGGCCGGCCTTCGGATGTCGCAGACTGCGAAGTACAGAGACACGGCCGGCCCTTGAGGGCGATAGAAAATCAGTCCTTGACTCGCGTCGCGACAAGCGATACAATGCCCGACAGCGGCAAGGAGGACGGCGGCACGAATTCACGCTTTCGCGCCCTTCGATGGTTCCACGGATGATTTGTTCTGTACTTCGCATGGTCGTATTGTCGGAAATTGGACCGTGGTTTGTCAACAGGAAAAGAGAGAAAAGTCAGGAATTTACCGTCACTTACACCAAAATACTCCTAACTGTCGCGACAATAAGGACTTGCGAGATGGAAGAATTATTGTTCAAAAGGTGATACATGACCGGAGAGAAGACCACAATTTATTTTGCTCAGGCCGTTCAGCCTATCGTCCGGCTGTGGAAATCGCGAGGCTGGGGTCCGCAGGATTTAGTCAACACAGCCGTTGTTTTGTTCCACAAGGCGACCGCTGACGACAGAGAGGCTGCCCGTGCCGTGGCGAATCTTGGATCACCCGTCACGCCGGGGGAGTACCGTGATCTGGCCGCTGGTGAGGGTCCGCTCCAGTCTCACCCGGCCCTGGGAGTCCCACGTCAAGGACCCGAACATCGAAAAGGACCGTTCCGGCGTACTGTCGTTTTCAACGGCGCGGTCCATTACGAACTCGACGGCCCCACTGCTCATCCAGCGGTCCTGCGGATTGGCCGCCGCCAGGGTCTCCTTGACGCCCGCCGCCGCCACTGTCCCCATCAAAACCGCAATCACCAGTGCCCACGCGATCATTAGCTTTCTCATGTTCGTACTCCCAAAAGTAGATTCACTTTTTCTTGAGGGCTTCGTCGATTCGCCGGTGAATGACGCCGAGACTGTCGCTGATGATCTTCTGTCCGGCCGCGAAGGTGACCTTGATCTCCTTCAGTTCCTCGCGAATGACTGTGTTGCGTTCATCCAGCAGTTTCACGAGCGGTCCATGCAGCGGGCAACTGGCTCGTTCCGCGGCGACCGTTTCATCCCCTTCTCTTTTTCCGCTCTTTCGCTTCGTGAGGATGATCGAGTACCCCGATTTGCTGAGCCATCCGAGCACCAGAAGGACACATGCACCGACCACGGTCTCCGGATAGGTTGCGCCTGTCTCTGCGAGTATTTGAAGCATTCCGGCTCCACTTCCTCTCTCTTGTTTATGCTCACTCAGGTTTGAAGAACTGATGGTCTGACATATTCGGGTCGTAGGCCCCGGTGATGCTCCAGGCGCCGGTGGCGTAGCAACTGATCTCGACCCAGCACCCTTTATCGTCCAGCCGCAGGGCGTGGCCTGCCGCATTGCCGTCGAACGTCTCGGAGGCGTTCGGGTCTATCGTCAAATCGTTGGTATCCGCCTGCCGGAACCGGTGGCGCAGCCCCACCACGGCCGGCTCAAGCTCGAACGTGATCGCCTTGACGCTGGACAGGGTCTTTTCGCTGTCGGTCGCCGCCACGGCATAGTTCGCGGTCTTGCTGACTACGGTCCACTCGCAGGTGTCGCCGCGCAGGTAATACCCACTGGCCAGGTCCATGTGTCCATTGACCTGCAGCAGTTCAGTGGGCCGGACCAGGCCGACGCCGACGTAGGCCGAGCCGTCGGTGCCGACGCCCAACGTGGTCACCTTGCTCGTGTTGTTGACGAACCCGGCGGTGATCCCGCTGTAGGCCAGAGGGACGAACTCCGTGTTGATCGAGATGACGCCCAGACTGTTCGGCTCGACATTCACGTCTCCGACGAACGAGCAGCCTTCGAGGGTCAGAACCTTGTAGCAGTTGTAGTCGATGGCCGTCTGTGCCGTCCAGGGGGTCGTGTACAGGTCCTGCCGGCAGCGGATCATCGTATTGGAGCCGGCCAGAGGCGAATAGTGATCGGCGGTGCCCGTCGTCACCATAACCTCGTTCGACTCGTGCGTCACATCGACGTAGCAGAACGACGCCAGCGGCCCCGACACGCACAGATCGGCCGTTCCGCTTCTCCCGAAGAAGACCCCGTTGGCGTACAGGTGCCCGCTGGCGATCTCGACACTGTAGGTGCCGGCCGTCAGATACCGGCCGCCGTTGATATTGGCCTGCCGCACGTCCCCGTCGATGTAGAAGTGAATTCCGTTGTCGGACGCGCCGCACTGGTTGAACGTGAAGTAATCGCATGTGGCGTTGGCATCCTGCGTGCACCAGACGCCGTACCGCGAGCAGTTCTCAACCAGAACGCCCCGCAGCGTCACGCCCTGGGTGGGGAACGTCGGCGCGGCCCGCAGCTTCACCCCGACGACGTTGGCGCAGTCGTTGCCGTCGATGTGAATGTTCTCGATCAGCCCGTCTTCCAGACTGACCGCGTCGATGATGGTCTTACTGACCGCTCCGTCCCAGAGTATTTTCGGCCTGCCCTCTCCCACCCACCGAAAGCCAACCACTACGCTGGTGCCCGTTCCTACGGTCAGTGTGTCGGTGATCCGGTACGCCACGGAGGGCGTGCGCAATTTGAGTCCCCGGTGCTGGGCAATGGCGTAGTCGATCGCGCCCTGCAGGGCGAGGGTGTCGTCAGCGGCCCCGTCTCCGTTGGGGTCCCACCATGCAGCGTCCACCGTGCCGTCGAGCGACATGGCGGCCATCGCATCCCTGAGATTCGGTTCCGTCAGCCAGGTCTGCCACAGGGCGCTCATGGGAACGCTGTTGGTGTCGATGCTGTCCACCAGGGACACGCCGCCGTCTGACGCGCGGTACATGTAGCCGCTGGACCCGTATTGGGGCAACGTGCTCGTCGTGGTTGTCGGGAACGTCTCCGGGTTACGGATGGTCTGCGCCAGGCGACGGTTTATCTCGTTTTCGATAAGCCGGCTTTTGTCCACCATGCGTTCGACGGACGCGGGATTCCACTGCCCGGCGGTCAGCGCCGTGGTCTGGGTCAAGTCGATCTGCGTCGCGATAATCAGGTCGTAGTCGCTGCCGTAGGCCGAGACCGTCGTTACTGTGAACGCTGAGGCCGGGTATCTGCCATTGGCTACGGTGACGGCATAGTTCGTCGTCTCCGTCAGGGTCGTGGCTGTGTAGGGTGTCGTGGACGTGTTCAGAAGGATCACCTTCACGTCACTGCTGGCCTGGATGCGGAAGGTCGCCGTAAAGCCGGTCGTCACGCCGTCGCAGTGCTTGACTTCCCACGGGGTCTGCTCGGGCACGGTGGCAATGGCGCAGGAGGCGAAAAGGCACACAATGGACAGATACGTCAGTCGTTTCATGGTTTCATCGCTTTCCAAGTTCGGTCTTGAGCATGTTCACGTACTTCTCGCTTCGCTCTCGGGGATCGCCCGACTTGTGTTCTTTGGTCGTCTGCCTGTAGGTGTTCAGGTATATCTCTCTCCTGATGTCCGGCGCACTCATTCCGTGGATCCGGGCGGCGTCCAATATCATGCTGGCGGGGCCACGGAATTCGGTGATCGGCCCGGAAAACGGCGCGCCTGTGACCATAGAGACCACGTCCATCGTTTTGATCGCAACATTCTCGGCGTTACGATGCCACTTGGGCTCATCCTTGTTGGGGCCGCTGTCGTAAGTCTCTCCCGTGACCATATTGCGGCCCATCTCGATAGCGTCGGGAATCAGCGTAAGCGTCTCATTCCGAAGTGCATCCAGAGCGCCGGGCAGCGGCTCACTTCCCCAGCGGTTTGCCCCTTGTGCGGCCTTAGCGATCATGCTAATCAGGCCGCCCAGCCAGTTTCCACCCGGCACGATGGAGAGGATGTTCTCGCCCGTCTTGACAGTCAGATTCGTAACCGTCTTGGCCGTGTCCTCCGGCTCGTCGTCGGGCGAGTGCAGGCCCAAGGCCCCGAGGGTCGCCCATATCCCGAACGGTATGCCGACCTTCAGTGCTGTCTTGAGGGTGGATTCTATGACGGCCCCTGTCACCACAAGGCCCATATCCTTCCCGAGTTGGGCAAGGTCTTCGGCCGTTCTTTCGCTCTTCTGGTATCGGTTGATCGCCCGCAACAGGACGTTCCACTGAGCCTCCATCGCCGTGCGGAACATCCCAATACTGCGGCTCGCCAGTGTCGCATCCGAGAGCATCACGGAACGGTCCACGATATCCCACGATCCCTGACTCCTGTGGATCACGTACTCCAACTGAAGCGCCACCTCCGTGTCGAATGCGTCACTGCCCGGAACCAGGCTGGGTTGCTCCGCTCGGAGTCGGTTGGCGATAGCTCCGGCCATGATGCTTCCTACCTGTCCGTCCGCCCTTGACAGCAGGTTCAGCGGCTTGTCGAGCAGCGGTTGGGTCCCGAAGAACAGGCCTCGGTAGCCCGCCGTCAGAGCCATGTTGCCCGCCTCCAGGTTCATATGATGCTGATTCCACCTGGCGTCCAGAACGGGATCGATTTCCATGCAGCGCTCGAGCAGTTTTCGGCTCGGTCTGACTCCAACAAAGTATTTTGCCGGGATCTCGGTAGCTGCTACGGGGATGCCTGCGTACTGGCCGACCATCGAACTGATTCTCAGACTGAGTCGGCTCGCGCCAAAACGGGTGAGGAGTTTCTTGCCCATCGCATCCACGATGCCGGTGTCCGTCGCGTAGTTCTGCATTCGTCGGTACAGCGTGAAGATGGCGTTCATGGAATCTGCGTGACCCGCCCTCTCGACGGCGTCCTGCCACTCGGCGGTATTGACGACGCTTCGCGCGTTGTACATCGGCACGGCCATTCCGGCGTAGGCGGAGGCGGCGTCGATCGCTTCGGCGACGGCTACATGGAACGGCACGATCTCGATGGGGGCCGTACCTCCCGTTCGGGGCTGGAACGGGCCGGTATCCTCTATGGCAACATCCGCGATTCGCCCGGCCACCGACTTGGGGAACACCCTGCCTCGCCTCCAGTAGGTCGGGTCCGTGGCGAGTTCCCGGCCCTCAAGTTGCATTGAGGCGGCATTGATGGCCGGCGCGAGAACGTCGGTGTTCACCTGTGTCCACAGGTCGCCCAAGCTTTGCTCTTTGGCCGTCAGTTGGCCTACAGCGTCGATCATCTCCGTGAAGTCCGTGAACGTCGGGACCTTGACGCCATTGAATTCGAGCGATTTGGCCTTGAGAATCTCCCGAACATTGGACTCGCTCTTGGCGTGCATGTAGAGCGAGAGTAGTTCAAACCGAGCGATCTTCTGTGCCTGCCCACCTATCTGGACCGAAACCGGCTCGCTGAGGGCGCCGAACTCGTCTGCTGTGAAAGCGGCCGCCTTGACGCCCACCTGCAGGGCTCGCGTCGCCCGCCTCTTCACTGATGTTCGCTCGCGCCATCCGTCCCAGATGTCCTTCACGAGAATGTGAGTGGTCGTGGTATCGCCCGGCCGGGTGATACGCTCGGCCAGTGTGTCGAGGTGCGCCGATGCGACGGTGAAGAACCGGGTAAACCAGCCATGCCGCAAGACCCCCGTTTCTGTTGTGGGGGGTTCCGTTCCGGGTGCCTGGGTCACTTCGGAGACAGTCTCCCGCAGCGCCGTCGCACGTTCCATCCTGCGGCGGTTGCCGACGAGTTTGCGCTTGAGGTCGTACTGATGGACAAGGCTTGACAATTCCTCGCCAATGCGGCGGATATCCTCAACGTCCATCTCGCTCAATGGGGTCTTTCCAAGCCTCTGCAGGGCGTCGATGCGAGCCCTGGGAATGCTCATGACGGCGTCCTGGGCTGCGGTTTCCTCCATCTGGCCTTGGGCCACGGCCTCCGCCAGCCGGTTCATGTACTTCGACAGGGATGCGAGATCCGCCTTCTTGCCCTCGCTGATCTTGGCCAGGTCGATATCGACCATGATAGTCTTGAATCGGGCTTGGGTTGCTTGGTCCATCGTTTTGAGGCGAGTCCTGACCTCGGACCATGTGTTCTTGAGTTCCCGGACGGCATCTCTCTTGTCGAGGCCCTTGAGCAGCTCCTCCGTTTGGGTGATCGCCCGGACAAGGTCCTTGAGGTTGGTCCGCATCTGGCGGCCGGGCGTGATGCGATTGAGCAGCGGAATGAATTTGCCTTGCTGAGCCGGTGGCACATTGGCCCGGATGTAGTCGTACATCTCGTTTCGGATGGCCTCGGTCTGGTCAGTCTTTGTGGCGAGCCGTTTCTTGAATCGGTCCAGTTCGCTCAGGTGCTTCATGGACTCGGCCGGGTGCTCGCCATAGTCGAACGCCTCCTCGACGGTCGGACTGGCCTGTTTGATGAAAACTACGTCCTCGCCAACACCCTTCGCCGCGTCCACGTAGGTGTAGTGGCCCTTGGCCGGCGGTTTGGGTTGGGTCGCGAAACTGCCGTCGCTGCGCTGAACCACGTAAGTTGGCTTCTTCGTTTTTCTTGAAAGTTCGTAGGCCCTCGTGAGTGCGCGGCTTCGCGATTGCCAGTTTCCGGCGGCGGCGCCCACGGAGATTTCGTTCGCCCCCGCCTCCTGGATTTCCACTTTGGCCATGATGGCGGCCACGTCGCCGGCTTCGAGCGTTCTGCCATCCGGGCCACGCCAGTTGTTCAGGTCCTCGCGGATCGTGGCGTTGATTTCGGCGAAGTCCTTACCAGCCTGGAGCATGGCCCGCTTGGTCGCGTGCGCCTCGAGCTCGGGGTTGCCGCTGGCTTGGGCCACGTCCACGAGATCCGGTTCCACGTTTGCCTCGATCATCTGCTGCAACCGCCGCATGGCGTCGTCAAAGCTGACAGCCTCGCCGCCCCTGCCCTCATAGGCCCCGGTCTCCTCCTGCATCCATGCGTCATAGTGCACGCCCGCTTTGGGATCGTGGGTGATGTGCTTCCAGAACTCGGATTTGGCGTTCTTCTCCCCGCCGTACGCCTCGGCGTCAGACGCCATGTTCTTGGGGATGTAGAGAACCGGGATTCCGCCGAGCGTGGTTGCCCCGATCTCCTCTCGTTGGTCCACGGCCAGCTTGTACTCGGCACTGGATTTGATGGCCTTAGTGGTCTTGCTGAGTTCGCGGGTTCTGGCCTTGCGATATTGCCCCTCCACAGTCTCCACCGTTGCGCCAGGCTTCGCAGGCTGGCCTATCTCGGCTTGGGGGGCCGGTTGCTGGCCCCCCTTCTCGCCAGCCTGCTCAGGAGCAACCGTCACGGATTCCTTGACAGATGGGGCAGCCTGCTTAACAGGCGTCTCAGCCACGGCTTGGGCTTGTCCGGCGGTGGCTTCTCCTTTAGCCGCGGGAACTTCCCCGACCGCCTGTGGGGTCTGCCCGACCTGAGCCTGCGGCACGCCTGCGGCCACAGCGGCAGGTCCACTCTCGACTGGTACGGTGGACTCGACATGGACAGCCTCCTTGATCTCGTTTTGGGCCTCCGGAGGTACGTTGTAGCGGTCAAAAACGGCCTGGAGATTCATGGCCTCTTGGATTGCCTGCTCGGGCGGCGTAACGGCGGATTGCTCACCTTTCTGCCCTGCGGCAAGTTCACTGGCGGTCAGGTAGTAGCTGGCGGGGATGCTGGCCACATCGACAAGGCCGGCCGTAACCGCGCCGACAAGTCCACTCTCTTTGGCGTTCTCCCATGCGTCGTCCAGGGAAGTGCGGGCCGCTTCCTCAAGGTCCATGCCCTTCGAGGTCTTGCTGCCGATCTCGGTGAGCATCGTCTGCGTGAATCCGGTGGCGAATTCCTGGCCGTAGTTCTCGCCGATCAGGGCTATGGCATTGCGGAGGGGAATGCCCCGCGTCAGGCCCTTGACGAACTTCGGGAATACCAGCATCTCTCCGCCGAGTTCGGCCGCTCCGTTGAGGGTCGCAAGGACGCTGGCCTTGCCCAGTCCAGCCCCGGCCTGCTTCTGCGTCAGGTACTCCTGGCCGGCGGAACTCTCGGAGAGGACAGCCAGACCGACCACCGGGCTCCCCGTCACAAGACTCATTCCGAGCGCCACAGTCATGGAGGGGACCCCTTGCTGGACCACTTTACGGGTCAACTTCGTAACCGGGGCATTTTCCCACGTCGCCGCCGACTGCGCATCAGTTCTGGCCTTGGCCTTGGATTCAAGGAACGCCGCCACCTGTTCCGGGGTGACTCCTGACGGCATCGGTCCCTTAACCCCCGCAAAGGACGCCATGCCGCGTCCGACGAGTTCATCAACACCCTTCGGCCGGATCGTGCCGTACAGGTCCGCCATCCACTGAGCTGCGCCCAGGATGCCTTCGCTGAACATCATCCCGCCGACGTACAGATTGTCCGGGGTCTCCTTGATGGCGTTGGCCACGTCGCCGGCCACAGCGTTCGCCTCTTCCTCGCTCAGACCCGACTGAGTGCCAGGGTATCCCATCGGGCGGATCAGGTGACGCACGTCATAATCGATCTTCGCGAGTTTGCCATATCCAAGTCCGGTCGATTCGTGGAGGGTTCGCATGTTCTCTGCCCGGCCCGTTGTGGCGGCGCGGATGCCAGCAAGGCTGGTCGGGGCTACCGTGGCCATCCGAGTCGCGGCGGGCTTCGGTTCTGACGGTGCGCTGACAACGGGGGCGTCCAAAGCGATGGCGCCTTCGGGCTTCCATGCTTCTTCGGCGGGCGGTTCCAGCAGAATGGCGCCCTCTGGCTTCCAATCAGGCATCACTCTTTCCTCCATCCGTGCCGGATTGCCTCATCAACTTGGTCGGGCCTAACGGCATATGGCTTGTTGTCAGGGGCAATCAGCCGGATCATGCCGTCGGGGACCTTCGTAGCGGCCCTGGTTTGCTCGCCGGGCTGCGCGAATACATCCTTGCCCTCCGCCATTCTTTTCTTAGCGTGTTCGACGGCCTTATCGACAATCGCCTTGGTCGGTTTCTTGCCCGACAGCATGTGATCGACTTCCGTTTTCGTGAGGGTTGGTACGAGCGAGGGTATCTCGATCTCTCTACCGTCCAACTCGACACCGATAGAGAGTTCCGTCGAGGTATCGCCGTCCGGGCGGGCGAGTGTTCCCAAAAAGCCCGGCCCCTTCTTGCGTTCCGTTTCGGCCTGTGGCTGCTCCTTATAGTCTGACCCGATGATGTTCAGCAGCACCGCACGTTGTGAGTCCGGAGATCCAGAGAGGCCCTTGAGATTGTCAGCGATATCCAAAGCCAGTTCGCTCCCAAGATCGACGATGTCCTTTCGACTCAGTCTCGTTGCGTCCTGGCCGACGACTTCCAAGGAGCGTTCAAGCTGCAAGGCGGCCGCCTTGACGGCCAGCGCGGCAACGTCCTTGTCGTAACCGAGCCGATCAATCTCCGGCTGTTGGGGACTGAGGATTTCCTTGATTACGTAGCCGGCCTGAGACAGCCCTCGGCTGCGCATGGCGTCGTACTCCGAGTCCAGTTTGGCGTTCAGGGTCTGAAGCCGTTCATCGCTGATATTGGGGGTCTCGGCCCGAATGATGTCCTGGGCCCGAGCCTTCGTCATCGTGCCCGTCTGGAAATCACGGATGGCCTGAACGGCGCGGGTGTCGGCCTCCATGTCGGTCTTGCGCTCCGGTTTCATCGACATGGCAATTCCAGCGTCGAAAGTGGTCTTGGTGATGTACCCCGTCTCGTACATATGCGCCAGTTGCGACGGCTGGTACATCTTTCCCTCTTGGCCGTTCGTCGCGCTGAAGGTGTGCATGTTGGCGTAGACGCTTCGGTCGTTGGCCTCTCGCTGGGTCTTGGTCGCGTACTCCTTCTGGGCCGCCGCCGCAGAGATGTCCCTTTCGAGTTCGGCAGTGAACTTGGCCCGGCCGGATTCGGGGATCCACTTGTCCACCAGCTTGAAAGCCTCTTCGGGATCGGTATAGGCATAGCCGAGAATGATCTTCTGGCGGGTCAGCAGTTGCAGGTCTTTCCACTCCTGCTCTTCATAAGAGTCCGCATAGAGCCCCTGGAACTGCAAGTCCCACTGTTCGGCCGTCTTGATGTCCCCGGCCCGGCCCGCGTTGGCGATGGCGGTGGGGACGGCTTGAGAGATGTACTGCTCGCGGAGTTCCGACTGCTTCTGGATGACGGCTTCCTCGCGGTTGAGGTCCTGGGCTTCCATCCGGGCTTTCCAGAGTTGCGCCCGGTCGGGATGGAGTTTGGGCACGGTGGCGTCAATCAGCCGTTGCCGGGCCTGCCTGGATTCGTCGATTGAAGCGGACCAGTTGCCCGTGCCGTCCTCCACCCACTGTCGGTCGGGCATTTCCTTCAGGAAGGTTCTGTGCTGACGCTCGATCTCGGTCTCAGCCGCCAGTTCGTTGACGGCGCTCTCGCGAATCTTCTCGCGCTCGAGCTTGTCCTGTCGTTCAGCCTCGGCCTGCTCCTTCTCCTTGCGGTTCTCCTCGAAAGCGCCGCCCAATACGGTGACGGCTCGGCCGGTACGGGCAATACTCGATCCGAATGACTCTGTGGCCTGTGCCTGTGCCCACTGAGAGCCGGCCGCCTCTTTCTGAGGCACCCGCCCGCTGTAGGGGACCCGCCGTTCGTAGGTCTGGAATGCCGATATCGTCATAGGAACATGGCTGCCGCGCCAATGCCTCCGCTAATCAGGCTCATAGTTCCACTTCGCTTGCTCGCCTTCTCCGCCTTCTTGTAGGCTTTGGCGTTCAGGGTCTCCGCCATCGCCGTCAACTGGCCCTCGCGATAGATGCCCTCTTCATCGAGCAGGATTTCGCGTTCGGTCATCTGCTGGATGTCGGTCGGCGTCCCGGCCATCGTCACGCCTGCGTAGGCGGCTGCGAACCGTTGCGAGCTGAGGATGGTTCGCTTCTTCATTCTCAGCTTGGTCGTCTCCCACGCCGCGACCTTGGGGGCCTCCGCCGCCGCCAGTTCCGCCGCCTTGGCCGACGCCGCGTTGAACTCGGCGTACCCGCGATTTTGGATGTAGCCGCCAAAGCCCTGGGTCAGCCTGCCGATTCCACCCAGCGTGTTTCCAAGCGTGATCTTGCTCTCGCCCTCGCCCATTTATGAGTACGCCTCGATCTTGGGGACAATGCCTCGAATCGTAAAGGGATAAGCGCCGGACGCCTCGACGACGACGTTCATCTCGCCCTTGAAGACGCCGCCGATGGCGGGCAGGTGCTTTTCTCCGGTGAACAGGATCGGCGGCTCGCTCGTATCGGCGGCGACTCGTGAATAGGGGATGTCTTTCAGGTCGCCGCCTGCGACGCCGTACTGGCCGCCACGGCTCTTGTATAGGCTGACCGTCAGTTGACTCAGTTCTTTCGGATCACCCACCGTCGTGCCGGTGCGAAGGTAGAACTCCGGCGGCAGGCTGACAAAGCGGCTGGTGAGCCCGATTCCGACGTGGCTCGTGTTGTAGTATCCATCCAGCGTCACCGCACCGAGCGCGTCCGGTGTTACGTCCTGCTCGACGCCATCGGTCAGAGCCAGAAGGCTTTCGCCGGCAAGATGGCCCATACCGCCAAGGGTCTTGGCGACCCATTCCATCGTGCCCCCTGAGACGTAGGAATCGAAAAGGGTGCCATCGACGACCACAGCGCCGGTCTCATCTTTGAGGTTGAGGGCCATGGCGACGGCGTCAGCATTGTAGACCTGGAACACTTGATCCAACAGGTCGCTGCAGACGCCGCGGAACCTCACGTAGTTGCCGTCCGCCAAGTCCGTCCCGTCGCCATCCTGGGGCCAGTCCGTCAGTCTGATCTCGGCCGGGTTGGCCCGGACGATACTCTCGACCGCCACGGCATCTCCGCCATTCCACGACTCACCGCAGTCCAAGTGGTAGGCGTCCTCAACGGCGGCGTCCACGTCGATCTTGTGCATGTACTCGATGAAATAGGTGGTGACGCCGGCGACCAGCCGCTCGACGCACAGCCACAATTCATCCCCGTCGTCGGTCGGGATCGTGCAGCCGCTGACGACGCCCTCCCCGAATGTGTGCCTGTGCCACGCGCCGGAGGTTTCCCGCAGGGTCAGGGCGGCGGTCTCACCGTCGGCCCTGGGCAGCCACAGAAGTGATTCGGGATCGCGCTGCATGATGAGCCCGGTGAATCCGGTCCCAGAGACGTGCGGAGCCCAGCGGGTCATGTCCTCGGCCAGCAGTCCGCCTCGCTCGGTGGAATGATAGACCCCGTACAGTTTCCGAGTTCCCAGCCCGCCGGCGACAAGAAGAATGTCGTCGGCCATCAGCGGCAGAATACGGCTCGTGCGAACCGCCAACTTGCGGCGCACCGCCGGGTAATTGGTCGGCGTGAATCCGCCCGACCCGGAAAGCGGCATCAGCTCGACAATCCCGCCCCGCGTACCGACGATGATCGTGTCCCGCCAGTCGCCCTTGATCCAGTTGATGATGTTCTGCTCGGCGTCGCTCAAGGTGACCCAGAAGGCGTCAGTGTCGTCGCTCTGGCCCGGATCGAAACTCTCGTAATCGCCCGAGACCCCGGCGTCGATGCGCAACGGAGAACCCGTCGTTCCGGCCATGAGGAGCCGCTCCGTGAGAAAGCCCAGTGCTCTCGGCCAGCCCTGAACGTCGTTGAACGCGTTCTCGGCCCAATCGGCGGTGGCGTTGGTGTTCCCGGGAGAGACGATGATTTCGCAGGTCAGGACCGTCGCGGACGTATACGCGGTCGCCTTGACGATACCGTTATGGGTGTAGGGCAGGGCGTTGATCGTCGTATTGATCGTGCCGAACGCGTAGTCGACGCAGGCGGCCCGCAGATAGATCGCCTGCCCTTCCTCATTCGCCCCGGACGCTCGCTCCCGCCAGTTGCCCCCATCGTAGCCCATAGCCACGGTTCGATACTGAAACCATGTTGTGGCGTCGAATGACGCCTGAAGATCGATCTGGAAACTCGCCGGCCCCGACCCTGAGACGATGAATTCCCACTCCGCGCCGTCCGCCACAAGAAGCTCATGGGCGTCCTCGGTCTCGCTGGTGAACGTCTCATTCTGACTCCGTGCCGGCAGAAGGTGGTCGAGTCGGAACATCGCCCCGACGTGGCCGGCCACAAACAGGCTCACAGAGGCCGTCAGCGTGATCGAATCGCCTGGGTTTCCCGTGGCGCTGGCCGTCAACGTGGTACTGGTCGTGTTGGTCGACAGCCAGGGTCCGTCCTCGATATTGACCGGCGACAGGGTCCATGCCGTGTGACTCGTTCGCGTCAGTCTGTAGGTGTCTCTGGCCCCCGTCTGTATCCACAGCACGTCACCGCTCTGGTAGACATGAAGATAGGGCAATTCCGCCACCGTAAACGGTGTGTCGACCTCAAGGGGCGAGGCCCCGCTGAGAATGATGGCGTGGTCGCGGTAGACCCGCATTTTGAGGGGCGTGAATTCCAGGACGTAGGTATCGTCAACACTGTACTGCCAGCCGATTAGATAGGCCGGTACGTTGCCCTTCGTCGATCCATCATCGGCGTGGTGGGTGCCCGGCCTGCGGACGAGGGCTCCGGTGCTGAGCACGATGAAGTTCGAGAGAGTCCGCGCCCCGATGGCGTACACATCCTGGTCGAAGCGATGGACCAGCAGTGGGCTCAGTTCGCCCCCGGCAAAACTCATCTGGTAGGGACTGAGGGCCATCTATCACTCCAGCCCGAGCAAGTTGAGTATTCTCCGAATGTACCACGCCGCCGTTCCTCTCGTGGGGTTGGCGGGCACGACGTATTCCCATGTATCATTCGCGTCGACAGTTGCTGCCGTCCCGAGCTCCTGCGCGTTGGCTGTGAGTTGAGACACAGCGCCGTCGGCCACGAGCATAGTGTCCACTTTGTCCGTGACGGCCTTGATGGCGACGGCCAGATCGTTGATATCCTGGGCGAGTTTGGCCAGCGATCCGTCATTCACGTCACCAATGAGGGCCGCCAGTTGATACCGCATCGCGTTCCGCACGTCGCTGTCCTGCATGAGCTCGATGCCTTTCGAGATGGACACGGATCGGGAGTTCAAAAGGCCGTTGACATCATCGAACGCGGTGGCGTAGCCGGTGACGAAGACGTTGGCCAGGTTCGTGACGCCGGTGGCGGAGTTGGCTAAATAGGCCACATCCGCCACGGTCCCGAGCTGAATCTCCTTCTGCTCGATCACGTCGATATGCCCGTCGTCCGTCGCGCCGGTGGCGTCCTTGAGGATCAGGATCACACTGCTGTTGGGATCGCCGTCGAACGCCGCATTAGGCCAATCGACGCGGACCCAGCCCTGCCCCACGTCGAACCCCTTATAGTCGTCCCAGGCCGAGTCGGCGGCGGCGAGTGCGGTAATGTCCACCTTGGCGGAGATGGCGGCCCCCTCCTCGATGTAGTAGGCGTCGTAATCGGCGACGTTGATCGTAAGGTTGGGCTCGCCGTTGACGTCCATGACCTGGTGGTACAGGCGGTTCTTCGTCGATCCGCTCCGTACCGTTTTGGCTTGAGCGACGGCGATGGCCAGGATGCAGGCCAGCCCGATCACGATGCACAGGTTCTTTTTCATTGCCGTTTTCTCCTGAGAATTTGCTGGATCACGCTCGCCCGCCCGATCAACCGCCCGCCGGGTTTCATCACTTCATCCGCCCCGGCGTGCCATTTGTCGCGGGTCTGGCCGTCGATATCCGCCGTCAGTCCGGAGATGCCCGGGTCGCTCGCGTTGTATTTGTAGTACTCGGTGCTCGCCAAATGGAAGTCGTTGGCGTCGGCATCGACGAAGGCGAAAGTCTTGCTCTGATAGCCGGCCCCATCCGGCGAGGTGGCGTCGGACGTGAAATTGTAGGCGTGGACGTGCCCGGGATCGGCGTAAAGCTCCTTGTAATCGTCACCCGTCCCGCTGCCGGTGACGAGGTTGTTTCGGCAGTTGGTTGGCGCTACGGCCCCGCTCTCGATGTAAATGCCGTGCTGGGTGGAGTTGGCGATAGTGTTATTAGCAAAAATCCCGTTATGCGCCCCGTAGAATTTGACTCCGAAATCACAGTTCCAGATGATGTTGTTGTAGATATTGATTCCGGTTCCCGTGCTGTCCCAGACGTAAATTCCCGGGTACCCGGTCAGTAGAACCCGCTTGACCAGGCAGTTTCGGATTGTGATGTTCGAGGGAGTGTCGGCGTACCCCACGAGGATGCCCGCAGATTTGTTACTGGCCTTGTACCCCTGCACCTGCAGGCCGTCCACGATCATGTTGGACTGATTCAGGATGAGCAGATATGCCGCCGTGTCCGACTGGAAGCCAATGCTATAGCAGGCATCGTTCCAGACTCCATCGTGGTAGTTATTGGGGTCCTCGATCAATGCGATGGTGTGCGTGGCATCCGTGGTCCAGCCTTCGTACGTGGTCGCGGCTACGAGGGTGTCCTTCCCGCCCCGGAAATAGACCTGGAGATACTGGTCGGCCGCCACGAGGTCCGTGTTCTGGGCCTCGTGATGCTCGATGGAGTGGAAGGCGTTGGTCCAGCTCGATCCATCGTTCGTCCCCGTGGCCGTCGGGTCCACGTACTGAACCTTGCGCGTCAGCGTTCCCCACGCCGGTGTGCACAGCAGGAGACCTATGAGTCCTATCAGTCCGATCCGTCCAAGCGTCATTCCGTTTTCCTCCTCACCAGGAATTTGACCTGCGGCCGCACTGTGACTGTCACGGTATCGGTCTCGGTGAAGTCCCGGTGCACGTCCGGCTCAGCGATGTAATCATGTTCCGTGGCGACTCCGGTCAGCGTGAATACGTACGACCCGGCGGCCGGCAGAGCGATGGCGTCGGGCGTCAGACCCGTCCCGACGACGTTGCTCTCTGAATCCGTCCAGGTGTAAACCGGTGCGGCGGCGATGCGATTGACCAGCAGATTTCGGGCCGTTCCGACCAGATGCACGTGCCCTTTGTTTTCCCACATGACGATCTGATCGGCCCCGGCGTTCGGGGCGAACGGCTTCCACACCGGCCACGTGCTCGCGTAGAGCGGCCGCCAGGTGTCCCACACGTCCAGGAACCACTGCCGGCAGTAGGCTGGCTCGTCGTGACTGCCCCACTGGTATCTCGTGGCGTCGGCATAGTCGAGCAGGTCGGACCACTCACCCAGGTCCTGCGAGTCCGTCAGCAGCAGTCCCAGGGCGGCCGCGAGAAAGGCCGACATGTTGATGTCCTCATAAAAACGCGGGTACTTCAACCCGACCGTCCCTGAGTTGCTCGATCCGCCCTGCTGGAACATCGGCGTTCCCACATCGTCCAGGGTGATCTCGTTGTAGTCCTCGAAGGGGGCCGTCGCCTGATTGCAGCGGTCCAGGCCTATGAAGCTGGCGATGCCATAGAGGCACGTCCCTGTGTCGCCCAGCCACGGCGCCGTCAGGGTCAGATGCGTAGTGTCGGACACAGACGAGATGGTGTAGGCTCGTCCGTCCGCGCGAAGCATCTGGTATCCGTCATCCTTGGCGTAGGGGCCAATGTAATCCGGCCGAAGCATGATCATGTAGCCATCGTAGCCGGAGGTCCAGGAGGTCCCATCGCCGACGACGGCCGTCGAATCGTGCGTGAATGTGGCCGTCCCGGCCGTGATTGCATTGCCACCATAGAATAGTGATTTGCCCACCGTGTAGTTGTAGGGTGTGCCCCAGACATCGCCGGACGGGTAGAGCGCCAGTTGCGATCTCTGCGCCGTCGCCAGTGGATATCCGGTCGTATTGAGCCGATGGACCTGAACGCTCTCCCCGAATCCGATGGCGTCGGCGGCGTAGGGGTACTGGTCCACGTGGCTGGTCCCGCTCTTGGAGAGTTGCTCCGTCGCCAGCGAGTCTCCGAGACATTTGGCCGCCAGCACGACGGGCATGAACCGGCCGACGACGTGGCCGCCCCATCCGGAGTGAAACCCCCAGACCGAATCCAGGGCCGGATAGCCGCGCGCGTTGGTCCCGTACTCGAACATGCGGGACAGGTCCAGTCCGTACTGGATCAGCGCACAGGCGGAAGGCAGTTTCTCGCCGTCGGTGTGAGCCTCGCACAGCCAGAAGAGCAGGTCAGCGACTTCCCGGCCAACCTCACTGCCGTAGAAGTCCAGCCCGTAGGCCGAGTGGTAATACTGATTGTACGAGCTGATCCAGGCGTCGATTCCGCTCCGCTGCATCTTGAGCAGGGCGGCCGCGTGATCGGGCCCGCCGGCCACGGCCTCCAGATCGGGGAACACGGCCAGATTGACATCCGCCGTGTTGTACTCGACGACCTTCGGCCCCGCTCCCCAATGCGGACGGAACCAATATCCGTCCGTCGCGGGCGAAGGCGCCGCCGCGAGCACGGTGAGGATCGCATATGCCTTCTGCCAGTGATCCCCGTACTGAACGGAGTTGAAGCCAAGCCCGAACACGATCGTATTGCCGGCGGGGATTGTGATGTGGGTATCCGCATCGGTGGAATCGAAAGCCGCCAGTACGTTCTCCGCCGCCGCATAGCCCGCGAAGTGGGTATTGAGTCCGATGGTCGGGGCGTAGTCGCCTGCCGGATTGAGATCGGCGCAGATTTGGCAAGGGTCAGACGGCTCGGGGTCCACGTCCGTGATCTTGATCCACCCACCCTCAGAATCCGCGACCCACGGTTCATTCGGTCCGTTGGCAAAGTACCCCTTTGTGCCCGTTCCCGACTGGTACGTGAATGTCACGGTGATCGTCTCGCCGTTGGTGGAGTCCGGGTAGAACGTGTGCGTCTCGGCGATGCATAGATAGGGCGTGGCCGCGATCAGAGTCATGGCCGCGATGAACAGGAACCACGCCAGTTTGTGTCTGTCGAGTGGGTGGGTCATCGTTACACCGTCAGTCCCTGTTTGAGTAGTGAGGGAGAACCGAGCAGGCCGCCGGTCAGCAGAGTTGACTGCCGGCCGCCGAGAGAGGCGAGCCGCTTGCGGCTCCTCGCCATAGGCTGAAGGATCTGCGGACTGGTCACGTTGGCCGCCGCCGGTGCGGTGATGGTGGACTTGGTGAGACCCTTGAAAATAGTTGCCAGAAGAGTGCCCAACACAGCCATTCCCATTAGGTGATCTCCGAAATCACGTCAGGTGCGCTTTCGTTCGTTTCGTCGTACTGCTCGGCCTGATTCCAACCCTGGGCGTCAGGCAGGATCAATTCCCGGTATTCCTGGAGCAGCGCACGCCGCTTGGCGTCGCCCTTGTCGCCCTTGTAGATGGGGCCTGCCAGATCGGCCGCGAGCAGGTATTCGATGCACTGGCGCAGGCCCTCGCTGAACCCGCTTTCCAGATCAAGGATGAAGTCCCAATAGAATTCATCGGTGGCGTAGTCGGTGTGAATGAAGCCGCCCGCCGGCCTGTGTTTGAGGGCCTTGCCGTCCTCGTCCACGATGCCACGCAAGGCAAGACATCCGGCGGCAACGGGGATTGCATAGGCGTAGTCGTATCCGGGATGGACTACGCCTGAATCATCGCCTCCGGCGTCCGTGCCGGCCAACAGTTTGATAGCCTCATTCCATCGCCACGCGAGCAGTGCGCGTCTGCGGCAGGGGTCAAATCGCCGCCGGCACCAGTTGGCCAGGGTCGTTGTGTCTGTCTCGTAAGATTCGAGAGAGTCGGCCCCGTCCATGCCCGAGCCGAGAATCGCTATACTGCCGTTGCAGATCGACGTGGTCAGTTCGTCGCTCATCTGTAGCCTTTGATGATGGGGTAAAGCCGGGTGACGTTCACCAGACTTGTATGCTCGATGCGAATGGCCCACTCACTGCTGCGGTTGACCATCAGGTTTGCCAGGCCGTTGGGGTCATTGGTGGACGAAACGCCTGTCCGCCACGTCGAATCATCGGTCACGACGATGGTGTCGACGCCCGCATAGTTCGGATCCACGACCCCGCCCCAATAGGCCGCTCCGGTCTCGGGGTTGTGAGACAGGTGCATATCGCCCACAGCGGCCGTGCCGTAGGCTACGAGTTGGGCTGGGCCGAACTCACTGCGAAGGTACGCCCTCCAAGAGAATGTGCCTCCGTTCGGATCTCCGGCGCCGGTCCCGTCGCCGTAGGCGATCCAGCCCACGATGGCGGTTCGCCACTCAGGCTTGAGCGGGTAGAAGCCGGTCGTGTTCCAGACTTTGGTGTCCTTGGTCAGTGGGGTGTCTGCGGCCGTGACTGTCCGCATGACCGTCCACCGTTCCGGGTAGGCAGACTCCCGTGTCCATGTGGGTGGCGGACCGAAGCGAAATACGCCAGTGGCGATGGGATTCATGTCGGCGCGGACCATGTAGAGACCCGCGCCGACCGCGATAAGGATGGCCAACACGATGCAGTTCTTTCGGTTCATGGTTTGCCTCATCTCCATTGTTAGAAGCCGGTTGGCATGACGCGGTAGCTGATCGCTACCCGGAGTACGCCGCCGCCGGTCGTCGGATCGGCGGTGGCGCAGTACAGCACCACCGGCTGATTCTCGACGGCAGCCACGACCTGGTTGGCCACGGCCACTGGAAGCACTTTGGCCACTCCGTCCACCGTCTGGTCGAGGAATCCGGTCTGCGAAAGAGTGCCGGTCGCAGTAGGCCCGCTGGCGTCAGTCTTGTACTCGACCGTAAGGTTGTTTGCGGCCGTGTTGAACGCGGCCGAGGCGTAGTCGTAGAACAACACCACACTGACCACGTCGATGAAGTTGTGCGTTCCGGGGGCCGCGACGAGCACTTTCGGGGCACTGTAGAGGGTCTTGCACTCGGCGTTACTCACGACCACGTTGGTGCAGTAGATCGTCGTACCTGAGTCGAACTGCATCGAAGCGATTCCCGTCGCCGTGCCCGTGGCGTCGATGCCCCAATCGCTCGTAGTGATTACGGTCGTGCCGTTCGCACTGCCAAGAACAACAGCGGGTGCGTTGCCGTTCGTCCACGACAGAGCGTTCACGTAGCCGGGGCCGGTGTCGTTGTCGTAGACCTTGATCGACGCCGACTGCGCCGTGGTCGTAGAACTGACGAGGCTCTTGCCGTTGGCCAGAGAAATGTTGTCGGTAGCCGCCAGCGTAGTTACTCCGCTCACTGCACCGGCAGTAGAGACCGTGAATGCGGTTGATGCGATGGCCAGGGACGCGGCGGAATCACCCAGAACGACCGGCACAACCGTGGCGTGGTTGTCCGCCGTGAGTACGTTCCTCCATGCCGTGTTGTCGATGTCGTAAGCCTGAAGGGCCACGGTCTGCGCTGCGGTCGTACCCTCGGGGCGGATGTACTCCCCGTCCGTCATGGTGATGTCGGAGGTGATGGCCCCGCCGGCAAACGTCCCGGCATTGGCGATCCAGGACAGAACGCCCCCTGTGGTCGAACTCAGAACGTATCCGTTCGATCCGGCGTAGGCTGTCGGCAGAGTCAACGTCAGGTTGGCCGACTGGTTGCCGCCCTGCAACTTGGTGTAGTACGTGGCCCCCGTACTTTCGAGAATGCTGAGGGACGGAAAGACGCCCGTGCCCTCAAGGTAGCCCTCGACCTCGTTGGCGAACAGGTACTCCGGGTCGAGAATCTTATCGGCGCTGTTTCGATAGACGCTGTATGTCGGATCGACAAATCGGCTGGCGCTGTAGGTCATCGCCCCGGAAGCCACAGAGGCCAGCACCAGCATAACCAGAATTGTGGTTGCGATGCGTTTCATGAACAAACTCCTTCGGAAAAGTCTCAAAGCCGGGCTGGTGAATCGATTCCAGCCCGGCGCGTTATTCCCTGCCGTCACGCTCAGTTCGGGACGGTGACGTTCGACACGAAGACCTGAGATGCCGTGTCGTTGATCGGCGGCGGACCTGCCAGCATCATGCAGTCGACGGCGAGCACGGCCGTACCCGTGGCGTGCGTGTAATACCACCGGCAGTACTGCTCCGTGACACCGTAGGGCACGGTGCCCGCAAAGATCGTCTTGCCCGCAGTCTTGAGTGGCGTGGACTCCGGGTCCGCCGTGGCGATGGCCGTGCCGTCGGTGTCGCAGATG
>Ga0172380_10002328_pt1 | contig 29663 bp, 26 predicted proteins | sample Leawe162metaG_FD_119747 | JGI IMG/M metagenome (GOLD analysis project Ga0172380, IMG submission 119747) | Leachate microbial communities from a municipal landfill in Southern Ontario, Canada - Leachate well 162 metaG | ecosystem: Engineered > Solid waste > Landfill > Unclassified | place... | reverse complement strand
GCAGAGCGCGAACGGCCGCTTCTCACTCTTTGACGCTGCAAGCGGAGGAGGTAACGAGCGACTCACGGTGCTTTCCAATGGCAATGTGGGTATTGGTACTACCAATCCTGGCTCAAAGCTTGAAGTGGTGGGTGACATAATCTCAAAAGGAACGGCGTGGACATCTCAGGTTCCGCCGTACGCCCTCCAGTTCACAACAGTCACCTACGGCAATGGACTCTTTGTGGCATTTGAATCTTATGATGGCCTTTCGTCACCTACAGGTATGATCTCATCAGATGGTATCAATTGGACAGATGTTTCGACTGCATACCCTCAAACAGTTACCTCCGTCACCTACGGCAATGGGCTCTTTGTGGCGGTCTCATGTAATGATGACGGTGAATCTTCTTGCAGCACCAGCGGAGGTAATCGTGTCCTAACCTCGCCTGACGGTATGACCTGGACCAGTGCGAAGGACGCTGCAGATAATCAGTGGCAATCAGTCACCTACGGCAAAGGTCTCTTTGTGGCGGTCTCTGACACTGGTTCAGGAGATCGTGTCATGACCTCGCCTGACGGCTTTACCTGGACCAGTCAAACGAGCGCGGCAGATAATCAGTGGCAATCAGTCACCTACGGCAATGGATGGTTCGTGGCGGTATCTAATGATGGCACAGGCGACCGTGTCATGGCCTCATTTGATGGTATTACTTGGAGTACTACCCCGACCACGCCGGATAATGACTGGCAATCAGTCACCTACGGCAATGGACTCTTTGTTGCGGTCTCTGACACTGGTTCAGGAGATCGTGTCATGACCTCGCCTGACGGCTTTACCTGGACCAGTCAAACGAGCGCGGCAGATAATCAGTGGCAATCAGTCACCTACGGCAATGGACTCTTTGTGGCGGTGGCGAACGATCTTGAATCTGACAGCATAATGACCTCACCAGATGGTATCAATTGGACAACTCGCGTGGCACCAGCCTCTCTTGGTACAAATGCCGTCACCTACGGCAATGGTATGTTCGTTGCTGTAGGTGACGGCGGTGCGGTTCTTACATCTGGAAAGTCAGAATTATTGAGCGGGCTGACGCATAACAACATCTTCCAAGGAGGAACAAGTATCATGCGTAATCTCGCTGTTGGTACTTCATCCATCACCACTGATCTATTCCGCGTTATACAGAACGGAGTCCCCCCATTCGTCATTAATTCTTTTGGCAGTATCGGTATTGGCACGACCACTCCATTCCAACCCCTCACTGTCGCAGGTACCGCCTCAATGCGTGACATCCTTCCTGAAAGCAACCTCGCCTATAATCTCGGCTCGTCTGCAAAGCGCTTCGGCCAAGGTTGGATTAGTACACTCAATATAGGTACCTCTACGTGGAGTATGACGCAGAGCGCGAACGGTCGCTTCTCACTCTTCGATGCTGCGAGTGGCGGAGGCAATGAGCGACTCACGGTGCTTTCGAGTGGCGAGGTGGGTATCGGTACGACGACACCAAACCGCAAGCTCCATGTGTATCAGACTACCGCTGGAGAAGCACTAACCCTGCAGACAACTGCTGCAGGTTGGATTGGTCAGAATTTCATTGTCGGTAGTAAAATCTGGACTCTGTATAACTCAAATGCGGTTACCGGACAGGGTTTTGGTATTTATGACACTACTAGTGGTGCGTATCGACTTGCCATTAATGGTACGAATGGCAACGTCGGTATCGGTACCACGGACCCGCAGCGTGCACTCCATGTACAAATTGCTTCCATTGGGTCAGTCGTACGTTTCCAGAACGGTGCCGGCTATTGTGAGATCCTTCCAACCAACAGCACGTGGAGCTGTACCTCAGACGAGCGACTCAAGGAGAATATAGAGTCTCTTGATGCAGCTGCCATTCTCACAAACCTATCTGAGTTGCGTCCCGTGAGTTTTGCATGGAAGACTGATGCAACACATGCAGACCGTATAGGACTTATCGCTCAGGAAGTGGAGGAATTCTTCCCCGACCTTGTGTCAACCGACAGTGCCACGGGTATAAAGTCAGTCGCGTACGGTGGCTTCACACCGTACCTTATTGCGGGCGTACAGGAGCTTGCGCGCGCAGACAGTAATCTCGCCGCGCTCCTGATGACGGGAACGAGTACGTTCGCAACCTCGTCACCATTCGCTGCGCTTCTTGAGACGGAGGATTCACTCTGGAGCAGGCTTGTGGCGCTCGCACAGAACTTTATGGACGGGGTACTCACCATCGCAGGCCTTCGTACCGATGAGCTCTGTGTCGGTTCAGTTTGTATTGATGAAGCGACATTCCTCATGATGGTCGAGCAGAGCGGCGGTGCATCATCCGCACCGAGTGACCCCATGGATGATGAACCTGAGCAACCATATATAGAGGAAACGGAAAATGGCACTTCGACGCCTGCGATCGATGATGAGACAGGAAGCAGTACCGACGATGGAACAGAGGGGATGGGAGATGGCGGAGAAGGATCAGATCCTGAAGGCGCGGAAGGTAACAGCGAGGCTCTGCCAGAAGAAGAGCCGATCCCAGAACCTGAACCTGAGGTCGCCATTGTGGCAGAACCTCCTGCGGAGCCAGAAGAAGACCCCGCACCTGCTGCTGGTGAGCCTGTGGACACAGGCGGAGGGGCGGGCAATGGGGGAGTGTAGATTATGCACAAACGACAGCTCAAAGATAAAGAAAATATCGTATACTTAGGGGAATACCAGAGCGGTCTGGTGTGGTCCTTCAGGGACAGGTCTTATTTATAACCATTTATCATGCACACACATTTAAAACACTCAGCACGACAGGCGTTAATTGCGGCTGTTCTTGTTGTACTTCTCGGTGTTTCTACCTTCTTTGCGTTTGAACCACAGGTTGGACGTTCGCAGGTGAACGAGGTATTTACCGTGACGCAGCAGATCACTGACGAGATCTCCTTTACGGTAGCGCCAGCAGACGTCACCATGGTTGGTACTATTGCCGGTCTTACGGGAGGTTCTGCGACTGGTACTACGTACGCGGTCGTGCGCTCGAACGATGCGGGAGGATACAACATGACATTGGCATTCAGCTCATCGACTGCCATGGGTCAGAACGGCGGCGCGGGGTACATCAATAACTACACACCTACCGATCCAGACGAGCCTGACTTCTTGTGGGCAGACAACAGTACGGGCCAAGCAGCAGAGTTTGGTTATTCGGTCACTGCTTCCACTTCTACCGACGTTGACCCAACGTTCCTGAACGATAGTGCTGCGTGTAGCGCGGGCAGTAGCAGCACGCTTCACAGGTGTTGGATGAGTCCAAGTACTACTCCTGAGATGATCATCAACCGCGCTACTCCAACTGGAGGCTCAACAACGACTCTTACCTTCCGTGTCCATGTACCGAACAGCCCTTCACCAGCACTCCCAAGCGGTTTCTACACTGCAACAGGAACATTGACCGCGACTAATAACCCATAGTAGACTTGCCCCATATGATGCTCTCGCGCACGTACACAATTACGTCCCTTATCTTTGCGAGCGCTCTTGCGTTACTTCTCCCATATCTGCATGCGTCAGCACAAACGGCTCAGATGCCGTTTGGCGTATACCCATCCGAAGGAGTCCCTGGCGGTAGCGAAACCATTGGGGACTTTGTTGTTGGACCAGGGAAGGCTGATCTTACGCTTTCGCCAGGGGAGTCCCGTGTCGTAGAGATCACCGTTACCAATCGCACAGGCGAGACACGACGCTTCAACCTCACGACAGAGGATGCTGCAGGATCAAACGATGCAGAGATGGCGATCGTTCTTCTTGGAGAGGAACGAGGACCCTACTCACTCAAGGACTATTTATCCGTTCCGTATGGATCTTTTGAGCTTGCGCATAGTGAACGCGCACGCATACCAGTCACTATCTCCATTCCCAGAGACGCAGAACCAGGAGGTCTGTACGGCAGTGTGCTCGTTGATACCGTCGCAATTGATGCGGTCGCAGGCGATACTGCAGGCACTGTTCCACAGTCAGCCATTGTCGCGCGTATCGGCACCCTCTTTTTCATTACTGTCGCTGGCGAAGCTGAACGGGATGCGCATCTTGCCGAATTCGCCACAGCGCCTAAGCAACGCTTCTTTCAAAATGGTCCTATACCGTTTGGTATCCTCCATGAGAACACTGGTTCAGTACACGTAGCTCCGTATGGAGAATTGCGTATCCGCAATATGTTCGGCGCTGAGGTCGGCTATCTTGAGATCGAGCCGTGGTTCGTTCTTCCGCAATCGGTACGTCTTCGTGAGATATCGTGGGATAGAGACTATCTTTTTGGACGATACACTGCAACGGTCGCTATCAATCGAGGATACGATGACATTGTTGATGAGGCGAGCTATACCTTCTGGGTACTCCCATGGAAGCCAATTGCTGGCGCATTCGCCGTACTCTTTATCGTATTCTTCTTTATACGTGCATTCTTTAAACGCTTTGAATTCAAAAGGAAGGACTCAACTGATCTAACAGGAGGTAATCTGTAGACGCCATGTATGGGCTTCGTGACAGTCTCATCGCCGGTTCACTGGCCTTGATCGCAACCCCTATCTTGCTTGCATCACTTTCGCTTGCGTCGGCACAGGTAATGACGAGTGCGAACTATCAGATACACCAGGACAGCATAAACTTTGGCGGTGGTCTTTCGACATCGAGCAGCTATACCCTTGAATCTACGGCTGGCGAAGTAGCAACGGGTGATAGTCAGAGTACGAGCTACAAGCTTCGTGCGGGGTACCAACAACTCGACCGCAACTTTATATCGCTTTCAGCGGTGCCACCGGTCACGATGGCTCCTCCAATTCCGGGTATTACAGGTGGTACCGCAAACGGCACGACGACGGTGACGGTGACTACAGACAGTCCTGCTGGATACGAGCTTTCCATTGCAGCAAGCGATAATCCTGCTATGCAAAAGGGTGGAGACAGTATCGCGGATTATGCCCCGCTTGGTGACCCCGACTTCATCTTTACGACAGGGGCATCCGACGCTCATTTTGGATATTCGCCGTCGGGAGCGGATATTGTTGGGCGCTTCAAAGACGATGGGGGTGCCTGCAACACTGGCTCGTTTGATAGTGATCTCGCGTGTTGGGACGGTCTCTCAATCGCCGATGCAGTCATTGCAGGAAGTGCTGGACCAAATGTACCAAGCGGGACTGTGACCACGCTCCATTTTCGTCTGAGTATTGGCTCGTCAGTAGTGCAAGCTTCGGGTACCTACACCGCAACAACGACCCTCACCGCACTCGCGATATAACAAACGGCACAGCTTCTAGTACGTTGCCTTTATAGGGTTGCGCCGTCTGCGACAGACCATAAGAGGTGCATGTACTGCATGCTATTATTATTTTATGCAGTCCGCACACGGTCGGTTATCTTTGTTTGTTGCGCTCGTGTTGTGTGTGGCAACTCTTGTCTTTGCAACATTTGTTCCACCGACGCATGCAATCCTTGATACTTTTACCGTGCAGACAATGGTGGGTGCTGATACAACACCGCCATCGATACCGACGAACCTTGTAGCGACACCTATTGCGCCTACACAAATTGATCTCGCGTGGGATGCTTCAACGGATGATTGGTTGCTGAGCGGGTATCACGTATGGCGCGACGATATTTTGATAGCGACGACGACAGCCATTACCTACGTTGATACTGGACTTACTGCCAGTACGACCTATCGCTATTACGTCACTGCTTTCGACAGTGTTTTTAATGAGTCTGCATCTTCAACGGAGGTGAGTACAACAACGCCAAGCGTACCTGAGCCACCCGATGAGGAGGAGATACGAACGACCTACGGCACGCGCTTGTCTTTGGGGAAACAGCTCGTGTCATTAGAAGTTGTGCCAGGACAGTACGGAGCGGTATTGCGCTATACCACGCGCGATGCGATTCGTGGTGTTGTTCGCTACGGAGAAAGTGTGACATACGAGATTGGGTCGCTCCGAGAACAGGCATTCCTCCGCATACATGAGACGAGTATCATGGGTCTTAAACCAAACACAGAGTACTCCTTCTCCGTGGAGGGTGAACTTATCAGTGGTCGTTATGGCGTGATGCATACTGGGAACTTTATGACACTTCCTGTAGATGATGTGTTTGCGCCTGGGAACGTAATGAACCTAGAAGCAGAGGAGTCAGGTGATGGCGTTGTGCTCACGTGGGAGAATCCAAATGATGCAGACTTTGATCATGTGCGCATCTTGCGTAGTGATCGCTTTTATCCCACCGATACCGCTGATGGCTGGCTTGTCTATGAAGGTGATGGGGAAGCGGCGTACGATAAAGGCGCAGCGCTTCGTGATGGCTGGCGCTATTACACCGTTTTTGCCTATGACACACAGGGCAACATATCCTCAGGCGCGGTGACCGCAATCTTAATAGGAGACGCACCTCCACCAGAGACGGAGACGAGCACCACGACCCCGCTTGTACTCACGTTCTTGGATATTCAATTCTTTCAAGAAGGGGACCGCATTGCATCGCAAAGCGAACACGCATTGATTGATGGGTCTAAACAACTCACCGTTTCTGTACCGTATGACGCAGTGCCAGAGCACTTGAAGACCATTATTCTTGAGGTGCGTGATAGTGCCGATCCTTCACGGAGAGCGCAATTCCTTTTGCGTGTGGATACTGCCCATACTGCGTATACGGCAACGCTCGCACCTTTTGGTATTGCGGGAGAATTTCCCGTCACACTCACGGTGTACGATTTTGCGACGCGCGACCTCGGACAGGTGTACGGAATGCTTGATTCACGCATTACCTTTACCGAGGGATTTGATGAAGTGACGTTTTTTGAGTATGTAATTCGGACTGCCTATCTCGTCCTCTTTTTAGCCCTTTTGGCGCTCCTTGTTTTCCTCGGCAGGCGACTTCTGCGGACGGGGTCGTAGGGGTATACTGAATAGAGTTATGAGCACAAAAAAAAGAATTGCAATCAACGGATTCGGCCGCATTGGACGGGCGTTCTTCCGTATGTCGTATGACCATCCCGATTTTGAGGTTGTTGCAGTGAACGATCTTGGTGATATTAATAGTCTCGCGTACCTCTTACGATACGATACCGTGTATGGCCACGCACCATACTCGGTGGAAGTCGCACCAGGAGCACTTATTATTGATGGACGAAAAGTGCGCTATGTAAGCGAGCACGAACCCGAGAAGCTTCCGTGGAAGGAAGAAGAAGTCGATCTTGTCGTCGAGTCAACAGGAATCTTTACTTCCTATGAAAAGGCAAAGGTGCATCTTACTGCAGGAGCAAAGCGTGTAGTAATAACCGCGCCTGTGAAAGACGCATCACCTGAAGGCAAGACTATTCTCATGGGTGTCAACGAATCTGAGTTTAAGACTTGTTCATTGACCTCGAATGCGTCGTGTACCACAAATGCTGCAAGTCCTCTTGTCGGCATCTTGAACGCTGCTATCGGAATGGATAAAGCGATTCTTAATACCGTACATGCGTACACTGCGTCACAATCCCTTGTTGATGGTCCAAGCAAGAAGGATCTGCGCGAAGGACGCGCTGCTGCACAAAATATTGTGCCGTCCTCAACAGGCGCTGCAATAGCAACCTCTCTGGTACATACAGACCTTACCGATAAGTTCGACGGCATCTCAATCCGCGTACCCGTTGCTGTCGGCTCGATTGTTGATATTACATTTATCGCCAAGCGAGATACTACCGTTGAAGAGGTCAATGATGCTTTGAAGAAGGCTGCTCAGAGTCCTGCGTGGAAGGATGTATTTGCAGTCACCGACGAACCACTGGTCTCGTCCGACATCATCGGTGCACGCCATGCATCTATTGCTGATCTTGTAATGACGCGTGTTGTGGGCGGAAATTTGGTGAAGGTATTGGCGTGGTACGACAACGAGACTTCTTATACATCGACCTTGGTAGCGCACGTCGCAAAAGCACTTGCATCATGACCATTTATTTTGCCACCGATCACGCAGGGTTTTCATTGAAAGAGACACTTGTGTCGCATGTGCGTACGCTCGGCTACACAGTCGAAGATTGTGGTGCTGACACGCTTGATCCTGCAGATGATTATCCGCTCTACATGAATCGAGCGGCCGAGGCGGTTGCGAAGAATCCTACAGAGCATCGCGCAATACTTCTCGGTGGCTCGGGACAAGGAGAAGCGATTGTCGCCAATCGTTTCAAGGGTGTCCGTGCTGCAGTGTATTACGGAGGGCCACTTGATATCGTGCGACTATCACGCGAACATAATGACGCGAATGTGCTTTCTATTGGAGCACGCTTCCTGAATGAAGCAGATGCGAAAGAGGCAGTACAGCTATGGCTTACGACAGCGTTTAGTGGCGATGAGCGACACGTGCGTCGCATTGCAGGAATTGATTCATAAGTTTCATGGCATCCGTCGTACCTGCTGTTATCCCCGAATCAGAAGCGCATCTCACCGACACACTGAGCGCGGTTTTACCATGGAGTCCTGAGATACAGGTCGACATTGTTGATGGATTATTTGTGCCTCATACATCATGGCCGTACAAAGGTGGGGCAGTGCATGCGCTCAGCGCATTTTCGAACACGATAATAATTGAGGTTGATCTCATGGTTCAAGAGCCTGAGACTGTGGTTGAGTCGTATCTACAGGCAGGCGTGAAGCGTGTTGTGGTGCATCTTGAATCAGTGAAGAACCTTGCCGTTATTGTTGCACTAAAACAAAAGTACCCATTTCTTTTAGGTTTTTCTATTGGCAACGATACACCTCTCGAGACACTTCAGAATGTGGTTGGCTACGCTGATTACGTACAGCTTATGGGTATTGCATCGATAGGTGCTCAAGGTCAATCTTTTGATACACGAGTCCTTGACCGTATTCGCGCAGTGCGCCACGCGCACGGCACGCTCCCTATCAGTATTGATGGTAGTGTTAACACAGCGACCATCGAGGCGCTTGTCGAGGTGGGGGCTGACAGACTTGTTTCAGGTTCGGCAATTCTCAGTGCAGATGAACCCGATCGTGCATACCAGACACTAGCACACCTCGCGTCGTCGTAGACCGCGTACACTAAGTCACGAAGGATGCTACGTACTCATGGCGATCCATTGTTCCGTCGTTTCAACAGAAAGGCGGTAGGAGTCATGTGAGGAAAGCGATATACTTACGCTATATGCGTTACTTGGCAGATGACGAGATTCGAGAACTTGAAAAGAAGGCGAATGAGATTCGCCAGAGCATTATTGAAATGCTCATTGAGGCAAAGAGTGGACACACTGCTGGTCCGCTAGACATGGCAGATATATTCACGCTTCTTTATTTTGAAGTGCTTCGTCATGATCCTAAGAATCCGCTTTGGGAAGATCGCGATCGCCTCATACTTTCAAACGGACACATCTGTCCTGTCTTGTACGCCACTATGGCGCATGCAGGCTATTTTCCTGTTGAAGAATTGCTTACCTTGCGCAGCTTTGGCTCGCGTCTACAAGGCCATCCACATCGTGAAGCGCTTCCGGGTCTGGAGACGAGTTCAGGACCACTTGGGTCAGGTCTCTCGCAGGCTGTCGGTATGGCAATTGCGGAGCGCATGGATCGTCCGCATACATCGAAATACATCTATTGTCTCCTTGGTGATGGCGAGCTCAATGAAGGCCAAATATGGGAAGCCGCGATGCATGCAGGAAAAGAGAAATTGCATAACCTTATTGCAATTATTGATCGAAACGGCATACAGATTGATGGCTATACAAAGGATGTGATGCCCCTTGAGCCGCTTCGTGAGAAGTTTGAGTCATTTAATTGGGATGTACAGGAAGTTGATGGTCACAATATACGTGCAGTCAATGATGCAATTGGAAAAGCACAGGCAGTGTACAGTCAACCTTCAATCATCATTGCGCATACAGTACCTTCTAAGGGCGTCGATGTCTTTGAACGTGATTTCAGATGGCATGGAAATCCTCCAGGAATGGGTCCTGAGGATTGCGTACCAAAGAGCGAGCAGGGCAGAGTGGCACTTGAGCGTTTGCGCACATTAGATGGACAGGTAACAAACACGGATCATGCATAAGCTTGCACAACATCTCAATCCAAATCTTTTTGAACCCGATGTCGAATCGGTGGCAAATCGAAATGGCTACGGTGAAGGGCTCAAAGAGGCAGGGGAGCGCGATGCGCGGATTGTTGCGCTTGCCGCAGACCTCACTGCGTCGACAAAGACCGACCTTTTTGCAAAGGCATTCCCCGAGCGCTTCGTACAGGTGGGCGTTGCGGAGCAGTCAATGGTGTCGGTGGCATCGGGTATGGCAGCAATGGGGAAGATACCTTTTGTTGCATCATATGCCATGTTTTCTCCTGGTAGAAACTGGGAACAGATACGAACGACTGTCGCGTATAACGGCTCAAACGTTAAAATTATCGGCGCGCACTCAGGTATTTCGGTAGGACCAGATGGTGCGACGCATCAAGCAATTGAGGATATTGCGATTATGCGTGTTGTGCCACGGATGGTTGTCATCGCGCCGTGTGACGTCAATGAAGCAAAGCGCGCAACACTCGCAATCGCACAGTACACAGGCCCTGTGTACATGCGTCTCGCACGCGAGAATACCCCTGTTATCACGACGACCCATTCATCATTTGAGATTGGCAAAGCGGAGCGATACTTAACGCGCGATGGTGCACACCGAAAGAAGGTGGGAATCATTGCTACGGGTACCATCTTGTACCACGCGCTCGTGGCTGCAAAGATACTTAATGAACGTGGAATCGGTGCATCAGTGCTCCATATGGCGACCATAAAACCTTTTGATACAGAAGCAGTGCACGCATTTGCAGAGGAGCATGACGCACTCGTAACGGTAGAAGAGCACCAGCGTGCAGGCGGGCTTGGAAGCGCTGTGACCGAGTACTTGAGTCTCGTACGACCAACACGTACTCTCCGTCTTGGTATCGACGACCAGTTTGGGCAATCAGGTAAGCCAGAGGAACTTCTCGCGCATTATGGCATCGATAGTACCGCTATCGTGCGTCAGACGGAGCGCTTCATGAAGTAGAAAATAGAAGATAGAGAATAGGGGACACAAAAATCCCGCGCCTTGCGCGGGATTTTTGTGTCTCTATATGCCAAGCTTCTTTATGGTAGCGAGAATCTCTGCGAGGGTTACGTGTGCTTTAATGAAATATTCTTTCACGCCGTACTCCATGATTTTCTGTTTGATCGTGTCATCTTCGATGTTGGTGAGTACGATAACAGGCACGTCCTTAGCAGGATTGGATTCTTCGCGGAGTTGCTCAAGAAATACTGATCCATGAAGCGATCGCGTGAGGACATCGAGAAGAATGAGGTCGGGCGGATTCTCAACAGCACGCCCGAGTCCGTCCTCAGTCGTGAATACTCCTTCTACCTCATAACCAGAGGCGGTTAGATGGGCAACAAGCGCCTCACGGAGGGCATCCTCGTCTTCGATTACTAGTATGCGTTTCATAACAGTATCTATAGTACCAGAGTTTACGGGCGCTCGGGTTTATGCAAGCCGTTTTGCAACGTAGTCAGCAGGAGCATTCTTGAGGTGCTCAAGAAGCTGGTCCTGTGTAAGTAGTCCTTCCTGTGCACCAATATATTGCACCACGGACATTGAATTGATAGGTCCCCATGCGAGCGCAGTCTTTGCGTCGTGTCCTTGCGCAATAGCGCTCGTGAACGTCGACGCAAACGCGTCGCCAGCACCTGTGCGATCTATTGGCGGTGCAGGGTCAGGATACATTGGCATGAACCAGACCTCATTATCCTGGAGCGCGTACGCACCGCCAGGACCATCAGTGATCACCGGAATCTTTGGTCCGAGTGCGTACATTTCTTTGAGTAGTTTTGATACATCATCCTCGGTCGTGTTGAGTATCTCTTGAGCCTCTTCCTTATTACAGAAGAATATCTCGGTTACTGCGTAGAGATCCTTGAGTGCTTCGGCACCGAGTTTGATTTGAAATGTTCCTGGTTGGAATGCAAGCTTGGTTTCCGGATGCTCTTTCAAATACGCAGCTACCTCATGATGGAATGCAATGCTGTCTTCGCCGAGAGATGAGAAGTATAGGTATCTTGGAGGATTGGTGAGAGCGGGAAGTGTGTAAGGATAGTGTTCGTGCTTGATGAGAATGGTACGCTCTGGGCCGTACTGGAGGACGTAGTGGTAGTTGGTTTGCTTACCTTCGTGTACCTTTACAAAATCAGTGTCAACACCCTCACGACGCAATTGGTCGAGGCAGTCTTTACCATATCGGTCGTTACCGAGGTTTGTAATGATTGCTGAACGGAGTCCTAGGCGGTACGCAGAAACTGCTGCATTCGGTGAATTACCGACAGCAGCTACGACCTTTACGTCCTTATAGGGAATCTTAGCCCCAAACGGCATATGAAGGGTCAGACGACCCGTATCCATGTCCTTACTCACATCAGCGACGTCTTTGTTTAACTCAATAAACGCGTCAACGACGATGTCGCCAATTGCTACAAAATCATATGTCATAATAATTGTATTGTATCATTGTAGAGATGAGAGAGTTGAGCTTTTCCTCACCTATGGTATAGTGGCGCACACTAATAGAATCAAGTCATGACATTTTCACTTACTGTTGAGGCACGAGCAGAGCGTGGTAAGAAGCTTGCGGCACTTCGTGCGCAAGGGAAACTTCCCGCTGTGATATACGGCCCTAAAGAGGCAGCAACCCCGCTTTCAATCGATCGTATTGCCTTTGAGAAGGTGCTTAAGGAGGCAGGTGAATCGAGTGTCATCACACTCAAGGGACTTGATACTCCAAAAGACGTACTCGTACACGATGTATCATTTGATGCAGCGCGTGGCGGTGTTACCCATGTGGACTTTTATGCAATTGAAGCAGGTAAGGAGATTACCATTCATGTGCCACTCGAATACATCGGGGAGGCACCAGCACTCAAGCAGGGCGGAACGCTTACTAAGGTTCTCCATGAGATTGAGGTAACGTGTGTTCCTGCAAATCTTCCGCAGCACATCGACGTTGATATCAGCGTGCTTGATACCGCTGATAAACAGATACATGTTAAGGATCTCGTCATTCCAAAAGGCGTTACCGTTGAAAATGACCCTGAAGACGTTGTTGTACTCATCCAGGAAGTTAAGGAGGAGACTGAAGAAGCACCAGAAGCTATTGATATGAGCGCAATTGAAGTGGAAAAGAAGGGAAAGACTGAGGACGCTGACGCAGAAGTTGCCTAAGTAGAGCCACATAAAACACAAAGAGCCCCATGTGGGCTCTTTGTGTGGATGGGAATCGTAGAGTCATCCTCTTTGGCTTGGTATACTGTACGTCATGCTCGTACGGAGTATTCTCGCGTTGTTTTTTGTGCTCGCTACGTTCGGTGGCGTGCACGGTTTTGTGTCTGCCCAAACGGCTGGTGTTTGTAATGACAACATAGCAGGAAAGACGGAAGCACAACTTCAAGCCGATCTCGCGCTGTGTAATGCAGAGATTCAGAAATGGCAGGGGATACTCAACGGAACACGTGCACGTGTCTCCTCTATCGATGGTGACGTCCAAGCTTTGACGGTGAAGATTAAGTCCGCGGAGGCTACCATTAAGTCAAAGAATATTGCGATCTCTCAGCTCTCAAAAGATATTAATGCGCGCAGTGAGAAGATTATCAATCTGGAAGATCGTATTGCACAAGGGAAACGTTCGCTCGCACAGCTCATCCGTCGCACGCACGAGATCGACGAATACTCATTGCCTGAAGTAGTCCTTGCAAACCAGAGCCTCTCAGACTTCTTTGTCGATCTTGATGCATTTAATGCGGTACAGGAGAATCTCAAAGAACATTTTCTTGCAGTTCGACAGCAGATAAGTGAGACCGATGCTGAACGTACCCGCCTTGGTGAAATACAGGGGCAGGAACAGGATGCAAAATATGAGGTAGAACTTCAGAAGAAGAAGACTGCCCAGATGGAAACAGAACAGCGTGAACTCCTTGCTGCGACTAAGCAGGAAGCAAAGACGTATGAACAGATTGTAGCCGATCGTCAGGCAAAGGCGAGCCAGATTAACGCTGCGCTCTTCCGACTTCGCGGTATCGATGGTGGGGGTATTCCATTCAAGGAAGCGCTCGCGTATGCCAAGGAAGCTTCAGCACAAACGGGTGTTCGTGCGGCGTTTATTCTTGGTATCTTGCGACAAGAATCAAACCTTGGCGTCAATGTCGGGCAATGTCTCCTCGTTGATCCTAAGACAGGCGATGGAAAGGGCAAGAATACGGGTACGCCATTTGCGCGGGTGATGAAACCTGATCGCGATGTGACGCCGTTCTTGGACCTTATGGGACGTCTTGGGCGTGATCCGTATACGACACCAGTCTCATGTCCGCAGTCAGTGGGCTATGGTGGCGCGATGGGTCCAACTCAGTTTATCCCGTCAACATGGAAGCTGTATGACGCGCGCATCGCTCAGGCATTCGGTATAGGAGCAGCTGATCCTTGGAATCCTGAACACGCCATCATGGCAACGGCGATATTCCTTCAGGATCTCGGCGCTGGTCGCGGTGGATATTCGGCAGAGCGTGAGGCCGCGGGCAGGTATTATGCGGGCGGCAACTGGGCAAGTCTGGGACTTGGCTATGCGGCAAGCGTGCTCTCTCATAGCGAGCAATACCAAACCGACATAGACTTCCTCGAGAACCGATAAAAGCAGTTCATCAGAATACTCTTGCGTGCAAGCGCAATTCTGGTATAGTGTGCCGACTATGAAAGCAGATATTCATCCACAAAACTACCGACAGGTGATTTTCCACGATAACTCAAGCGGTGAGCGGTTTCTTCTTGGTTCAACCATCGAGACCAGCGCAACTGACAAGTGGACTGACGGCACAGAGTATCCAATAGCATACGTTGATGTTTCTTCAGCATCGCATCCTTTCTATACGGGACAGGAGAAGGTTATGGATACTGCTGGACGGGTAGAGCGATTCAAGGCTCGCGCTTCAAAGGCAGGCCCTTCTCGTAGCAAGAAGAAAGTAGTGTAACGTAACAAACCGCCGACCGTGCTTGCCACGGTCGGCGGTTTTTCGTGGGGGATGCTATAGTTTTTATATGGAATTCAAAGATACACAACTCACTCTCTTTCGAGAACATCACAAAACGCAGTTTCTCGCGGGACAGTTTGATGGGTATCGTCGTAAACTTGAGGACGCGCGTGCGCTTGCCGCATCTGACCCTGAGATGGCAGAGCTTGCGCAAGAGGAAATCGACTCGTTGTCAGAACAGATGACGGGGCTCTACAAGGAAATGGAGCGTATCTTGGAGGCGTCAAAGGTTGAGGAAGCAAAACCATACGGTGTCATTCTTGAGGTTCGTGCGGGAGTTGGCGGTGAGGAAGCTGCACTCTTTGCAGAGGAGCTTGCGCACATGTACCTCAAGTACGCAGAGCGCAAAGGCTGGCGCACCGCTACCGCTTCTGAATACCGCGCAGCGCAAGGCGGGTACAAGGAAGCCTCCTTTGAAATCCTCGGAAACGATGTCTATGACGAACTTAAGCTTGAGACGGGCGTGCACCGTGTACAGCGCATTCCAGTGACCGAAAAAGCGGGTCGCATCCACACATCGACTGCATCCGTGGCAATCCTCCCTATGCGCAAGACACCTTCAGTCGAGATAAACGCTTCTGATATTGAAATGGAATTCTCACGATCCGGTGGTGCTGGCGGACAGAACGTGAATAAGGTTGAGACTGCGGTCCGACTGATACACAAGCCGACTGGTATTGACGTTCGATGCCAATCAGGACGGAGTCAGCTGAAGAATCGTGAGATGGCGATGGCGATGCTTACGGCAAAGCTTGAGGTCCTGCACGAGGAGGAAGAGGCTCGAAAGCATGCTGCTGTTCGTAAGGCGCAAATCGGAACAGGGGATCGGTCTGAAAAGATTCGCACCTATAATGTCCCGCAGAACCGCATCACTGATCACCGCATCAAAGAGTCCTGGCATGCCATAGAGGCGATTCTAGGGGGTGATTTGACCGATGTTGTGGCCTCTCTGAAGGCGGCGGCAAATGAGGCGGCTATTGCAGAATGATATCCTTCGTGGTAGCATCTGTCTGCTCAATTTCGGAGCATTTTTAATTTATATGAATACCGAAAACGCGAAGACTGAAGGAACAACATCGCTCATTGAGCGTTTGTTCAGCGTTGGTGCGCATTTCGGTTTCAGCCGATCACGACGCCATCCGACAACGACTCCATACATTTTTGCAAACAAGCAAGGTACGGATATTATCGACCTTGAAAAGACCAGCGAACTTCTCGAAACTGCAAAGCATTTTCTTGCTGAGGCAGGGAAGGCTGGCAAGACCATTCTTTTTGTAAGTACTAAAGAGGAAATTGCAGGCACCGTGAAGCAACAGGCAGAGGCTGCAGGTATGCCTTTTGTTACCAACCGATGGGTAGGTGGTATGCTCACAAACTTTACAGAGATTCGTAAGCGTATTACGCGCCTTAACGAACTTGTCGCACACGGTGAGTCAGGTGAGCTCGAGCGTAAGTACACAAAGAAGGAGCGTGTCATCATTGGCCGCGAGCTTGATAAGCTTCATTTCAATTTCGGAGGCATCCAGAAGATGGAGCGTCTACCGCATGCACTCGTGATTGCTGACACTCGTCATGATTCAATTGCAGTACTTGAGGCACGAACGCTTGGTATTCCGGTAATCGGCATTATGAGCTCAGACTCAAATCTTTCACAGATCACGTACCCAATCGTTGCAAATGACAGTTTGCAGGCGAGCGTTGCGCTTGTCTTGAGTGAGCTCGTCTCAGCGTACCAGAGCGGTTCACGCACTGCGTAAGCGATCCTCGCACAGGTGTTTATTATCTTTCTAAGCTCTTTTTTGTATGGAAATCACATCAGCACAACTTAAGGAACTCCGCGACCTCACTGGCATCTCTGTTATGCAGTGCAAGAAGGCACTTGAGGAGGCTGGAGGCGATATGGCAAAGGCAAAGATTATCCTTCAAAAGAAGGGTGGAGAGCTTGCACAGAAAAAGTCTGACCGAGCACTCGGCGCAGGTACTATTGGTAGCTACGTCCACTCAACGGGAGAAGTTGCTTCGCTCGTTGTGCTCTCATGCGAGACTGACTTTGTTTCGAAGAATGCTGAGTTTGCTACGCTTGCACGCGAGATTGCGATGCATGTTGCTGCTCAGGCACCGCTCTATATCAGTCGCGCAGAGGTTGATGAAGAAGCACTCAGTAAGGCACGCGAGGTATTCCAAGAAGAAGTGAAGGATAAGCCTGCGGAAATGCAGGAGAAAATTCTCCAAGGTAAACTCGATGCGTACTTCAAAGATCGTATCTTACTCGAACAGTCTTTCATAAAGAATCCAGATATTACGATTGAGGGCATGATTAATGCCGCTGTTCAGAAGTTTGGTGAACACGTTTCGATTAGCCGAATTGAACGTCTTTCGGTAAAATAGTCCGTAATGGATTTCGTTGGTATTGGTCTCGTTACAAGTCTTGTAACTGCAGTTGTCCTCGCGTCTTTATTTGCGCTTGAGAGACGTCGTGGCTCGCGATTTTTCCCGCAGATGCGGCAAGTGTTAGACCATGCGGCATGTCGGGTTGTACAGGCAGTGAGGGCCGCTTTACGCTATGTGGCTGTCCATGTGGTACGCCAAGTTGGCCATTACTCATTTCATATTCTTCTCGCAGGTACTCTCGCACTTATGAAGCGCGGGGAGCGTGCCGTGCGCAGTGTTATGCGCACCAACAAGACGCTTGCGAAGACCGCAGAGCGCGACCGTGCGACGCGCACCAAGCTCGAAGAGATTGCACTCCATAAGATTGAGACCACACTCTCGGAAAAGGAACGGAAAGCTCGTAAGGAGCGAGCTCTAAACGGATAGAAGACAAAAGACCGCATACGCGTAGCGTATGCGGTCTTTTGTCTTGAGTAGATTCTATATTGAGAGTTGGCTCTCGGATTCGAACCGAGGTGAGAAAGCGTGGGACGCTTTCTCAAGAGGTTGCCAGATATTTCTGGAGGTTGACGAACAGAAGTATCGAAAACCTGAACGGCGTCTGTAAGACGATGCACTTAAATCTGTACTCTGAGCCGACTCTCGGGATTGAACCGAGGACCTGCGGATTACAAAGCCGCCGCTCTACCAACTGAGCTAAGTCGGCTCACAGTACATATTTATAACAAAGCGTGAAATAGTATCCCATACTATTTCACCTCTACCAACTGAGCTAAGTCGGCTCTCAATCTACAATCGTGCGGACCTACTGCAACCTTTTGGTCGCGCCATTCTACTATAGCTCATCTACTGAGTCCATAGACTAAGTATCTGAGGTGCTACAATAGGGATTGTACCAATATGCCTCTCTCACACAGCGTTTTTGGTGGCACCTGCTCGACACTTTCACTATTCGTAAAACAGCGCTATACTCGCCATCGTTATGTCTAAACAGAGTCACCTCTTGCCGTATGCAGCACGGCCCGACTTCAAGGTCGGGCGCGCTTCTGAGCTTTCGGGGAATGATCGTCGTTTCTATCGTTTGCTCGAGATACTCCCTGGGGTAGCTTCATGGCTTTCTCTTATTGCGATGGTGCTCGCATCAATCTACGCGCCATTCTTTGCGGCATACTTCATCATCGCGTTTGCAGTCTTTTGGGTGTTGAAGACCGCATTCCTGTCATACCACCTTCGCCATAACTGGAAGCGTTTGCGACATCACATGACGGTCGATTGGCAGGCAATGATCGAGCGCTTTGAGTATGGTCACCTCTATCACTTCATTATTCTTCCTTTCTACAATGAACCTGAAGAGGTGGTGAATGCGTCACTCGAATCTCTTGCGCACTCTCGGTACGATCATAAGAGTTTAATTATTGTGCTCGCGTGTGAAGCTCGTGCGGGTGAAGGCGCTCGTCTTCTCGCTGAACGTATGAAGGAGAAATGGGGGGAATCGTTCGGCTATTTCCATATATCGGTGCATCCTGCAAATATTGAAGGTGAGATGGCAGGGAAGGGTTCAAATGCGACGTGGGCAGCAGAGGAGGTGCGACGAAATGTTCTTGACCCTCATGGTATTCGGTATAACCATGTGCTCGTGTCTATTTTTGATATCGACACGGTAGTCTATCCCGACTACTTCAATTGTCTCGTGTGGCATTTCATGACGGCAGCGCACCCACTTAAGAGTTCTTTCCAACCAGTGCCGGTGTTTAATAACAATATGTGGGAAGCGAATCCACTAGCGCGCGTTGTAGCAATGTCCTCCACGTTCTGGGAAATGGTGCAACAGGAGCGACCAGAGCGCATGGCTACATTCTCGTCTCACTCGGTTAGCTTTCAAGCGCTCTACGAGATTGGATACTGGCAGACTAACATGGTCAGTGAAGATTCACGTATCTATTGGAACCTCCTTCTTGCAAACGACGGTCAATACGATGTAGTGCCACTTTCATACCCAGTCTCCATGGATGCGAATACCGCACGCACATTCTTTGGCACCGTGCGCAATATCTACAAGCAACATCGTCGGTGGACATACGGTGTCGAGAACCTCGTCTACATCCTGTTTCACTTCACAAAAAATAAGACGATTCCACTCACGAAACGTATCAGCATTGCACTACAGCAAGCTGAAGGTTACTGGTCTATGGTGACTAACCCAATCATGCTCTTTATTCTTGGATGGGCACCGATTTTTTTTGGTGGACGCGTCTTTCATGAAACAGTGCTTTCATACAATTTGCCTATCGTGGTACGTAACCTCCTCATCTTTGCTATGTTCGGTCTGGTAATTTCTTCGGTTATTTCGCTCACGATGATTCCAAAGCGACCTGAGCACAAGAGTCGGTTCATGTATGGAGTAATGGCACTCCAGTGGATACTCGTTCCTATTACTATGATTATATTCAGCGCTGTTCCAGGACTTGATGCCCAGACACGGCTTATGCTCGGTAAATACATGGGCTTCTGGGTCACGCCAAAGTCTCGCACGTAGCCTTGGAAAAAAGGCGTCTGCCGTGCTACTCTGTTTGTACTTCTATGGACGATTCGATCACGGTACAGCCGCTGCCGTATCGCACACGGCAACGGACTTTCACGTTATTACTCGCGCTTTTTCTCGTGTCCCTCCCATTCCTGTATCTGTATGCAACGGGCTATCGCTTTGATTTTAGAAAGCCGACAACACTCATATCCACAGGAGGTTTGTATCTTGCGGTTGAGCGAACAGAAGCTGAGATATATATAGACAATGAACTGGTGCGTGAGACACGCACGTTCCGTCGTGCATTTTATGCACAGAATATTGATGTGGGAACACACCGCGTGCATGTGCAGAAGGAGGGCTATCACACGTGGGTTAAGGAGTTGCCTGTTTCAAAACATCTCGTCACCGAGGCCACTGCGTTCAACATGCCAGTAGTACCCCAGATACGGGTTATATCAGCATGGCAGAGTGCAACAGGGACACCAGTGGTGCGCACACCGCTTCCATTCGCTTCGACGACACATCCGATCATCGCCACCACGACCCTTGCCACCACGGGTCTTGTTGTGAATCCAGAGTACGTTTCTCTACGCAGTCATTTCTCAACCACGACACCAACAACAACCCCTACCACGACACCATCCCGTGCTGTCGTAAGTACAACGACGGTGCCTGTTACTCCTGTCGCAACGAGTACGGTGATTGCAAATGGCGTCAGACTTTCTATGGATGGAGAGGATCTGTATGCGTCATGGGTTGGTTCGTTTGAGAGTATGCCGTACTACTACTGCGCCGCTGATTTTCCACGGTATGAAGGCTTTCGTCCGACCAGCACCATTTCTATTGAAAGGGAGACTGAGCCAGAAGAAACAGAGTTCGTCATGCATCCCGTCGAAACAGTCTCGGTTGACGATGTGTGTGAGCCAACAATCCGTATGGATCGCAAATGGCAAGAGGTACGCGACTTTGATTTCTTCCCAGGGAGAGAAGGTTTGGTTATTATGGCGCTTTACGACGGAATCTATGCGATAGAGATTGATGATCGTTCGTGGCAGAATATGCAGCCGCTCCTTCTCGGAGAGAAGCTTGAGATGTATCTTGAGAACGGAAACCTGTACGTATACGACGGAAATCTGATTTATCAGGTTTTCTTTAACGCAGAGCTGTTATGAACGGTGAGCGTGGACACCAGCATCCTATATCCTCTTTGATACGTGAGGCCAACCGCATCTTCTTCGACATGGGCTTCACGTATGTTGATGGACCACTCCTTGAGGATGAGTGGCACAACTTTGATGCACTCAATGTTCCTAAGAATCACCCTGCACGCGACATGCAGGACACGTTCTTCATTAAAGATGAAGCAGAGAAAGTATTGCGTACCCACACCTCAAATGTACAGATTAGATATATGGAGGAGGAGATACAGAAGGGGGTTATGCCACCGTATCGAGTCGTGTCTATGGGAAAAGTCTTTCGAAACGAGGCTACCGATATGACACACGAAGCGGAATTCTTTCAGGTAGAGGGACTTGTTGTTGGACCCGATATCACTCTTGCAAACCTGCGTGGTACGCTCACCCACTTTTTTGAGAAGCTCTTTAATGGCACGGTGGAAGTGCGCTTCCGACCAAGTTTCTTCCCGTTTGTTGAGCCTGGACTTGAAGTAGATATGCGTCTTACGGGGGACAGCGTACCCGACAAACTTCGCGACCGATGGATCGAGGTTATGGGTGGCGGCATGGTCCATCCGCAGGTGCTTAGAAATTGTGGCCTTAATCCGCTCGAATACCAAGGTTTTGCCTTCGGGGGCGGACTCGATCGTCTCGCGATGCTGCGATGGGGTATCGACGATATTCGTCTCATGCATTCGGCCGACCTTCGATTCACCAACCAATTCTGATATGAAAATTTCTCGCAATTGGCTCCAGAATTTCTTTGTGGAAACGCTTCCCGAAACGGAAGTTCTTTCTGATGCCCTGACACTGCATGCGTTTGAGATAGACGGTGTTGAACGGATAGGGAATGACGATGTCCTCGACGTGAAGGTTACGCCAAATCGCGGACATGATTGTCTTTCGCACCGCGGTATTGCAGCTGAGGTCTCAGCTATTTTAAAGTTGCCGATGAGTAGCGAGAAGGATCCTTTCGCAAAAACGCCGAATCTTTCAAAAGGCACGAGCGAAGTATCGGTTACTTTGGAGACACCACTCGCACACCGATACATTGCGGGAATTATGCGCGGGGTAACCGTAGGACCTTCGCCAGAGTGGTTACAGACTGCGCTTGAGGCTCTCGGACAACGCTCGATCAACAACATTGTTGATGCAACGAATCTTGTGATGTTCAATACTGGTCAACCACTGCACGCATTCGATATTGCAAAACTAAAGATGGTGGATGCGGGTGTCGCTATTTCTGTGCGCGCAGCGCGAGCAGGAGAAAAGATTGTTGCACTTGATGGGAAGGAGTATGCGCTTGCCGATTCTATGCTGGTCATTGCAGATGGGTATGCTGATGCACCTATCGGTATTGCGGGAGTGAAGGGAGGTAAGGCATCAGAGATAGACGGAGGTACTGTAGATATTCTCATTGAGTCTGCAAATTTTCACGGTGTTGCAGTGCGTAAGGCGGCGCAGGCTTTGAAGCTTCGTACTGATGCTTCTGCTCGTTTCGAACAGGTGCTATCGCCTGAACTCGCCGCATATGGCATGCAGCAGGTCGTTGATCTCATCACGACGCTTGCAGGAGGTGAAGTTATAGGCTTTGTTGATGCATACCCGTCGCCACAAAAACCTACCACCGTATCGGTATCGCATGAGAAGATAAATCACCTCTTAGGCATTGAGCTTTCACGTACTGAGGTTACTGATACATTTGCACGACTTGGTTTCCCATACACCGAGGAGGATGAGGTATACACCGTTACTCCACCATTTCAGCGTCTCGATCTCGAGATACCCGAAGATCTTATTGAAGAAGTCGTGCGCACAATAGGATATGATCGCATTCCTGCAGTGCCACTACCACCTGCAGAAGGACCTGCGGCTATGCATCCGCATTTCTATGCCGCTGAGAAAGCGCGCGAAGCTCTGGTTGCCCACGGTTACTCAGAGGTCTTTACGAGTGTTTTTTCTGAACAGGGAGAACGGGCTGTAGCGAACAAGCTTGGTGGCGATCGTCCGTATCTCCGCAACTCCCTGCTACTCGGTCTGGAAAGTGCTCTTGCAAGAAATATTCCGCATAAAGACCTGCTTGGTATCAAAGAGGTAAAGTTGTTTGAGATTGGGGTGGTGTGGAGTGGAGGCAAGGAGCGGATGATGGTAGGTACCATTTCTGAGAAAGAGAAAGCTAAGGAGGAAGATTTGCTGCCGGAAGTTGCTAATCACTATGCTAGCCTGCCACTGTCGGAGACGGGACGGTATGAACCATTCTCAAAATATCCGTACATTGTGCGTGACATTGCGCTCTGGGTGCCAGCAGGTATTACTGATGGGGAAGTGCGCACAATCATTGCGTCACACGCAGGTCCGTTGCTTGTAGGCGTACGACTTTTTGATACGTTTGCGAAGAATGAACGCATCTCGTATGCATTTCGACTCATCTTTCAGTCTTTTGAACGAACCCTGACCGATACCGAAGTGGGGGAATCAATGGAGCGTATTTCCGACGCACTTAAGGCGGAACATTTTGAGATTCGATAGAGCCACAAAACCCATAGGATAAGCCACTTTTTTCTCCCATAGGCACAAGGACAAATGGCCTTAAATCTGGTATATTGATGAGCATATTTTAACGGCTTTAGCAGCGATATTCACCGTGAGTAAAAAGAGTTCATACAGCGCGGATTCCATTCAGGTACTCGAAGGTCTCGACCCCGTGCGCAAGCGTCCGGGCATGTATATCGGTACCACAGGCCCCGATGGTCTCCACCATCTCATTTGGGAGGTTTTCGATAACTCACGCGATGAGGCCATGGGTGGTTTTGCTAACCGTGTTGAGGTAGCGCTCCTTCCGGGCAACTACGTTCGCGTCGTTGATAACGGCCGTGGTATTCCTGTCGATATACACAAGCAGACAAAAGTCTCAGCGCTTGAGACCATCATGACCACACTCCACGCCGGAGGTAAGTTTGGTGGTGAGGGGTATAAGGTTTCAGGAGGACTCCACGGTGTAGGTGTATCAGTGGTAAACGCACTCTCCACGCATGTGATTGCTGAGGTGCATCGTGATGGTGCATACCATGTTCAGGAATACGCAACGGGCAAGCCTCTAGCGAAAGTGAAGAAGGTTGGACCTTCAAAGTTTGAGGGTACCATCATCACCTTCCGTGCTGACCCGCTCATTTTCAATGAGATAAAGTTTGATTTTAAGCGCATTGTGGGGCACTTGCGTCAGCAGGCGTATCTTGTGAAGCGCATGAAACTAAGCGTCATTGACGCGCGTCCTGATGAATCAGAAGAGATGAGTGATAAGGACGTCACAAAGTTTATGGGGACCATTCTTGGTAAGACCTACCTCTCTGATCTTCATTTCGAGGTGCCACATCAGCACTTCTATTTTGAAGGCGGACTCAAGTCTCTTGTTGCGTTCAGCAATCAGCACCAGAAGCCGGTACATCGAAACATATTCTATGTAGAGAAAGATAATGTCGATCCAGCAGTGCTTTCGGTAGAGGCTGCGCTCCAGTATGTTGACGACATCAGTCCGCGCATCATGGCGTTTGCAAACAATATCTATAACCCAGAGCATGGAACTCATATCACGGGTTTCAAGACTGCACTTACGCGTACCTTAAACAACTACGCAAAGAAGAATAATTTCATTAAAGAGAAAGACGGCGCTTTCACAGGAGATGACGTGCTTGAAGGTATTACCGTCGTCGTATCGGTAAAGATGCCGGAGATTCAGTTTGAAGGACAGACAAAGGCAAAGCTCGGTTCAGTTGAAGCGCGCGGTGCTGTTGAGAGTGTTTTTGGGGATGCATTCAATATGTTCCTCGAAGAGAATCCAGATGATGCAAAGGCAATCATCAATAAGGTAGTGATTGCTGTGAAGGCACGCAAGGCTGCAAAGGCTGCAAAGGATTCCGTACTTCGCAAAGGCGCACTTGAGGGTATGACCCTCCCTGGTAAGCTTGCTGACTGTCAGACAAAGAGCGCCGAGGAGTCTGAACTCTTCATTGTGGAGGGAGACTCTGCAGGTGGTTCAGCAAAGATGGGACGTGATCGTCGCACGCAGGCGATTCTGCCACTGCGCGGTAAGATTCTCAACGTTGAGCGCGCACGCCTTGACCGCATGCTTGCTTCGGAACAGGTAAAGAATCTTGTAGTCGCTTTAGGTACCGCTATTGGAGATGTCTTCGATATCTCCAAGCTCCGCTATCACAAGATTATTATTGCGACCGATGCCGACGTAGACGGCGCGCACATTCGTACGCTCCTTCTCACACTCTTCTACCGCTACTTCAGACCTATCATTGACGGGGGCTATCTCTACATTGCGCAGCCTCCACTCTACAAGATACAGAAAGGCAAGGAAATCATATATGCGTATTCCGACGAAGAAAAGCGACAGCGCATAGGGGCTGACGTACAGGTGGCGGAGGTGGAAGAGACTGAAGAGGCACCACTTGAAGAAGGCGAGGAGGTGGCAACGGCTACAAAGAATCCAAAGATTCGCATTCAACGCTATAAGGGTCTCGGTGAGATGAATCCAGAAGAACTCTGGGAGACCACGATGAATCCTCAGAATCGTATCTTGAAGCGCGTTTCCATCGTTGATGCGATTGAAGCCGACAAGGTGTTTGATATTTTGATGGGTACGGATGTTTCGAGTCGTAAATCTTTCATCCAGTCCAACGCGCACATGGCCAATCTCGATGTGTAGGGCGGAAGATAGCTTTGTCACACTTCGCTCGAAGACACTCACCGTATAGAAATACGTCTTGCATCTTCTTACTCGCGTTCCGCGCTCTCTCCACACCCTACACATCGAGAGGGGACGGCAGGTAACTTCACGCTTCTCGTTCTTTCCTCAGACTAAACTCCAAGGAGATAATGGGATACACAAAACACCCGTAGCCTTTGGCTACGGGTGTTTTGTGTAAACAAGATAAACAGTTTAGCGAAGGTTGATGCTTGCGCGGTTGTTTGTGCTGTTCGTATCGTTCGATGCATCAACGCTCACAGTGACGCGACCGTCACGGTCTGCATCTGAGAAACTCATGGTGAAGACCATGTACTCCTGTGGCTTTAGTCCTGCATAGCGCGTTGAGTCGTAGTCGTCGTTCGGAGATGGGAGGTCAACATCGAATGACCAGTCCTTCGATGTCTTTGTACCAATATTCTTAACGGTGAAGCGAATCGTACGGTTGTATGAGCTTCCTCCTATATCGCTCACGGTTACTGAAAGGTCACTGAATCCGTTTGGATCAGATTGTGGGTACACGATAGTAGTAATCGGCTTTGGAGCGGGTAGAGGAGCTGGCGGCTTCGGTGTCGTACTTCCACTACCAGTAGAAGTGGTGTTTGTCGCTACTGGTTTCGTAGTTGTTGTACGCGTACTCGTTGCAGTGTGCGCTCCTGGTGTGCTTGTTGCACTACCAGTAGGAATGGTTGCATTCACAACGGTGAGTTTTGCAAAGCCTTCAATGGGTGTGATGGTGTCAGATTCAGCAAAGTGAACGCGGAACGTTACGTCAGCAAAGCGATTCTGTGTTGAACTCGCAACAAGTGAGAGTGAATGGACATCCGTAGGAAGGGAAAGTGGCTCCCCACAGCGAATAGGGCGGAATGTACCCTGAGGGTCGCGAAAGAGTACAACCATGCCATCTGCACACGAATATCCGAGACGGTACGTTCCGGAAGTCTGGGTATCAGTCCAGTTGATCTGGAATGGTTCTCCTGAGTTCACTACCTTCTTTTCGAGAGTGACTTCAAGGGAGCTGATCTCTTCACGAAGGTTGATGCTACTTGCGACGCCCGAAAGGGAACTAAACGCGTTCGGCATACGGTTAAATGCCATTACAATCAACCAGATAATAAGAGCGATGGTTACACAAAAGCCCAGTATCGCGAGGGCCTTGGTGAGGATTGCTTTGTTTTCGTCTGTCATAATGGGTGCGATAATACAACTGGGTAGATGTATTGTCAAGCATCGGCATTTGACAAGGATAAGAAACGTGGTATTCTTCTTCCACGCATAAACGCGCAATCTAACTATCTACAAACGCATGAAGTACGCATCAAAACTCGATCAGCGCCTCACATTCTTCTTTGTGACCGTCGGAGTCATCACACTTACGTATGCTCTGCTTTTTGTTGTCGATTTCCTCCCAGAAAAGCCTGAAACCACAGCTGTTCCTGAGGAAGAGACGCTATCTGATGTTGAGGATTCTGCGTATTTTCCTCCTGTAGAGATAGAGGCAACGGTAGCTCATGCGCTACCAACCAAGATTATTTTTGATTCTCTCAATAAGGAGGTGCCAGTCTTAAACCCTGAAGCATCGGATGTTGCATCGCTCGATGCTGCGCTCCTTAATGGCACGGTCCGTCATCCTGACTCTGCTGATTTTGCGAATACAGGGACTATGTTTATCCTTGGCCATTCAAGCCATTTGCCTGTGGTACGTAATAAGAATTTCCAGGCATTTAACGATATTGAGAAGCTTGAGTGGGGAGATACCGTGCGCGTTCAGTCTGCTGACATGGAATACGTGTATCGTATTGACCGTGTCTATGAGGCAAAGGCGAGTGCAGCAGAGGTGCCGCTTCAGTTTGAGGAGGCGCGCCTTGTGCTTGTGACTTGCAATACGTTTGGCGTTAAGGAGGATCGTTACATCGTAGAGGCCTATCTTATAGAGAAAAAGGCGCTGTAGGTCTTATAAAACCCTTATAAATAAGGCTCTTTTTACTATTGACAAAAAGCGCCTTTGTAGGGTAATATATACAGTAATAGGACTCTCCTGATCTTTTGATCCTTAACACAGTTACATATCCGCGGCAGTTGTATTGCCGGATGAATGGGTGGAAACACCTCTAATTTCGTTTGTGTCCATTCATCCGATCATAAGTCGGACTCGTTGCATGTGTAGCGATGTTCTTCAAAACCGTCCCGAGTGGGACATAACCAAGGAGATTGCCATGAACACCATGGTCAAGTTGTTTGCAATGATCGTCGTGATGGCGATCAGTTTCAACTACACCGAGGCTTCCGCCTCGGACCGCAGTGCGCAGATGATGCGTGAGCGGAACGTGCCTCCCACGGTCCTTGCGGACCGCATCGAGGCAGAGTGCATGCGCTCGGGTCGTATCGACACGAGCTGCAAGCCGAGCGGCAGCAATGCGACGGTCGCCGATTACGTCTCTTCGATCAATGCGAACCCGGAAGGGCGCGTGTTGGTCAAGGATGCTTCGGATCTGCCGCGTTTCCTCCGCAACCTCAAGCCTGGGCCATTCACCAATCAGGAATGTCTGGCTGGCATGAAGGGTGTGGAGCTTGCAGCCTACTGCCACAACACACGTGCACCGCACGCGGGCGAGGTTGCCTGGTGGCACGGTGACATGTTTGTTCTCGCAGGTGACTGCCTGAATGCACGTGTCTCGTACCAGTTGCAGACCACGCAGGTTCGTGGTGATCTGTTCAAGCCGGTGGTGCGTGAACGGACGGATCCGTTCGCAAGTCGCCGTCGTACAATGGAAGGTCAGTGTGCTTTCCCGGACGATCGGTACTTCGGTGTCATGGTCTTCGAGGCGAAGGCAGCGCGACACGATTGTGCTGCACGCACCATGTTGCCGTACGGTGGACTTCTCGGTTCACGCGACGGTGGTGGAAACGGCGGATCGTATCACGATCCCGATCGTTTCAGTCGCACGTGTGGCGCACCGCTCCGTGCAGAATGGAAGGCAGGGAGAATTTCCTTGTCGACCACGCCGCATCAGTTCGAAGTGATCGTCGACAACGGTACCAATGAAGAAGTCATCTTCGTCGGCACCGTGACTGGCAACACGATTACGCCCGCAACCGAGGAGCACAGCGGGTTGATCCACGAAAGTGGCAATCTCCTGTACCTCTCCGACGAGTACAAGAGCGGTGACCTCGTCATCCGCTACTTGGACCCTGATGGCCTCCGCACACCGACTGCCTCGGGCACCGGTGAGCGTGTGGAGAACATCCGTCGCGGGTGCAAGGTTGGTGCCTTCTATGCCATCGATGCTGACGGCAGCGCTCGTCGTGATGTCGCCTCGCGCGACTAACAACAAGCAGGGAAGGAGGAGTTCTTTCGATTCCAGCGGAGACGCACAATACGTGTGTCTCCGCTCGGGATCTTTTATTGAGAAATGAGTGTTGGTGAATGATTCACCGCTACGGATTTCTTTGTAAAACATACAAAGAGCAAAAACAATTATTATGAATACATACACAATGATCACAAAAATCATCGCACGAGCTGCTTCACTTGTAGCGGTTTTTGCTCTTGTAGGAGCGACTGCCCTTCCGGTGCTTGCTCAGTGGGACTATGACTACGACTATGGTGGTGACTACGGTTACTACGATGACTACTCGTACGATTGGGACTATGACTACGACTATGGTGGTGACTACGGTTACTACGATGACTACTCGTACGATTGG
>Ga0172380_10002327_pt1 | contig 29664 bp, 29 predicted proteins | sample Leawe162metaG_FD_119747 | JGI IMG/M metagenome (GOLD analysis project Ga0172380, IMG submission 119747) | Leachate microbial communities from a municipal landfill in Southern Ontario, Canada - Leachate well 162 metaG | ecosystem: Engineered > Solid waste > Landfill > Unclassified | place... | reverse complement strand
TTTTTGCCATTTCCAGCAGGGCGACGAGATGACGGATATGGCTGTGCACCCCGCCGTCGGATACGAGTCCAAGCAGATGCACCGCCGTGCCCTGGGCGGCAGCGCGGCTAAAAACCTTGGCCAGCGGTTCATTCTTAAAAAAATTCCCGGTTTCGATATCCCGGTTGATCCGGGTGAAATCCTGGTAGACAATGCGGCCTGCGCCGATGTTGAGATGCCCCACCTCGGAATTGCCCATCTGCCCTTCCGGCAACCCCACCGCGCCGTTGTGGGCAACCAGGGTCGTGGCGGGCTGATTGGCCTGCCAGCGGTCCATGTTGGGCGTTTTGGCCAGATGGATGGCGTTGCCCTCCCACGGCTCCCCAATCCCCCAGCCATCAAGGATAGCCAGCAATACCGGCGTGATCTTCTTCATCGTTTCTCCCGTGCCGTCGAGCGTGTTCAGGAAGCTTCCGCAGCGATCTCCACCCTGGGGGCATCGTGCCACAACCCTTCGATGTCGTAAAAATTACGGTCTTCATTGTAAAAAACATGCACAACCACATCGTTATAGTCGAGCAAAACCCAATGCCCCTCGTTGAGACCCTCGGTGTTACCGTCCTTGACGTTTTTGTGGCGCAAGGCCACATCCACCGCCTGGGCAAGACCCTGCACATGCCGGGTGGAGCGTCCGCTCATGATGACGAAAAAATCGGTAAAGGAAGACAAGCCTCGCACATCAAGAACGACCAGGTCCTCCGCTTTTTTTTCCAGGGCTGCCAGGGCTGCAAAACGGGCCAGCTCCAGACTTGACGCATCCTGAATATCCTTATGGACCTTTTTCATTATGACTCCTTGTTGGGGTAGGCGCCCATGGTTCGCCATGAACAAAATGGGAGCGCTATCATACTACAACAACGGGCTATCTGGCAATCGGTTAGTTCTTGACCGGGTGTCGGCAAGGGTTGTCGGCAAGCCGGAGCTGTGTTAGATTGTTTCACGTTTTACCCAGACAATCCAGCTTGAGGAACAACGATGCGCGATAGGATTCTGGCGGCTCTGGCAAAGATCCGCCCCACGCTACAGGCAGACGGAGGCGATGTGACCCTGGTTGATGTGAGCAAGGACGGGGTGGTCACGGTCCAGCTGACCGGGGCCTGCAAGGAATGCCCCATGTCCAGGAATACGCTCAAAAACGGGATCGAAAAATTCCTGAAAGGCGAGGTTCCGGAGGTGCGTTCCGTGGAATCCGTTTAATCGGGACGGACTTGTTCCGTTACTTATGGTATCCGGTGCCGGCCTTGATGGAAAACGCCCGGTACAGCTGTTCAAGCACCAGCAACCGGGCCATCTCGTGGGTAAAGGTCATCCGCGAGAGCGACAACACATAATCCGCCTTCCGGACCAGCTCCGGCGCAAGGCCGGTGGGGCCGCCGATCACAAAGGCGATCTCCCGCACCCCTTGGTCCTCCCAACGGCAGAGCAGATCAGCCAGTTCCTCCGAGCTGAGCTGCCGGCCTGCCGGAGCCAGGGCCACAACTTTGGCGGATTGCGGGACACTGCCGAGAAGAATCTGCCCTTCCTCGTTCTGCTGCCGCGCCGTATCTTCCTTGCCCGCGTTTTTCCTTTCTTTAAGCACCGGCAGCTCAAGCTGGACAAAACGCCTGAGCCGCCCGGCAAAATCATCGATTCCGGCGCCAAGGTACTGCTCCTTGGTTTTACCCAGGAGCGGGAGGATGATCTTCACCGCCGCCTACTTTCCCGCATCCTGCTGCTTGAGAAGCTCCGCAAGCCGGGAACGGAATTCCTCATAGCCGAGTTCCCCCTTGATGCCGGGACAGGATTGGCGGATGGCCTCGAAATTATTCTGGTCGGTGAGCATGCTCGGATGCAGGGGCCATTGCCTGCACCGCCAGGGTTTGCCCTCATGCACCGTGCAGCCTTCGTTAAAAAAGATGCAGTGGCCATCCACGATCTTCATCTGCACCACGTTGCCGGTAATACGCAGGTATTTCTCCCGCACCTCGGCAAGGGGCAGATGCAGATAGGCGACCAGCCGCGTCACATCATCGGGATCAAGAGAAACCGTGGTTTCTCCCTGACAGCAATGACCGCATTGCCGACACTGAAATATTTCCTGTTCCTCAGCCATATTCAATCACCTGCCCTTGAATTATTTTCACAGACCCTGCATTCAGGCACATTGCCACCAACCTACCGAAAAATATACCCCAGGGTCCGGTAGATCAGCTTGGCCACGGTAAAGGCCGCATGCTCCGCGCCGGGACGCGGAGAAAATTCGACAAAATCCATGCCCACGATCCGATGTCTGCGGGAAATCTCCCGCAACAGGTCGATGGTTTCCCGCCAGGTCAAGCCGTCCGGTTCGGGGGTGCCGGTGGCCGGCATGATCGCCGGATCCAGACCGTCCATATCGCAGGTGAAATAGACCGGCCCCTTGATCCCGGCGCAGACCTGTTGGATCCAGTCCGGTTCGGCGCGGATGCGGTGCATGAAAAATGGCTGCCACCCCTTGGCCTGGACAAGTTCGTATTCCTCCTTGGAAAAAGAACGGATGCCGATCTGGGTAAAGGGAACCCCCAATTCGTCGAGCCGCCGCATGACGCAGGCGTGACTGTCGGGGTTGTCGTCATACTGGTCGCGCAGATCGAGGTGGGCGTCGATCTGCACCACATGCAGGTCCGGGTATCGCGCCAGACACGCCTTGACCGCGGGCACGGTCACGGTGTGCTCGCCGCCGAGCAGCACCGGGAACATCCCTCCGGCCAGCTCCTTGGCAACTGCGTTCTCGATCTGTCCGCAGGCTACGGCTGTGGCAAGACCGGTGAAATCCGGCACCGGCCGGGTGGCGATACCGAGCCGCACCGTCTCGGCCAGCAGCTCGTCATCAAACACCTCCAGGGCCGGGGAGGCGTCGATGATCGCCTGCGGTCCGAGCTCCGTGCCGCCCAACCAGCTCACCGAGGAGGCCAGCGGCGCCGAGAGGATGGCGATGCGTTTTTCCGGGCCGAGATCGGCCTCTTCCCCTAGAAATTGCGAAATGTGCGTCATTGTCTTTCCTGTAAAAAACGGCTACTCAGGCCGAACCCACCACGTCGCCGAACAGGGCGATATCAATACCGTGCCGCTGGGCCGCCTTCTGCCAGCGCAACTTGTCCGGCGTATGAAAAATGATGTCGTCATCCGCAGGCAGGGTGAGCCAGCCATCCACGGTGAGCTCCGCTTCCAGCTGTCCCGGCCCCCAACCGGAATACCCCAAGGCCACCAGCAAATTTTTCGGGCCCTGGCCCGAGGCGAGATCGTAGAGCAGCTGGGGGTCGCTGGTCAGATGAACACTCTTGCTCACCTCAAGAGAATGCTCTGCCCGATAATCGGAGCTGTAGAGAAAAAAGGCGTTTGCCACCTCCACCGGCCCCCCCAGGTACACCGCAGGCAGCAGCCCCGGCGGCATCGGGATATCGGCGCTCTTGAAAACATCCGCCAGGCTGACATCGACAATGGGCTCGTTCACCACCAGCCCCATGGCCCCCTCGTCGTTGTGGGCGCAGAGATAGACCACCTTCCCGGCAAAACGGGGGTCGGGCATCTGGGGGGTGGCAATGAGAAAATAGCCTTGCAGGGTTTCGATCATCCGGGAGGAATCCCAAGGTTATGCGTTGCGTGTTGTTGATCGCCACGGGCGACCGGTTCAAATCCGCCTGCAACTTAGCACCTGCCCTCCCTTTCAGTCAAGAAATCCTGCACATCCAACAAATTTAGCCCACTCCCGGAAAAGAGTTGGAGTTTCCTCTTTGATCCGTGCTAGAATTTAGAAACCGTTACGAAAGGGTCTGCGCCTTTTTGGCCTTTTCGTTACGGATTTTCATGCCGTTTGGTTAAGTACGATGACGGCATTATTTTATTACAAACGGCCCCCTATCCACTCTTGCCGTAACTTGCCAAAGACCCAATAACCCATACCCATAGAAACCACGCATATGAACTGTGATATAAATTCCGAAATCAACCGGATTATTGCCTCCGAACACCACGACCCCTTTCAGGTTCTGGGCTTCCACGTTCTGGACCACGATGGCGCCTCCTCGGTTATCAGAACCTTCCAGCCCAACGCCAATGCCTGCTGGCTGCTGGCCAACAACGAAAAAAAGGAGATGTACAAGACCAGGCCGGAAGGGTTTTTCGAGATTGTCATCACCAATTGCCGAGAGCCTTTCCCCTACGAGTTCGAGGCTCTCTACTACGATGAAAACCACCATGTCTTCAAGGATCCGTACCGGATTCTCCCCCAGATGTCCGAGTATGACCGCTATCTCTTCAACAACGGCACCAACTACGAAATCTACAACACCCTCGGCGCGCAGCTCGTCACCATCGACGGCGTCGGCGGGACCATATTCCGTGTCTGGGCCCCAAGCGCCAAAAGGGTCAGCATCCTGGGCAACTTCAATTACTGGGACGGCAGGGTTCACCAGATGCGGGTCTTGGGCCAATCCGGCATCTGGGAGCTGTTTATTCCGGACATCGGCCAGGGGGAACCCTACAAGTTCGAGATCAAAACCCAGCAGGACGCGCTGCTCGAAAAGGCTGACCCCTTTCAGTTTTTCGCGGAAATCCGGCCCAAAACCGCCTCGATTGTCTGGGGGCTTGACGGTTATGTCTGGAATGACGCCGCCTGGCTTGCCGAGCGAAAAAACCGGAGAAGCTACGAGCAGCCCATGTCCACCTACGAGGTCCACCTGGGCTCCTGGCGGCGCGACCCGGCAGACCCATCGCGGCTGCTCTCCTATCAGGAGCTTGCCTGCTCCCTGATCCCGTATGTCAAGGAGATGGGCTTTACCCATATCGAACTGATGCCCGTCATGGAGCATCCCCTTGACGAATCCTGGGGATATCAGGTCACCGGCTATTTTGCCGTGACCAGCCGCCACGGCACGCCCCAGGATTTCATGTACTTCGTGGACCAGTGCCACCAAAACGGGATCGGCGTTATCCTCGACTGGGTGCCCTCCCATTTCCCCTCCGACGGCCATGCCCTAAGCCGCTTCGACGGCACCGCGCTCTATGAGCACGATGATCCGAGGCAGGGCGCGCATCCCGAGTGGGGCACCCTAATCTTCAACTACGGCCGCAAGGAGGTACAGAACTTCCTCATCGCCAACGCCCTTTTTTGGATGGACAAGTTCCACATCGACGGGTTGCGGGTCGACGCAGTGGCCTCCATGCTCTACCTCGACTATGCCCGCAACGAAGGGGAGTGGATTCCAAATATTTACGGCGGCAAGGAAAACATCGACGCCATCGAGTTCATCAAGCACATGAACGCCATCATCTACGAGCGTTACCCGGACGCCCTGATGGTCGCCGAGGAGTCGACCAGCTTCTTCGGGGTATCAAAGCCCCTGGATTGGGGCGGCCTGGGCTTTGGCTACAAATGGAACATGGGTTGGATGAACGATATCCTGGGCTATTTCAGCAAGGAACCGATCTTCCGCAAATACCACCACAACGCCCTTACCTTTTCCCTGCTCTACGCCTTCACCGAAAACTTCATCCTGCCCATGTCCCACGACGAGGTGGTGCATGGCAAGCGCTCCCTGCTCTTCAAGATGCCCGGCGACATGTGGCAGAAATTCGCCAACCTGCGGTTGCTCTTCTTCTTCCTCTGGACCCATCCGGGCAAGAAGCTGCTGTTCATGGGGGCTGAATTCGGCCAGATCTCCGAATGGTACTGCAAGGTGAGCCTGGACTGGCATCTGACCGAACAAAACACCATGCACCGGCAGCTGCAGAAATTCGTCCAGCAGTTGAACGCGGTGTACAAGGATACCCGCCCCCTCTGGGAGGTCGATTTTTCCTACGACGGCTTCAGGTGGATGGATTTCAAGGATGTGGACAACAGCATCATCGCCTTCTGCCGCCAGGGCAAAGACCCAAAGGACCATGTGGTCTGCCTGCTCAACTTCACCCCCCAGGTGCTGCACGATTACAAACTCGGGGTGCCCGCACCGGGCTGGTACCAGGAGGTGCTTTCCACGGACACCGCCGAATTCGGCGGCAGCAACGTATACAACCCGGACCGCAAGCAGGCCATTGCCGAGCCCTTCGGCGAGGCGCCCTGCCATATCCTGGTTTCGGTGCCGCCCCTCGGCGGGATCATGGTCAGGCCGGTGTAAAGGAGAGTGGACATGGGTTGCGACAGCAGAGGGACAACTGGTGGAGAAAAGGTAAAAAAGGCGATCCGCTGGATGAGCGAAGAGCTGCTCAATAATCCGCAAAAAAAACGGGATACGGTTATCCGGGAAGCGGAGATCCGCTTTGATCTCTCACCGGCTGAATGTGAATTTCTGACGAAGAATTTCAGCGAATCCGCCCCCTGCTGATCCGCCCTGCCCCGATTATCCCTGCGCGTCAAACCATCGCTGGTAACCGTCGGCCAATTCCGGCCAGGAAAACCGGTTGGTCAGGGAATGTGCTTCATCCTCAGCCAACCTCCCCGCCGCCATGGCAGCCAGGAGTTTCCCGACAAAGTCCCCATCCTCGTAGCGAAAGCCTGGAGCAAAAAGCTCCCGGTACGACAGGCGATCCGGCACCAAGGGGCGGCAACCTGCGCGTACCGCCTCAAGCACCGCCATACCGTAAAACTCGTGGTTGGCGGTGGAAACGACAACATCCCCCTGACAGAGCAGCCGGCAATACTCCCGCCGGTCTTCCGCATAGCCGAAATGGATAATCCGCTCGGCAAGTCTCCCCCTTGCCTGGGCAAAAACCGGAGGCTGATTCCGGAAGGATTCGCCCAGCACGATCAACCCAAAGGGAACCCCTTGCTCACCAAGCTGGTACAGGGTGCGGAAGAACAGCTCCGGGTTCTTATCGTGTTCCCAGCGGTGGTTCCAAACCAGAACCGGCGGTCTCCCCGTCTGCCTCTCCTCCGGGCAGGGATCAATCCCGCTGAAATCCAGGCCAGGATAGAGAATGGTCGCCTTGCCCCGGATCGCCTCCCCGTAGCCAGCCAGGGACATGTCCGGCATCTTGGCCAATAACTCCCCACAGCCGGCCAGAAACGAATCCAGATTATACTGCGAGTTAAAGGCAAGCCTGTCCGAGGCCAAGGCCGTGGTGAGATTGGTCAGGCCGAAATGCACATCCCGCGGTTCAGACACCTGCACCGGATAGGCGAACTGGTTTTCATGAAAATAGGTCAGGAGCGGAATGTTGCGCAGGTGTGACGGCAGCAGACCGCGCAGGGCAGCGACATCGACCAGGGAGGAGCAGAGGATCCGGTCATAGGTCTTGCCCGCATACCTGGGATCAGTGGCGAGAACCCCGGCGAAATGCGGGGCCGCAAGGCGCATTCGCCATTTCCAGCTGTGGGCGGACAGGGTCAACAGGTCAAAGGTACAGGGCAGATGCTGGATCAACCCGGCAAGAAACGCCTTGTGCGATCCACCGTAATAGGGCTCAAGAATAAGGATGTTCATGCCCGGACGCTGTAATATATTCCCAGAAACAAAAAAGTGGCTCCATCTCAGGAGATAAACGTTCAGCAGTGCCGTAGATGCGCGTGTCAATTGTCGGCAGCAGTGCCGACCAAGAGGCCTGCGAAGTGTGCTATTGCACATGAGCAGGCCGATGACAGCTAAGCGAGCGCAGCGAGACTGCGAAGCAGATGCGGTGCTGCTGAATGTTTAGGTTTTCTTTAAATGCTGATACGCCTCATTCAGCTCTTTCATCTTCTCCTCGGCCACCCTCCGGAACTCCTCGCCCAGATGCGCCACCTTATCCGGGTGGTACTGCATGCTCAGTTTCCGGTAGGCGCTTTTGATCTGTTCAGGCGTTGCTCCCGGTTCCAGGCCGAGGATTTCGTAGTACTGGCTCTCGCTCCTGCCCTGGCCCGGGAAGGTGCGGCCATGGCTGGGGCCGACGTACTTGCTCCGGATGGCGTGGTGGTCATAGGCGGAAATCTCGAGAAAATCGGCAATGGTCTGCACCATGGCCAGCTCCTGGGTGGAGACCTGGGCATTGGTGTACAGTACCTGATAGATAAGCTCCACCAGAATCAGCCGGGGCTCGTAGGCAAAATGCGTCTTGAACTCGGTGAGCATGGCCTCAAGGGAGGCTTGGGAGGCAAGCGCATCCTGAATCAGATCGCGCACCCAGTACATCTGGCTCTGGTTGTAGCGCAGATGGACGCGGAAAAAATTCTCGATGGGGCCGAGCTCTGCCTTGGTCACAACCCCGTCCGCCTGGGCAATGCGGATCAGGATATTGATCAGCAGAAAGACAAACTGGTTGTGACTTTCAGTCTGGGATCGTTCGTACCGGCTCGCCATCCGCCGGATATACTGGGAAAAACCCCAGATCCCGACAAAGACCATGAGAACCAGGAACACCCCGGTAAAAAAGAGAAATCCCAGCACATCAAGGATGAGGGGGGCGCCGCCCATGAGAAACAGAAGCAGGGCAACAACCAGCAGAAACCCGCCACAACCCGGCGGTTTATGGGAACGATACACGATCATGCCTCACCCTCGGCAAACAGGGCCTCCACAAACTCGTTCGGCTCGAAATCGCGCAGATCTTCCATCTGCTCGCCGATACCGATGAAACGGATGGGGATGTTGAACTCATGGCAGATGTTGATGACAATGCCCCCCTTGGCTGTGCCGTCCAGCTTGGTCAGGGCCAGGCCGGTGACATCCACGGCCTCGTTGAAGAGCCGCGCCTGGGAAATGGCGTTCTGGCCGGTGGTGGCGTCGAGCACCAGCAGGATCTCATGGGGCGCGCCGGGGATCTTTTTATCCATGACCCGCTTGATCTTTTTCAGCTCTTCCATGAGATTGACCTTGGTGTGCAGCCTCCCCGCCGTGTCCACCAACACCACGTCAAAATTGCGCGGCTTGGCATAGTCCAGGGCATCAAATACCACGGAGGATGGATCCGCCCCGGCCTGCTGGGCCACAATCTCCACCCCGACCCGCTTGCCCCAGATCTGCAACTGCTCGCTGGCCGCAGCCCGGAAGGTATCGGCGGCCACCAGCAAAACCTTTTGCCCTGCCTGGGTAAACTTGTGGGCCAGCTTGCCTATGGTTGTGGTCTTGCCCACTCCGTTGACCCCCAGCACCATGATGACAAAGGGGCCTTGCGGAGGCAACACCAGGTCCGCAGGCCGGTCCGCATTGATGAGATAGCCGAGGATCATCTCCTTGAGCGCTTTTTTTAGAGCCTGCCCATCCGCCAATTCGTTTCGCCGCACCTGCTCCCTGGTTTTCTCAAGAAGTTCCTGGGTGGTATTGGCGCCGATATCGGCCATGATCAGAATCTCTTCCAGATCCTCAAGCAGCTCGGCGTCGATCGTCTTCTTGCCCAAGAAAAGCGCGTCGATCTGACGGACAAAGGTTTTCCGGGTACGGGACAGACCATCCTTGAGCCGCAGGAAAAAGCTGGCCCCATTCTCCTGTTGCCCCGAGGCTTCTGCAACAGGTGTGGCGACCTCTGATCCCGCAGCCTGTTCCGGCGGCAGTGGTTGCGCGCCGCCGAGTTTCTTCTTAAACCAGCTCAGCATTCTTCATCCCTCTCAAGGCGTATTCGCCGTTATATTTTCCAAAACTTCCACAATCCGGCTGATCACCCAGTTCGGGGTGGAGGCCCCGGCCGTGACCCCTACCCGGCCATAGCGAGCCAAGGCGCGAGGCTCAAGATCCGATTCAGACTCCACCATGAACACCGGGCAACCCAGGCTTTCGGCAATCTCCCCCAACCGTTTGGTGTTGGCGCTGGTCTTGCCGCCCACCACCACCAACGCTTCCACCTCCCGGCAGAGTTGGCGGACCTCCTCCTGCCGTTTATGGGTGGAATCACAGATGGTATTGAACACCTCGCCTTGGGGATATTTTTGCAGGATCAGCTCTTTCAACCGTTCAAAAAGATGCTCGTCCTGGGTGGTCTGGCTGACGATGATGTAGGGTCCGTCCAACCGCAGGGCCGCGACATCCGGTTCGCTGTTCACCACCTGCCCGGTGTTGCCGGCATAGCCCATGAGCCCTTCCACCTCGGCATGATCGCGGTCGCCGATGATCACCGTGGCGTAACCCTCTTTCTTGTATCGGGCGATGATGGCCTGCACCTTGAGCACCCGAGGACAGGTGGCATCCTCCACCCTGGCGCCGGTGGCTTCAAGCTTCTTTTTCTCTTCAGGCGGGATGCCGTGGGCCCGGATAATGATGGACCCGCTGGCCTGGGCCGGGATCTCGGTGAGAATCCTCACCCCTTGTTCCTCAAGCAGCTTCAAAACCTGCGGGTTGTGGATCAGGGGGCCAAAGGTAGCAATGGTTGTTTCGCCCTTCTGGACCATGCCGAGGGTGGTATCAACCGCCCTGCGTACCCCCATGCAAAAGCCTGCGTTCTTGGCAAGCACCACTTCCATCTGTTCACCTTTTTTCTATGGTGCTTCGACAAGCTCAGCATGAACGGAAGAAACTATAATGATTTCAAGATAGCTACCGTTCGCCCTGAGCCTGTCGAAGGGTGTTTTTCTGTTTTTCACAAGAGGCACAATCTATACGGATTTCTCCGTATTTGCAAGAAAAGCAACGCCCCCTTGGCAAGGGAATCAATTGCGAGAATCCTGCGACGCCTCTATACTGATCCTACCCACACCTTCACAGGAGCCCCATGAACCTGCGCCCGCTCACCCTTGATGACAGGCTGTTCGTTACGGAATATCTCAGGCGGTTTCCCCCTGTGATCTCGGAGCTGACCTTCACCAATCTCTTTGCCTGGCGGCACACTCGACCGATCTGGATTAACGAGTTCAGAGAATCACTCCTCTTTTTTGCCGAGACAAAGACGGGGTTGGTTCTTCTGGGAAACCCCGTGGGTCCGGTCGCACTGACCGAGGTTTTCGATGCATATGGCAACAGGATTTCGGAAGCGACCCGCTTCCCCAAGGAAAAACTCACCGATGCAGCCCTGCCTCCAGGAGCAACGGTGGTCGAAGACCGAGACAATGCGGATTATGTCTACCGCAGGGAAGACCTGGCCTCCCTGGCAGGCAGGCATTTCACCAAGAAGCGGAACCACATCAACCAGTGCCTGGCCGCGTACGACTGCCAGTACGAAATGATCACCCCGGAAACAATACCCGAATGCCTGGCCATGCAAGAACGCTGGTGCACCGACCGGGAGTGCAAGATCGAACCGGGATTGCGCGGGGAAGATCAGGCAATAGAAGAAACCCTGTGGCACTACGGAGAATTACCCCTGACCGGTGGCGCCATCCGGATTGCGGGGAGAATCGAGGCGTTCACCATAGGCGAACCGCTCAACCCCTCAACCGCAGTCACCCATTTTGAGAAGGCCATGCCTCAGTTCCATGGCTTGGCCCAGTTGATCAACCAGTGGTTTGCCCGAGACAACCTGGCCGGATTTACCTATGTCAATAGGGAGCAGGACTTGGGCATACCTGGCCTGCGCCAGGCCAAGGAAAGTTACGCGCCGGATCATCTGGTGGAAAAAGTGCGGATTGTGCCGAGAAAAATTGGGGGATGTCCCTAATTTCCCCTAATTTCCCTAATTTCCTTGACTTTACTTATCATGGATATCCCTAGTTTTTTCCTCTACCGCTTAACCGGCAATCCACGGCTTCCGAAGGAACACCGAGATGGTGCCATTCGGCGGCACATCCCAGTATCTCGGCTGTATGGGAATCAGTAAGCCGACGTCGAACGTTACGGCAAAGATCTCGCGTTCGATAGCAGCCAAGTCGATCAAGTTTCTCTTTGCGAGATCGCGAATTGGTACAGCGCTGACGCCAGGGTTCATGTGATGGACGTCGTTGCGGAAGCTTCGCCAGATTCTTCCGAAGTTGTCGGCACACTCAGGCGACAGAATTCCCTGCTGCACCAGAGTTGCAGCCTGAGCCTCGCGATCACGGTCGGATTGAACTTGATTTCGCTCGAGGACGAAGCGCCAGATGCCCTCAGTAACAGACTGAGATACCATGACGGCGCTCCAGAAATACCCGTCCCGGTACAGATCGATACACTCGGACGACGCGGCTGCGAAGTGATGGTTTGGGATGATGCCCTGGTGTGCGACCTCAAGATATCGCTCGACCCTGTCCTCAAGGGACCGTTCGAGGCCGTCCCTCATCCCTCGTTTGAGGTCTTCACGTCGAAAAGTCTCGTCAGGTTGGGTCATCGATTCACCAAGTCCGGCTAACATTAATGTAATCGGGGTCTTGAAATATCATATTTGTTATATTGCAAGACCTGTCCCCCACTGTGAACCCTGCTAATTTCTATACAGCATGCTCCTTGAGCCGCTCAATATCTTTGACGTGCTTTTCTTTCTGGGTTTCTGTCGAGCTGACAGCTTGCTCCTTCATTCGAATGAGCGATGCCACTGACGCGAGGCGAACGGGAATATTGAACAGCTTTGAGAAAAATCAGAAGGACGTTGTTGAGTTGTCGACCAACTGTTCCGACCAGATCAGTGACCCAGCCATTTCTTCAAACGTTCTTTGGCCTCGGCGTGACCGCTGGTTCTTCCCTGATTGATGTCGTCCTGGCCTTTCCGGATTTTTTCAAGCACGTAGAGATGATACTGAATATCCTCATGGGTGCTATCGTCGGGGAGCTGCTTCAACAACGCCTCCACCTCTTGTTTCGCCGTTTGCATGGTCATGCCCTCACTTGCTAATGTCGTCACTGCGTATCTGCCCAATAATACGCTGTCCGCGTGCCGATGTCGAACGGAAATGATCTTGCCCGCCAATCTCGGACACTGAATTAAGCGCTTTGCTGGAACTCAGATGCCTCGGGGCTAATATCATAGCTCACCTCTGTTGCCGATTTTACTCGCTTAACAGAGTGTCTGTCGATACTGGACACGATCATCAGGCCGTTGTCCAGCCACGGCAAGCGTCTTGCCATTCTTTCCTGCTTCTCGCACCATCTGATTATGCAGCCACTCCATTATTTCATCATAGGATAACCGTTTGCTAATCAATTGCTAACATCCGGCAATTAGGATGCACAGTTAGCGTTCTGTTTCCATTCATTTTTCATTTGCTGAACTCGTCCCATAGTCACTGTTTGCCTCCAGCGACGGCATGTCGCCGAGACGGCCCCCGGCTTTCCGGATCGACGGGGGCTGAAATGGCCCAGGGACCAACGCAGGCCAGACGGCCGTTTACCGAAGGGCATACCCCCGTGACAAAAGAGGACGTTATGACCCGTATGATTTCAGAGACATTGCCGGACAGAGCGCTGGAGATCCATACCCCGACGCGAAGAGTGATCGGCGAACTTCACCCCCTTGGCCGGCAGGACAGTTTTGCCATCCACAGAACCTTGGCGGAATTGACAGACCTTTTCGATGCCGACAACAGATGTTTCGCCGTGGTCGTCTGGGACACCCACGGCGAGCCGCTCGCCATTGTTTCCAGAGACACTCTGGCCCACGAGCTTACCCGCCCATTTGCCAGCGATCTGTATAAACACCGGCCGGTGGAGACTCTGTTGGGAAAATGGAATGTGCCCGTGCTGGTGATTGCCGCCACCGAAACCATCGAAAGGGCCGTGGCCGGCGCTTTGTCCCGTTCCGCCTCGCACCGCTATGAACCTATTCTGGTCAGGGGCGGGGATGACTGGTTTCTTCTCGAAACACACGACCTGCTGGCCCAGCAATGCGAGGTGCTGTCGGCGACCATCGACGAAGTCAAGTCCCAGCGTCGGGAGATTCTTGCCGCCCAGCAGAAGAGCGAACAGCTCCACGAACAGCTTGTCACGGCATCACGGGATGCGGGCCGGGCGGAGGTCGCGACAGGCGTGATCCACAATGTCGGCAATGTGCTGAATAGCGTCAATGCCTCGGCGGCCTTGATCAGCCGCACCTTGCAGGAGTCGAAGCTGGGAAATCTCGGCAAGGCCTTGATCCTGTTCCGCGAACACGAGAACGATCTCACCGCCTTTCTTACCGCCGATGAAAAGGGACAGCGGCTCCCGGGATATTTGCTCAAGCTCGCCGAGGCCCTGGTCTCCGAGCGGGAGACCGTGGTCACCGAACTCCACTTGATGGAGCGCAGCATTGAGCACATCCGTCAGATCGTGCAGATGCAGCAATCATATGCGCGATATACCGTCATCCTTGAGCCCATGCGCCCGGCGGACATCATGGAGGATGCGCTGCGCGTCAATCTTATCTCCTTTGACAGACATAACGTCAAAGTGCAACGCGAGTATCAGGAGCTCAGCCCTGTCAAGATCGACAAGCATAAGGTGCTGCAGATTCTCATCAACCTCATCAGCAATGCGAAAAACTCCGTCAAGCACAAAACACCGGATGAAAGGCTCATCATCGCCCGGATACTCTCTCGTGAAATCAACGGCGTCTCTACCGTCCGCTTTCAGATCGCCGACAACGGGGTCGGCATCAAGCAGGAAAACCTGACGAGAATATTCTCGAACGGCTTCACGACGCGCAAGGATGGCCATGGATTCGGGCTGCATAGTTCCGCCAACGCCGCCCGCGAGATGGGCGGCACTTTGTGCGTGGTCAGCGACGGTCCAGGGCTGGGGGCCGTTTTCACCCTCGATATCCCCGTTCAAGAGGAATAGATCCATGAAACAAGCCACCGATCAATGCGTCCGGCGTATCCTGGTCATCGACGACAACGAAGCCATTCATGAGGATTTCCGCAAGACACTCTCCCGCAAATCACACGGAGTCGATCTCGACGACGACGAGGCGCTGCTTTTCGGCCATAAACCTGTTGCGCCGCAGTGCACGGAATTCGAGATCGATACGGCCTCGCAGGGCCATATGGGCTTGGATCTGGTGGAGACCGCGATGCGCGAAGGACGGCCGTATCAGCTGGCTTTTGTCGATATGCGGATGCCTCCAGGATGGGACGGCGTGGAAACCATCTCGCGTCTGTGGGCGGCTGATCCTGCCTTGCAGGTCGTTATCTGCACGGCCTACTCCGATTACTCGTGGGATCAAATTGTGCTGAAGCTCGGAATCACCGACCGGCTGCTGATCCTCAAAAAACCGTTCGATGACGCCGAAGTCTGTCAGCTTGCCTCGGCCATGACCGGAAAATGGCTGGTGACGCAACAAGCACAGATCAAGATGAACGAAATGAAACTGCTGGTCGATATGCGTACGGCCGAGTTACGCGACATGGCCCTCAGGGACACGTTGACCGGCCTGCCCAACCGCCTCTTTTTCAATGATCTGCTCGTGCGGACCATCGCTTCGCACAAACGCGATCCTCACCGGATGTTCGCGGTGCTCTTTCTGGACTTCGACCGGTTCAAGATCGTGAACGACAGCCTGGGCCACCACATCGGAGACAAACTGCTGATTTGCATCGCCGAACGCTTGAGCAGCGTGCTCCGCAAAGAGGATGTGGTCGCTTCCTCGGTGGCCGATTTCACCGCTGCACGGGTCGGCGGGGACGAGTTCCTCGTGCTGCTTGACGGCATGTCCCAGTCCCACGACGTAATCCGTGTCGCTGAACGCTTGCTGAAGGTCATGGCCGAGCCCTACAAGGTGGACAAACATATCATCAAGAGCACGGTAAGCGTCGGAGTTACCACCAGCGCCCTGCCGTATGATGCGCCGGAAGAGGTTATCCGCGATGCCGACACGGCCATGTACCGCGCCAAAGCGGCGGGCAAGAACCGCTTTGTCATCTTTGACAGTCGGATGCACGAGGACGCCCTCGTGCGATTGAGCATGGAAAACGATCTTCGTCTGGCCGTTGACGATGCCCAACTCCGTCTGGTGTTTCAGCCGATCATCCGCCTGAGCAGCGGCTGCGTCTGCGGCTTCGAAGCGCTTGTCCGCTGGCATCACCCGACCAGGGGGGTCGTCTCTCCCCTGGACTTTATCCCACTGGCCGAGGAGATCGGGATGATCATACCCATCGGCGAATGGGTGCTGCGGGAAGCCTGTCTGGAATTGGCGCGGTGGAGGCTTCATCCGGACCTCGGCGACCTTTTCATCAGTGTGAACCTGTCGCGAAAACAACTTGCCCATCCGAATTTGGTGGAACGGATCAGTGACATCATCAGGCAAACCGGCTTGCCGTCCACCGCCATCAAGCTTGAAATCACCGAAAGCGCCATCATGGGAGATATGGATCATGCCGTGGCCGTTCTGAACCAGATCCGCGCCCTCGGCGTCGAGCTGCACATCGATGATTTCGGCACCGGCTACTCCTCGCTCAGTTGCCTGCACTGTTTCCCCATCGTCGGCATAAAAATCGATCGTTCCTTCATCAATAATGTTGTCGACAATCCGGACTACGCGGCGGTGGTCAAGGCTATTGTCACGCTTGCCCACAATTTGAATCTCGGCCTCATCGCCGAAGGGGTGGAAACGGTCGAACAAATGTCCATTCTGCAGAGCATGGGCTGCGATTTGGCCCAAGGCTACTATTTTCAGCGGCCCATGCCCTCCGAGCAGGCCTTGGAGTATGCCCGGATACACGTCGATAACAGCAGCGACGAACATGATTGATCCCCTTTTTCCATCTGAAATGAAACCAATATGACCGTATTCGCTGAATGTCTTTCGCGGCGGTATCTGTATGCGTTTCTGGCCGTTCTCGTGTCGCTCTCGCCTTTTTTGCCGCAAACAGCGGCAGACCTTCACCACCGGCATACCCCGATAGAACCCCACATCCAGGGCTGGGCCTGGCAGCCTTATCGTTCCGGTCAGGGGCCGGAAGTTGGCCAGGCGCGGCCCCAACGCTGGCAGATGGAAGAGGACATGGCCGTATTGGGACGCCATGCCCGGAGAATCCGTACTTATGGCGCCACGGAGGAATGGCGCGAGGCCAGCGAGACGGCGCGAACCCAGGGCATGACCGTGTTGCAAGGCGCTTGGGTCGGCCGCGACCCGGAGCGCAATCGCACCGAAATCGCCGCCGCCCTTGCGCTGAGCCGCAAGCAGACCAGCGGTCTGGTGATCGGCTCGGAAACCCAGTATCGCGGCGAGATCGAAGCGCCGCAACTGCTTGAACTCATCATCCAGGCCAAGGCGCTGAGTCCGGTTCCGGTTTCCACCGCCGAAGGCTGGCCGTTCTGGCTCCACCATCCCGAATTCGTCGAACAGGTAGACTTCCTCACGGTTCATGTGCTGCCCTTTTGGGAAGGCCGAAAGGACGAGGACCCCGTCACTTACGCCATCGCCAAGGTTGAGGAACTCCGCCGCCGGTATCCGGACAAACGTCTGGTGATCGGCGAGACAGGCTGGCCCAGCGCGGGCGACAGTTCCTGGGAGGATACGGCGAACCTCGCGGCCCAGGCCGATTTTCTAGCCCGTTTTTTGGCCTGGACCAAGACGGAAGGCATTGAGACCTATGTGATGGAAGGGATCGATGGGGCTTGGAAGACCTCTATCGAAGGCAAACCCGGTCCGTACTGGGGCGTCTACGATGCCGCCCGGCGGCCAAAATACGATCTTGGCGGCGTCACCATCCCGGCCAATTGGCTACCGCTCATCGTTGCAGCCCTGGCCGCTCTGTTTTTCGCCTGGCGCCAGAGCAGGCCGGGTCCCGCGACCCTGGCCGCGGACGTGCTTACGGCGATTTTTCTGGCCGCCGGTGCCGACCAGCTGGCACATTACTACCATACTCCCCTGGGAGTGTTCACCCTCGCTCTCGTCATCGGCCTTACCCTGGCGGCCTTATGGATGCTCCGGGTCGATGCCCGCGAATTGGAGGGCTTAAAGGCGCTGGCGCCGCCCTCCCCCTTGGGGCCCTTGCCGGCGGATGACGGCCGTCTGGTGTCCATCCATCTCGCCACCCACGCCGAATCGCCGCAGCTGGTGACGCACACCCTGGAAAGCCTGGCCGCCCTGAATTGGCGCAATAAGGAAATCGTAGTCCTTGACAACAACACGGCCGACCCCGCACTCTGGCAGCCGGCGCACGATGCGGCCCGGATTATTTCGGCGCGGACCGGGGTGCCCATCCATTATTACCACTATGAGGGGGTCAAGGGATTCAAGGCAGGGGCGTTGAACATCGCTCTTGGCCATACCCACCCGGACGCCGGATATATCGCCGTGGTCGACGCTGATTATGAGGTCAACCCCGCTTGGTTGCGGTACGCCATGGACAAATTTGCCCCCAGGGTGGCCTTTGTCCAGGCGCCCCAGGAACACCGCGACGGCCATGAAAGTTTGTTCAAGCTGGCCATTACCGAGGAATACCGTACCTTTTTCCTCTCCGGGATGCGGTTGCGGGCGGTTGACGAATCCTTTATCCAGCATGGCACCATGACCGTTCTTGACCGCCGCATTCTTGAGGCGAGCGGCGGCTGGGCCACTTGGTCCATTACCGAGGATGCCGAGTTGGGCCTCCGGTTGCAAAGCCAGGGCTACGGCTGCCGCTACATCCCCTTTCCCTTGGGCACCGGGCTGTCGCCGCACGACTGGCGTGGATATCGCCGCCAGCGCTGCCGCTGGGCTGTCGGCGGTCTCGGCATCGCGGTACAACGGCTGCCAGCATTGCTGGGCGCGGAGGGGAGAGGCCGGTTGCTGGCGCGGCGTTATATCGAGGGCTGGGCCAGTTGGCTGGGCGACGCCATGCTTGCCATCCTGGTGCCGCTGACCCTGGTCTGGGCTGTGCTGATGCCACAGTCCGGAGGATTGTTGGCGCCGCCTTCCGCGGCCCTGTCGCTTACCCTGATCGCAGCCGCCTTGGGACGGCAGATAATCCGCCATGTGATTACCACCACGGTGAACGGCGGCGATCATAAGCGGGCCGCTCTGGCGTGCCTGGCCGGTCAAGCCTTGTCGCCCTCGGTGGGGATGGAGCTGATCCTGGCCGCCCTGCGCCGGGCGACCTCCTTCGAGGTTACGCCCAAGTGCAGCCGGCAACGGCGCGACTTTTTGCCGTTTTTGCATGCGGGTCTGAGCCTGCTGGTTGGCGCCGCCTTGGTGCGAGTAGCCTGCGAAGCCTCCTGGAACCGAGACTCGGTGCTGTGGAGCATCGCCGCCGCCACCCAGATTCTGCCCCTTTTGGCCTCTGTGGCCATGGGCCTGATCGCGAACCGAAAGACAACCGAGGGATCCTCTCTCTGGGAGAAGGAGCGGAGTACGGCGGAGCTCGGGGGGGAGGCAGACCCACTGGGGGAAATCGAGGGGATGTTGTTGGGAAATCGAGGGGCCATTGTTGATTTATCGACTAACTCGGAGAATATGACGCCGCTCATCAAATCACATCAACGACCCTATCCTGCCCCATTTTCCCAGCGCCCTTAAAGAAAGCCAAACCCGTCACTCCTTGGCCAACAACAGCCCAAGCGCCTCCTTGATATCCTGCACCAGATGGAAGCGGATATCTTCTTTCACGTTATCCGGAATCTCCACCACATCCTTCTCGTTAAGGGCGGGCAGAACGATCTCCCTGATCCCGGCCCGCACCGCCGCCAAGACCTTCTCCTTGATCCCGCCCACGGGCAGCACGTCGCCGCGCAGGGTTATCTCCCCGGTCATGGCCATGTCCTTGCTCACCGTGCGCCCGGTAAGCAGCGAGGTCAGGGCCGTGACCATGGCCACCCCTGCCGAGGGCCCGTCCTTGGGGATGGCGCCCTCCGGCACATGGATGTGCAGGTCGATCTTGGCAAAGATTGCTTCGTCCACCCCCAGTTCCTTGGCATGGGAGCGGATGTAGGTCAGGGCGGCAGTGGCCGACTCCTTCATCACGTCACCCAGCTTGCCGGTCATGGTAAGGCCGCCCTTGCCCTTCATCTTGGCAACCTCGATGAACAGCAGCTCGCCGCCCACCGGGGTCCAGGCCAGGCCGGTGGCCAGACCCGGCCCCCAGGTGCGGGCCTTGGTCTCCGGAAAAAACTGGAGCGGTCCGAGATAGGTGGCAAGATTGGCCTTATCAACCAAGGTGGTTCCTGTCTTGCCGGTGACGATCTCTTTGGCCACCCCACGGCAGACCGCGGCCAGCTTGCGCTCCAGGTTTCTGACCCCGGCCTCCCGGGTGTAGGAGCGGATGATCATGCGGATCGCCTGATCATCGATCTTCAGGTCGTTATCGCTGAGGGCATGGGCCTCCAGCTGCTTGGGCAGGAGGTGGCGCTTGGCGATGTTGAGCTTTTCATCATGGGTATAGCCGGAGAGCTCGATGACCTCCATCCGGTCGCGCAAGGGCACGGGGATGTTGTCGAGCAGGTTGGCCGTGGTAATGAACATCACCTTGGAGAGATCAAAGGGAATCTCCAGATAATGATCGGCAAAGGTGAAGTTCTGTTCCGGGTCAAGAACCTCCAGCAAGGCCGAGGAAGGGTCGCCCCGGAAATCCATGCCCAGCTTGTCGATTTCATCGAGCATGAAGAGCGGGTTGTTGGCCCCGGCCTTGCGCAGGCTCTGGATAATACGGCCCGGCAGGGCGCCGATATAGGTGCGCCGGTGCCCGCGGATCTCCGCCTCGTCCCGCACGCCGCCTAACGAGATCCGGATGAATTTCCGGCCCATGGACCGGGCGATGGATTGACCGAGCGAGGTCTTGCCCACCCCCGGCGGGCCCACAAAACACAAGATCGGCCCGTGCATGTCCTGCTTGAGCTTGCGCACCGCCAAAAACTCGATGATCCTTTTTTTGATCTCCTCCAGACCGTAATGGTCTTCGTCCATCACCTGCTGCGCCTTGACGATATCCAGGGAATCGGGGGTGGATTTCAGCCAGGGCAGGTCCAGAAGCCAGTCGAGATAGGTCCGGGAAACCGTGTATTCCGGCGAGGAGGGCGAGATGCGCACCAGCCGGTCAAGCTCCTTTTCCGCGGTACTCTTGGCCTCCTGGGGCAGCTCCGTCTGGGCAAATTTTTCCCGCAGCTCCTTGAGGTCGAGATTTTCCTCTTCCTCGCCAAGCTCCTTGCGGATGGCCTTGAGCTGCTGGCGCAGAAAGAACTCCCGCTGCTTCTGATCCGTATCCTCCTTGATGCTTTTCTGGATATCCTGGCTCATCTCCGCCGTTTCCAGGCGCTTGTTGAGTTCGCGGGCGGTCCGGTGCATAAGGGCCTTGCCCGGCCGGATCTCAAGGAGTTCCTGTTCCTCCACCGGGGTGAGATTGAGCTGGGAGATCACCAGATAGGAGATATAGAAAGGATCGGATAGGGATTCGAGAGTGGTAACGAGTTCCGACGGCAACATCACCATCTCCGCCAGTTTTTTAAACTGGGTGCGCAGGTTGAGCACCAACGCCTCGACCTCCTTGTCCTCTTCAAGCTCCATGGGGATGACGGCGACCCGGGCGGTCAGATAGGGCTCCCTCTGGACAAATTCAACAAGCTCCAGTTTCTTGATGGCGCTGATCAAAACATGATACCCGCCCTCCCTGACCTTGACCAACTTATGGATGTAGCCCAACACCCCTATCCGGTACAGGTGCTCCGGCTCAACCCGGTCCTGTTTCGTCTCCTCGGGCTCCCTGTGGCTGACGATGGCGATCAGCCGGTCCTTGAGAATCGCCTCGTCAATGAGCTTCTGGGAGGCCGGATGCAGAATGTTGAGCGGAAAGCCCATGCCGGGAAAAAAAACAAAACCATGCAGAGGCAAGACCGGCAGAATCTCCGGAACGGGCAATTCGGCGGGATTCCCGTGATGTTCGACCTTATTCGCCGAAACTTCTGTTTCTTGTTCCCTGTCGTCTTCGCGCATGATTGTCGACCTGCTGCGTTGGTTATTCAGATGAAGGAAGCCCCGTGCTTGCTCGACTTATCCAACGGTAATCTTGACCTTTCCCTTATTGTGCCGTAACGGCAGGGTAATCAGAAGAAATCCGTTTTTGCTTTCCGAGACCGCCTTGGCAACATCGACCGATTTGGGCAAGGAGATCGACCGCTCGAAAAAACCGCGTTCAATCTCCAACTGGTGGATACGCGACACCGCATCCCGCGGTTCATACCCCCGCTCGCCGGAAACCGTGAGCTGGGTTCCGTCGGCAACCACGGAGAGGGTCCGTGGATCCATGCCCGAGATGTCCATGTGCACGATGATCGCCGAAGCAGTCTCATACACATCGACGGCGGGAAACCAGTTTCCGCCATGCACCACGGAAAACATCTCCTGCCGGATCATGCTTCTGGGCCTTTTGGCGGCAGACTGACCTGGGACGTTTTTCTTTCTGGAATGATCCATGGCTCTTCTTCCCCTATCCGCCAAAATTTCGCGGAACACCTCGCGGGCTAACGGTTTTCGACAAACCCGGTCCCCTTGCACATGGGGCAGGGTAACTGCGGCACGCACTGGCAATCATTCCAATCATCGCCGACCTTGGACCCACGCCACTCACTGTTGCATTCGCAGGTTCCCTGGATCACCTTTTCGCCGTTGCATTCGGGACACACTTTTTTATCCGTATCGTTCATCATACCCCTCCCCGTTTTGAGATTGGAGACAGCCCGGCCGGCTTCACCGGCAGATGATTCTTCGCACCGTATAAAAAAAGTATGGGACAGCTTCGGAGGGATGTCAAGGGGGCGCACGTTAGGGGATTATGAATCCTTACGGTTCATCGTCATGACGGCAGGCATGCGCCACCATGATCTTTTTAGCCAGACCGGCATTGATGGCCAACCGCGCGCCCTTGCTTGCCACGATGAGGGGGCCGGAGGAATGATTGCTGACGATCTCAAGACATGCTCCCACCGCAAGGCCCATGTCACCAAGGCGGGCCTGCACCTCCCGGCCGCCCAGGATCGTGACGATGCGCACCCTTTCGCCATTGGCGGCGTACTGCAAGGAGAGGGCCGGTTCCCGCTGCGCCATACACGAGGCGCAGAGCCCGTAGATCTCCATCTTGTGCTGGAGCGGGTGGAACTGGAACTGGCGGGCGATTTCGTGCTGGAGCCTTTCCAGATCGTTATTGGCAAACTCCTGAATCTTGCCGCAACGGGTGCAGATGAAGTGGTCGTGGTGCATGCCGAGGTGGTGGTGTTCGTAAACCGGTTCCTGGGTTTCAAACACCTGTTTCTGGGCAAAGCCGAACTGGCAGAACATCTCCATGGTTTCCTTGAGAAACTCCCGATCCAGCAGCTCCGGCCTTTTTTCCCTGACAATCTCCTTCAACCCGGTCAGGGTCAGATGCTCTTCCACGGAAAGAAAGATATCCAGCACCTGCAACCGCTCTTCAATGCGGGAGGCGTTGAAGGATTGCAGCACCTCCTGAAACTGTTCCCGCTCCTGCTGGTGCTGGGTCTGGGGGTCGAGCCCTTTTAGAACGGCGTCCTTGCCAGCCTTGTCTTTTACCGACCTAAAAAAACCAAACATTATCACCTGCTCCTTTGTGCATCAATCAACCTGCACCCAATCTCCATCCATCAACAGCGAATGGGGGCGAAATCGGGACTTGTAGGCCATGGCCGGAACCGGCTCTATCCAGTAACCAAGATAAAGATAGTCACAGTGCTCGCGCCTGGCAAGCTCGGTCAGATAGAGGATATTGAAGGTTCCAAGGCTTCGTTTTTCAAAAGCCGGGTCAAAATAGAAATACACCGCGTTCAGACTGCGTTCCGCCAGATCGACAATGGAGACCCCCAGCAACCGCCCGGAGAGCCGGAAGGAGATTTCCATGGTTGGAGCCAGGGAGTTGACGAAAAAACCGCTGTAATAATCCTGGGCCGTGCTGGCCCGGCCGGGATAACGGCTGTTCAGGAAGCGATCCAGCAAGTGCAGCTTTTCCGGGGTTACCTCAAGCGGCCCCACGCTGATTTCGATGTCCTGATTCCGCTGCCGGACACGGCGCATGTTCCGGGAGGGACGAAAGGTGGCCATCTCCAACCGGATGGGCACGCAGGCCGCACAGTCCGGACAGCGCATGGCATAGACGATATTGCCGTTGCGTCGGTATCCGGCGGCGAGGAATTCATCCAGGACGACCGGGGGCAGAAAACTGAAACCCGCCTGATGGTAGACCGCCAGGCAATCAAGGCCGTACGGGCACTCCGCCGGGGTATCCACGAAATACGGGGCGAGCTTGGCGATGAATGGACTGGTATTTCGGACATCCACTGAGGTCATGGGTTTGCTAGCGGAGTCGCCTCTTGTTGAGAACAACTCAAAATGTGATTACACCGGTGCTTCGACAGGCTCAGCACGAACGGAAATCAATCCGTTAAAATAGTCCGTTCGCCCTGAGCCTGTCGAAGGGCAGTTGTTACAAAGCCACCGATTATTGATAGAGAAAATATTTTTGCCGAATCTCGGCAAAACCGTCAAGCCCCGGCTGCCAAGCCGACTCAAGCTCCCGGATATCCGCGCCTGCGGCCAGTTGATGCCGCAAATTACTATCGCCCAGGATCAGATCTAGGGGGGTCCGCTCGAATTCGTACTCATAGGGCGGCGATTTCAGGGCGAACTGCTCCGGATAACACCGCATAAAGGCCTGGAGCAGGGCCAGCGAGGTGCGATAGGGCAAAAAGGTTTGCGGGTCCGTGACATGGAGCTGAAAACCCTTGCAGGGCTGAGCGGCCCATTTGTTGGCCGTGGGTTCAAAGGCCAGGGGGCGGAGAAGGCAACCGGGCAGGGGCGCCTGCATGCTGTCCAGAACCTTCTGCCAATCAAGAAACGGAGCGCCGAACAGCTCAAAGGGCAAGGAGGTGCCCCTGCCTTCGGAGATGTTGGTGCCCTCAAAGATCACCTGCCCCGGATAGACCAGGGCCGTGGTGGGATTCGGCATGTTGGGCGAGGGGAACACCCAGGGCAGACCGACATCGGCAAAAAGCATCCGCCGCTGCCAGCCGTCCATGGCCACCACCTCAAGGTCCGCGCCGATGCCGTACTCGACGTTGAGCAAGCGGGCCAGCTCGCCAAAGGTGAGGCCATGGCGCATGGGCAGCGGGTACAGCCCGACAAAGGAACGGCAATCATCCTGCAACAGATTGCCCTCGACCGCATCCCCGCCCACGGGGTTGGGCCGGTCCAGCACCACCACCTTCTTGCCATGGCGGGCCGCCTCTTCCATGCAGTAGGCCAGGGTGTAGAGAAAGGTGTACACCCTGGTGCCCACATCGACGATATCAACGAGCAGCACGTCAAAATGCTCGTACATGGCAGCGGTGGGCCGCCGCACCTCGCCGTAGAGGCTGAACACCGGCAGGCCGCTGACCGGATCGGTCATATGGTCCGACTCGATCATGTTGTCCTGCTTTTCCGCGAAAAACCCGTGCTGGGGGGTGAACAGGCAGGTGAGTTGGCCCGGAAAGGCGGCCATGATCAAATCCCGGCTGTGGCGAAGGTTCCGGTCGGTGGAGGCCTGGTTGCAGAGCAAGGCCAGCCGTTTGCCGGCAAGATACGTAGGAGGGGCCGCTACAAGGTGCTCAATTCCAAGGGTAACCATGGTTCTCCCGTTTCAGAGGATGGAGGAATGACCAACATTTTTTTCTTTGCACTTTGCCCACGGCTGATTAGTTTAGCCCTGAGAGTCAATGGAATATAATCGAACCTGGAGCCTTCGTGCATCAAAAAGGCGACAGGCGCACACATGATTTAAAAGCGAAAGGATTCCGGGATGAAGATTGCAATCAGCGGCAAGGGCGGCGTGGGCAAGACCACGATCATGGCCATGCTGGCCAAATATCTCCAGAAACACGGCAGGGAGGTGCTGGTCATCGACGCGGACCCCAGCCCGCACATGGCCCAGAGCCTCGGCTTGGCGGAGGACGAAAAAATCACCCCCATCGCCGAGATGAAGGATCTGTTGGTCGAGCGCTCCGGCAAGGTGGACGGCTCGCCCTTTTACAACATCAACCCCCAGGTGGACGATCTGCTGGCCCGCTTCATCGTGGAAAAGGACGGGATCAAGCTCATGGTGCTGGGCGCCATCCAGACCGCCAAGGGCGGCTGCGCCTGCCCGGAAAGCAATGTGCTCAAACGGATGCTCACCAAGCTGCTGCTCTCCCCCTCCCAGGTGGTGCTGCTCGACATGGAGGCCGGGGTGGAACACCTGGGCCGCGGCACCATCGCCGGGGTGGACCACCTGCTGATCGTGGTGATCCCCTCGAAATCCGGGGTGCGCACCGCGCTCAAGATCAAGAAGCTCGCCGAGGAATCGGGCATCCCCCGCATCTCCTATGTGGGCAATCTGGTAACGGATGACGACGACCGGACCTTTCTGGCCCAGGCCCTCGGCGAGCCGCCCCTCGCCTGCTTCCCCGACTCAGCCGCGATCCGGAAAACCGAGCGGGCAGGCCTGGCGATTACCGGAGCGTTGGGGGAGGTTGAAGAGGCGGCAGCAGGGCAACTCATCAACAGTGTCCTCGGCCAGGCGCAACAATGAGCATGGCCTTGGTCAAAACCGCTTTCGACGAGGGAGCCCAGACCTACGACCGAGCCCGCCGACAACTTATCCCCTGCTTCGATGATTTTTACTCCACGGCGCTGACGCTGATCCCGCACCAGCCCCAGGCCACCTTCAGGGTCTTGGACCTGGGCGCGGGGACGGGAATGCTCTCGTTCCTTGTCGCCAGGAAGTTTGCCAAGGCCCGGATCACCCTGGTGGACATTTCCCCGGAGATGCTGGGCAAAGCCAGGGAACGATTTGCCGGGATGGAAGAGCGGTTGGAGTTTGTCGCGGCGGATTATGCGGAAGAGCTTTCCGGGCAATTCGAGGTGGTGATCTCCGCCCTCTCCATCCATCATCTCTCGGATGCAGACAAGATCAAGCTGTTCAAGAACATCCATGATGCCTTACCCGAAGGCGGCATATTCATCAACGCCGACCAAATTTTAGGACCAACGCCGGAGATCGAACAGGTGTACCACGAAACCTGGCTCCGGCAGGCGCGGGATCTCGGGGTCTCCGAGATTGACCTCAATGCGGCCTTGGAACGGATGAAGGCGGACAAAATGGCCCCTCTAAGCTCCCAGTTGGAGTGGTTGCGGCAGGCAGGTTTCAGTTCGGTGCACTGCTGGTACCAACACCACCGCTTCGTTGTCTTTTCCGGGCAAAAGGGCAAGGGCTGCAAAAATCCGCCCAAATAGTTCCTCAGCCGAAACAGAGCCCGCAGTCCGGGCAGGTCGTGGTCGTGGTGGCAAAGGCAAAGCCGCAGGCAGGGCAGACTGCCTCCTCGGCCTCGGGGTTGAAAACCGCTCCGGCATGGGTGGCGTCGTGTTCAGCCAGAGCGGTTGCCCGACGATGTTCTTGGGCCAGTACCTGCAAACCATCCCGCACCTCTTCCTGCCGGACCTGGAGCTGAAATTTAGGCGCGCAGCCGCCACTGGCGCAACCCCCGGCTTCCTTGCTGATCATGGCGCCGATCCGTTCCGCCTCAAGCAGATCCTTGAGGTGCTTGAGATCATTCAGCGCACCCTGGAAGATGACAACCAACTCATCATCCGGGGTCAGCGCCCCTTTCCGGTTTTGGCGAGCATCTCCTCCGGCCACACTGGCTGCCAGCTCCGCCCCCCAGACCAGCGGAATTGCACAGGTCGCACACCGCTCAATCTCCGGCCGGTACTCGTCCCGGCACTTGGGGCAGTATTTCAAATCATGTTCAATCATCTTGGTCGCCTCTAAAAAAAGAAAAAACTATCCGACTTGTAACTGTTCAGCAGTGCCGCAGATGCGCGAAAGAGGCCTGCGAAGTGTGCTATTGCACATGAGCAGGCCGATGACAAAGCAGATGCGGTGCTGCTGGACAGTTACACAGCTTACAAAATAAACCTGCTCAGATCTTCGTCTTCCGAGATATCCTGCAGCTGCTTTTTCACATACTCGGCGGTGACGAGAAATTTCTTCTCCTCCCGGTCGGTGGCGTCAAAGGAGAGTTCCTCCAGCAGCCGCTCCATGATGGTATGCAGCCTGCGGGCCCCGATATTCTCGGTTTTACGGTTCACCGTGGCGGCGATTCTGGCCATACCCCGGATGGCGTCCTCAGCAAACTCCAGGGCGATCCCTTCGGTGGCCATGAGGGCGATGTACTGTTTGATCAGGGCGTTCTGCGGCTCGGTGAGAATCCGGTAGAATTCCTCCTCCCCCAGGGCATTGAGTTCAACCCGGATGGGGAAGCGCCCCTGCAGCTCCGGCACCAGATCCGAGGGCTTGCAGAGATGGAAGGCGCCGCTGGCGATGAAGAGGATATGGTCGGTCTTGACCATGCCGTGCTTGGTGGTCACGGTGGAGCCTTCGACAATGGGCAACAGGTCACGCTGCACGCCCTCGCGGGAAACCTCGGGCCCATGGCCTGAACCGCCCTGCCGCGAGGCGATCTTGTCGATCTCATCGAGAAAGATGATCCCGGACTGCTCGGTGCGCTGGATGGCAAGTTTGGTAACGCTCGCCATGTCGATCAGCCTTTCGGCCTCCCGTTTTTTGAGCACCTCCATGGCGTCTTTCACCAGCATCTGCTGGCGCTGGGTTTTCTTGGGAAACATCTTGCCAAACACATCCTTGAGCCCGGATTCCATGTCGTCCAAGCCGCTGCCCCCGTGGGAAAGAATCTCAATCATGGGCATCGACTGGCTCTGGTCAATCTCCATCTCCACCTGTTTCTCATCAAGCTTGCCGTCCCGGAGCATCTGCCGGAACTTTTCCCTGGTGGAATCAACCGACTCCCCTGCCCGACCGCCATCCTCGGTTCTCTCGGCCATGGGCGTGACCTGGCCCAAGGGGACCGGCCGCGGCGGCACCAGCAGGTCGAGCATCCGCTCCTCCGCCTGCTCCGCAGCCTTCACCGTCACTTGCTCCCGCGCTTCCTCGCGCACCATGTTGATGGCCAGATCGAGCAGATCGCGGATCATGGACTCCACATCCCTCCCCACATAGCCCACCTCGGTGAACTTGGAGGCCTCCACCTTGAGAAAGGGCGATTGGGCCAAGCTGGCCAACCGGCGGGCGATCTCGGTCTTGCCGACCCCGGTGGGACCGATCATGATGATGTTCTTGGGCGCAATCTCCTCGCGCAGGGGCAGGGGCGCCTGCTGGCGCCGCCAGCGGTTGCGCAGGGCAATGGCCACGGATTTCTTGGCTGCGTCCTGGCCGATGATGTAACGGTCCAGTTCGGCCACGGTTTGCCTGGGGGTCAGGGTGTTCATGGGTTCCATCTCGAAATCTTCCTTTTTTATTCAGCCGCCATCTTTTCTACAACAATACGGTCATTGGTAAAGACGCAGATGGAAGCGGCGATTCGCATCGCCTCTCTACAGATCTCCTCGGCGGAAAGCTCGCTGTGCGCCACCAGGGCCTTGGCCGCGGCCTGGGCGTATGGACCGCCCGAACCGATGGCCAGGATGCCGTCGTCCGGCTCGATCACGTCGCCGGTGCCGGAAAGCAACAGGGAGTGCTGCTTGTCCACCGCCACCAGAAAGGCCTCCAGCTTGCGCAGCATCTTGTCCGTGCGCCAGTCCTTGGCCAGCTCCACCGCCGCCCGCATCAGATTGCCGTCATACTGTTCAAGCTTCTGCTCCAGCCGGTCGAACAGGGTAAAAGCATCGGCCGTGGCCCCGGCAAAGCCGGTGATAACCTTGCCTTCATACAGGCGGCGGACCTTGCGCGCCTCATGCTTCATGATGGTATTACCCAGCGATACCTGGCCGTCCCCGGCCAGGGCCACTTCACCCCTGTGCCGGACGGCAATGATTGTGGTCGATCTGATTTTCACAGTTTGCTCCTCCAAAACCTTTCTCCTTTAGCCTTTGACC
>Ga0172380_10002326_pt1 | contig 29664 bp, 18 predicted proteins | sample Leawe162metaG_FD_119747 | JGI IMG/M metagenome (GOLD analysis project Ga0172380, IMG submission 119747) | Leachate microbial communities from a municipal landfill in Southern Ontario, Canada - Leachate well 162 metaG | ecosystem: Engineered > Solid waste > Landfill > Unclassified | place... | reverse complement strand
TGAAGCAGCCCGGGTTCCGCGATTACGATTTCAGCGATGTCCAGTATTTCGCCAGCGGCGCAGCTCCCTTCCCTCCGGAATATATCAAGGACTTCGAAAAGATTGTGGGTGAGAGCAAGCTGGTGGAGGTATACGGCCTGACCGAGACCAGCCCCATCATCACCGCCAATCCGCGCTACGGAAAAAAGAAGCCCGGTGCGGTCGGTATACCCTTCCCGGATACGCTGATTAAGATAGTCGATCCGGGGACGGGAGAGGAGCTTCCCTTCGGCGAGCCGGGAGAGGTGGCGGTCAAGGGCCCACAGGTGTTCACCAAGGGCTATTTCAAGAAGCCGCAGGAGACGGCCAATGCGTTGAGGAACGGGTGGTTCCACACCGGAGACATCGGCAAGATGGACGAGGAAGGATTCCTTACCATCGTGGACAGGCTCAAGGACATGGTCAACGTATCGGGCTTCAAGGTTTTCACCAGGGAGCTGGATGATGTTATCTGCGAGCATCCCGATGTCGATATGGGCGCAACGGTGGGTATCCAGGATCCGAGCCGGCCCGGTTCCGAGATCGTCGCATCAGCCATCATACTTAAGCCCGGCATCGAGAAAAGCGATGCGGAGAAAGCCAAGATTATCGAATACCTCAAAGGCAAGGTTGCTCCCTACAAGGTCCCCAAGCGCATAGAGTTCTACGATCAGCTGCCGACCAGCGCTGTGGGCAAGATCCTGAAGAGGGAGCTGCGAACCATGATGACCCAGAAACCCCAGTAATTGATTAAGGAGAAGAAATGAAAAAGCGTCCCGTATTCCGCACCGAACTCTGCGATATCCTTGGTGTCGAATACCCGGTGATGCTGGCAGGGATGGGGACCGCGGGCGGTTACACGTTGACCGCCGCGGTTTCCAACGCCGGCGGCCTGGGAATGCTCGGCGCCACGTTCTTATGGCCTGAAGAGCTGAGATCATGGATCAGAAAAATTCGCTCTCTGACAGATAAACCATTCGGCGTAGACATATTACTGCCGGCCGCCATACCCAAGGATTTCGACCTGGATAAGCTCAAGGACTATATACCTCCGGAGCACACGGAATTTATCCGGAAGATGGCCAGGGATTTCGGCGTCGAAGGCGCCAAGATGAAGGAATGGCCCATCTCCGAAGAGTTCGGGCGGAGCCAGTTCCAGGTGGTGAAAGAGGAGAAGGTGCCTTTCTTCGCCCTCGGCCTCGGCACCCCCGACTGGCTGATCCCCGAGGCGCATGAGGCGGGCATCAAGATCGTTTCGCTGGTCGGCAACGTGCGCAATGCCGTCCGGATTAAAAAGATGGGGGCTGACATCATCATCGCCCAGGGACACGACGCCGGCGGACACACCGGCAGGATAGGTACCTTTGCCCTTGTTCCGCAGGTAGTAGACGCAGTGGCGCCCACACCCGTGGTGGCCGCCGGCGGCATAGCCGACGGACGTGGCCTGGTGGCTGCGCTGGCTCTGGGCGCCATCGGCGCCTGGTGCGGGACTGCTTTCCTGGCCACCCACGAATGTTTTGTCGACTTCATCGAGCTGGGCATGCTCAACAAACCGACTATAGACGCCTACTATCGCAAGCTGGTCGAATCGGACGAGGAAGAGGAGCAGATTACACGCATCTACAGCGGAAAGACCACAAGGGCCTTTAAAAATAAGCTTAACGAGGCCTGGGAGAAATCCGGACTCAAGACCCTGCCCATGCCGCTGCAGAGCATGCTGGTCTCCGATCTTCTGCAGGGCATGATGGAGAAAGGCGAAGCCGAATACTATCCCATGTTTGCCGGCCAGGTCACCGGACTGATTAAAAAGATCAGGAGCACGCAGGAAGTTATGGACGACATCATCGGCGGGGCCGTGAGTATAATGCAAAAAGAATTCCCGGAAGAAGTGACGATCAAAGCCTGAGCATCGGCATATGGCAGCAAGAGAGTCAACCGGAGAAAATGAAGGATATACACATGGAATATGAAGGTCTGATACTTGAAAAGAAAAACTACGTGGCTACATTGACCATGAACAGACCGCACAGATTGAATGCGCTGACGGGTGAGATCAGCAACGAATATTTGCCGAAGATATTCAGGGATTTACAGGACGACGACAGCGTACGCGCCCTCATCATAACCGGCGCGGGTAAGGGATTCTGCACGGGCGCCGACGTTGTTATTTTCAACCAGGCGGCTGAGGAAGGGAGACTGCAGGAGCTGCTCGAGCCTCGCGGCCAGACCATCGGTGGAGCGTTCGTATTAGGGCTATATAATCTCCAGAAGCCGGTCATCGCCGCTGTCAACGGCGTTGCTGCAGGCGGGGGGGTGTCGCTGGCGTTATTGGCCGATATCAGGATCGCTTCAGAGAAGGCTCTGTTCAACCTGGCCTTCGTCATGCGGGGCTTGATACCCGATTGCGGCTGTACCTACCTTATGCCGCGGTTGCTGGGCACCGGACGCTGCTACGAATACATGTATACGGGAGAATCCATCGACGCGCGCGAAGCGGAGCGCATCGGCCTGGTTAACAGGGTTGTGCCGCATGAGAAGCTGATGGAGGAGGCGGAAGCCCTGGCAGCCAGGATAGTGCAGGGTCCTCCACTGGCCTTCAAGCAGATCAAACGCGCCGTTCAAAGCGGTCTGCACAACACCCTGGAACAGCAGCTATATATAGAGACCTATGCGCAGAAAAACCTGATGGGAAGCGAAGATTTCAGGGAGGGTCTTAACTGCTTCAGAGAGAAGCGGCTGCCGAAGTTCAAAGGACGCTGACAGCGATTAAAATAAACAATATATAACAGGAATAGGAGGAACACCCGATGAAAGACTTCGATGCCGTAGTGGTGGGAGCGGGCCTGGGTGGAATATCCGCTGCTACCTACCTGGCCAAGGCGGGGAAGAAGGTTGTGATTCTGGAGAAACATAATGTCCCGGGCGGATATGCGACCTCGTTTCTCAGGGGACGCTTTGAATTTGAGATTGCGCTTCATCAGCTTTCGGGTTACGGGACAGAGGAAGATAAGGGGCCCATCTGGAAAATCCTGCATGACAATGGTGTCTCCGACCGGGTAGATATACTGCATATCCCGGATCTGTACCGCAGTATTTTCCCTGACTTCACAATTGAGATTCCCAAAGGCAGGCAGAACTACGAAGATGCCCTGTGCAGCCAGTTCCCCAGGGAGGCCGAGGGCATTAAAAAATTCTCCAATATCATGTTCGAGTTCGCCAGGCAGGCTATGCGCTCCATGCGGGTCGGGATGAAAGCGGTTATGGAGAATCCATCCGAATACCCCGAGCTGGTCGGCAACTTCGGCAAGACGTTGTCCGAGGTGCTCAATCCCCTGGTCTCCGATGAGAAAGCCCGTGCCGTTATCGGGCAACTATGGGGCTACTTCTGCCAGCCGCCCTCCAAGATGGCCTTCCTGATCTATGCCCTTGGCCTTGTCAGCTACATCAGGTTCGGCCCGGCCCATGTCAGGGGGACTTCGCAAAACCTCTCGCAGGCGTTTATCGATACGATGGAGTCCTACGGCGGCGAGGTCTGGTTCAATAACGGCGCGAAAAAAATAATAGTGAAGGACGGCAAGGTGCGCGGAGTGCTGGCGGAGGACGGCACCGAGATCGCGACGCAGCACGTTGTGTGCAGCGCTAATCCTGTAACCACCAGCCTGGAGCTGGTAGGTCGCGATAGTATGCCGGGCTGGTACCTCAACCGGCTGGGTGGATGGAGCGGTGGCGCCAGTACCTTCAACATCTATGTAGGCCTGGACTGCCCATGCCAGGATGTCGGGCTCAAGGTCCACGAGAATTTCGTTAATAAGACTTATGACCTGGACGCACAATATGAAAACATGCGTAACTCGCTCGATTATGAGCCGGACGGCAATGCCATTGTGGCTTACAATGTGGTCGATCCGACCGTATCACCCAAGGGTACGGCATCGTGTGTAATAACTCAGATCGCCTATGCGGATCCGTGGCTGAAACTGTCCCCGTCGGACTATGTTGAGGCCAAGAACAGGATGGCCGAGAAGGTGATCAAGCTGGCGGAAAAAGCGGCCCCGAATCTGAGGGACCACATCGAAGTAATCGAGGTTGCCACGCCATTGACCAACATACGCTACACGGGAAATCCGCGCGGCAGCATAATCGGGTTCGACGAGAACTTCACCGGCACCGGGTTCCTGCGCATACCCATGCGAGGGCCTCTGGAGGGGCTGTATTTCGCCAATGCCTGGGTTAATATCGGTGGCGGATTTGAATCCTGTATCGCCTCCGGCGCCATGGCGTCCCGCGAGGTGCTGCGGGATATGGAGAAGGGAGGCTGGGAGGCCGACGAGATAACTAAAATGCAGGGTTCACTGGAAAAGCAAAAAGTGCAGCCGCATGAACTGAAAGATACCATCACGCCTGAAGAAAAATTTGTTAAAAACATTCATCCACGCAGGCTGCAACTCAAGGTCAAGAAGATCATAAAAGAAACGGCCAGCGCCAAAACCTTCAGACTGGAATCCAAAGACGGGCGCCTGCCGTTTTTCCGCGCCGGACAATATATCAATCTCTTTGTCGATATCAAGGGCGTCAGGACATCACGTCCCTACAGTATATCGTCGACGCCGGGCAAACCGTATTATGACATCACGGTCCGACGCGTGGATGGTGGTTTCGTTTCGCATTACCTGCTTGACAGCGTCAAGGTGGGTGACAGCTTTGAATCCACCGGCCCCAACGGTTATTTCTATTATGAGTCGTTGATGGATTCATCCGACCTCGTTTTCCTGGCGGGCGGAAGCGGTGCGGCGCCCTTCATGTCCATAATCCGTGAGGCTGTTGAAAAGAAATCAGCTTTGAAGATACAGCTGATCTACGGCAGCCGCAAACCTGATGACATAATCTTTGAGAAAGAGCTTACAGAGATCACCGCCAAGAACAAGAACATCAAAGTTGACTACGTTATGAGTGAACCTCCGGCAGGCTGGAAAGGCGCTGCCGGCTTCCTGGATGACAAGGTGATTTCAAAGCTGGCGGGCGATCTGAAAGGCAAGACTGTGTTTGTCTGCGGCCCGGCCCTCATGTACGAGCTTTGCGGACCGGCGCTGGCTAAACTGGGCGTGCCTGCCAGGCGGACCAAGCGTGAAGCTTACGGGCCGCCGCAGGATATCACCAAAGAGCCCGCATGGCCCGGTATAGCGGCATCCAGGGAATTTGAAGTGATCGAGATGAGGAGCGGCAAGAAAGCCAAAGCCAAAGCCGGCGAGCCTCTGATGAATTCGCTCGAACGGGCCGGAATCGTGGTCCCGGCGATATGCCGCTCGGGCGAGTGCACGGCCTGCCGCACCAGGTTGATCTCCGGTAAGGTCTTCACCCCCTCCCGTGTGCATCACCGGCAGGCGGACAAGAAATCGGGGTATATCCATCCCTGCATGAGCTATCCTCTTGACGATCTGCGCATCAAAGTGTAAAAGTAAATTATGAGTATCTAAGGAGGCAGACAATGACTACAAGAACAGTGAATCTAATGGTGAAAACACCCATTAAGGCGCAGCAGGTGGCGCTGGATTATCTGAGCGCCGACGCCAGGGCGACCAGGCCCGGCTTCATCTGGTCCCTGGACCTTGAAAGGGCCAGGCTGGTAACGCAATCATATAAAATGACGGAGGGCCAACCCATAGCCCTGCGCCGGGCCAGGGCCCTGGCGCACATACTGGACAATATGACGGTCTACATCCGGCCTGACGAAATGATCGTGGGCAACTATGCCTCCAACAGCGACTCCGTGCCTTTTTACCCGGAGTTGGCCTGGAAGTGGATAGCCAGGGAAACGGCGCCGGGACAGGTCTATGAGAGCATGCTCAGCGATGAGGGCAGGAAAGAGCTCAAGGAGATCGGCGAGTACTGGGGTAACCGCTCCATCCACCACATGAGCAAGAAATACCTTCCGCCGGAGCTTAAGGATGCCTTTTGGATCTTCAACTGGGAATCAGCCACACCCAACTACGACAAGATACTTTCCATGGGTTTGAAGGGTATCCTGGAGGAAGCCAGGGAGAGGTTGAACAAGCTCGACCGTGAATACATGGACGAAACGGTCAACGGCATCGATTTCGTCAGGAAGAAGGATTTCCTTGAGAGCACTATTATTACTCTGGAGGCCGTCTGCAGATGGTCCAAGAGATATGCCGAGCTGGCTCGCAGCCTGGCCAAATCCGAGAAGGAAGTCCTCAGGAAGGTGGAGCTCGAGAACATCGCCGCGATCTGTGATCGTGTACCGGAGCAGCCGGCCCGCACGCTGCATGAGGCCATCCAGTCCTACTGGTTCGTCCACCTGGTGGTTAATTTCCTCGAGATCCCGCAGGTGGGTTCCGGTATACGCTTCGACATGGTATTCAATCCGTTTTATGAAAAGGACCTGGCGGCGGGCAAGATTACCCGTGAATCGGCTCAGGAGCTGGTTGAGTTTCTTTTCGTTAAATTCCAGGAGACCGGCTTTTTACACGCTCCCATCTGGTCCGGGTTCGGCGGTGGAGCGCTGGGATTCCAAACCGTCACTATAGGCGGTGTGGACTCCAGGGGCCGGGACGTCACCAGTGAGATGAGCCTTATCATCCTCGATGCTACCAGGACAGTGCGCGCCATCGTGCCGCCTTTGGCCCTGCGCTGGCATGACGGTATACCTAAAAAGTTGGTGGACAAGGCCATCGAATGCCTGGCATCGGGTATGCCGCAGCCGGCTATCTTCAATGACAAGGTAGTGGTATTACGGATGGTCAACATGGGCACTCCAATCGAGGATGCCCGTAATTATTCGATCAACAACTGTATGGTTCCAACCATACCCGGCAAGAACTTCAGCCACATCTCGGCCTGGGCCAGCGGTGTGCCGGCGCCTCTTTGCCTGAACCAGGCGTTGGGCATCGATCCGCTTGCCATCTACAAGAAAGCCGGCAATAAAGTGCTCGACCCTGAGAAGATCGGCTCAATGGAAGAGCTGTTTGAGGCTTTTGCGGAAAATTACCGGCTAGTGATTCATCGCCTGGTGCGCATCGCCAATATCGCCGACGCCCTCTACAAAGAGTGGGCGCCCCGCCCCTTCCTCTCATCGGTTATCGATGATTGTATCGAGAGGGCGCAGGATGTGCGCGATTGGAACTATATGCCCGATTACCGCGATGTTACCCTTTTCGGCCTTAACACCGTGGCCGATTCCCTGACTGCCGTTAAGAAAGTGGTTTTCGATGACAAGAAAGTCACCATGAAGCAACTCGTGGAAGCGCTTAAGAACAACTGGAAAGGTTACGAAGAGATCCGCCAGTTATGCCTTCGCGCGCCCAAGTTCGGCAATGACGATGATTATGCCGATCTGATCTCCGACAAGGTTGCCCGCAAGATCGAAGAGGAGACCAGTAAGTGCAAGACCAACTGGGGCACATCGGTGCATGTGGACGGCACTGCAGCCACGGCCTGGTGGAGCTTCGGCCGCGTATGCGGTCCGACCCCGGATGGAAGGATGAGCGGGGATCCCTTTAATGATGGTACCATCTCGCCCATGGCCGGACGCGATAAGAAAGGTCCCACTGCGGTCCTGAAGTCCGTGGCGAAAGTAGACCCGCTGGAAAGCTGGAATCACCTCTTCAATCAGAGCTTCATGCCGCAGTTCCTGGTAGGCCATAATGCCGAGGTCTTTGCTCAATACCTGAAGACCTTTGCCGACATGGGCATACACCATATCCAGTTCTCCACGGTCAACAGGGAGACGCTGGAGGATGCGCAGGATCACCCCGAGAAATATCCCACTTTGATGGTCAGGGTGGCGGGCTTCGCTGCGTACTTCATCGACCTCGACAGGAGCATCCAGGATTCCATCATAGCCAGGACTCCGCAGTGCTTTTAAACTCCCGGGAGGCCGGCGCAACGGGCGACGGCAAAGCAGAAAAGGACCTCAAAGGGCTGGTATTTAATATCCAGCGCTATAGTATTCACGATGGACCCGGCATAAGAACGACGGTCTTTTTCAAGGGTTGTCCGTTGCATTGCAGGTGGTGCTCCAATCCCGAGTCTATCAGTCCGCAGCCTGAAATACTGGTACGGGAAACCCGGTGCAACGGTTGCCGCCGCTGTATAGATGTATGTTCCCCTGGAGCTTTATCGCTGGCCTCTACTGGTCTGTGGCTGGACAGGGAGAAGTGCGACCTTTGTTTGAAATGCATAGACGCATGCTGGGAAGACGCCATAGAGGTGGCGGGGCGGTTTATGACCCTCGACGAAGTTGTCGAAGAGTGCCGCAGGGATGAGCCGTTCTATCGTAATTCCGGTGGAGGCATAACACTTTCAGGGGGCGAACCACTATTGCAGGCGGACTTTGCCCTGGCCCTCCTGAACAGGTGTAAAGAATTGGGCTATAACACCGCACTGGATACTTCCGGACAGGTAACGTGGAGCGTGCTGGACGGGGCGCTCGATATTGTCGACCTGGTGCTTTTCGATATAAAACATCTGGATGCCGACGAGCATCGTGATGGCACCGGCGCGGACAACAAGCTGATTCTGTCCAACCTCGATAAAGCCATGAGTTCCGGTAAGTCCCGGATATGGATCAGGATTCCTGTAATACCCGGATACAATGACTCTAATGAATATATGCAAAAATTGGCCGGCAAGTTGAGCGGGATGAAGGCAGAGAAAGTGTCTGTACTGGGATATCATGAGTTTGGACGTCCCAAATATCAGTCGCTGGGCAAGGCTTATCAGCTCAGCGGCCGCCAGCCGCTGGGCAGTGAGCGTATCAACGAGATCGTCGACATATTCAAGTCTGCCGGTCTGGACGCTACCGCCGGGTATTGATAGCGGTATCAGACAGCCCATAACAAGAATCCGCAGAAAATATAGGGGCTTCGCCAAAGCGAAGCCCCTTGATCTTTCAGATCCGCGCTCCTCCCTACTCTCCCACAGAGGTAAGCCTCAATACTGTGCCTTATCCTTGATATTTCGTAGCCTTTTTGCTACTTAACGGAGAGCTCAGGAGTTTTACTGGCTCTCCCCTTTTGCACGTCCGCAGTCTATCTCTGCTCCTCCGGCAGGGGAGAGCACTCTCGAGGAAAGTGCCATTCTACGTACATGGCCTGTTTCTTGACCATTTCCGACCTCCCTTGGGGCTACTCTGTCTGACTGCCCCACAATTTCATGCTACTACTAATAAGCGGGGTGGTCAAACTGTATTGAGCCCGGCTTGCAGCCTGCTTGACGGTGCTACATAATGTTGTAGTCAGGGAGAGACATGATGTCGAAAAAAATGTTACTGGGTCTTAATGGCGACCAGTTGAAAGAGTTGGCGGCCGAACTCGGGGAGAAGAAATTCCGCGGCAAACAGGTGGCCGATTGGATTTACAGGCGCGGATGCCGGCAGGTCAATGACATGACCGATCTCCCGGTCCCGTTCAGGATAAAACTGGACCAGTTGTGGGCGGTCGGGAGATCCTCTGTCAAGGAGATCAGCACAGGCAGGGACGGCACGTACAAGCTGCTGCTGTCGCCTTACTACGGCGAGCTGGTGGAGACCGTGGGCATGTCTTACGAGGAACGATTCTCCTGCTGTATATCCACTCAGGTCGGATGCCCGGTCGGTTGCGCATTCTGCGCCACGGGCGCCGGAGGTTTCAAACGCAATCTTGCGGCGGGTGAAATGGTCGATCAGGTTTTAACCGTGGGCGAGGCCGCCGTACGTAAAAAGATACTTGCTGCGGACGGAAGGGTCAGCCACGTTGTCTTCATGGGAATGGGAGAGCCGCTGCTCAATTACGATGCTACACTGGCTGCTGTGCGCCTGATCAACGATGAACTCAAGGTCGGGATGCGCAATATAACAGTGAGCACGATCGGTTATGTTCCCGGCATATACCGTCTGGCCGCTGAGCGGCTGCAACTTACGCTGGCTGTCTCGCTGCATGCCGCCGCAGACGGATTGCGCAGAAAGCTGGTGCCGGGTATGTCGCGCTACCTGCTGAAGGATATAATCGCAGCCTGCCACCATTACAGCAACCATACCGGCCGGCGTGTAACCTTCGAGTATTGCCTGCTCAAAGGGATTAACGACAGCCCTGCTGAGGCGGCCGCGCTGTCCTCACTGCTCAAAGGGCTGAACTGCCATGTAAACCTCATTCCATTCAACCAGGTTCCGGGAAGCGATTACAGGCAGCCCGAGGCGTCTGTCATCATGTCTTTCCGCCGCGTGCTTGAGCAATCCGGTATAACTGTGACACAGCGGGAACAAAAGGGCGCGGGCATACAGGCGGCCTGCGGGCAATTGCGCCAGCAGTCGGTATCCAAATAAGTAGACATACGGATTGTCAAACGCGTTGCCATGCTGCTATCAAATTTGACTTTACGAGTAACTATGTTAAAATTGACCGGTCAATTAACGATTGACCATAAACGGGAACACCTCGCCCGCTGATGATGCGGATCGGAGTCGAAATGGATAACTACCCCTGGTTTAAGAATTATGATGAAGGTGTGCCTCGCACACTTATGCCTTATCCAGGAACGACCATGATCGAGGTGGTCGATGAGTCGGCTAAAGCAAAACCCTACCGCGCCATGTTCTATTTCAAAGGACACAGGCTTCTATATCACGACTTTGTGCGGCAGAGCGACGCCCTGGCCGCAGGCCTGGTTGCTCTCGGAATAAAAAAGGGGGAGCGTGTAGCCCTGCTCCTTCCCAATTCACCGCAGATGGTACTGGCATTCCAGGGCATCTGGAAGGCAGGGGCAATAGCGGTCCCTATCAATCCTCTTTATACCGAACACGAGCTGAAGCATGCGTTGACCGAGGTGGACGCCTCTGCTGTGATCGTGCTTAATCCTTTTTACCAGGCTGTGAAGAATATTCAGGCCGATACCACTATCCGGACCGTTATCGCCACCAGTATCAAGGAATATCTGCCGGCGCATCTCGGTCTGCTTTTCACGCTGGCCAGGGAGAAGAAGGAGGGCTACAGGATTTCCCTGCAAAAGGGGGATGTGTGGTTTCAGGAGCTGCTGCGACAACATAAGAACGATCCCAGGCCTGATATTGAAGTCAGGCCGGAGGATGCGGCCGTGATACTTTTCAGCGGTGGTACAACCGGCACTCCCAAGGGCGCCGTGGGTACTCACGGCGCCCTCATAATGACTGCAATGCAGATTAACGCCTGGCTCGGTCCTGTACTGGAGAAATGGGAGGACAGGGTGGCCCTGACTATGCCGCTCTTCCATGTTTTTGGATGTGCGGGCGCGCTGGGCACGGCTATGATCAACCGTTCTTCCTGCATCCTTATCCCGAATCCACGCGATGTCACCGATGTGGTTAAAAGTATCCAAAAGTATAAGCCGGCCTTCATGCCCGGCGTTCCTACGTTTTATATCGCGATTATGAATCATCCTCTGGTGAAATCGGGCAAGGTAAAGCTGTCGGGCATGAAGATATGCATTGTGGGTGCAGCCCCGCTTATGGCGGATACGAAGAAACAGTTTGAGAATATGACAGGCGGACGGCTCCTGGAAGGCTATGCCATGACGGAGACCATGCAGGCCGCAACGCTCAATCCTATTATGGGCGTTAATAAGGAAGGCTCGGTTGGCATGCCGTTGCCCGATGTCGTCATTAAGATAGTGGATTCCGAGACCGGCCGCGGCGATATGAAAGCCGGCGAGCTCGGCGAGATATGTTTTAAGGCGCCGAATCTTATGGCGGGCTACTGGAAGCGACCGCAGGAAACGGCCGATATGCTCAGGGATGGATGGCTTTATACCGGTGATATTGGTTATCTGGACAACGATGGTCACCTCTTCTTGCACAGCCGCAAGAAAGATATAATCAAGACCAGCGGCTTTCAAGTCTGGCCGCGCGAGGTAGAGGAGATATTACATGAGCACCCGGCGGTTATGGAGGCCAGTGTGGCCGGAGTGCCCGATCAGTACCAGGGCGAAGCAGTGAAGGCGTGGGTGGTGCTGAATGCAGGAATGACCTGTACGGCGGAGGAGCTCAGGGAGCACTGCAAATCCAAACTGTCGGCCTATAAGGTGCCGCGATATATCGAGTTTAAAACTAATCTGCCTAAAACCCAGATAGGCAAGATTCTGAGGAGGGTATTGATCGAGGAAGAGACAAGCAAACAGGGAGGGGAAACCAATCACACATAGCTGCCACAGTAATAATTATGCAGGGAGGTTGAATTGATGACAGAATCATATCAGTGGTTTAAAAGCTATGATGCGGGGGTGCCGCACAGCCTGGAACCATACCCGCAGGTCACCTTTTTAGACGTGGTTGAGGAGGCCGCCAAGAAGAGGCCCGATCACAGGTTCATGATTTTCAAAGACAGGAACATCAGCTACAGCGAGCTCGTGAGGCTCTATTCGGTGTTTGCCGCTGCCCTCAAGGCTAACGGAGTTAAGAAAGGCGACCGCGTTGCCGTACTCCTGCCCAACTGCCCGCAGGGCTTTATCAGCTCGTTTGCAGCCTGGAAGGCCGGCGCTATACCTGTGCCGCTCAATCCGATGTATACCGAGCATGAATTACAGCACTCGATTAAGGAATGCGGGGCCGAGGTTGCCATCGTGTTGACACCTTTTTATGCCACGGTCAAGAAGATACAACCGCAGACAAATCTCAGGCTGGTCATTGCCACCAATATCAAGGAATATCTTCCGCCGTTCCTTGCGACTATGTTTACGCTGCTCAAGGAGAAGAAGGAAGGCCACCGAATTACTCTCCAGCCAGGCGACCTCTGGATGGCCGAGCTCATGAGCAAGCACGCCGGTGATGCTATTCCTGACCACAAGCCTGTATCCGAAGATATTGCGCTGCTGCTTTTCAGTGGAGGCACTACCGGCGTTCCCAAGGGTGTAATCATCACACATAAATGCCTGGTTGCAGAGGCCTGGCAGCTCAAGGTCTGGAACGATAGTGTTCTGACGGAATGGGATGATGTGGTTATGATGATCATGCCGCTCTTCCATGTTTATGGATTTGCCGGGGTGATGGGCACATCCATCATGGGGCATAATACACTTGCAGTTGTCCCCAACCCGCGAGATCGTGACGATGTGGTGAAGACCATAAACAAGGTGAAACCTGCATACTTCCCTGCCGTCCCTACAATGTTCATTGCACTGCTGGAGCATAAGCTTGTAAAGGCGGGCAAGGTTGATTTTAAATCTATGAAGCTCTGCGTGGCGTCTGCGGCGCCGCTGCTGCCTGAGACCAAGCGGCGTTTTGAGGAATTGACAGGCGGCAAGCTGATCGAGGGCTATGGCATGACCGAGGTGACCGCGGCCATTACCCTGGGCCCGGTGGAGGGCAAGTGGACGCCCGGATCGGCCGGCATTCCCCTGCCGGACGTTATTCTGCGAATAGTTGACGTTGAGACCGGTGAGAAAGACATGCCGCTGGGGACGGAGGGTGAGATCGTTGCCAGGTGCCCGCAGATCATGGTGGGTTACTGGAACAGGCCGGAGGCCACGGCGGAGATGATTCGCGATGGTTGGCTGTACACGGGTGATATCGGCTATCTCAACGAGGAAGGTTGCCTCTTCATCACGTCGCGCAAGAAGGAATTGATCAAGCCCGGCGGCTTCCAGGTCTGGCCGCGCGAGGTAGAGGAATGTATCAGCACCTATCCAAAGGTAGCGGAAGTAGGAGTGGCGGGTATCCCCGACGCTTACCAGGTCGAGGCTGTCAAGGCCTGGGTCGTGCTGCGTCAGGGGGAGACCGCGACAGCTGAAGAGATACAGGCGCATTGCCGTGAGAAACTAACAGCCTATAAAGTGCCCAAGCACGTGGAATTCAGGGCCGAGTTACCCAAGACACTGGTGGGCAAGATCCTGAAACGTGTACTGGTTGAGGAGGAAATAGCAAGGCAAAAAGCGGCGAAGTAGTACTTCGAGGTAATTAGGCGTTGAAAGCTTAATCATAATAACAAATCTAAGGAGGTTCTTATCTTGTCCGACAAAAGATGGTTAAAAAACTATGACAAAGGGGTCCCGGCCACGCTGGAACCCTATCCCCAGAAGACGCTTGTAGATTATGTGGATGATGCCGTGAGAGAACATCCCGATTACCCCATGGTTCTTTTTAAGAAGAGGAAGATGTCCTATGCTGAGATACAGAAGCTCAGCGATGAATTTGCGGCTGCGCTGGTAGCCAAAGGCGTAAAAAAGGGAGACCGCGTAGCCCTGATCATGCCTAATTGCCCGCAAGCCATTATCTGCCGTTGGGGCGCTTGGAAAGCGGGCGCTATCCTGGTACATATGAACCCCATGTATACAGAGTCCGAACTCGAACATGCCCTTAAGGACTGCGGCGCAGAGACTGTAGTGGTGCTGACCCTGTTCTACAATACAGTTAAGAAATTACAGTCGAGGACCAAACTGAAGCTGATTATAGCGACCAGCATCAAGGATTACCTTCCGCCCGTACTCAAGGTTCTATTTACACTGGTCAAAGAGAAAAAGGAAGGCCATCGCATCGTGTTGCAGCCCGGCGATTTCTGGCTGACCGACCTGATTAAAGCCCAGGCCGGAGCCAAACGGCCCGACGTGAAAGTGCTGCCGGGCGACGACGCCCTCATTCTTTTCTCCGGCGGGACGACAGGCACACCCAAGGGTGTAGTGGGCACGCACCATTCGCAGGTAATCACAGGTCTGCAATTCAGCAGCTGGTTCGGTGAGATAGTCGAACCTTACAAAGATGTGATGATGCTGGTGCTGCCGCTTTTCCACTCGTTCGCCACGTATGCGGTCATGAGCACGGCCATCGTCGGGCATGCGGCGATGTCTCTGGTACCCAATCCCCGCGACCGCGACGATGTGGTCGCTACCATCAATCATGATAAGCCCTCGTTCTTCCCCGCCGTGCCTGCCATGTTCATAGCGTTGCTGGAGCATCCGGCAGTCAAAACAGGTAAGGTGGATTTCAGCTCAATGAAATGCTGCAACTCCGGCGCAGCCCCGTTGCTGTACGAGACAAAGAAGCGTTTCGAAGACCTCACCGGCGGCCGTATCGTTGAGGGCTACGGGTTGACCGAGTCTACCATGGCCTGCTGCTGCACGCCTTATCGCGGAACCTGGAAGCAGGGGTCTGTGGGGATGCCGCTCCCGGACGTCATAATCAGGATCGGCGACATTGAGACCGGCGAAGGCGATATGCCAGCCGGCAAGGAGGGGGAGATCGTTTTCCAGGCCCCGCAGCTGATGAAGGGGTACTGGAACCGGCCTGAGGAGACTAAAGAGATGCTGCGTGACGGCTGTCTCTATACGGGCGATGTAGGTTATATGGATGATGACGGTTACGTTTTCATCACATCGCGTAAAAAGGACCTGATCAAGCCCAGCGGCTTCCAGGTATGGCCGAGGGAAGTCGAGGAGGTAATCAGCAGCCATCCAGCGGTGGCGGAAGTCAGCGTGGCCGGTATTCCCGATGCCAAGCAGGGTGAAGCTGTGAAAGCCTGGGTAGTGCTGGAGGCCGGTAAGACGGCTACGGCGGAGGAGATACAGGCCTGGTGCAAGGAGAAGCTGGTCGCCTACAAGATACCCAAGTTCGTGGAGTTCCGCAGCGACCTGCCCAAGACAATGGTCGGCAAGGTGCTGAGAAGGGTTCTGCAGGAGGAAGAGGCGTCAAAAAGCAAGAAGTAAGTCTGTGAACGAGGCAGTCCCCGGCTGCACAGCCGGGGACTGCTTAAACATATAGTCACGGCATTAGAATATATTGATTTGGAGGTTGATTGCATGGCAGAATATCGCTGGTTAAAGAATTACGATCCCGGTGTACCCCACACACTGGAACCATATCCCCAGAAAACCCTCATAGATTACGTGGATGAGGCAGTCAAAGAGAAACCCGACTATCCCATGATGCTTTTCAAGAAGAGGAAGATATCCTATGCTGAGTTTCAGAAGCTGAGCGATGAATTCGCGGCTGCCCTGGCTGCCAAAGGCGTCAAGAAAGGCGACAGGGTCGCGCTTCTCATGCCCAACTGCCCGCAGGCGCTTATCTGCCGCTGGGGGGCCTGGAAGGTCGGCGCCATACTGGTGCATTTAAATCCCATGTATACGGAAAGCGAGCTGGAGCACGCCCTCAAAGATTGCGGGGCTGGGACTGTAGTCGTTCTGACCATGTTCTACAAGCAGTTTAAGAAGATACAGCCGCGCACCAGCGTAAAGCTGGTCATAGCTACCAGCATCAAGGATTACCTCCCGCCGGTGCTTAAGGTGTTGTTCACGCTGGTCAAGGAGAAAAAGGAAGGTCACTATGTAGAACTGGAGCAGGGAGATTTGTGGATGACGGACCTGATCAAGCAGTATGCCGGCGCCGGGCGGCCGGATGTGAAGGTTGCACCGCAGGATCCTGCACTCATACTGTTCAGCGGCGGCACCACGGGCACCCCCAAGGGCGTGGTAGGCACGCATCATTCCATGGTGATAACAGCCCTGCAGTATGCTGCGTGGTTCGGTGGCATGATCGAGAGCTACAAGGATGTCATCATGGCCTGCCTGCCGCTTTTCCATGTATACGCGACCTATGGTGTTATGAGCACCGCCATAGTATGCCATGTGACATTGTCCCTCGTTCCCAATCCTCGCGACCGCGAAGATTTGATAGCTACTATTCAACATGATAAACCGACTTTCTTCCCGGCAGTTCCCGCCCTTTATATTGCTCTGCTGGAGCATCCCAAGGTCAAAGCCGGGAAAGTCGATTTCAAATCGATGAAGTTCTGTGTGTCCGGCGCCGCTCCGCTGCTGGCCGATACCAAGAGACGCTTTGAGGAATTGACGGGCGGCCGGATAGTCGAAGGCTATGCCATGACCGAGGCTACCATGGCCTCCTGCGTTACACCTTACCTGGGCAAATGGAAGGAGGGTTCCACCGGCATGCCGCTGCCCGATGTGATTGCCAGGATCGGCGATTTGGAGACGGGTGAGGGCGATTTACCCGCCGGACAGGAAGGCGAAATAGTTATTAAGGCGCCGCAGCTCATGGTGGGATACTGGAACAGGCCTGAGGAGACCAAGGAGATGCTGCGGGATGGCTGGCTCTACACCGGCGATATCGGGTATCTGGATGAGGATGGTTATCTTTTCATCACCTCGCGTAAAAAGGACCTGATCAAGCCCAGCGGTTTCCAGGTATGGCCGCGGGAGGTCGAGGAAGTCATAGCTGCACATCCTGATGTGGCCGAAGCCTGCGTGGCCGGCATACCTGATGCCAAGCAGGGTGAGGCGGTTAAGGCCTGGGTGGTGATGGAGGCGGGCAAGACCGCTACAGCGGAGGAGATACAGGCCTGGTGCAAGGAGAAGCTGGTGGCCTACAAGATACCTAAATTTGTCGAGTTCCGAACCGAGTTGCCCAAAACTATGGTGGGCAAGGTGCTGAGAAGGGTACTGGTGGAGGAGGAGAAAGCCAAAGCAAAATAGCAGGTTATTTTTAAATTTTAAAAATAATGAAGACCGGTCCCGGCGGCTGCCGGGACCGGTCTGAAGGATGCTGAGTTGACCGAACATCTATGGTACAAAAGCTATGATCCCGGCGTACCCCGCTCTCTTGAGCCATACCCCCGTAAGACCATTATGGATGTCTTGCTGGAAGCTAAAAACGAGCGTCCTGATTATCCCATGATCATCTTCCAGGACAGGAAGCTCAGCTATAAAGAGATCGTCAGTGAGAGCGATGCTATGGCTGCGGCGCTGGCTTCCATGGGTGTGAAGAAGGGTGACCGCATAGCCGTGCTCTTCCTTAACTGCCCCCAGGAGTATATTATTTTCTTCGCGGCCTGGAAGCTGGGCGCTATTGTGGTGCCGCTCAATCCACTCTACACCGAGTTCGAACTGGAAGCGAGGTTAAATGATATCGATGCTGAAACAGCGGTGGTGCTAAACCTGTGGTATCCCATGGTCAAAAGGCTGCAGAAGAAAACCAGCGTACGCAACGTTATCCTGGCTGAATTCGATGATTACACCGTGCCGAATAAAGAGAAGGCGGCGACCGCTATTGAGCCAGGCGACGACTGGTGGCTCGACCTTAGCAGGAAATATGCAGGAAAACCGGTCCCCGGCGTAAAAGTGGCGCCGGACGATACAGCCTTGATCCTGTTCTCGGGAGGCACCACGGGCACTCCCAAGGGTGTTATGGAGAGCCATAAGTCCCTGGTGATCACAGGTATGCAGGTGGAGGCCTGGTTCCGCGAGATTTCACTCTGGTGGGACGAAAAATTCCTTGTGCCTCTGCCGCTCTTCCATGCTTTCGGCATCTATGCCAGCTTCGGGATGGCGCTGGTTCAGCATAATATCTCGGTGCTCATCGCCAATCCGCGTGATATCAAGGGCATGATTGAAACTATTAAGAATCAAGGTATTACTAATATGGGGGCCGCTCCCACCATGTTCATCTCCATGCTGGAATATCCGGATCTCAAAATGGGTGATCTCAAAACCATTCGCATGGCTACATCGGGCGCAGCGCCGCTGATGCGTGAGACCAAGGAGCAGTTCGAGAAGCATATCAGCGGCCGGTTGACCGAGGGTTACGCACTCACTGAGAGCGGCATGGCCATGCTTACCACTCCTGCCAAGGGTAAATGGAAGGAGGGCTCCATAGGCCTGCCCCTGCCGGATACCATTGTACGTATCGTTGATATAGACAGCGGGTCTTCAGGTATGCCTGTCGGGCAGCCGGGAGAGATTATTATCAAGGCGCCGCAGCTCATGCAGGGCTATTGGAAACGGCCGGAAGAGACCAAAGAGATTCTGCGGGACGGCTGGCTTTACACCGGCGATATCGGCTACATGGATGAGGATGGCTATATCTTTCTGACGTCTCGCAAGAAGGACCTGATAAAATGCGGTGGCTTCCAGGTCTGGCCGCGTGAGGTGGAAGAGATTCTCCAGGAGCATCCGGCCGTGGCTGAAGTATGTGTGGGCGGGATACCTGATCCCAGACAGATGGAAGCCGTCAAGGCCTGGGTCGTGCTGAAAGAGGGGAAAAGCGTGACTGCAGAGGAATTGCAGAAATATTGCAGGGAGAAACTCACCGGCTACAAAGTTCCCAAGCACTTCGAGTTCCGTAAAGAGCTGCCCAAAACATTCGTGGGTAAGGTACTGCGTAGAATTCTACAGGATGAGGAGAAAAGCAAGTAAAAGTCGGGGATATAGAGCGCCCGGTTAATTTAGTATAATTAGCAGCGCGTTTAAAATATGCCGTAAATATTGTTTGAGGAGGTTTAAAGTGGCGGATTATCCATGGTACAAATCTTACGATGCAGGGGTGCCCCATTCCCTGGCGCCATATCCGGAAATCACTTTACTTGATGTCATAGCGGACACAACCCGCGAGATGCCGGATCACACATTCATGTATTTCAAGGGAAGGTATTTCTCTTACAAGGAGGCAAGCAGGCTTTTCGAGATAATGGCTTCGGCGCTGATCGCCAACGGCGTGAAGCAGGGAGACCGCGTGGCCACCATGTTACTCAATACACCTCAGCAGCTTATAGCCGCCTTCGGCACTATGAAGGCCGGCGCCATTTTTGTTCCGCTTAATCCTTTGTATAACGAGGATGAACTGGTACATGCGCTGACCACTGTAGATGCGGAGATAATCATTGTCTGGGACCTGCTGTATGCAAATATCAAGAAGGTACAGTCGCGCACCAAGCTGAAAAAGGTTATCGCCACCTCGCTCGAAGACTACATGCTTCCGGAAGCAAAGAAGCCGCATACCGTGCAGCTTGAGAAGGGCGATGTGTGGATGGACGAGTTCATGGACAAACACGCCAAGGATCCCGCTCCTGTTGTAAAACCCAGGATGGATGATACCGCTATCATTTTGTTCAGCGGCGGAACAACCGGTGCTCCCAAGGGCGCTATGCTTTCCTTCAGGAACATGGCGGCGGTCGGCCTTCAGACCAATAGTTGGAACAAACAGGGCCTGATAACTCACGACGACTACACGATGGCGCTCATGCCCCTGTTCCATGCCTATGGCTTTAACGGGGTTATCGCCAGTTCCCTCTGTGTTCGCAGCCCGCTGGCAGTTGTGGCCAATCCGCGTGACCTCGATGACGTGATCGACACCATCAGGAAGGTTCGGCCCGGCTCTATGCCCGGTGTGCCTACGTTGTTCATCGGCTTGATGGCGCACCCTGAAGTCGCGGCGGGGAAGGTGGACTTCACCTGCCTGAAATATTGCCTCTCAGGGGCCATACCGCTGATGGTCGAAACCAAGCAGCGCTGGGAAGCTATGACGGGCGCCCCCATTCTCGAGGCCTATGGCCTTACAGAATCCACAGTTGTGTTTACTGTCGGCCCGCTCAAGGGTCAATGGAAGGAAGGCGCGGTCGGCCTGCCCCTGCCCGATGTCATAATTAAATTCGTAGATGTCGCGGATCCTGATAAGGAGTTACCTTACGGCGAGGAAGGCGAGGTAGTCGGCAAAGGCCCGCAGATCATGCAGGGCTACTGGAACAATCCCAAAGGCACAGCGGAGATGATCAGGGACGGCTGGCTGTATACGGGTGACATCGGCTATATGGACAAGGACGGTTACCTCTACCTGACCTCGCGCAAGAAAGATCTCATCAAGCCCAGCGGCCACCAGGTCTGGCCGAAGGAAGTGGAGGAGATACTCACCACTCATCCCGCTGTAGCAGAGGCCTGCGTGGCGGGGATACCGGATCCGAAACAGGTTGAGGCTGTTAAGGCATGGGTGATCCTGCGTCCGGGACAGAATGTCTCTGCAGAAGAGCTTCAATCTTTCTGCAAGGACAAATTAACAGCCTACAAGGTGCCCAAGTTTATCGAGTTCCGCGACGCATTGCCCAAGACACTCGTTGGTAAAATACTGAGGAGGGTGTTGCAGGAGGAGGAAAAGGCTAAAAAACCATCGTAGCAGCACACTTATAAATAATAAACATAAATAATGGAGGAGATCTTAATGGCAGACTATCCATGGTTCAAGCATTACGACAAGGGTGTACCCAAAACTTTACAACCCTATCCCGATAAGAAGCTTTTCGAAGACGTCGCGGATGTTGCCCGGGAGAGGCCCGCGCATAAAATGATCTGGTTCAAGGGCAGGTGGATGACCTACAAGGAAGTCGACCACCTGAGCGATATACTGGCTGCCGGCCTTGCGGCTCAGGGGGTTAAGAAGGGCGACCGCGTTGTCATGCTGATGCCCAACTCACCCAATATAGTCATTAGCCAGCTTGCCATCTGGAAAGCCGGAGCTATCGCCGTGCCGGTTAACCCGCTCTACAGCGAGGCGGAGCTCGAATTTGCGCTCAAGGAATGCGGCGCCGAAGTTGCAATTGTGCTGACTGCATTCTACGACCTGGTGAAGAAAATCCAGGGACGCACCAAGCTGCGACTGCTTATCGTTACCAGCGTCAAAGAATACCTGTCGCCTTTTATTAAACTGATGTTCACTCTGCTGATGGAGAAAAAACAGGGACAATATCTGGAAAAGGTGCAGGGAAACGACATCTGGCTGCAGGACCTGATGAAGAAACATGCCGGCGATAAGAAACCTGACGTCAAGGTGAGCGGTAAAGATACCGGCCTGCTGCTGTTCAGTGGCGGCACGACGGGCACGCCCAAAGCCGTGATGCTGAGCCATGAGGCCATATTCATGAACGGCCGGCAGATACATTCCTGGTCCAAGCCGCTGGCAACGGATTGGACGGATGTGCTCGTGTTGCTAATGCCTTTCTTCCATGTTTACGGCAATGTAATTTTGCTGTCTACAGCCATCGCAGGCCGTTATCCCACGGCTCTTATCCCCAATCCTCGCGAGGTAAAGGATGTTCTGGCCACGATTAAAAAGGTCAAACCGGCCTTCTTCCCCGCCATCTCGGCCATCTTCATCGGGCTTATGAACAGGCCCGAGGTCAAGTCGGGCAAGATCGATTTCAAGACCATGAAGTCGTCGGTGGCTGCTGCGGCTCCCCTTCTGCCTGAGACCAAGCGGCAGTGGGAGGTGGTCACGGGCGGCAAGATTGTGGAAGCTTACGGCCTTACGGAATCGGGCGTGCTCGCTATGGGTCCGTTCCTGGGCAAATGGAAGGAGGGGGCGGTTGGCATGCCCACCCCTGATACCGTCATCAAGATAGTCGATATAGATACGGGAAAAACTGAACTCCAGGCCGGTGACGCCGGCGAGATCATAGCCAGGGGGCCACACATCATGCAGGGTTACTGGAACCGTCCTGAAGCTACTGCAGAGATGCTGCGCGATGGCTGGCTGTATACCGGCGATATAGGTTACCTGGATGAGGACGGATATCTCTTTATAACATCCCGCAAGAAGGACCTGATCAAGCCCAGCGGCCATCAGGTCTTCCCGGTGGAGATCGAGGAGATCATCGCTCAGCATCCCGCCGTGCTCGAGGTGGGTGTGGCCGGCGTGCCAGATGCCGCGCAGGGCGAAGCCGTGAAAGCATGGGTGGTATTGAGAACAGACCAATCATGCACGGTCGAGGAGATACAGGTCTTCTGCCGTGAGAAGCTGACTGCCTACAAGGTGCCCAAGCATGTGGAGTTCCGCGATGCTCTGCCCAAGACTATGGTGGGCAAGGTGCTGCGGCGCGTGCTGCAGGAGGAGGACCGGGCAAAGGGCAAATAAACGCCGAAGGGACGGCGGCGGGATTATTAATCCCGCCGCTGTTTTTTTATAAAGTTCATAACCTCGTTGAGGCTGAAGGCGCCCTCCATCGGTCCCAGTCTGGATGCGGCCAGAGCGCCCATGGCATTGGCCAGTCTGGCTGTCTCGTAAAGCGGCAGATTATCGAGGTAGCCGCTGATGAAACCGGCATCGAAGCAGTCGCCCGCGCCGGTGGGGTCGACGGCATTTACTTTGAAACCTGGGACGTCGAAGGTGGATTCGCGGGTGAACACGCGGCAGCCGCTGTCGCCTTTTTTAAGCACCACGATCTTCACTCCCAACTCGATCAGGCGGAGGCAGGCAGTATCGATATCGGGTTCATGCACCAGCAGGCCGGCCTCGTTCCCGCTGGGAAGAACGATATCTGCCAGGCGAACAACGGGCAACAGTATGTTTCTGCACTCCCCGGCTGAGAGCAATTCCGGCCGTAAATTGGGATCGAGGCTGACGCTGCCGCCAGACTCTTTGATAGCCTCCGCCATCGCCATACAGGCTTCTCTTATGGCGCTGCTTATGGAGAGCGAGCAGCCCATAAGGTGCAGGTGGCGGAAAGACCTTGCATATTTCACGGCCCGTGAGATAGAAGGCAGGCGGTCGGAGGCGGTGCCCGCGATGTGAAAGATAAAGTTACGCCCGCCATCCCTGTCATAGGCCACAAAGGCGCAGCCCGTGGGCCGGCCCTTGATTGAAGCTATGAGTTTGTGGTCAATGCCGTCATTCGTGAACCTACTCAGTAGCAGACGGCCGAAGCCGTCCTGTCCCAGCGAACCCACAAAGCCTGTCCGTTTCCCTATACGCGCGGAGGCATCCGCGAAGATGGCGGGTGCGCCGCTGGGGAATGGCCCCACGAATCGTCCGGTTGTATCCAGAGGCATGTCCACCGACGGGCGCATGATCTCTACGATCAATTCTCCCGCGGCCAGCACCTGCCCTTCGTCCCAGAACGGGAGCCTTCTGCGCCGCTCGAATTCCTTTTCAAGCACGGGGATTGAGCCATACAGGTTGAAGGCGCGGAAGTATTTCAATATCTGCTGCGAGATGCGCTCGACCACATACCGGTGGGGATCGAAACCGTCTTTTACCAGATTTGCATACAGGCGTTTGCGCGCTTCCCTTACCTTCCTGTCCGTCCAGATGTAGCGCGCGCCTGTCTTGAGCAGCCAGTTTTGCCTTTCGGCGGGTAGCGCGTCGAACGGCTTGCCGGCCTCCTCCGGGTGAAGCCATTTACGCCATCTGCCGGACCGGATCACAGCCTGTGCGAGAGATTCTTTAAATATCGAAGGCTCTGCAGCGTTCCTGACATGGGCAGACTTTTCCCTCGATTCAAGCTCGAAAAGGGCATCGCATTCGACTTCGGTAAATTCGGGTCCGACGTTGGCGCCCCCCATTCTGCTGGCCGGGTAGGCGACCGGATTTTCCACGTTGTCGGTGTAATGTCCCTTCAGCACCAGGTTATAGTGGCGTGCGATATCATAAAGCTCCTGCGCCATCTGCGGGCTGAACAGGGTCGTGTCCAGGTCCGTTCCAACTTTACCCACGATAAAGCACGGCCATGCCCGGCTCAGTCCTTCCTGCGTCATCCTTATACGCAGGCCAGACAGGAAATTGCTGAACATGTTTTCATCTGCCAGCCCGCCCTTGACCTCCTCGGTGCCTACCTCGTATGCCACCGGGGGCAGTCTGTGTTTGATGCGGAAGGACTCGCAGTGCTTGATCAGCTGGACGGTCCTGTCAATGATCGTGTTAAGTTGCAGTGTTCCGCCGGGATGAAGGCCCCGGTCAACGGTGGGATCGATATGAAGCAGGTCGAATCCTGCTGCAATAGCCGATTCCAGAGATATTTCGACCGCTTTCATTGTACGGCTGTAAGGCCATTTTTCACTGGTGTGCCTGTCGCGCAGCCAGGGTCCGGCATGGTCTACCCCGAGCAGAATGGGGCCTTTGAAATCCGTTTTTCCGGCAGTGCGCCGTACCAGGGTAGCGAAGCTCGCATGATCCCAACCAGTATAGCCCCCATCGATGTCGACCTGGTTGAGCGTAGCTGCGAAAAATATGGGGCATTCCGCCTGCCTGGCCGCAAGCAGGGCCGCCTCAACCACGGCCTGAGAGTTGGCCGAAACGGCCAGCAGTGTGCGCCAGGGCGCGCCCTCTTTGATCGATAGCCGGGAGAACGACCGTATTATAGCCTCGCACAGAGTGAATCCGCTGCGCGCAGCTTGCCGTCGTATATGTGAACTGTCAGCTGCCATGAGGATATGAGTTTCGTGCCCGTTTAACAGCTATTATACACGTTTAGAGCACGGGCTCGCCGCAAATATCATCGGCGCACCAGCAGGTCAGGCTTCCCTCAACGAATTTAACATCCTTGAAGCCGGCGCCTTTGAGTGTGCAGCAGGCCTGGTAGGCGCGTCCGCCCCGCAGGCAGAAGACCACTGTCTCGATTTTCTTGTCAAGTTTATCCATTTCGTCGTACAGTCTCGCTTGCGGTAATAAATGTACCTGGGGTGTCTCCAACCAGGTATTATCGCTCTCGTACTTGCTTCGCACATCGAGAAGTACGAAATCATGCCCCGCGTCTATCTTTTTTTTTACCTCGGCGTATCTGATGCCCGTCGTCCTTCCCTCCAGCTTATTTCGCACAAGGTTGGCCGCGTGGTGGAGGACATCCAGCGCCGTGTTGTAGGGGGGAGCGTAGGCCAGGTCCAGGTCGGCCAGCGTATCTACTATCATACCTGCTGTGATGGCCGTGGCCAGCACATCGATGCGCTTGATGACATCGCCGGGTCCGGTGCCCTGCCCGCCCAGTATACGTCGGGTTTTCCTGTCCACGATGAGCTTGATGATGACCTCCTTGCTGCCGGGGTAATACATCGGCTTATCCGGATTGGGTATGAGGGCAGTGACCACATCGAAACCTGCTTCACGCGCCTGTTGCTCTCCCAGTCCCACACGCCCGGTGTTGAAGTCGAATACCTTCACACAGGCGGTGCTTACGATGCCCGCGAATTTTTCGCTGCCGCCGGTGATGTTGGCCGCTATCACGTGCCCGTGCTTGTTGGCTGTGGAGCCCAGGGGCACGAATGCCTTCTTGCCGGTGACAATGCTGATATTGGCCACGCAGTCGCCGCCGGCATAGATGTCGGGATCGCTTGTCTGCAAATACTCGTTGACAACGACATCGCCGAATGGACCGATCTCCAGGCCTGCTTCCTTTGCCAGCTTTGAATTCGGGCGCACGCCTATGGCGAAGATGACCACGTCTGCCTCAAGCGTCTCCTTGTCCGTGATGACATGGCTTACTCTATTGTTACCACCCTTGAATTCCACCACTTTTTGCCCCAGCTTGAGAGTCACTCCCTTGCTTCTAACATGGTCGGCCAGCAGGTCCGAGATCTCCTCGTCCAGTATGCCCGGCAGCACTTTATCCAGCGCCTCGACCACGCTGACCTTCAATCCGCGTGCCGATAGCGCCTCGACCATCTCAATTCCGATCAGTCCGGCGCCTACAACAACGGCCTTTTTAGAGGCCGACTCATTTATGAGGACCTTTATCTCATCCGCGTCAGGGACGCGTTTCAACACGTGCACACCTTTGAAGTCGATGCCTTTTATAGGTGGAACCACCGGATTTGCACCTGTGGCTATCACCAGCTTGTCATAGTCGATGGAATATTGCCGATTCTCGGCCAGTGCAGTTACGTCTATCCTGTGTGCGGACCGGTCGATGCGGTCCACACGGGTGGCTGTCAGTACATCCACATTGCTGATCTTTTTAAAGGCGGCGGCATCGCGTACCAGGAGGGCGTTGCGGGATTTGACCACATCGGAGATATAGTACGGCAATCCGCAGCCGGCGTAGGATATCAGTTCCTCATCCTGCACCATAGTGATCTGCGCCGATGCATCCAGCCTGCGCGCGCGGGCGGCGGTCTTGGGACCGCAGGCTCCGCCGCCGATAATCACGATTTTCAACTGCTTCGCCATACCGACTATCCTCCTGACACATGCCATTTTTTAATAGCAGGTAAAAGTAATTATAATCGAAATAAATTGCCTGCAAAACCACCTGAAGCTATACTTTTAAGGCAAGGCAGGTAACAGCAGGGAAAATGAATATCAGGCTCATGGCCGGCTTGGCCGCCGTTATTGTCCTCGGTCTGAGCGCATGCTCCGGTTCGCTGCTGTCCATGCCTGCTGCTGCTCCCGCTGAACCACCCCAGGTTCTCTTTTTCAGGGCGGACAATTCCAGGATAGATAGCGGCACGGCTGCAACGCTGCGCTGGAACGTCGATGGCGCCGACAGCATCGTCATCGACCATGGGATCGGGCAGGTCGAGGCAAGCGGTGAGGTTAGCGTCACGCCGTCACAGATAACGGCCTATAATCTGACGGCTGTCAGCCAGGGTGGCGCCGTTGTAAGTTCCGTCATTGTCAATGTCGTGCCGGTGGTTAAAACAGCCAGCCTTCCCTCCAGCCCGGCCGTTGATTCGAACGGTATCCCGTCGAATATCCCTGCCGATATGTTGCCGGCTCTGAAGGAAAACGAATCCTACGTTTTTTTTCAGGGAGCCATCATGGTGGGGGCTGACAGTCATTACATCGTGCTGCGCAATAATGCGGCCGCCCGCAATCCGAGCTGGGAAGAGCTGAAGGCTTTCCTGCAAACCGACCAGACCGACCGCCGTGCTTATATGAGCGGCCTGTTCACCTGCGGCGACTTTTCCGAGTTGCTGCATAACAACGCCGAGGCTGCCGGTATACGGGCGGCCATCGTTGCCGTCAAGCTACTGCCACCAGGTATGGTTGAAGGCTACACCAACCATTCTTTAGACGCTTTTCAGACGACGGACAGGGGACTGGTATATATAGATACGACGTCCTCTTCGCAGGGCTATTACGCCGACAAACAGGTCAATGTAGAAGTCGGCCAGGAATACGAACCGGTTGCTATTTTCCCGCAGCCCGGCCAGATGCAGCGCTGGCCCAGCATGGGCAGGGTGGTGTCCATAGATATCCCGCCATACTGGTAACCGGGCCGGTCTCCCGCAGAGATTATTTAGACCTTTCCGTGAGATAATATGTTTATCTTATATCCAAGGGAGCGGTGACGCATGAGTAAATTCATCGATAAATTAGATAATCTGAATAAGGCTGCGGCCCCTGCTATGGGCTTTCATGCCGGAAGCGGCGGTGACAGGTCTGTATCGATGCTGGTTGCTGTTGAACTGGCCGGAAAACCGGAGGATGAGTTGAAGGAAGTTGCCACCACAGGCGCCTGTGCAGGCATACTCGATCCTGCCGGCCTGACAGGCGCTGCCATCGTAAAATACCTTAAAACAAAGGTTGATATACCGGTGGGCCTGGTATTGAGCGGCGGTAAAACCGGCACGGGGGCCAAGCCGGAAGGCAGCGATATCGACTTCGTGGTGTTCGATGCTAACCTGCCGGTCAAATCGCTGGCGGGAAATGAGCCGGAATCGGTCGGCAGGGTATTGAGGCTGGATATGTCGATCGAGGCCGGTCTGATGCGGGCGGTGAACGGCCTCCATCCTGCCATAGAGGCTGTCATGGTGGACCTTCGTGTGCCTGCCCTTACCGTGGAAGCTCTGATGCAATGCCGGCGGGCGGCTGATTTCTCGGGCCAGCCCGTTATAGCCCTGACAGGCGCCGGACTTACAATGGCCGAACTGACGGCTTTGCGCGAGGCCGGGGTCAAATGTCTGGTGTTGCCTGCAGGTTCAAGCGCGGCAGAGATAGGCTCGCTTATCGATGATATCCACGCCCTGCCCAGGCCCGAAAAAAAGAAGGACAAAAGGGGCATCGCTATCGTACCCAGGATGGGGCTGTCACCGGCGCCCAAAAAGGACGAAGGTGACGGCGGAGACGATGATGGCGATAATGATGACTGATTAAAGCTTTTTTCTGCGTTAGTGCCCGTATAAGGTTCAATTAATATGACCCAGAATCTGTGGATCTTTTTGCTTTCCGCGGCCGGTATATCACTCTCAGGTGTTATGTTGCCCGGACCGCTGACGGCCGCCACCATCGCCAAAGGGTATGAAGACAGGAACGCCGGGGCTATGATCGGTATCGGACACGGGATCATTGAGATACCTATAATCGCCCTCATTTATTTCGGTTTTGCTTCCTATCTCAACGATCCAGTCGTGAAAACGGTCACCGGATTGGCCGGAGGAGCGCTGCTAATAATAATGGGGCTGCTTATCTTCTTTACCTTCAAGAAACCGGTTGAGGGAGGGGCCGTTATGCCGTACAGTCCCCTTGTGACGGGCATGGTGATGACCGGCGGTAATCCATATATCTATCTCTGGTGGGCTACCATAGGCGTGGCATTGATAACAGGCGCCGTCACCTTCGGTATTATGGGCCTGGCGCTTTTTACGGTCGTCCATCTTGCCTGTGACATCACCTGGGACCAGATCGTTTCGATGACCGTATTCCGTACAAGACACCTATGGACGCCGAAAGTGCAGAAAATTGTATTCAGTATCTGCGCGCTGGTGTTGATAGGTTTCGGCATCTGGTATGGGGCATCGGTCTTTATATAAGCGGATATTTAAATTGTTCGACACGCTTAAAAAGCATCTCAATCAATGGGGAGGTGGTGTAAGCCTCTTCTTCTGCTTTACACACTTCAGCCAGGATTTGATGACCGGCCTGCTTATCACGATGCTGCCGTTTATCCGGCAGGATATGATGCTTAATTACTTTCAGGCGGGGTTGCTGGTCTCTGCGTACAGCGTCACCTCGGGATTTTCGCAGATATTGGGTGGATGGGTCGGTGACCGCATCAAGCACAGGTGGATATCGATAACAATGGGTTTGACCGGAGTAGGCATCAGCGGCATTGCCGCAGGCCTGATGCCGACCTATGAATCATTGCTGGTAGCCATGGTATCTATGGGCATCTTTGCCGGCGCTTACCATCCTGCGGCCGTGCC
>Ga0172380_10002325_pt1 | contig 29671 bp, 43 predicted proteins | sample Leawe162metaG_FD_119747 | JGI IMG/M metagenome (GOLD analysis project Ga0172380, IMG submission 119747) | Leachate microbial communities from a municipal landfill in Southern Ontario, Canada - Leachate well 162 metaG | ecosystem: Engineered > Solid waste > Landfill > Unclassified | place... | reverse complement strand
TTACCGCGAGACCTTGACTAAAAAGGTGCGCTCAGTGGGAAAATTTATTTCGCAGTCCGGAGGCCGCGGCCAATACGGGCATTGCGTTATTGAAATGGAGCCGCAGGAAGCTCCGGGCACAGGTATTACCTTTGAAGATAAAATAAAAAGCGGCGCTATCCCGCGTGAATATATCCCGGCAGTAAAACAGGGGATTATGGGCGCAGCTAAATCCGGGGTTTTAGCGGGCTATCCGGTAACGGATGTAAAAACTATCCTGGTTGATGGTTCCTTTCATGAAGTTGATTCTTCGGAATTAGCGTTTCAAATGGCCGGGTCGCTGGCATTTAATGATGGATTAAGAAAAGCTGGCCCCGTTTTGTTAGAGCCGATCATGGATATGGAGGTAATCGTCCCGGAAGAATTTATGGGTCAGGTCATCGGCGACTTAAGTTCCCGACGGGCAAAGATAATTTCACTTGCACAGCGCCTTAACCTGCGTACTATCAGGGCGAACATCCCGCTAGCTGAAGTTTTCAACTATGCCACTATATTAAGATCCTTGACACAGGGCCGTGCATCCTATACAATGGAGCCTTCGTTTTACAGCGAAGTGCCTGCACATATAGCAGAAAAAATTATAACAGGGTTTGCTGCCACAGGTTCGACTAGGAAAAGTTTTTAATAAAAACAGGAGGGAAAATGGCTAAAGAAAAGTTTGTCAGGAGTAAGCCACACGTAAATATCGGAACGATCGGGCACATCGATCACGGCAAAACTACCTTGACCGCCGCTATTGTTAATATTTTGGCTAAGATGGGTAGGGCAACCGCAAAGGCATACGCTGATATCGCCAAGGGCGGGACAGTAAGGGACGAGACCAAGACCGTTACTATTTCTGTTGCTCACGTTGAATACGAATCGGATTCCCGCCATTACGCGCATATTGACTGTCCGGGACATGCCGACTATATCAAGAACATGATTACCGGCGCAGCGCAGATGGATGGCGCCATATTGGTAGTTTCCGCAGCTGACGGCCCAATGCCTCAGACGAGAGAGCATATTCTTTTGGCCAGGCAGGTCAATGTTCCTTCCATGGTCGTATTTTTAAACAAAGTTGATTTGGTTACGGATAATGAACTTTTGGACCTGGTGGAAATGGAAGTCAGAGAGCTTCTTACCAAATACGGATATCCGGGAGATAAGACTCCGATTATCCGCGGCAGCGCATCTAAAGCTATGGCTGCGGCAAATGACCCTACCAGCGCTGATTGTAAACCGATTTTAGATTTGATCAAGGCCTGCGATGAATTTATTCCTCTGCCGACTAGAGATCTGGATAAACCTTTATTGATGGCAGTGGAAGATGTATTCAGCATCGAGGGTAGAGGTACGGTGGCCACCGGAAGAATAGAGCGCGGTAAGGTAAAGTTAAGCGAAGAAGTTGAGATTATCGGCCTAAGGCCCGAAGTAAAGAAATCGGTAGTTACCGGAATAGAAATGTTCCGCAAACTGCTTGATGAAGGCCAGGCTGGTGATAATGTCGGCTTGTTATTAAGAGGCGTGGAAAAGAATGATATTGAACGCGGTATGGTTATTGCTGCTCCCAAGTCTATTACCCCCCATACTAAGTTTAAGGCCCAGGTTTATATCCTGACCAAGGAGGAAGGTGGAAGGCACACGCCGTTTTTTAAAGGCTACCGTCCGCAGTTCTATTTCCGGACAACCGATGTTACCGGAAATGTTACGCTCCCTACTGGCGTAGAAATGGTTATGCCGGGAGATAACGTTAACCTGGAAGTAGAATTGATTACGCCTATCGCTATGGAAAAAGAATCGCGCTTTGCTATCCGTGAAGGCGGCCATACTGTAGGCGCAGGAGTAGTTACGGAGATTATTGCTTAAAGATATGTCAGGCACACAGCAAAAGATACGCATAAAACTAAAAGCTTATGATCATCGCCTCTTGGACCAGGCGGTTCTGGAGATCGTTGAGACGGTAAAACGCACCGGCGCTAAAATCGCCGGCCCGGTTCCGCTGCCAACCAGGCGCGAAATCTATACAGTGCTACGCTCTCCGGTTATCGATAAGAAGTCGCGCGAGCAGTTTGATTTATCCACGCATAAACGGCTTATCGATATATTTGAACCGACGGCCAAAACGATAGATTCATTAAGGAAGCTGAACTTGCCCGCAGGGGTAGATGTTGAGATAAAATGACCGGTATATTAGGCAAAAAAATAGGCATGACCCAGATTTTTGCTGATGACGGCTCATTCGTGAGCGTCACCGCTATTGAGGCCGGGCCCTGCCCGGTATTAGCGGTAAAAGAAAAAAATGTCCAGCTGGGGTTTGACTTAGCGAATGAGAAACGGCTGAAAAAACCGGTAGCGGGATATTTCAAAAAATTGAACATACCCGGACGCAAGCTGATTAAAGAGTTAAATAAGGATGCGGCTAAAGAGTATAAAATAGGCGAAGAGCTTAAGGTGGATATTTTTGCCCCGGGGGATTTTGTTGATGTCACGGGAGTTTCTATCGGCAAGGGGTTCCAGGGCGGTATGAAGCGCTGGCATTGGCAAGGCGGTCCAATGACGCATGGTTCGACATCGCGTCGCCGGGCCGGTTCTGTCGGTTCAAGTACTACGCCCGGAAGAGTGTGGAAAGGCCACCATATGCCCGGCCACATGGGAGCTAAGCAGGTAACCACCCAGAATTTAAAGGTAATGAAAATTGACGTAGAAAATAATATCCTTTTGGTTAAGGGCGCTGTCCCCGGGTATAAAAATAGCTACGTTGTTATCAAGAAAGCTATGAAAAAAACAGCTAAAGCGGCTTCTTCGGCAAAGAGCGCAGCCGCAAAAGAGAAGAAAAAATAATAAATGGAAGCCATAACCTTACCTATATATAATGCGGCAGGCAAAGAAGTAGACAGTGTAAAGTTGAACCCGGCAGTCTTTGACGGCGTAATTAACTCTGAAGCTTTATATCAGGCAGTTACCGCCTACCGGGCCAACCAGAGAAAGGGCCTGGCTGCCACTAAAACAAGAGGCGAGGTATCCGGGGGCGGCAAAAAACCCTGGAAACAGAAAGGCACGGGCCGCGCGCGCGTAGGCTCAACCCGTTCGCCTTTATGGCGCCACGGCGGCGTAACCTTTGGTCCGCACCCGAGAGATTTTTCGTATACTCTTCCGGACAAGATAAAAAAGGCGGCTCTAAAATCCGGCTTGAATGCCAAGGTAAAAGAAAATAATTTAATCGTTCTGGATGAATTTAAGTTAGGGAACATTAAGACTAAAGAGGCGCTCAAGATATTCACGCAGCTTAAGGTGGCCGGTGCCAAAAACAGAAAAGCTTTATCCACGCTTTTATTATTAGATAAGGCCGCAGAGAACACAAAGTTAGCTTTAAGGAATATCGGTTTCTTAAGATTTAATTTGGCTTCGGACACGCATGTTTACGAAGTTATGAGCCATAAAAAAGTAATTATTACCAAAGACGGTTTAAACCAGCTGACTAAAAGGTTAGGTAAATGAATTATTCGCAGGATATCATCAAGTCTTTAATGCGCACGGAGAAGTCAACACAATATGAACCGGACGCTAAGTATCTTTTTCTGGTCGGCATTAAGGCGAATAAAATCCAGATCAAACACGCGGTGGAGCAGCTTTATAAAGTTAAGGTTAAAGATGTAAATACCTTTGTTTCCGCTGGGAAACTAAAGCGGGTGCGCCACCAGTTAGGCAGGACCCCTGAAACTAAAAAAGCGGTAGTGACTTTACAGGCAGGACAGAAGATAGAGGTAGCTTAAAAGAGATGGGACTAAAATACTTTAAACCAACAACACCTTCGCGCAGGCATATGACCGGCCCGGATTTTTTGGAAATCACTAAGAATACTCCGGAAAAGCGCCTGTTACGTCCTTTAAAGAAAAGCGGCGGCAGGAACGCCTACGGAAGAATTACTTCCAGGCACCGCGGCGGCGGACATAAGAGGATGTTAAGGGTTATCGATTTTAAACGGGATATTTTTGACGTGCCGGCTAAGATTATCGCTGTTGAATATGACCCTAACCGTTCATCGCGTATCGCCTTGCTCGAATATCCGAATAAAGAAAGAAGGTATATATTAGCGCCGGTAGGCCTGAATGTCGGACAAAGCGTTATTTCCAGCAATCAGAAAGATGTGGAAATACAGGTCGGTAACTGTCTGCTCTTAAGGCATATACCTTCGGGGACACTTATTCATAATGTAGAATTAAGCAAGGACCGGGGCGGACAGATTGTACGTTCTGCCGGTTCCAGCGCGCAGATTATGGCTAAAGAAGGAAATTTTGCCCATATCAAGCTTCCTTCCGGCGAGGTAAGACTAATCAGCCTGGATTGCCACGCTACTGTCGGCCAAGTCGGAAATGTAGAGCACGAAGCGCTTTATTTGGGTAAGGCCGGCAGGAACAGGTGGCTGGGCGTAAAACCGCAGTCAAGAGGTGTAGTCATGAACCCGGTAGACCATCCGCATGGCGGGGGTGAAGGAAAATCCGGACAGGGCAACCCGCATCCGGTGACGCCCTGGGGTAAGCCGACCAAGGGCTACCGGACCAGAAAACCGAATCGGTATTCTAATAAGTTTGTCATTAAAAGAAGGAAACCATAATGCCGCGTTCACTTAAAAAAGGACCTTTTGTTGAGGAAAGATTGTTAAGGAAAGTCGATCAGCAGCGTAAGAGCGGCACGCGCCAGGCAATCAAGACCTGGTCCAGGAGTTCAACGGTGATACCGGATTTCGTGGGTTTGACTTTTGCCGTACACGACGGTAAAAAACATGTTCCGGTTTTTGTAACCGAGAATATGGTCGGCCACAAATTAGGGGAATTCGCTCCCAGCCGCATATTCAGGAAACACGGCGGCGTAAAGGCCAAAAAGGCATTAGAGAAGACATAAGATGATCGCTAAAGCTGAAGGAAAATTTTTAAGGGTTTCTCCGACTAAAGTACGGCTGGTTTTAGACCTTATCCGCGGAAAAGACGCATCCAGCGCCCAAGCCATACTTTTAAACATAAATAAACGGCCCAAGGAGTACCTGATTAAGATTTTAAAATCCGCTGTTGCTAATGCCAAGGTTAAAGGGTTTAACCTTGAACAGCTCTATGTATCAAAGGCCATTTGTAATCCGGGCCCGAGCTGGAAAAGGTTTAAGGCAGCGGCGTTCGGCAGGGCCCAGCCGATCTTAAAGCGCACGGCACATATAAAAATAGAATTAGATTTAAAATCAGGAGAATAATAAATGGGACAAAAGGTTAATCCGTTAATTCTAAGAATAGGTTTTATCCGGAACTGGCACTCCCGCTGGTTTGCCGGACATAAGGATTATCCTAAGTTCATTTATCAGGATTATAATATCCGCAAATTTATCAAGAAAAGATTTAAGCAGGCTGCGGTCTCTAAGATTGTTATCGAAAGATTGGCGGATAAACTAAGGATCCGTATATTCAGCGCGCGGCCCGGGATTATTATCGGCAGGCATGGTGCGGACATCGAGCGCTTGAGGGAAGATTTGAACAGTATGATCAATCAGGAGATGTCCATTGATATTGAAGAGGTTAAGAATCCGCAGCAAGATGCGCAGTTAGTTGCGGAAAATGTCGCTTTTCAGATGGAAAAAAGAGTAGCTTTTCGGCGCGCGGTAAAACGCGCTATGGAGCAATCTATAAATGCCGGAGTAAAAGGGATACGCGTCTGCTGTGCCGGCCGGCTTAACGGTGCGGAAATGTCCCGCACCGAGACTTATAAGCAGGGCAAGGTACCCTTACAGACTTTACGCGCGGATATAGATTATGGTTTTGCCGAGAGCCTTACTACCTACGGGCTTATCGGAGTTAAAGTTTGGATTTATAAAGGCGATATACTGGAAAAGAAAGTTATAGCGGAAGAAGCCAAGGCTAAGGAGGAGATAAAATAAGATGCCCCTTATGCCTAAGAGAGTAAAATACCGTAAATTACAGAAGGGACAGCGCAGGGGCATTGCGACTAGCGGCGCGGACCTGGCTTTCGGCGAATTCGGATTAAAGAGCCTGGATAACGGCTGGTTAAAGAATACTCAGATCGAAGCTAGCCGCGTCATTATTGCCCGCCAGCTGCATAAGGGCGGTAAACTTTGGATTAGGGTCTTCCCGGATAAATCCATCACTAAAAAACCGGCGGAAGTACGCATGGGCAAGGGTAAGGGAGACCTGGACCACTGGGTTGCCGTAGTTAAAAGAGGCAGGATACTGTTGGAATTGGGCGGCGTGCCCGAAGAGTATGCCCGTCAGTGCTTTAGGCTGGTGGCTTATAAATTGCCGCTACGGACTAAATTTATCAGCCGCTTACAGAGGTAAAAATGGCTAAAAGACTAAAAGCTAAAGAATTGGTTGGATTATCGAGAAGTGAATTGCTGGATAAGGAAAAAGCCCTGAAGGATGAGCTTTTTAAGTTAAACGGGCAACGTTATTCCGGCAGGGTGGAAAAACCGCATAGGTTTTCCCTGGTTAAAAGAGAATTAAGCGTGGTCGCCACCGTATTAAATACAAAGAAAGAAAAATAAAAATGGGCAAAAGAAAACAATTTATCGGCACTGTAGTAAGTGATAAGATGCAAAAAACAGTTATTGTGCGCGTAATGCAAATAAGTAAGCACGCTAAGTATTCCCGGGTAGACAGGAGTTACAATAAGTTTAAGGTGCATGACGAAAAGGGAATGGCTAAATTGGGAGATACTGTGCGCATAGAAGAAACCCGGCCCATCTCCAAAGACAAGCGTTTTCGGGTCCTGGATGTCGTTAAAAAGCTCGCGGGAGCCGAAAAAATAGAAATTAAAGAGGAAATTTAAAATGATCCAGTTACGCTCAATATTAAGCGTTGCAGATAATACCGGAGCAAAGCGGGCTTCGCTTATCTGCGTCCTGGGTAAGAAGAACTGCCCTAATGCCCAGATTGGCGATGTAGTTAATGTGAACATAAAAGAGTCTTCACCCGATGCGACCATAAAAAAAGGTGAAAAGGCCAAGGCGGTTATCGTCAGGACCAAACAGCCGATAAGGCGGACTGACGGTTCGGTATTAAGATTTGACCGGAATGCTGTGGTGTTTATTGACAATCAGTCTAATCCCCGCGGCACGCGCGTGTTTGGCCCGGTAGCGCGTGAATTAAGGGATAGAAATTTCTCCAAAATCATTTCTTTGGCTCCCGAGGTTATTTAAAATGCAAAAAATAAGAAAAAACGATATAGTCCAGGCGGTAAAAGGAAAAGATAAAGGAAAAAAAGGCAAGGTAATCCAGGTAATTTCTGCCTCTGGCCGCGCCTTGGTGGAAGGCCTAAACTTAGCCAAGAAACATAAGCGCCAGACACGTCAGGACCAAAAAGGCGGGATTGTTTCAATTGAAATGCCTATTGCTATTGCCAATATTATGCTGGTGTGTAAACATTGTAACCGGCCGAGCAGAGCGGGTTTTTCTATTTTAAAAGACGGTACAAAGATAAGGATCTGTAAAACTTGCAAAGAGGCAATATAAAAAGATGGAAAAAATAGTCCCAAGATTGCTGGAAAAATATAGAAAAGAAATAGCCCCGCAGATGGTCCAGGACTTAAAACTCAAAAATAAGATGGCTGTGCCGCGACTGGAAAAAATAGTGGTGAATATGGGCGTGGGCGAAGCATTACAGGATGTAAAGATCCTGGAAAAGGCGATGGAAGAGTTAGCGGCAATTACCGGGCAAAAGCCGATTATGCGCCGCGCTAAAAAAGCCATCTCTAATTTCAAAGTCAGGGAAGGCTCGCCTATAGGCTGTAAGGTTACTTTGCGCCGGGCAATGATGTATGAATTTATGGACCGCTTGCTGAATATCGCCTTACCGCGTATCCGCGATTTCAGGGGCGTCTCGACCAAGGCCTTTGATAAGGCGGGCAATTATACTTTAGGCCTTTCCGAACAGGGGATATTCCCGGAGATTGAGTATGATAAATTGACCCGGACGCAAGGTATGGATATAACGTTCGTAATCAGAAACGTAAAATCAAAGGAACAGGCTTTTCTTATGCTGAAATTATTTGGCATGCCCTTTAAAACCGATAAGGATTAGATAATAAAGTTATGGCTAAAAATTCACAGATAGCAAGATGGAAAAGATCACCTAAGTTCTCAACGCGTAAATATAACCGTTGTGCCATTTGCGGCAGGAGCGGCGGGTATTTGCGCAGGTTCCAGTTGTGCCGCATATGTTTTAGAGAATTGGCCTGGCAGGGTTTAATACCGGGTGTCAAAAAAGCCAGCTGGTAGGAGAGCTTTTTAAATAAAATATAAGTAGAACTGGGGGGAGTAAATGTCAAGGACCGATTTAATAGCCGATTGCTTTACGATCATACGCAATGCCATTATGACCAAAAAGGACAGCGTGGATGTCCCGGCTTCCAATACCATAAAATCTATTATGGATATTCTGAAAAAAGAAAGCTATGTAGATAATTTTAAACTGATTGAGGACAAAAAACAGGGATTGGTACGTATTTATTTAAAATATATTGCCGGAAAATCCGCGATCAGGAATATAAAACGTATTTCACGGCCGGGTCTGCGTTTATATGTAAGGCATAAAAAAGTGCCTGTAGTTTTAAGAGGCAAGGGCCTGGCAATTATTTCTACTTCCGGCGGTATCATGACCGATAAAGATGCCCGCGAAAAAGGTTTAGGCGGGGAGGTTATCGGTTATATCTGGTAAGGAAAATTATGTCTAGAATAGGAAAAAAACTTATTGTTATTCCCAAGGATGTCAAGGTTGAGGTAAAGGATCGCGTTGTTTCGGTAGAGGGCGTTAAAGGCAAATTAAATATGTGCCTTTCTCCCCGGATCAACCTGGAAATTAAGGACGGCCAGATCCTGGTCAGGCGGGTGGCGGATACCAAGATGGATAAGTCGCTCCACGGGCTATCCCGCGCCCTGATAGTTAATATGATTAAGGGTGTAACCGAAGGCTATGTTAGAGAGCTTGAAATAATCGGAGTAGGTTTTAAGGCCGCGGTGCAGGGAAACAGCCTAAATATGAGTTTAGGGTTTTCTCATCCTGTAAATTTTCAGATACCGCCAGGTATAACAGTAGAAACCCCTAAGCCTACACAGATAGTTGTAAGGGGTATTGATAAACAATTAATCGGCAAGGTGTCTACCGAGATACGTGCGATTTTTCCTCCTGAACCATATAAGGGGAAAGGGATACGTTTTGCGGGCGAATACGTAAAGAAAAAGGTAGGCAAAGCCCAGGCAACCAGTGGTGGAAAATAAAAATGAATAAAAAAGAACTCTCCAGGTTAAAGAGACACCGTCGGATCAGGATGAAAATGCAGGGCTCAAAAGACAAGCCGCGCCTGGTAGTCAAGCGCAGCTTAAATAACCTTTCCGCCCAGATTATTGACGATACCGAAAATAAGGTATTGTTTTCATACTCAACGGCAAGCAAAGAATTCAAGCAGAAGGCAGCCGGTGCCGGAAACGTTAAATCCGCCCAAGTTTTCGGAGAATCCTTTTCCAGGCTGGCCAAGGAGAAGGGGATCAGTAAGATCATATTTGACCGGGCAGGCTATTTATATCACGGCAGGATAAAGGAATTTGCCGAGTCTTTGAGAAAAGGCGGAATGGAGTTTTAACATATGCGCGAATTAAACATTGAACAACAGCCGGAATTAATTGAAAAAGTAATTACGATAAACCGTGTGACTAAGGTTACCAAAGGCGGAAAAAAACTGCATTTTAGCGCGCTGGTTGTCGTCGGCGACACTAAAGGCAGGGTAGGTTTTGCCCTGGATAAAGCGAATGAAGTTGCCGATGCGATACGCAAATCCTTAACCAAGGCCAAGAAGAGCCTTTTTAGGGTGAAATTGGAAGGCTCAACCATACCGCATGAAATTATCGGGGAATACGGCGCGGCTAAAGTTATGCTTAAGCCCGCTTCCGAGGGCACAGGAGTAATTGCCGCAGGCCCGGTGCGCGCGATATGCGAGGCAGCAGGGATAAAAGATATACTAACTAAGTGCCTTAAATCTAATAATCCCATTAATGTTATTAAGGCCACGGTTGCAGGCCTTAAGGGCCTTAAGAGTAATTAAAGATGAAAAGTAAAAATTCCGTAAAAACCAGGAAGGCAGAATCTATAGAGCAACAGGTAAGCCTGTTTAGTTTAAGGGCGCCTGTTGGCAGCCATAAGCGCAGAAAATATCTGGGCAGAGGCTCCAGTTCCGGTCACGGCAAGACTTCTACCCGGGGAAGCAAGGGTCAGACTTCCCGCGCCGGACGGCATTTTTATTTAGGTTTTGAAGGAGGGCAGTCTCCTTTAGTGCGTAAGATGCCTAAGCGCGGATTTACCAATATTTTCAGGAAAGAATATCAGATTATAAATTTAGCAAGCCTCGTAAAGATCAAAGAAACCACGATCAGCCCCGAATTAATGGCGCTTAAAGGACTGATCAAGGATAAATCTAAATTAATCAAGGTGCTTGGGCAGGGTGAGATCAAAAAACCGGTTACGGTACAGGCCCACGCATTTTCTAAAAAAGCCGCTGAAGAAATTAAAAAAGCGGGTGGTACCGTAGAAGTGATCAATGTTTAGCGCGCTGGTTAATTCGTTCAAGATACCGGATTTAAAAAGGCGCCTAATTATTACCGGAGCTTTAATCGCGGTATACCGGATAGGTTGTTACATCCCTACTCCCGGAATAGACGGGGCAGCGTTAGCTGAGTTTTTCAACCGCCTGGCTAAAACTCAAGGCGGCACGATCTTTGGCATAATCAATATGTTTTCCGGCGGAGCAATGGAAAAGCTGACCATATTTGCCCTGGGGATTATGCCTTACATATCCTCATCGATTATTATGCAGCTTTTAACCGCGGTTATCCCGGCTTTAGAGAAAATGGCTAAAGAGGGAAAGGCCGGTTATGAAAAAATAAACCAGCTTACGCGGTATGGCACGGTAGCCTTAGCTTTAATCCAATCGTATTTTATCGCTCTCTGGCTGGAGAACCCGGCGCGTTTTGAAGGCTTACGGATAGTGATGCACCCGGGATGGAATTTCCGCATAATCACGGTTTTAACCTTGACTACCGGAACAATCTTTATCATGTGGCTGGGTGAACAGATCCAGGAGAGGGGCATTGGTAACGGCATATCCCTGATAATTACCGCAGGTATTATTTCCAGGATTCCAGCAGCCATGCATCAGCTGTTTGTCCTGGTTTCGCCTTTTGACGCCGCTCGGCGCCAGATCCAGCCGCTTACGCTGTTAATTATGGCTCTTTTTTTAGTTGGTGTGGTCTTTGCGGTAATCATGATTACCCAGGGGCAGAGAAAAATTCCCGTGCAGTATGCCCGCAGGATTGTGGGGAGGAAGATCTACGGAGGGCAATCTACCTACATTCCTTTAAAAGTAGATACTTCCGGGGTTATCGCGATTATCTTTGCCCAATCGATTATATTGTTTCCGGCGACTCTGGCTTCGTTTATTCCTAATCCGGGTTTTCAGAGGTTAGCTGAGAGCTTAATCCGCGGCCATCTGCTCTATACTTTTGTCTACGGGCTCTTGATTATGTTCTTTTGTTATTTTTATACCGCTATCGTATTTAATCCGCAGGACCTCTCGGAAAATATGAAGAAATACGGAGGGTTTATTCCCGGGATAAGGCCAGGAGCTCCCACGGCGGAATTTTTAGATTACGTAATGACCAGGATTACTTTAGCCGGAGCGGTTTTCATCGTCTTCATCGCTATATTTCCGGACTTTATTATGGCCTGGCTTAAAGTGCCGTACCTGGTGGCTTCTTTCTTCGGCGGGACTGGTATATTGATTATCGTCGGAGTTATGCTGGATACATTGAAACAAATCGAATCGCACCTATTGACGCATCATTACGAAGGCTTTATTAAAGGCAGCCATATCAAAGGAAGAAGATAATGCGGATTGTTTTATTGGGACCGCCGGGCGCGGGTAAAGGGACACAAGCCAAAAAGTTAGCCGAACGTTTAAGCCTGGCCCATATTTCTACCGGAGATATTTTAAGGCAGAATGTTAAGGACGGTACAGCTTTAGGCAAAGAAGCTAAGGATTTTATGGAGCGCGGGCTCCTGGTCCCGGATGAATTAATGAGTAAGATGCTCCTGGAAAGATTTTCTCAAAGCGATATAGGGGACGGCTTTATCCTAGACGGTTATCCGCGTAATTTTGCTCAAGCTAAAACTTTAGAGGATATCTTCAGGCAAAAAAATATCGAAATAGATATGGTCGTCTATCTTGATTCCAGCGATAAGGTGATTATCCAAAGGCTCAGTGGCCGCCTGGTCTGCAATACCTGCGGGGCTAATTTCCATATTACGAATATGCCCCCTAAAACAAAAGGTATTTGCGATAAATGCGGCGGGACGCTCTTTCAGAGGACCGATGACAAGGAAGAGACAATCAAGAAACGGCTGGAAGTCTATAAAGGAGAGGTTTCCGGCTTGATAAAATATTACCAGGATAAAAAGAAATTATACCGTCTGTCGGCAGACGGCCAAGCGGATGTGGTTCTTGAAGAAATAGCTGCTCTTACAAAAAAATTATATGGTTCCCCTAAAGTCTGAGAAAGACCTTCAGATGATTAAGCAGTCCGCGCAGATTTTATCTAAGGTGATGCGTAGGATTGGGAAGGTTATCCAGGAGGGCGTTTTGACCCGCGAGATCGATGCTCTGGCTGAAGAATTAATCCTGGAGCAAAATGCCCTGCCGGCTTTTAAAGGGTACAAAGGTTTCCCGGCAACGGTCTGCACTTCCGTAAACGAAGAGATCGTGCACGGTATCCCCTCAGAGAGAAGATTAAAAAACGGGGATATTATAGGCTTAGATGTAGGAGTAAAATATAACGGTTATTTCTCAGATGCGGCAGTTACCCTGCCGGTAGGTCTGGTTCCGGCAAAGGTAAAAAAGCTTATTCAGGTTACGCGCGAAGCTTTAGCCGAAGGGATAAAAGAAGCAAAACCGGGGAATCATCTTTTAGACATCTCGGCAGCCATCCAGTGTTATGTTGAAAAAAATGGTTTTTCCGTTGTGCGGCAATTTGTCGGGCATGGCATAGGAACCAGCCTGCACGAGGAACCGGAGATACCTAATTTCGGCCAGCCCCATCACGGGCTGCTCCTGGAAAAAGGGATGGTCCTGGCTATTGAACCGATGGTCAACTTGGGGGGTTGGGAAGCTGAAATTTTAGATAACGGCTGGACCGCGGTAACCAGGGATAGGTTGCCTTCGGCGCATTTTGAACATACGGTAGCCATAACCGAAAAGGGCCCGGAGATTTTGACCAAATAGATTATGCCTAAAGAAGAACTGATTGAAACCGAAGGAAAGATTGTCGAAGCGCTGCCTAACGCCATGTTTAAGGTAGAACTGACAAACGGCCATGTCGTGCTGGCGCATGTATCAGGGAAGATGCGCATGAATTTTATAAGGATTTTACCGGGAGATAAAGTGAAATTAGAGCTTTCTCCTTATGATTTAAACAGAGGAAGGATAACATTCAGGGTTAAATAAAATGAAAGTAAAAGCTTCGGTGAGAAGGATTTGCGACAAATGCAAAATTGTGAGAAGAGCCAGGGTAGTGAGGGTAATTTGTTCTAACCCCAAACATAAGCAGAGACAGGGCTAAAAAGGAGAAGCATAATGCCAAGGGTGCTGGGTGTAGATATACCTAAAGAAAAAAGGATTGAGATATCTTTAACTTACCTGTACGGTATGGGTAGGGCGTTATCCAATAAAATCCTTAAAGATATAAATATAGACCCCGCTAAACGCGCTAAAGATTTAAGCGAAGAAGAAGTCGCGCGGATTACCAATACTTTGCAAAAAGGCGGGATTAAACTGGAAGGGGATTTACGCCGCGATATATCCCAGAATATTAAAAGATTAATGGATATCGGTTCATGGCGGGGCTCAAGGCATAAAAAAGGCCTTCCGGCCAGGGGCCAGCGTACGCGGACCAATGCCCGGACCAGGAAGGGCCCGCGCAGGAGGGGTAATATGGCCATCGTCAAGAAAACAGAACCGGCGAAAGCATCAGCAAAACCCGCTAAATAAAAATACAGAAAGAGGGAATTAAATGGCGACCAAAGAAAGGGCGAAGAAAAAAAAGATAGCCAGGGGCATAAGTTCGGGCATTGCCCATATTCAGGCAAGTTTTAATAATACTATAATTACCATTACCGATAAACAGGGTAATGTTCTGGTTTGGTCAGCTCCGGGAATCGTAGGCTATAGTGGGTCTAAAAAATCTACGCCCTTTGCTGCCCAGATAGCTGCGTCGGATGCGGCGAGGAAAGCTAAAGAGGTTGGCATTAAAGACGTAGAGGTGCGCGTAAAGGGACCGGGTTTTGGCCGGGAGAGCGCCATCAGGGCGCTACAGGCTTCGGGCCTGATTATCACTTTGATTAAAGATGTGACTCCTATCCCGCATAACGGTTGTCGTCCGAAGAAGAAAAGGAGAGTGTAATTTATGGCACGGTATATTGATGCAGTTTGCAGGTTGTGCCGCAGGCAGGGAGAGAAGCTTTTCCTGAAAGGCACAAAGTGCACGACAGAAAAATGCCCGGCTTCCAGGAGGGCGTATCCGCCTGGGCAGCACGGCCAGGGAGGCAAAAGACGAGGCAAGCTTTCTAATTACGGCCTGCAGTTAAAGGAAAAACAAAAAGTAAAAAGAATCTACGGGGTCCTGGAGAAACAATTCCGCCGCTATTTTAAGATTGCTTCCAAAAGCAAGGGTGTTACCGGAAAGGTTCTCCTGCAATTATTGGAGCGCAGGCTGGATAACGTAATTTTTCGTTTAGGTTTAGGCCTTTCCAGGGCACAGGCCAGGCAGTTGGTGCGTCATAATTTAATTACGGTCAATGCGCGCCGGGTAAATATACCTTCCTACCTGGTAATTGGGGGAGATCTTATCCAGGTCAAAGCTAAAGAAAAGGCGTTGCATAAGATAAAAGATATTCTGGAACAATCCAAGGAGAGGAGCGTTCCCAGCTGGCTGGAATTTAATGCTTCCGGTTTAAGCGGTAAGGTTTTAAGGTTACCGGAAAAAGACGACATTCAACAGCCTATACAAGAGCAGTTGATTGTAGAGTTATATTCTAAATAATAGAGAGTTTACACTCATTCAAGGAGGAATAATAGATGGGTATAAAATGGAGAGATTTTCAGTTACCAAAAAGATTAGAGTGTGAGGAGGCTACTTATACTAATACTTACGGTAAGTTTTCCGCGGCACCCTTTGAGAGGGGTTACGGAGTTACTCTGGGTAATTCCTTAAGAAGAGTTTTATTCTCCTCTATACAGGGGAGCGCGGTAACTAGCGTTAAAATTTCCGGAGTGCAGCATGAATTTTCTGCTATCCCGGGAGTCCTGGAGGATATTCCCGAGATAATCCTGAACATTAAAAGCCTGGTCTTGAATTCACATTCAAAAATCCCTAAGACGATATACATTAAAGCTAATTCCAAGGGAGAGGTCAAGGCTAAGGATATTGAAGGCGATGAAACTATTGAGATCATCAACCCGGATTTGCATATAGCTACCTTGACCAAGGATACCAAATTGAATATTGAAATGGGTGTTTCCCTCGGCCAGGGCTATGTCCCCGCAGAGTTAAGTAAGAAAGAAGATAAAGCTATAGGCGTTATTCCGATTGATGCCATATTTACTCCTATAAAAAAGGTTAATTTCTTTGTGGAGAATACCCGCGTCGGGCAGCGTACGGATTACGATAAATTAATCCTGGAAATATTCACTAACGGAGCGATCAGCCCTAAAGACGCGTTGTTATACGCCTCCAATATACTCCAGAGGCACCTGGATATATTTGTTAATTTCGGGCAGCTTCCCGAGGATATAGTAGAAGAAGAGTTAGAAATGACCAAGGAAGAAGTATCGCTGTATGAAAAACTAAGGCTCCCTATTTCGGAGCTGGAGTTATCCGTGCGCAGTTCTAATTGCTTAAGAGAAGCGGGAATCAAGATCATCGCGGATTTAGTTAAGAAGACCGAAGACGATATGCTGGATTTTAAAAACTTCGGTAAAAAGTCATTAACCGAAATAAAAGAGTTGATGATGGGCATGGGATTAACCTTAGGCATGCAGATTGACTCTAAAAAAATAAAAAAGGCTTAAAATATGCGACATAAAAAGAAAAGGCTGCAACTAAACCGTTTTACCAGCTGGCAGGATGCTACAATCAAGAGTTTGGCCAGGAGTTTACTTATCTATGAAAGCATGAGGACTACGCTGCACCGGGCCAAGGCAGTCAGGCCATTGGCTGAAAAACTCATTTCTCTGGCAAAAGCGAATACCTTAAGCGCAAAAAGAGAGGCTTTTGGGATTTTAGGCGACCATAAATTGGTAGCTTTGCTTTTTAACGAGATCGGCCCGCGTTTTGCTAAAAGAGCCAGCGGCTACACCAGAGTTATCAATTTAGCCAAGCGCAGGGGCGATGACGCTAAGGTAGTTATTTTTGAGCTTACCGAGCAAAAACCTAAAGTAAAAAAAGTCAAAAAAGTAAAAGGAACAAAAGGTGAGAAAATAGAAAAAGCCACCGGAGAACTCTCTGAACCGGAGGCTGAAGAGAAGAAGACTGAAAAGCCGCGCGAGGCAGCAGCGGTTAAAGAAAAGGCCCCGCAAAGCAAAAAACCTTCCAAGAAATTTCTCGGCGGGATAAGAGGTATTTTTAAGAAAGAAAGGGATTCGCTATAAAGCCATTCTTTTCCTATGCACATAGATTCGAGGTTAGCCAGTCGCTTAAAAAATGTAAAACCTTCATCAACCCTCGCGATCACCTCCAAGGCTAAAAAATTAAAGTCCGAAGGGTTTGATATAATAACCCTGGCCGCAGGCGAACCGGATTTTGACACCCCGGATTTCGTTAAGTCAGCCGCGATTGAAGCGATAAACTCCGGCTTTACCAAGTACACCCCTACTACAGGCATCCCAGAATTAAAAAAACTAATCTGTGAAAAATTCAAAAAAGATAATTCCCTGGAATATGCTCCTTCCCAGGTTGTTGTTTCCTGCGGGGCAAAGCATAGCATATTCAACGCGCTTTTTGTCTTAGTTAATCCCCAAGACGAAGTGCTTATTCCCTCTCCCTACTGGGTAAGTTATTCTGAGATGGTTAATCTCTGTGACGGAAGGCCCAGGTTCGTACAGACTTTGGCCGGGAATAATTTTAAAATAACCCCCCAGGAATTAGCCGCGAATATAACCGCAAAGTCAAAACTCCTTATTTTAAACAGCCCGGCGAACCCGACAGGCTGCGTATATACACAGGAAGAGCTAAGGCAGATTTCGGAAATCTGTGTAAAAAATAAGCTCCTCGTCATCAGCGATGAGATCTATGAGAAACTTATTTATGACGGCTTAAAACATGTCTCCCTGGGGAGCTTAAACAAAGAAATCTATGATTTGACGATTACCGTAAATGGTTTCTCCAAGAGCTTTTCGATGACCGGCTGGCGCTTGGGTTATTTGGGCGCTCCTAGTGATATAGCGGAAGCGATTTCGCGCCTGCAGGACCACTCAACCTCCAATCCCAATTCTATCGCCCAGAAGGCCGGGATAGCCGCGCTCGGCGCCCCGGAAAGCTTCTACCAAAAAATCTGCCAGCAGTTTCAGGAAAGAAGGGATTATTGTATTGCCAGGATTAAGGCCATGCCTAAAATAACGCCAGTAGTCCCCGAAGGGGCTTTCTATATTTTTTGCGATATATCCAAGACAAAGATTGACGCCATGGAAGTCGCTAACCAGTTATTAGAAAAAAAATACTTGAGCGTTATTCCCGGAGACGGTTTTGGGGAGGATCATTATATTCGTATAAGCTTTGCTGCCAGCCTGGATAACCTTAAAAAGGGAATGGATAGGCTGGAGGAGTGGCTAAAAGATGGGTAAAACAATAGCTGAAAAGATACTGAGCAGCCACGCCGGAAAAGAGTTAAAGGCCGGCGATTTTGCCGTATGTAAAGTCGATTTTACCTTTGGTCAGGACGGAACAAGCGCGATTATCATTGACCGGATCAAAGAATTGGGAGTAAAACAGTTAAAAACTGATTTTTGCATGGTGATCGACCATAGCGCACCTTCCCCAAGCGAAGGGGTCTCGCGGGTGCATAAAAAAATGCATAATTTTGCCAAGGAATTTAGCCAGCGGATTTTTGATATAGGCTGCGGCGTATGCCACCAGGTAATCCCGGAATCGGGGAAGGCTTTACCCGGTAATTTAATCCTAGGCGCAGATTCACATACCTGCACCTATGGTGCTTTAGGTGTTTTTTCTACGGGCGTGGGCTCAACAGACCTGGCAATTGCCCTGGCCACAGGCAAAAATTGGTTCAAGGTTCCGGAGACTTTTAAGATTATCGTAAAAGGAAAAACTCCTAAAGGTATATTCGCTAAGGATATCATCCTGGATATTATCGGAAAAGTGGGTGCTGACGGAGCGACTTACAAGGCAATTGAATTTTGCGGCCCGGTAATCGATAAGATGGATATGGACGGCCGTTTAACCATGTGCAATATGGCAGTAGAGATGGGAGCTAAGTGCGGTTTTATGCCGCAGGATAAAACTACTTTTGCCTGGCTAAAATCCCATGGTGTAAAGCGTGCGGCTATTAAACCTGTAAGCGCGGATAAAGATGCTGTATATGAAAAAATATTGGAAATCGATATAGCCAAGCTTAAAAGCCAGGTTTCCCTGCCGCATAGCGTAGATAAGGTAAAGCCGGCAGCTGAACTAAAGGGATTAAAAATCAATGAAGCATTTTTAGGCACCTGCACAAATGGAAGGTTGCAAGATTTAAAAATAGCTGCTAAGATACTTAAAGGAAGGAAAGCGGCTCCGGGCGTAAAGCTTATTATCGCCCCCAGTTCGCGTTCGATTTTACTGGAAGCCATAAAGTTAAAATTGATAAATATTTTTGTCGAGGCAGGCGGGATAATCCTGGCTCCGGGATGCGGGCCCTGCGTGGGCACGCATAACGGCATACCTGCGGACGGAGAAGTAGTTATCTCTACCGCCAACAGGAATTTTAAAGGCAGGATGGGTAACCCCAGCGCTTTTATATACCTGGCTTCTCCGGCAACTGTAGCTGCATCAGCAATCAAGGGATATATTACAGACCCGAAGAGTTTTCTTTAATAATTTGGTCTTATGAGTTACACCCGACGTTGATCGAAACGCCCGACGCATAATAGGTATTGCGTCGGCGTGCGCTTGTGCGCAAATTGCGTCGGTGCGCCCTTCTGGGCAGGGAGGAATGATGGAGATAAGGGAATTGCTTCTGATGTGTATTGAGAAGGGTGCTTCGGATTTACATATAACCGAAAGTGAGCCTCCTATCTTGCGTATTGACGGTTCGCTCAAGCGCACGAACCTTCCTGCCCTGGATAAACATGAGCTGAAGAAGATGATTTATGGCATACTGAATAATTCCCAAAAAGAGGTTTTTGAAAGAGAGTTGGAGCTGGATTTTTCTCTCGCCCTTCCGGATTTAGACAGGTTCCGGACAAATATACATATGCAAAAGGGTGCCCCGGAAGCGGCATTCAGGCGTGTGCCGCTGGAAATACCTACGGTTGAAAAGTTGGGCCTTCCGCAGATTATCAGCGACCTGGCGCGTAAGCCTAACGGCTTAGTTTTGGTTACCGGGCCTACCGGTATGGGTAAAACTACTACCCTGGCTACAATGATTGACCTGATTAATAAAGAAAGAGAATGCCTGATTATGTGCATAGAAGATCCGATTGAATTTGTCTTTAAGAATAGTAAGAGTATTATCAAGCAAAGAGAGGTTTATTCTGATACGCGTTCTTTTGCCGCGGCCCTGATGCACACGCTGCGCCAGGACCCCAACGTCATCGTAGTCGGTGAAATGCGTGACCTGGAAACTATTTCTACGGCTCTTACCGCTGCAGAAACCGGGCACTTGGTTTTAGCTACTTTGCATACTCCTGACGCGCCGCAGACTATTGAAAGAATTATCGATGTCTTTCCTCCGCATCAACAACAGCAGGTGAAATTGCAGCTGGCTGATTGCCTGCAGGGGGTAGTTTCGCAATTGCTGCTCCCGCATTCTTCAGGCAAAGGCAGGGTCCTGGCTACAGAAATAATGATCGGTACCTCGGGGATAAGAAACCTTATCCGCGAACAGGAGATTGAACAGATCCCTACGCTTATGCAAACAGGCTCGCAATACGGGATGAAGACTATGGATAAATGCTTGAAAGAGCTGACCCAGAGAGGCGATATTACCCTGGACGTTGCGCTCTCTAAAGCTAAAAACGCGGATGAATTCAGGCAGCTATGAAATTAACCGGGCAGGCTTTAAAATTAGGCGATAATATTAATACGGATTTCATTATTTCGGGAAGGTATAAATTTGCCATTACTGATATGAAAGAACTGGCTAAGCATATCATGGAGGATATTGACCCCGGATTTGCGGCAAAGATAAAGCCGGGTAAATCTATGATTATTGCCGGCAATAATTTCGGTATGGGTTCCTCGCGCGAACAGGCGCCCCTGGTTATAAAAGAAGCCGGGGTTGTAGCGGTATTGGCTAAGAGCTTCGCGCGTATTTTCTACCGGAATGCGTTTAATATCGGGCTAGCCTTGGTAGAGACAGATACGGATAAAATCGGCGAGAACGATCTGATAGAGATAAACCTGGACAAAGGGATTGCCAGAAATACGTCAAAAAATATTGACCTTACCTTAAAGCCGTTCCCCAAATTTATGCAGGAGCTGCTTAGGGAAGGCGGTATAGTAAATTATTACCGTAAACACGGAGAGCTAAAAGTTTAAAATGACGCACAAAGTAACCTTGATTCCCGGCGATGGTATTGGGCTTGAAGTAAGCCTGGCTGCTAAAAGGTGTATTGAGGCCACCGGAGTAAAAATAGAGTGGGAAGAGGCCCTGGCCGGAAGTTTGGCGTTAGAGAAAACCGGTGAATTACTGCCTAAAAGTACGCTGGATTCCCTAAGAAAAAACAAAGTGGCCTTGAAGGGCCCGATTATCACGCCGATAGGCGGAGGTTTTCGTTCGGTTAATGTTGGTATCCGGCAGGCCTTAGGCCTCTACGCCTGCGTGCGGCCGGCAAAAACATATCCGGGAGTAAAAAGCTTATATAAAGATATTGACTTGGTGATTATCCGCGAAAACAGCGAGGACCTCTACGCGGGCATAGAATTTGAAGAGGGAAAGCCCGCAACAAAAAAACTTATTCAGGAAATAGAAAAGTACAGCCAAAAGGAGATCCGGCCGGATTCCGGTATTTCTATCAAGCCCATTTCTAAGACCGCTTCCGAAAGGATAGTCAGGTTCGCTTTCGAATATGCTCTAAAGCATGGCCGTAAAAAGGTCACTCTCGTGCATAAGGCGAATATCATGAAGTTTACCGACGGGCTATTCTTAAAAGCCGGGCGCGAAATTGCCAGGGATTATGCCGGAAAAATCAGTTTTAGTGAAGCCATAGTTGACAATATGTGCATGCAACTGGTGCAAAAACCGCATATTTATGACGTGCTGGTCCTGCCCAATCTTTACGGAGACATACTCTCAGACTTATGCGCCGGGCTTATCGGGGGGCTGGGGATTGCCCCGGGAGCGAATATCGGAGATGGGCTGGCAGTATTTGAAGCGGTGCATGGCTCAGCGCCAAAATATAAAGGTTTAAATAAAGTAAACCCCAGTGCGATGATCTTGTCGGGAGTTCTTATGCTGGAGTATCTCAAAGAAGAAAAGGCTTGCCGGGCGCTGGAAAATGCAGTTAAGTCGGTCATTGCCGAAGGCCGGTATGTCACCTACGATTTTAAATCCGATCCTGACGATCCTCATACAGTCGGCACGCAAGAAATGGCTGACGCTATTATCCAGAAAATAAAAAACAAATAGGGGCGGTTATATTTTTTCGGGAGTAGAATGAAAATAAGCATTATCGGCGCAGGAAATGTCGGTGCTTTAAGCGCTATGCGTATAGCGCAGTATAATTTAGGCGATATCTTCCTGGTAGATATCGCCAAGGGGCTGGCTAGGGGTAAATCTTTGGATTTAGCCGATGCCCAGGCAGTATTGGGGTTTGATTATAATATTCAGGGTTCCGATGATATTAGCAGTATAAAGGACTCCGATATAGTAGTGATTACGGCCGGCCTGGCCCGCAAACCCGGAATGACCCGCGAAGAACTCCTTGCCAAAAATAGCCAGATTTTAAAAGATGTCTGCGTAAATATAAAGGAACTGGCATCTCAAGCCATCGTAATGGTAGTGACTAATCCGCTGGATTTGATGACTTACCTGGCATTAAAGACAACCGGTTTTGCCAGGAATAAGGTGTTGGGTATGGGCAGCAGCCTGGATAGCTCAAGATTAGCTAACCTTATCGCGCGGGAATTAAAGCTGCCAGCCACTAGCGTAGAAACAATGGTAATCGGAGCGCATGGCGAGGGGATGCTGCCTTTAGCCAGGCACACTAAAATTAAAGGGGTAAGCCTGGAAGAATTTTTAAGTGACGAGAAAATGGAAGGTTTAACCAAGGGGACTATAGGAAGAGGAGCCGAGATTGTCGCTTTATTAGGCAGCGGAAGCGCTTTTTTTGCGCCGTCTGCCGCAGTTGTACAAATGGTTAAAATTATCGCCAAAGATGAAAAGAAAATTATCGGGGCCTGCGCTTACCTGGACGGCGAATACGGCATTAAAGATATCTGCATAGGCGTACCGTGCCGCCTGGGCAGGGCCGGTATTGAAAAAATTATCGAGCTGGATTTAACCGATAAAGAGAAAAAAGAGTTAATGCATTCAGCTGATTCTATCCGCAATTTATTAAAACAGCTACCTGTTTAATTTATGTACGATTTAGCGATAATCGGCGCGGGTTGGGCAGGCTTTAACGCTTGCTTAAAAGCAAAGCAGTCAGGGCTTAAGGTTGTTCTTATCGATAAATCGCTTCTTGGCGGTACCTGCCTTAACCTGGGATGCATACCTACCAAAACGCTTATTCAATCCGCAAAAGTATTTAACCTGGTTAAGAAATCTTCGGATTTTGGCATTAACGTTTCTGGCCCCACAGTTGATTTTCTTAAGATACAGGAGAGAAAAGACAGAATAATCCAGCAGCTGCGCAGCGGCATGCAGCAGATGCTCAAAGATATTGATTATCTAACCGGCCAGGCCCGGCTCGTCTCCAGCCAGGAAATCAGGGTTTTAGAAAAAACTATCCGAGCCAGGAATGTCCTTATTGCCACCGGCTCTAAGCCATACGAACTTGCCCAATTTAAATTTGATGCTAAAAAAACCCTTTCCAGCAACGAAATAATTTCCTTAAAAGAAATCCCCGGCTCGCTTTTAATAATCGGCGGCGGAGTTATTGGTTGTGAATTCGCCGGACTTTTTTCTCAGCTGGGCACAAAAGTAACTGTCGTAGAGAAAATGCCCCAGCTTCTTCCCGGAGAAGACAGGGAAGTTGCTAAAAAAATAGAAACAGTATTTAAAAAGAAGGGAATTAATGTAAATACCTCTAGCGATGCTGCGGCTTTTAATCCGGCTGATTTTGATATTATTTTAGTTTGCGTAGGAAGGAAAGCGCAAACAGAGAATTTAGGCTTGGAGGAAGCGGGGGTAAATTTAGATAAAGGCGCTATCGCGGTTGACGATTACCTGAAAACGAATATAAATAATATTTACGCAGCCGGGGATTGCACCGCTAAGATAATGCTTGCCCATTTTGCCAGTTATCAGGGTATAAGCGCCGTTTTCAACCTGGCCTATCCGGATAAACTCAAGCCGGCCACATCGTCTTGCGTCCCCAGTTGTATTTTTACGGAACCCGAGATTGCCTCTGTTGGCCTAAGCGAAGATAAAGCCCTCTTGCTCGGACGGCATATAGATATTCACAGGTTTGATTTTCTGGGCAGCGGTATGGCGCGTATCCTGGGCGAAACAGAGGGGTTGATTAAAATAATTTCCGATGTTAAGACCGGTGTAGTTTTAGGCGCCGCGATTATCGGGCCAAGGGCGACCGAGTTAATCGGGATTTTCACTCTGGCTGTAGCGCACTGTCTAAGCATTCAAAACCTGCGGGAAACCATATTTGCCCACCCTACTCTTTCAGAATCAATAACCGAAGCAATAAAATAAAAATTATGCCTTTAAAAGTCACTGACCTTGGCTTAGTGGATTTTCAAGATGCCCGGGTTCAACAGAGAGAATTATTCCGGGAGGTAGAAGCCGGGCTCTGGAGCGCCGGCTTAATCGTCTGCCGGCATTATCCCGCTATTACCGTCAGCCGGAGGGCAAATAGAAATAATATCCTCGCTTCTCAGGAAGAACTCAAAAATAAGGGCATTAGTGTCTATGAGGTTGAGCGCGGAGGGGATGTTACCTACCATGGCCCCGGACAACTCATTGCCTATCCGGTATTCAATTTAAATTATTTTAAAAAAGATATCCACTGGTTTCTAGGGTACCTTGAGAGCCTGATAATCCGCTGCCTGGATGAATCCGGAGTAAAAGGAGAAAGAGCTCCCGGGCTAACCGGTGTTTGGGCCGGCCGGTTAAAAATAGCTTCTATCGGGATCGCGGTCAGGAATTGGATTACTTTTCACGGATTAAGCATAAACATTAAAAACAATGATCTGGCCAATTTTTCCTTGATTAGGCCCTGCGGTATGGATATAATGGTTACATCAATGGAATCCGAAACCGGGGGAATTGTTCAAACCGAGGAAGTTAAGCAGAGCTTGGTAAGCTTATTTAAGGCCTCTTCCGGTTTTTCAAACAGGGATTAACCAAGGAGATAAGAGACAATGGTAAAAATAATTTTACCGCAGTTAAGCGAAGGCATCCAGAAAGCCACGGTTTCCTACTGGTATTTTAAAACAGGAGACAAGGTCAATGAAAAAGATGACCTGGTAGAGCTTACTACGGATAAAGCCACTTTTAACCTGCCCAGCCCTTGTCCAGGGATACTTACGGAAATTTCGGCTTTGGAAGGCTCGACGGTAAACGTAGGAGACAGTTTAGGCTTGATTCAGGAGAGTTAAAAAAATAAAGAGGTGCGCGTAAATGGCCATTGATTTTAAAAAAGAATTAGAAACCGCTGCACGCAACATGATTTTCGTGCATGACCCGGATTTGCTTATCAAGATAATCGTGCGGATGGTGGTTGATAAAGTGCAGGTTGAGCACGCCAGCATACTTATGTATAAACCGGACCGCCAGGCGTATGTACTCACTGTTTCCGGAGGCTCGCTGGCAAAAAAAATACCTATCGGCCTGGCTGGTTTTGATAAAGATGATTCCTTAATCCGTTTCTTCAGGGAGCGCGACAGCCGGCTCTTATTTAACAGCGATGTTCTTACCCTGGAAGGCGCACAGGCCTATCTGAAAACAGGCCAGACCAAAGAACGCCTGAAGCATCTTTTGGCGGACGTGCTCTATCAGATGAAGATGCTGGAAACGGTCACCTGCGTGCCAAGTTACTTCAGGGATGAGTTGCTGGGCATATTATTGCTGGGCAGAAAGAAAAACGGAAAGAGGTTCCTGAGGGGAGAGTTGGATTTTTTTGAGGCCCTGGCTTCCAATATGTCTATGGCGATAAGAAACGCCAATCTTTTCAAGGAGCTTAAATCCGAGCTTGATAAAAAGCACCAGCTTTTTATGCGCACCACTATCGCCCTGGTTGCCGCCATAGAAGCGAAAGATAATTATACGCACGGGCACACTACCCGGGTGACTAACTTAAGCCTGGAAATCGCTAAGAGGCTCTCCCGGAAGAATAAGAAAACCTGGGATAATAAATTTATTGAAAAACTCCATATCGCCAGCCTGCTTCATGATATCGGCAAGATCGGTATCCCCGAACATATACTTAATAAAAGAGGGGCCTTAACCATAGGCGAAAGGAATAAAATCAAAGAACATCCTTTAATCGGGGTAACTATTCTTAAGCCTATAAGGGAATTAGAGCAGGCTTTAGTCGGAATAAAATATCACCATGAGAGGCCGGATGGCCGGGGCTATCCGGAGGGTTTAAAAGGCGACCAGATTCCTTTGGTTGCTTCTATCATATCGGTAGCTGACTCTTTTGATGCTATGACTACGGACAGACCATACCGGGCAGCGCTGTATAAAAATGAAGCTATAAAAGAAATCCGGAAGTTGAGTAACCTGCAGTTTAATCCCCGCGTAACCGAAGCATTTCTGGAATTATGCCAGGAAGGTAAACTCTAAAAATGCTCCCTAAACGCATAGTTTTAATGTACATTTCAGAAGTCTCCGGCCACCATAACGCGACTTTGGCTATTGAGAAAGCCATCAGGATATTGACTCCTCACGCCGAAATTTCAAATATCAATGCCTTTAATTACACCAATCCTGTCGCTGAAAAAGTAGTGAATAGCGTTTATATGAGTATAATCAAAGTTGCCCCTAAAATCTGGGATTACCTCTACGATAACCCTAAAATAGTGAAGAAGATAGAAAAAGCCAAACAGAATATCAATAAAGCCAATTCTCCAAAATTAAAAAAGCTGTTTGAGCGGCTCAGGCCCGAGGTAGTTGTCTGCACCCAGGCGTTTCCCTGCGGTATGGTCGCCGGCTATAAAAAAACCTACCAGGCAGACCTTCCGTTAATCGCGGTATTAACGGATTATGTCCCGCATTCCTATTGGATTTATGACGCTGTAGATTGCTATATTACTCCTTCGGAAGACGTCTCTTCGCGTTTAATCAAAAAAGGCGTGCCGGCTCAAAAAGTAAAGTCGCTAGGCATTCCGTTTGACCCTAAATTCAATACGACTTTAGATAAAAACAGTATTTTTTCTAAATATAAGCTATCACCCGGTCTTCCCACTATATTGATTATGGGCGGAGGCCAGGGGTTAGGGCCGATAAAGACTATCGTTAAATCCTTAGAAAAAATCGACAGGGATATCCAGGAGATTATCGTGACCGGGACCAATAAGAAGCTGTATAATTCTTTAAGGCGCAAAATAAAAAAGTATAAAAAGAAAATAGTGGTCTTTGGCTACGCGCAGAATATCAATGAATTAATGAGTATCGCGGATATAGTTGTCAGCAAGCCCGGGGGAGTAACTACTTCCGAGGTGCTTAGCCTGGCCAAGCCCATGATTATCGTTAAGCCCTTGCCCGGACAGGAAGCCAATAATACGGCCTATCTTACGCAAAAAGAGGCTGCGTTGGAAATTGAAGAACCGGGTAAGATAAACCTGGTTATAGAAGACCTTTTAAGAAATCACGAGAAATTAAAACATCTAAGCGACTGCGCAAAACGAATCAGTAAGCCTAATGCCAGTATGGATATTGCCAGGCTTCTGTTAGAAAGCCGTAATGGTTAGCTATTTTCTTTACCGGATTGTTCAGAATGTTGCTTTAAGCCTGCCGTTAAAAACAGCCTACAGCCTGGCTGTATTTATATCTACCTTGTATGCCACATTTGCCTTCAGGGACCGCAAGGCAGTTACTAAAAACCTGCGGGTAATCTTTCCGGAAAAGCCTCTTGGCGAGATTAGAAAAATCCGGAAAGAGCTATTTCATAATTTTGCCAAATACCTCATAGATTTCTTCCGTTTTGACAAACTGGATAAGGAATATATTGAGAAGAATATCCGTTTAATAGACCTGCACTATTATGATGAGTGCCTCTCCGAGGGCAAGGGCGCAATAGTGGTAACTGCGCACCTGGGGAACTGGGAATTAGGAGGAGTAGTGATTGCGATGCTGGGGTATCCGTTTTTAACAGTTGCGCTGCCGCATAAATCTAAAAACGTAAACGCGCTTTTTAACGGCCGGAGAGAAAGCAAGGGCGTAAAAGTCCTTCCGTTGGGTAACGCGGCAAAAGGATGCCTGAGGGCTTTAAGAAACAATGAGCTGATAGCGTTGGTAGGTGACCGGGATTTTGGAGGGAACGGAATGGTCCTGGATTTTTTCGGCAGGCCGACAATTTTTCCCATTGGCCCGGCTGTTTTTTCCTTAAAGACAAAGGCTAAAATCGTACCCGGATTTATGCTCAGGAATAAAGATGACAGTTTTTCTCTAATTATCAATAAGCCGATTGATTTTACGCCTTCCGGGGATGAGCAAAAGGATTTAAAAGGGATTATTACCAGTTATAAGGTTATTTTTGAAGATTATATCCGGCGCTACCCGGAACAATGGTATATGTTCAGGAGGTTTTGGAAAGAGTGAAAATCTGTATTATTATCCCCGCACATAATGAATCCAGGGAAATAGCCAGGTTAATCAAGGAGATTAAGGGACAGAACCCGGACGTTCTAGTGGTTGATGACGGCTCGACGGACAATACTGCGGAAATCGCTTTTGAGGCGGGAGCGGTAGTCCTAAAGAACCAGGCTAATGAAGGTAAGGGCTCATGTTTAAGGAAAGGCTTTGCTTACGCCTTAACGCATAACTTTGACGCCGCAGTTACTATGGATGGCGACGGCCAGCATTTGCCCCAGGATTTAAAATTATTCATCTCTTTGGCCGGGGTTTCTGAGAGCGGTATACTTATAGGCAACCGTATGCTGCAAACCAAAAACATGCCTTTAGTCCGCCTGCTTACCAATAGATTTATGTCCTGGTTAATATCTCGGCTATGTAAGCAGGATATTCCGGATACGCAATGCGGTTTCCGGCTGATAAAAAGGCAGGTCCTGGAAAAAATAGAACTAAAGACATCTAAATTTGAAATAGAGACGGAAATATTGATTAAAGCCAGCCGTAGCGGATTTAAGATTGATTCAATCCCGATCACCACTGTTTACCGGGGGGAAAAAAGCCGGATTAATCCCCTGGTAGATACTTTGCGGTTTTTGAAATTCATAATAAAGACGGGCAGCAAATAAGCGGAGCGCTACGTTGATCCAGGTATATACGGGTAATGGAAAAGGTAAGACTACAGCCGCGCTGGGCCTGGCCTTAAGGGCTGCTGGCGCAGGGCTTAAAGTATACCTGTGCCAGTTTTTAAAAGGCAGGTATTATTGCGAACTCGCTTCCCTAAGAAAACTTAAAAACATAAAAGTTGAGCAATTCGGGGCAGCCTGTTTTCTTCGCCGGGCTCCTCAAAAAAAAGACCTGGATTTAGCTAAAAAGGGCTTAGCCGCGGCAAGGAAAGCGATTAATAGCCGGCGCTACGCGCTGATCGTGCTGGATGAAATAAACGTTGCCTTAAAGCTTGGGCTTTTGAGTTTACCGGAAGTCCTTGCTCTGATAAAGAAAACTCCAAAGAAGATGGAACTAGTCCTTACCGGCCGCTCAGCGCACCCCGCCATCATAAAAATCGCGGATTTAGTCAGCGAGGTAAAAGAGAAGAAACATTATTATAAGAAAGGTATCCGGGGACGCAAGGGAATTGAATTTTAATAGGCATATAAAAATAAAATTTAGTTGACAAATCTTACCGGAGTGATAAAGTAAAAAAGACAATTTAATTATAGGTTAGGGAAATCAGTAAGCCATAAGCCTAAAAGGCCAAAGCTGATGCGGTCCCGCCGCTGTAACGGGCTAGTAACGCTTACAAAAAGCCACTGGTTGAAAAACCGGGAAGGCTGTAAGAGAAATAAGCCCTAAAGCCAGAAGACCTGCC
>Ga0172380_10002324_pt1 | contig 29680 bp, 29 predicted proteins | sample Leawe162metaG_FD_119747 | JGI IMG/M metagenome (GOLD analysis project Ga0172380, IMG submission 119747) | Leachate microbial communities from a municipal landfill in Southern Ontario, Canada - Leachate well 162 metaG | ecosystem: Engineered > Solid waste > Landfill > Unclassified | place... | reverse complement strand
TCAACTTTGCTAAACAGCGCCCATGGCAAGAATCAGTATGTTCTAGCTTAACTGAACTATTCGCACCGCACATTCATCAACAGCGTATTGATTCATGGCCGGATATGTATCCGTGGATCAATAAAGAAGGCATGCAGTATTTTAAAAACCGCTTAACGCAGGCGCGCCGTGATGTTGAGCAAGGTTTAGCTGTCACTTTAGATTACTTTGGTCAAAGCCGTGAGCGACAAGAGCGTGCGCTTGAAATCTTACAATTTAAGCTAGATGTACTGTGGGTGATGGCTGATGCCATTATGTTGCAGTGTACTGATATTAAAGTTGAAGGCCGAGATTATCTGCGCCAACCAGTGATGAATGTGAGTTAAGAAAAAACGATTATGGACAATCAGATACAACCTACCGATATTTATGCACTTGCACACCATCACCGCTTTCAGTGGGAAGAGGTACAGCAGAGTTATGTGATACTTTTTCCTGAAGGCATGGTCAAATTACATGGCGGTGCTGGAGAAGTATTAAAGCGTTTAGACGGCAAAGTGACTGTGGGAGATGTAGTGGCGGATTTAAAAGCAACCTTTCCTGATGCCGTTGAAATTGAAAGCGATATTATTGGTATGTTTGAGCTTGGGCTAACTAAAGGTTGGCTACGTAAAGTATAAGCTGTACTAGGTTATAACTTGAGTACTAAGTTTTAATATTGTGCAAGCTAAGTTGGTGCAACATTCAGGAGTAACAATATGACGCAAGCGTCTTTAGGTGAATCAGTGGTACAGAAAGTAGTACAAGCGCAAAATAACGGCGTTGCCGCCTCTGCAACGCAGACGCAACCGTTATGGTTGCTGGCAGAGATTACCTATCGCTGTCCGCTGCATTGTGCATTTTGTTACAATCCGACTGATTACGATAAGCATACACAAAATGAGCTTTCAACCGAGCAGTGGCTACAAGTGTTGCGTGATGCGCGTAAATTAGGTGCAATTCAGCTAGGCATTTCTGGTGGCGAACCATTATTGCGTGATGATATTGAAGATATTGTGATTGAAGCCAAAAAATTAGGTTATTACAGTAATCTGATTACCTCTGGCGTAGGGTTGACTGAAAAGCGTATTCAAGCATTGAAAGAGGGTGGGCTAGATCATATTCAGCTTTCTATGCATGATATTACTGAAGAAATTAACAACTTTATTACGAACACCAAGACGTTTGAACTGAAGAAAAAAGTGGCGACCATGATTAAAAGTCATGGCTACCCCATGGTGCTCAATGTAGTGATTCATCGCTATAACATTGGACACATGAAACAAATTCTTGAAATGGCCGATGCATTAGGTGCCGAATATATTGAGTTGGCGAATACGCAATACTATGGTTGGTCACTGGTTAATCGTAGTCAACTCATGCCGACAAAAGAGCAGGTAGATGAGGCTGAAAGAATTACTAACGAATTCAGAGAAAAATCTGGCAGCAAGATGAAGATATTCTTTGTCGTGCCGGATTACTTCTCCGATCGCCCAAAAAAATGTATGAACGGCTGGGGTGAAATATTCATGATCGTGACGGCTAATGGTGACGTGTTGCCCTGCCATTCAGCCCGCGTATTGCCCAATATGCAGTTTCCAAACGTCAAAGATACTGGGCTGGAATACTCCTGGAAAGACTCGCCCGCTTTCAACAAATATCGGGGCACAGACTGGATGAAAGAACCGTGTCGCACCTGTGATGAAAAAGAAAAAGATTTGGGCGGATGTCGTTGCCAGTCATTCCTGTTAACGGGAGATGCTGAGGCCGCAGACCCGGTTTGCAGTAAGTCACCGCATCATCATTTGATTGAGAAAGCCATTGAAGATTCTAAAAATCCAGTGTTAGCCGCGCAGCCGATTGTGTTCCGTAATGATAAAAACTCTAAAAAAATTATTGCAGGTGAGTTTAAGGAACTTGTTGATGAGTTTCATGCCTTGCCCTAAATATTAGTCCTGCTAATTTAGGGTGCCTTGCTAATATATTAGCCATAACGCACCAATTATGGTTAAATTAAACGCGCTTCTGAGCTCATTCAGCAGCGCGTTTTTTATTTGAGAATAAATCTTGAAACATCATTCCTCACCACTTGTATTATCCGTAGTCCTTGCGAGTTTGGCCGCATTAGCACCATTTGCTATCGATACCTATCTACCGGCTTTTCCAGTGTTAGAAAGTAATTTGGGCGGCACTTCACTTGAGCTACAACAAAGCCTCACGTTTTATTTGCTACCCTATACATTGATGACGTTGTGGCATGGTGCCATTTCAGATTCCATCGGGCGCATTACGACCATTAAGTGGGGCTTGGGTGTTTTTGTTTTGGCTTCAATTGGTTGTGCTTTTGCCCCTAATGTTGAAACACTCTGGTTTTTTAGAGCGTTGCAAGGGCTTTCAGGCGGGGCAGGCAACGTAGTGGCGCGTGCAATGGTGCGTGATCTATTTGAAGGGCCACAAGCACAGCGCGTAATGGCCACGGTACAAATGCTGTTTGGCATTGCACCAGCGGTGGCGCCTATTATTGGCGGCTTGTTGCTTGGACTTCACTGGCAAGCTATTTTCATATTTTTGGCATTGTATGCCGGTGTTAGTTTATGGGCAGCAGTGCGTTACTTGCCTGAAACCATGCCAAAAGCAAAACGATTGCCACTGTCAGCCAAACAAGTGATTAAAGACTATCGCATCATTTTTGGGGATAAAGAATTCAATTATGTAGTATTTGCACTAGGCGCCAATTTTGCAGGATTTTTTATCTATGTGTTGGCAAGCCCGGTATTTTTAGTCAAACATTTAGGGTTAACTGAACACCAATTCGGCTGGATGTTTATTCCCACGGTATTTGGCATGGTGCTGGGTTCTTATTTAGCTAAACGCGCCGCAGGTAAATATGCGCAACGAAAAGTGGTGAAAGTTGCATACGTCTGGATGGCGGCAATGGTAGCGCTAAACCTATTAGTTTGTTTTATACTGCCTACCAACGCGATTTACAATATCGTACCAGTCGCATTATTTAATATCGGGATGGCGTTGGCGATGCCGATACTCTCATTGGCGGCACTTGACCGCCATCCAAAAATCCGTGGCACAGCAGCTTCAGGCCAGGCTTTTATCCAAATGCTGTTATCTACAGTTTCAGCAGGGCTCATTGTGCCACTGGTTTGGTATGCGCCATCTGGATTGGCATTAGCTATGGCGGGGTATTTGATATTTGGCTGGACGATGATCCGGCAAGCCAGGCTTTTAAAGCCCTAACTTTTAAGTTTCCTACTCACTTTTCCACGTTAAATAAACCCGACAATCAAACTCAAGCTGATGATAATCCGGCTCCATATGTTGGCAAAGTTGATAGAAGGCTTTGTCGTGGTTACGCTCCTTAAGGTGCGCAAGCTCATGCACCACAATCATGCGTAAAAATTCAGCAGGGGTTTCTTTGAAGAATGATGAGATACGGATTTCTTTTTTAGCTTTAAGTTTTCCGCCTTGCACGCGTGAAATAGCCGTGTTAAGACCAAGCGCATGGTGCTCTAAACTTAATCGGTTGTCGTAATGCACTTTGTCTAACAGCGGTGCATTGCGCAAAAAAGCCTGCTTAATGTCGTTACTGTATTGATAAAGCGCTTTATCAGTTTGTATGGTGTGCGCATTTGGGTAACGCTTGGTAACGTAATCGCCTAGCTTGTTTTCAGCTTGCAATTGCTTAATTTTGTTTTGCAGATGAAGCGGGTAGTGTTGTAGGTATTTGAGTGTAGTCATGCACGTAAGTCTATAAATTTAGTTGTGTAACCACAAGAAAATTCATGGTCTCTTTTATAGTTGCTACATCCCCAAAAATTACCATTTTTGCGAAAAACCATCGCACCGCCACAGTTTGGGCAAATGGGTTCTTTAAAATCGCATATTGTATTTCCGCATATTTTAAGTTCCCCTTTAGTTTTTAAAGCGCTACCACACCATTTGCAGGCGTGCTCGGTATGTTTGCAAACAGGGTAGTTGCTACAGCCAAAAAAACTGGAATAACCGTCTCTAGCAACTAAAAATCCAGTTTTACAGCTTGGGCATGGGTTGGCTAATTGATCTTGAAAGTCACGGCCTTTAAATTCGTCAGTTAATATTGGGTAGCCGCTGTCTATTAACTCAACAATAAATGATGATGGCTTACTAGCATCAGTTATTAAATAAACGTGATGCCGTGCCCTGGTGAGCGCAACGTAAAATAAGCGCCTCTCTTCAGCATGTTTAAAGGGTTCAGGTTTCGGTAGTAACAATTCTAATAATGGGTTCGTTGATTTTTCTGAGGGAAAGCCATGCTTGCCTTTGATAAGATTCAACACAATCACATAATCAGCTTCTTTGCCTTTTGAGCCGTGAGCAGTCATGAATTTTAATGTTAGGTTTGGGTATTGTTTACAGTAGTTATTAAGATTTTTTGGATCATCAAAAATGAAGCGACCTAGCAGTAAAACACTCGCGTTCTTTGAAACTTTTTCACTAATCGCTTTTAGTGCCGCTTCAAGACCCATTTCGTTATTATTGGTTTTAATGAGTGAAACCGCGCTAGCATCAACTTGCGAGTGGCTGTGTATGATTTTTTGAATTTGGCTTGGATTTTCGCTAATAAAACGAGAAGCAACTTCACCAAGTTTGTTATTAAACCTAAAAGTTTTATCTAAAATGCTGGTTGCGGTATAACCAAAATGGGTTGAAAAATCTTTTGTGAGTGAAACATCACTGCCTGAAAATCGATAAATAGCTTGCCAATCATCGCCTACGCAAAACAAGCTGCAATTAGCTCGCTGAGTCATTAAAGCCTTAATTAAACGCGCCCGGCTGGCAGAAATATCTTGAAATTCATCTACCAAAATATACAAATGGGGCGATGTATATTGCCCGCGCTCAATATATTGAATGGCGCGCGTAATCATATCGTCAAAGTCAATGCTATCTGTGCGTTTTAACTCTTCTTCATAAGCTTTATAAATGGGCTTGAATAATTGAAACATGGCTTCAGCACGTGCTTTGTTATTGCTATTAGCAAATTTTTCGTCGAGCTGTTGCAAGCCTAAACCCGCGGATTTGATCAGTGCTAATATTGAGGCGATCAATTTACTAAAATCAGAAATATGATTCTGCGTGTTTAGGTTTTCTAATAATTGATTGGCAGCTAAAGGATTATATTTAACACCTTCAGCAGTCAGATTTTTATGCAACTCATCGGTAAGCCGGCCTTGCCTTTTGTAATAACTATACGTTTCAACCAATTTTGTTTGATTTTTTTGATGCTGTTCACGCTTCCATTTCATACCAGCTACATATTTACTTTGCTCGATAAATGGTGGCGTACGGTCTTGCTCATCCACTGCAAAATGTTCAATGTAAATATCGTAGTCAGTTAAATAAAAGTCTGGGCAGTATTGTTTAAATTCAGCGGTTTGCGTATCAATTTTATATTTGGCTTCGTATTGATATTTCACCCCTTGCCGATATAAAAAGTTGGCAATTTCACATTCTTCATAGCTTTTAACACGCTCGCCTTGCAATGTGCGAATATCATTTTCTAAAATATAAGCGGTGTATTCATTCAAACTTTTAAACTGAAACTGGCTTTTGTACGGGTAAATGAGGTTGGCAAAGTATTCAATTAAAAGCGATTGATAATCTTCATTTTTACGCAACTGCTCAAATTGCTCGTCAATAAATTTAGTACGTAGTTTTTCATCAGTTGCCATTTCGCTAATGGATGGTTTTGTCCCTTCAACTTTCCCAATTATTTCCATGCCCAAGCTGTGAAAAGTTTTAACAGTAATATCTTTAATCCCAAGCTTTGAGCGAATTCGCTCGTCCATTTCTTTTGCGGCATCTTTACCGTAAGCCAGCATCAAAATTTCTTCAGGTTTTGCTAAGGTTGATTTCAGTAAATAGCCAGCACGCCCAATCATTGTGCTGGTTTTACCTGTGCCTGCCCCCGCTAACACGAGGTTAAATTTTTCATCAATGACACAAGCTTTACGCTGATTTTCAGTGAGTGGGTTGGTTTCAATCGTGTCTAAATAACCATTGTATTCAATCAGTTGCTTGGCTACAAAGTTATCATTGAGTTGTTTAATATGGTTTAAACCATTTTCGAGCAGGGGCTTGATGAGCTCTAATTTTTTTTGGCTATTGCTAGTAAACTTTTTTAAAAGATTAGGATTCTTTAAATGAGTTGTTAGCCATTGATAAGTGGAAATCCATTCGTTTGCTTGATTGTGACGAATGTAATAATTGCTATTTAGCAGGTGTAACTTGTGAGCATCTATTGTGGCTTGGCCTATAGTCAGCTCAATTTCCTTAAGTTTTTTTTCGGTGAGGCTCTTGATGAATCGGTTGATGGTTAAGCAAATATGTTCAGATTTTTCTTTTTCTATACCGCCAAATTTAATCTGAAACTCTCTAGTGGAGAAAATCAAAACATCCCAAAACCAACCTGATTGAACTGAAATAGGTCTGCTGAAATCAAAAAAATCAATGATGACTGGTGGTTGCTCGTTTGTAAATTCAATACCGTTCTCACGTGCGCAAAATCTACTATATTTGGTATTTTTAGCCAAAGATTTTGCAATATAGCTGATGCTATAACTCAAATATTCAGATTTAATTTGCATGAGGTTAAGTTAACTAGATACCTTAAACTTTCGTGTGGTAATAAACTTTGTTTTGGTAATGATGAAGCAAAAATCATGTTTTTAGATGCTAGAAATATACAAAAGTTTATTAAAAAAGCGGCTACTTTTTATCTGAAATTGTTAAATAGTATGAAGAAGTAATTTTCACCAATAAAATTTGTGTATAAAAAAGGAGGCTATCGCCTCCTTTTCACTTAAATCTACGGTTACTCTATCAGTAAATCACGCTTACCTGGTACGCCATTCATTGCATCGGCATCTTCGAGGGCCTCTTTACGTGAGGTAATGACTGGCCAAAGTTCTGCCAAGCGTGCATTGAGTGCAATAAATTCCTGCTGATCAGCTGGTACGTCATCTTCTGCAAAAATGGCTTCTGCTGGGCATTCTGCCACACACAGCGTGCAGTCAATGCACTCATCCGGGTTGATGGCTAAAAAGTTGGGGCCTTCTACAAAGCAATCCACTGGGCAAACATCTACGCAATCAGTAAATTTACATTGAATACAGTTTTCAGTAACCACATAGGTCATTTTTAAGTCCTTTACCGCTTTAAAAGCTAAAGTATTATTTTATTAGAAATCTTGTTAGTTCGCTTGGCTTAATTATTATTTCATCACTTCATATATTAAATAATCATGCCCGCGCCAACCGTATTATTGGTGCTTTCATCAATCACAATAAATGCGCCTGTGGCACGGTTAGTGGTGTAACTATCCACCATTAGCGGTTGCGCAAGTTTAAAGCTCATGCGTGCAATATCGTTCATTTTCAAGTCTGTCGTGGCTTGTTGCTCCAGCGTATTCACATCTATTTTATATGAAATAACGCCCACTTTAGCTTTAGATTCACGCGTGGTGTGGCGGATTACATACGTGCGTGCAGGTGACATGGGCGTTTCTGATAGCCAGCACACAAAAGCTTCAATGTTTTTTACCGGCGCAATATTGCTGCCTGATTTTACAATCATATCGCCACGTGAGGTGTCGATTTCATCTTCGAGCAACAAAGTTACACTTTGCTCGGTTTGCGCACTTTGCAATTGCGCTTCGCCTAGTTGAATCGCTTTGACTTTTGATTGGTAGCCATTCGGTAATACGGTAACGGCATCACCCACTGCAATATCGCCACTTTCAATGCGCCCCATAAAGCCTCTAAAATCATGCAAAGTAGCGTCAGAACTGGCATGCGGGCGACATACAAATTGTACAGGGAAGCGAAATTCTTCAGATTGATCAATGTCAGAAGCCGGTGCTTTTTCTAACATCTCAAGTAGCGTTTCTCCGGTGTACCAAGGCATGTTTTCCAGTCTATCTACCAGCATGTCACCATTTAAGGCAGACATTGGGATAAAGCGAATGTCGTGGCTATCGCGCTGCAAACCAATCTCGGTTGCAAAGGCTAAGTAATCTGCACAAATTTTGTCGTAAACGGCTTGGTCGTAATTGATTAAATCCATTTTATTGACAGCAACCACAATGTGCTGAATGCCTACCAAGTGCGCTAAATAGCTATGGCGACGGGTTTGGGTGAGCACGCCACGGCGCGCATCAATCAAAATAATAGCCAAGTTAGCAGTAGAAGCTGCGGTAACCATATTGCGTGTATATTGCTCATGGCCGGGTGCATCCGCAATAATATATTTGCGTGTGCCCGTGCTGAAGTAACGATAAGCCACGTCAATGGTAATGCCTTGCTCGCGCTCAGCCTGTAAGCCATCGGTCAGTAGTGATAAATCCACAGCTTGCATGCCGCGCTTTTTAGAGGTGTTTGATATTTGCGTAAGCGTATCGGCTAAGATAGTTTTAGTATCAAACAGTAAGCGACCGATAAGTGTGCTTTTGCCATCATCTACGCTACCGCAGGTCATAAAGCGCAGTAAGGAGTCGTTGTGTTGTGTTTGGTTTGTATTATGCATAATGCTCATTTAGAAATAGCCTTCCTTCTTGCGTTGTTCCATGGAGGCGTCTGAAGTCTGGTCGTCCAATCTGGTCGCACCACGCTCGGTAATAGTTGTAGTTGCTGTTTCCAGTACAATTTTGGCAACGGTATCCGCGTCAGAAATAACAGGGGCGGTACAGGTAATGTCACCCACTGTTCTAAAACGCACTTGCATGTTGATGATTTTTTCACTGGCTTTTGGTGGGTTAACAATCCCGCCATCCGCAAGCGGCACGTTCACAGGGACGATGGCGCCATCACGCATGACCACATCACGATGATGCGTAAAATAAATACTGGGGAGGCTTAAGCTTTCGCGTTCAATGTATTGCCAAACGTCCATTTCCGTCCAGTTTGAAATTGGAAAGGCGCGAATGTTCTCACCTTTGTGTGAACGTGCATTGTAAAGATTCCACAATTCAGGACGTTGGTTTTTAGGATCCCACTGACCAAACTCATCGCGGAAGCTCATGATGCGCTCTTTGGCACGTGCTTTTTCTTCATCGCGGCGTGCACCGCCGATGCAGCAGTCAAAACCAAACTCTTCAATGGCTTCAAGCAAGGTCACTGATTGATGCTTGTTGCGAGGTTCGTCTGCTGATTTTAAAACTACTGTGCCGCGTTTCATCGAATCTTCAACCGAGCGCACAATCAGGCGTTCGCCCAGCTCTGCTGCGCGCAGGTCACGAAAATCAATTACTTCTTGATAGTTATGACCGGTATCAATATGCATTAACGGAAACGGAAATTTACCTGGACGAAACGCTTTTTCAGCCAAACGTAGAATGCAGAGCGAGTCTTTGCCACCTGAAAACAGCAATACTGGGTTAGCGCATTGCCCCGCAACTTCGCGCAAAATATGAATAGCCTCGGCTTCTAGCCAATCTAAATGAGATAAGGGTTGTTTAGTTGTCATGTGTTTTAGGTTTTAAAAATCAAATTCATCGGTGATCAATGCAAATGCATTTCGCATTTAATAGGGTAACGTTTCTTGATGGCGAGTTATTAACAGCAAGTTGTAGAATTTTACCAGTTTTTATCGGTGTTCATTGGCGGTTAATAAAAAGGTTTACTTTTTTACATGCAAACCGCATTCTTTGCTGGTTGGGTCTTCCCACCACCAGCGGCCAGCCCTTATGTCTTCACCCATGGCAATTGGGCGTGTGCAAGGTGCGCAACCAATACTGGGGTAGAACTGGTCATGTAGCTTGTTATAGGGTACCTCATGTAAGCGAATGTAAGCCCAAACCTCTTGTTCTGTCCAATCACTTAAAGGATTGAGTTTTTCCAGTTTGTTGCCTGTATCAAATTCACGAAACGGCAAATTAACGCGAGTTGTTGATTGCTCAGCACGCATGCCGGTAATCCAAGCTTTTTTGTCTTTTAGAGCGCGTTGTAGTGGCTCAACTTTACGCATAAAACAGCAGGCTTTGCGTAATTCGATAGACGCATAAAATGCATTAATGCCATTAGTTCTGACATAATTTTCAACCGCTTCAGCTTGCGGGAAAAATATTTTAAGCTTGGTATGGTAAGTTTGTTCTGTTTTTTCAATTAAATCGTAGGTTTCAGTTGGCAACCTACCTGTATCTAATGAAAAAATCTCAATGGCTAGTTGCTCGCGATGAATAATGTCTGTGAGCACCATGTCCTCGGCACCCATGCTATTAGCAAAGGTGATTTCATGGTGGCTACCAAATTCTTGAATAGCCGCTGCGAGTAAGCTGACAACATGCGCACGTTTTTGGCTCACAGAGGCTTTGAGTGACTCTGTGAGTTCAGGCGAAGTGGCCGGGTTGTTTGTCGCTGGTTTCAGCATGGAAATTTGGTTGCTCATTTTATGTTTCTTTTCACGCTACGCAATATTATTTTGGCTTCGATTTAATCTACGCCAAATGGGTTGTTTATCATCCACTGCACCTTGATAGGGCTGACTGAAGTCTTTCAGGCTTTGCAAAGCCTCTTGTGCACTACGGTCTGCGCGAATTAAATAACTATCAAAGCCTGAACGCTTCAAGAAAAACAATTGGTCGCGCAATACGTCACCGAAAGCGCGTAATGTATGGTTAAAACCATAGCGAGTGCGCAATAGGTTGCCGATTGAGAAAATACGGCCGTCAGCAAAACGCTCGACATAAACTGCAATCAACGGGAATATATTGAGGTCAGGCTCAGCATTGGTCAGGCTTTCCAGCACTTCATGCGTGGCTAACCAAATGCCGACTTCTTGCTTGGCAATACGCGTTGCCAACTCACTTTTACGCGCCAAGTAAACCGACAATGGTACCAATATTTTTCCAGTTGCTGGTATTTGTGTATTGGCAATTTGCTCAGCCGAGATTGTGTTCTCACCAGTAAGTTTAAAAAGTACAACTTTGCCTGCTTGCTTGCGTACTTCCTGATCTACTTTTGGCAATGTAACCAAAGTCCAATCATCGATCACAATTTCATTTTGGGTAATAAGATTAGACATGCGTTACCTCTTTTTTTGATTCTGTTGTTGCATAAACGTGCGCCTTAAATGGCGCAATACCAATGCGACGCACGGTGTCGATAAAGCGCTCTTCATCAGACCGTTCTTTGAGATAAACCTCAATGAGTTTTTGTACTACACCGGGCATTTCTTCTGCTGAAAACGATGGACCAATGACCGTAGCTAGGCTGGCGTCATTCCCTTGTTTGCCGCCTATCGATACTTGATACCATTCTGAACCATCTTTATCTACACCCAAAATGCCGATGTGACCAACGTGATGATGGCCACACGCATTCATACAACCTGAAATGTTGAGCTCAATGTCACCGATGTCGTGTAAGTAATCCAGATTATCAAATTGCAATTGAATTGCTTGGGCAATGGGAATGCTTTTAGCGTTGGCTAAAGAGCAAAAATCACCACCTGGGCAGCAAATAATATCGGTGAGTAATCCGATGTTTGGAGTGGCTAAACCATGCGTACGGGCTTTTTCCCACACGGCGAATAAATCGCTTAATTTCACATCGGCCAGAATTAAATTCTGCTCGTGTGAAACACGTAGTTCACCAAAGCTGTATTGTGCGGCTAAATCTGCAACCACATGCATTTGCTCACTGGTGGCGTCACCTGGGGCTTTGCCATGTGGCTTGAGAGACAACGTAACCGCGCGGTAACCGGAGATTTTGTGCGGATACACACTGCGTTTAGCCCAAGCGGCAAAGGCGGCATTGCTTGCTATGGCGGCATCAAAACTTGCATCGTGTGCAGGTAATGTAGCATAGTTAAAAGCTTCAAAATGCTGTGCAACGCGCGCTAACTCAGCTTCGGTAATGGTGTTTGGGTTATCTTTCAGATGTAACCATTCAGCTTCAACTTGCTTGCTGAATTCATCAATGCCCAAGGCCTTAACCAAAATTTTAATACGTGCTTTATAGGCGTTGTCGCGGCGACCATGCAGGTTATACACGCGGATAACAGCTTCGCAATAAGTGAGGGCATGTTGCCATTCAAGGTGCTCTCGAATCACTGTGCCTAAGATTGGCGTGCGGCCTAAGCCGCCGCCCACCCATACTTTAATGGCAACTTTATTTTCCGCGTCACGATAAAACTCCATGCCAATATCATGCATTTGCACGACAGCGCGGTCTTGTTTCGTGCCAGATACAGCAATTTTAAATTTGCGAGGTAACAGTGCAAACTCTGGATGAAACGTACTCCACTGGCGTATCACCTCTGCCATGGCACGTGGGTCTATGATTTCATCAGGGGCAACCCCTGCAAATTGATCAGTAGTGATGTTGCGAATACAATTGCCTGAAGTTTGAATAGCATGCATTTCAACGGTGGCAAGTTCCGCTAAAATATCTGGCGTGTCTTCAAGTTTTGGCCAGTTGAGTTGCAGGTTTTGGCGTGTACTAAAATGGCCATAACCTCTGTCATATTTAGTAGCAATGTCAGCTAATTTATGTAATTGGCGACTAGATAACATCCCATAAGGTACGGCTATGCGTAACATAGGCGCATGGCGTTGAATATATAAGCCATTTTGCAGGCGCAACGGACGAAATTCGTCCTCTGATAACTCTTTTGCTAAATAACGGCGTACTTGGTCGCGGTATTGTGCGACACGTTCATCAACAAGTTGTTGATCTATTTCATCATATTTATACATATATACTTAAACTTTAATATTTAAACTTTTTAAACTGGCTTTTACCTTAAGCCAAAACGAATTTTAAACCAATAATAAGTAACAGCGTAGCTAAAATGAGGCGTAAAACTTTTTCTGGTATTTTTACGCTTAAATGGCTACCGACCCATATACCGGGTAACGAACCGATGAGCAGGGTACCTAATAATTCAAAATTCACATGCCCCAGTGTCCAATGACCAAAACCAGCAACAGCAGTTAAAGGAATGGCATGTGCCAAATCTGTGCCGACGACTTTTAATGTACTCATTTTTGGGTACAAAAACAATAGCGCCAATGTGCCCAATACCCCCGCGCCAACCGATGAAATAGTGACTAGGGTACCTAAAACTACGCCGACGGATATCGTTAAAGGAACTTGCATCTGCTTAAAACGCCCGCTACTGATTAAGCTATGCTCAACTTCTCTAATTTGTTTGCGGGTTACGTAGCTACGAATCAGCAAGGCAACGGAGGTGAGAATAAGCGCAATACCCAAGGTCAGCGTAATAATACCGGTGACATCTTTTTCAATTTTAATTAAATGCTTAATGATAAAAATGGTGACAATCGCTGACGGTAAACTCCCAAGCGACATCCAGCCTACCACACGCCAATCGACAGATTTATGGGTGTTATGATGAACAAACACGCCACCAGTTTTAGTGATTGCGGCATAAAGCAAATCTGTACCTACCGCAACAGCTGCCTTAAAGCCGAATAAAAACACCAGTAATGGTGTCATGAGTGAGCCGCCGCCCACACCGGTAATGCCAACCAGCAAGCCAACTGCAAAACCGGCAAATATATAACCAAATTCCATATGGAGTATCCGTTATTAGTAATTTATTTTAATTTAGGCGCGCACTATATCAGTAAACAATAGTTTTATTTAAGAATATGTTATTCTATGCATATATCTTTTAATTATATAAATTCGTCTATCGAGGCTAGATAGAAAGTTGGGTAAACATGAAGCTACACCAGTTACGATATTTGCATGAAGTTGTACGCCAGAATTTAAATATTACCAGTGCTGCGGAGGCTTTATTTACCTCGCAACCTGGTATTAGTAAGCAAATTCAGTTGTTTGAAGAAGAACTTGGTTTGCAGGTTTTTCATCGCAACGGCAAGCGCTTAACCGGCGTGACGGAGCCAGGCAGTCAAATTTTAGCACTGGCCACTAAGGTAATTCGCGATATTGATAATATCAAACGTGTGGGTGAGGAGTTTAGTGATGTGGAGTCGGGCACATTGACGATTGCCACCACACATACCCAAGCGCGCTATAAATTACCTGCTGCAGTCAAAGCGTTTATGACTAAATATCCCAAGGTGAAATTAAATATTCATCAGGGCAACCCGAGCCAGGTTGCTGAACAGGTTGCCAATGGGGATGCCGACATTGGTATTGCTACAGAATACATTAGTGATAATGAAGATTTATTATGCCTACCTTGCTACCACTGGAATCGTTGCGTTGTGGTGCCGCATGGTCATCCATTGCTGGCAGAAAGTTCGCTCACGCTAGAGAAATTAGCCACATACCCACTCATTACCTATGACTTTGGATTTACTGGCGGCACTTTAGTTTCTAAAACTTTTAGCGAGGCAGGCTTAACGCCAAATGTAGTGTTAACAGCGATTGATGCTGATGTGATTAAAACCTATGTTACGCTAGGATTAGGCGTTGGTTTACTGGCTAACATGGCGTATGACGCTGAACGTGACACCAATTTAGCCATGATCGATGTTCGTCATCTATTTGCTGACAGCACCACTTATTTGGGTGTGCGTAAAGATGTGTTTTTACGTGGTTATATGTATGGTTTTATTGAACTGATTGCACCCAACTTTGACCGTAAAGCTGTTAATTCCTCCCTTAAAATTTATGAATAATCAGGCGGTTAGATGAACAAAACTAAAATGATGAAACATTTTTATAGTTTAGCGTTGCTTTTGCTCATGAGCGCTTGTAGTGCCGTGAAGCCTGTAACGCCGCAATTGGATTTAATAGGCGAAGTCGGTGTAGGTATGCCGGCGATTGACCCAAGCATTGCTATTTACGAGTTGGCGGTAAATGATGGCGTGAGTTACCAAGATGTGGTGGAGAGTTTAAAGTCAATTTCAGAAGGCATGAACTTTGTAAACCCAGCCAACTTTCCAATTGGCGAACACATAAAGTTACGTGGCATTGACCCGCAAGGCATTAAGGACGTTCGTTCATTTTGCAACCTGAGTATGGGGACGGAAATCATTTTAGACCATCCGGAATTTTTAGTATTTGCCCCTTGCAGAATCGCTATTTATGAAAAAGCAGATACGAATAAACAATTAAAATTGTACATTGCGTTAGATCGTCCGACTTTTGATTTGAAAAGCATTAAAAACCCCACGGAACGTGCAAAAAAATCTGCGCAGGAGTTGGAAACAACATTGTTGCAAATCATGGATAAAGCACGTAAGGGTGATTTTTAATCACTTTGACGTTGAAGGACAGGGGCTTTGAAGGTGCAAGTTTAAGCTTCACGTAAATTATCACAGTAAAATATAAATCGAGAGCTTTGCACGAAGTTGTTTTATTGCTATTAATAAACCTGATAAGTACTACTAAATCCAGCAAGCTGGCAAGTATTGCTAAAAACGTTAATTTTGTCATTCTGAGCGTAGCGAAGAATCCATGCAACTAATTGATGATACTGGATTCTTCGCTACGCTCAGAATGACGGGGTTTGATATTTTGGTTAAAAATAGTGCTATTTTTAGCTTCGTGCATACGACTTTTCAAGTGCTTTAGCACTTAGAACATCGGAGTACCCTTGTGGTGCAAAGCTCTCAAATCATCATTTAAGTCTTAGATTAAAGTATAGGAACAGTATGAGCGAGCCAATTCTGATTGCAAAAAATAACGAAATATCGAGCTTTATTTTACCCAAAATGGCAAACCGTCATGGTTTAATCGCCGGCGCTACCGGCACTGGTAAAACCGTCACTTTGCAAACCTTAGCTGAAGGTTTTTCTAATCTTGGTGTGCCGGTTTTTATGGCGGATGTAAAAGGTGACTTATCTGGCATGAGCCAATCTGGCGGTGGAAACGCCAAAGTTGAAGCACGTGTACAGCAATTGGCGTTAACAGAATTTAGCTATAAAAAATCCCCAGTGGTGTTTTGGGATGTATTTGGCGTTAAAGGTCACCCGGTGCGCACCACCATTGCGGAAATGGGGCCCTTACTGTTAGCGCGCTTACTCAACTTAAATGAGGTTCAAGGCGGCGTATTAAACTCAGTATTTAAAATCGCCGATGATCAAGGCTGGCTATTGTTAGACCTTAAAGATTTGCGCGCCATGATGCAACATGCGGCTGAAAATGCCGCCGAGTATCAAACGCAATACGGTAATATATCTGCGGCTAGTGTGGGCGCGGTGCAACGTGGTTTACTTGAGCTGGAGACTCAGGGCGCAGATCAATTTTTTGGTGAACCTGCGCTAAATTTAGATGATTTAATACAAACCGATGCGGCAGGGCGAGGCATCGTGAATATTTTGGCCAGTGATCAGTTATTTCACTCTCCCCGTATTTACGCCACTTTGTTGTTATGGTTGCTGTCAGAGCTGTTTGAACAAATGCCGGAAGCAGGCGATTTAGATAAACCTAAATTAGTGTTCTTTTTTGATGAGGCGCATTTGTTGTTTAACGATGCGCCACAGGCCTTGCTGCAAAAAATTGAGCAAGTGGTACGCTTGATTCGCTCAAAAGGTGTGGGTGTGTATTTTGTGAGCCAAAACCCGCTGGATATTCCTGATGTGGTGTTGGGGCAATTAGGTAACCGCATACAGCATGCTTTGCGTGCATTCACGCCACGTGACCAAAAAGCCGTAAAATCAGCGGCAGATACGTTTAGAACTAACTCCAAAGTCAATGTTGCTACGGCGATTACCGAGTTGGGCGTGGGTGAAGCTTTGGTGTCATTTTTAGATGAAAAAGGTATTCCAACCCCAGTTGAGCGTACTTTTATTTGCCCGCCGTCTAGTCGTATCGGGCTAGCGACGGATGCTGAACGCAGTGAAACTATCAAGACTTCAAACATTTTTGGTTTTTATGAAAAAGCAGTCGATCGTGAGTCTGCTTACGAAATTTTAAAGAACCGTGCAGAACAATCCGCCGTTGAAGCCAAAGAGGAAGAAGGGTTTAGTTGGGGCGGTGTTTTTGGTGGTGGCGATGGTGATAAAAAGTCGTCTTCAAGTAGCCGTTCAGATGGCGTGTTCGAGGCCGCAGCAAAAAGCGCGGCGCGTGCCATAGGCTCACAACTCGGGCGGCAAATTGTGCGTGGCATACTGGGCAGCCTTTTAGGAGGACGCAAGTAGTTGTTCACAATAGCGCGAGCTGGCTTTGCCGAGCAAACGATTACTAAGTCACGTTTTATTGCCATGGCAGTGCCTTGTGCAGATGAGCGTGAAGTAGGCGCGGCATTGCGTGCATTTGCGGCACAACATCAAACCGCACATCATTTGGCTTATGCGTTTCGGCTTAAAACTGAAGCCGGCATTGTGCCGCGTTTTTCAGACGCAGGTGAACCTTCTGGCACCGCGGGCATGCCAGTGTTAAAGTTGATAGAAGGGCGTGATTTAATTAACGTTTGCGTGGCGGTTATTCGATATTATGGCGGCATCAATCTAGGCACTGGCGGATTAGCGCGTGCTTATGGCGGTACGGCAAAGTTAGCGTTGGATAGTGCGAACACCACGGCTTTTGTGCAGATGCAGACGGTTCAGTTAACGATTGAGTATAAACAAATGGATCTGGTGACCAGAGCTTTGGCCAACTGTAACGGTAGTGTTGTCACTAAAGTATTTAATGATCAGATTGATTTGGTACTATCATTGCCAGTCGATGAAGCAGCTAATTTCTTGAATCGTTTTAAGCGTTTTTAATAAAGGTGATCGTTAAGTTAACACTTAACACCATGAGACAGATATGACTAAAAATTCGCAACTACCGCCTTCTGTTCATGAAATTGCATCATGGGTACTAACAGCCTTCGCCTTATTTTTTGTGGTGAAATTTAGCCTACTACCTGGGTTGTTAGCGGGTTTGCTGGTGTATCAATTGGTGCACATCATTACGCCTTATATTGCACGGCGCTTTCCAAGCAAGCGGCCGAGTAATCGCGCTAAACTTTGGGCGGTGGGTATTTTAGTGTTTATTATTGTGAGCTTACTTGGTTTGGCTGGGGCGGGTTTGGTTGCATTTTTGCGCTCAGATGCAGGTAGCGTGACCGTATTGCTGGCAAAAATGGCACAGATTATTGAAGACTCACGCAAAATACTGCCTAGTTGGTTACTTGAGCATTTGCCTGCCGATGCCATTGCCTTTAAAGAGTTGGTAACAGAATGGTTGCGTTTGCATGCCGATAAATTGCAAGTGGTTGGCGCAGAGGCTGGGCGCGCTACAGCCCATATTCTTCTCGGCATGATTATTGGCGGCATGCTTGCTCTGCGCGAGGCGATAACCATCGATCGCTTTAAGCCGTTTGCAGGCGCATTGGTTGCGCGTAGCAGCTTATTCAGTGATGCATTTAAGCGCGTGGTCTTTGCGCAAATTCGTATATCAGCCATCAATACTTTTTTTACCGCTATTTATTTAGTTGTGGTTTTACCGATGGCAGGCGTGCATTTACCTTTGGTCAAAACCATGATCGTCATTACTTTTGTGGTGGGGTTGATTCCCGTCATTGGTAATTTAATCTCTAACACGGTGATTGTAGTGGTGAGTTTGAGTCAGTCGCTAGGTGTGGCACTCGCTTCATTGTTGTATTTAGTGGTGATTCACAAATTTGAATACTTTTTGAATGCACGTATTGTGGGTAGCCAAATTCGCGCTAATGCGTGGGAGCTCTTGATTGCCATGCTGTGCATGGAAGCCGCATTTGGCTTGATAGGCATTGTTGCCGCGCCAATTTACTATGCTTATGTCAAGGCGGAGTTGCGTGCGCGTAATTTAGTCTAAGCTACGTCAACTTGAGCCGTCAATTTTAGAATTTTAGTGAAAGTCATTTAATGACCGTGTCATTTATCCTCATTAGTATGTTAGTCGCGGCTGCGGTGTTAGTTCACTTTGAGGCGCTTAACCAACTCACCATCTTGATCCCCAAGCTTGATATTAAGCACCGGTTGCGTGTGTTGGTGGGTGTATTTGGCGCACTGTTGGCGCATGTCATTGAAATCTGGCTATTTGCGTTTGGCTACTATTTGATGGTGCGTCAAGGTAGCTTTGGCTCGCTAGAAGGTCATTTTGACGGTAGCTTGATGGATTGTGTTTATTTCTCGCTTGTCAATTACACCTCATTGGGTTTTGGCGACATTGTACCCAGAGGGGATATCAGGTTTTTGGCTGGTATTGAGGCACTGACTGGATTAGTGCTCATCACTTGGACCGCTTCTTTTATGTTTATTGAGATGCAGAAATTGTGGAAAGATCAATAGCCAAGCTGGATTACCTAGCTATTGATCAGTTCCATTGTTAAAGTAATACTTGGTTATGCTCACCGCGCTCATACACAATGTGCGCGCGGCCAACTAACAGCGGATCTAACGCCCCAATCGAGATAATATCCTTATTGTTATACGGCAACTTATGCAAAACGTAACGCATTGCATTGAGACGCGCCCGTTTTTTGCAATCCGACTTAATCACGGTCCAAGGTGAATCCGCGGTGTCAGTATGAAAAAACATGGCTTCTTTCGCCTTGGTGTAATCATCCCATTTATCGAGCGAGGCTAAGTCAATCGGGCTTAGCTTCCATTGTTTGAGCGGATGTAACTCACGTTCTTTAAAACGTCTGCGCTGTTCTTCACGGCTGACTGAGAACCAGAACTTAATTACATGAATACCGCAACGCGTCAGGTTGCGTTCAAAATCAGGGGCTTGGCGCATAAATTCCAAATACTCATCATTGTTACAAAACCCCATCACGCGTTCTACGCCCGCCCGGTTATACCAAGAGCGGTCAAACATTACAATTTCACCCGCGGTGGGCAATTGTGAAACATAACGTTGAAAATACCATTGGCCACGTTCGACTTCACTCGGCTTCTCTAGCGCTACCACGCGGGCGCCACGTGGGTTTAAGTGCTCCATAAAGCGTCTAATGGTGCCACCTTTGCCGGCGGCATCACGCCCTTCAAACAAAATAACCACCCGTTGCCCGGTTTCTTTTACCCAAGCTTGCAGTTTTAATAACTCCACTTGTAAGTGATACTTTTGTTTCTCGTAAGACTTTCTTGAAAGTAGGTTTTTATAAGGGTAGCCACCATCGCGCCAGTCTTTGGACAGCGATTGATCCGCATGCAAGCTGCTTCTTTGCCACTTAATGTTTTTAGTGTTTTCAATGGCTTTACTTAATGCCGCAACATCATCCGGAGAAGCGCCATCTAAAATAGTTTGCAAGGCGTCAGGTAATGATGCCTTGTCTGTACCGCTTGATATGCGGTTAATAATATCCTCTACCGCTGTGGATTTTGACTCACGTGCTGCAGAAACTTTTTTATTCACAGAAAAAGTCTCAATGCCCTCTACAGTAACTTCAGAGGGTACATCCCCATCAACAACAGTGGGTGTTTTGGAGGATTTACTCGATAATGCGGTTGAATTTTCTGCTTTGTTTTTAAGCGTCATTTTTAATCCTTAACCTTGGTTTCACCAGATGATTCTCACCCATCAAAATAACAATGTCAAACTAGATTGCACTAGCCTGGACTTAGCGAAAATAACATTTTTTTTCGAAAAAAAAGCCTCATAAAATGAGGCTGCTCAAGCTTAGTTTTTAAGTTGGTAAAACCTATTTTCTAGTGTTTTGCCATTTTTTACGCTATCTAACCTGCTACCAACCGCATCACTCAGCGCGCTAAGCCTCTCATCTGGGTGGGGATGCGTTTTAAATAATAACGCCACGCTATCATCATTTTTACTGCTGTGCCCTAACACCTGTAGCACGTCTGGCAAGCCGTAGGGTTCATAACCCGCACGTGTGGCATAACTTAAGCCCAGTCTATCTGCCTCATATTCTGCTGATTTATCTAAACTACGCGCACTAATCTCAGCACCGCTACCAATCGCTTTGCTGATTAGCTCATTGTCTTTAGCGTATTTTCCGCTTAAAAAGCCAGCACCTGCGTTTAAGAGCTGTTGTTTTTGCAAAACTTTAAGCTGGTGTTTTTTTACGACATGCGCAATTTCATGGCCCAGCACACCCGCTAATTGTGCTTCATTGGTTAGTTGGCGATACAAACCCTTGGTGAGCATGATATAGCCACCTGGCGCGGCAAAGGCATTCAGGTCGTCACTCTCTAGCACACCAAAGCGCCATGGCAGGTCTGGACGTTCAGATTGTGACGCTACCCAGCGCCCTACAGCGTTCACGTATTTTTGTAGTGCTGCATCTTTAACCAGCGGTGCGGCGCCTAGTAAGTTGCCAGCTATTTCGCGGCCTAAAGCAATTTCTTCATCTTTGCTAGGGTTTTTCCAGTTAAATGCCGGTTGCGTGGCTTCTGCTGACGTCGTTGTATTGTTTGTAGTTGCGGCATCAACTGCGCTCGCATTGGAATTAGGTGTTTCAGCGGGCGTTACAGGTTCTGGCTTTTGACCTATTTCTTTTTGAACGGCGTCTTTCAGCGCACCTTTTAAATCAAAAGCCGCGCTTGGTAAGCTTAAAGCACTAAGCAAGCCAGCAAGCAGGCTGGCGGTTAATAAGTTTTTATGCGCTAAATTTGACTGTTTATTTTTCACGAGTGCTCTCATTTTGAATCTCCTTTACCCGCTTTTAAATTAGCAAAAGCAATGGTTTTTAGTTTGCCGGCATTGGCAAATTGTCGCCCTTGCTCGGCGCTAAGCGTATAGCTCTCTAAGGTTTTGATTTCAGATTCATTAAACTTGGCGGCTTTAAGGTCTTGCTCGCTTAAACCACGCACGCCAGTGGTAGAAACCACTTGCCCGGTGCCCGCACGGCCACTGGCCACTGCTAATGCGCCTGCTGTTTTATTGGTAGTAGTAGCGGCACCACGTTTTACAGACAATAACCTTACCCAGCCTGTGTTTTTTTTAGTTTTAACTTGTAGCCATGCGCCTTTTTTTTGAAGAATAACCAAGCTTTCGCCTCGCGTAAAATTGCCTGCAATTTTAGCGTCGGCATAGGGTTCAGCACGTAGATTGTCGTTTTTTAGGGCGCTGCCAGTTTCTGCGGCTATGCTAAACCCCACGTGTAACATGGGTAGCATTAAAATTGTAATGAGCAGTGGTTTTAGATTTTTGATCATAACGGTTCTCTTTCTAATATTTCGAGTTTGATAATAGCCTGTGCAAATAAAGCACGCCACTGACTTGCCATCGGTTTTTCTGTATTAAGGGTGCTGGCGTGCAGTACATAACGCACTGTAGCATCGTTAGGCAACCCAATATTTTGTAATAACGGTTTTAACTTCAAGCCTAACTGTTCTGCGTCTTGCTGGGCTTTTGCGGCCTCAATCTCGTTATCATGCTGGTACGCCCAACTGACGGTAATGATGTCAGCAAATAGGCCCCAAATCCCGCTTTGAGTGCCTTTTAAAACTTCTACCGTAGCCGTCTGTTGCAGTGCCTGTTCAATTTTATGCTGAAGTTTTTTGAGCATGCTGTCACTCAGCGGTAGCGTGCTATCTATCACGATAGGCATCAATAAAATAGCCGCGCCTTTTTTGCCTGATTCTACATCGTTGGCTAATAATCGCTGCATGGCACGTGCATTGGCGAGTGCGTAAATTTTTGCCACACTAAAATACATCACAGCCCAAGTAATCGGCCCAGTAAAGTCTAAATAAGTATGCGTGAAGTTAATGGCAAGGTATGACAATGCGAGCAAGCCAATTTGGCTACTACTGAAAATAGTCATGACCTTATCGCGATCTACATTGCGGAAGAATGCTAGCGCTGTCAGCCAAACCAGGGTGAGGCTAATTAAAATATAAGGAATACTGCCGCGCCATACTTTTAAGTAATCATTGTGTTTTACGTTATCAATGGCAGTGGCTAAAATTTCAACACCAGGGAAGGCTTTAGCCATGGCGGTGGCTTTAATGTCAAATAGTGATGGTGCGGTAGAGCCGATAATCACAATTTTATTGGTAAATTCGTTCGCTGGACGTGTTTTAACCTTGCTTGCCATATCTGTATAAACATCACTGAAACTGGCAAACTGATAAGTGAAAGGCTTACCGCGCCAATTGATGAGCATATTCTGTGGTGGCGATAGAGAGTTAATTTGTGCAAAGTTCCCCACGGCTAAAGGTAGTGAGGGCAATATCCAGCCGTTTTCATCGTGCCAAAGTCTGTACTCACGCACAATGCCGTCTTTATCAGGGTAGATATTGTGGGTGCCTAGGCGTGTTGAATTCAGTGCGGCTTCAAAATGTGGTAAAACGATGGCAATAGGTTTGCCTGTATTATCTTCGCCTTCAGCACTGGCGCGGCGCTTGATGCCGGGAATCATGCTGGGCTTGATGAGGCTTAAGTGGTCGCTTTCTGGTGCTAAGCGCAGTAACGGAAAAAACGTATTATTCGTAGCGGCAATGACTTCATTAAAGTAAGCATCACTGTCAGGGTTGTAAATATCAGGGTCGCTAAACAGAATATCAAACACAACAGCTTTGGGCTGCTGTGCTTCAATGTTCTCTAAAAACTCAGCCAGCACTTGCCTGGGCCATGGCCAGCGACCGTATTCGCCTGCCATAGCGCTCAATGATGCCTCATTAATATCAACAATCACAATATCGGGGTCTGGCTTGGGCACAACAATGCGGTTTTTAACCATGAGGTCAAAAGCGCGGTCGCGCATGTTTTCTCCCACATGAAACACACTGGCATCCAGCAGAATAAACACAGTAAGCAGGGCGCTGAGATACAAATAAAAGTTGTTATGTAGCTTGTGCGTGATGCCGGCAAGCCAATGATTTAGCAGTAGTTTGAGTTTAATCATTTATTGTAGCGCCTTTAAAAATGCTTTTATGCACTTTGTAAATGTAGTTTTAAGCCTAAAGCCTTAGCGACTTTAGTAATGGTACTTAAACTAGGATTGCCTTCACCAGAAAGCGCTTTATACAAACTCTCCCGACCTAGCCCAGTGTCCTTTGCTAGTTGTGTCATGCCACGTGCGCGCGCGATTACGCCTAAAGCGTGAGCGATAAATGCGGGATCATCGCCAGCATCTTCCATGCATGCTTGCAGATAAAGCTCAATATCCTGTTCGTCTTTAAGATGCTCTGCAGAGTCCCATTTATGTAATTGTTTAGTTTTCATTTTCTATCCTTTTAAATCACTGGCTAATTTAAGTGCCATTTCAATATCATTAACTTGAGAAGATTTATCACCACCGGCCAGTAATATTATGATCTCTAAGCCATGTTCAATAAAATACAAGCGGTAACCAGCACCAAAGTGCAGGCGCATTTCATTAACGCCATCACCCACACGCTTAAAATCACCATAATGACCTTGTTCAGCACGGTCAATACGTACTTGTATGCGAGTTTTTATTGTTTTGTCACGCAGTCCGTTAAACCAAGTATTGAATAACTGCGTGGTATGTATTATTTTCATTGAGATAATGTATCTTATAAATTACATTTAATCAATATTTTTTTGTCATGACTATCGTGATTTAAACGGGGAGTTAGTTCATGAGTTTTAAATAATGGGGACCTCTATTTATTCAAGTTTTTAAGTTAGGCAAGGCGCGAATGAAAAATTATGACGCAGTATATATTTGATATATAAGGAATAATTTTTTATAAGCAACGCAGCATAACGACAAAAATTGAATTAATAGAGGTCCCCTAAAGCGCATCAGGTATAATTCAGCCCTATGATACAAATCTTTATATTAATTATCGCTGTGGCTATTTTATTGTTACTTGCGTGGCAAATATGGCGTGAAAACAAGACTAATCAAAACATCGTCATTCTGCAGCAGTTAGAAGAAAAGCATCGTGCCATGTTGCTTGATTTTAACGATGGATTAAACAAGCTTGGTGATCGGTTGAGCGCATCTACACATGAAACGAGCGAGCGTTTGCGCGCTAGTGTGGCAACTGAGCTACAAGCCACGCGCGACGCCATGCAAGCCTTACAATTGGCGCAAAATAACAGCTTGTCGCTTACACGTGAAACAGTGTTAGAGAAGCTGCACACCACCCTTGCAGAGCAAGGCCAGGCTGAACAAGCGCTTATTCAATCTACCATGCGCAATGCTACGTTGCAGTTAACAGCTAGTATCGAGGCTTTAACCAAATCAGTAGATGGCCGCCTGGAGCAAATAGGCGGTAAAGTATCAGAGCGCCTGGATGAAGGCTTTAAAAAGACCAATCAAACCTTTATTGATGTGATGGCGCGGCTCGCCACCATTGATGAAGCGCAAAAGAAAATTGATGGCTTAACCACTAACGTAGTGAGTTTGCAGGAGTTGCTGGGTGATAAACGCTCACGCGGTGCCTTTGGTGAAGTGCAGTTAGAAGCCCTGGTGCGCAATGTATTGCCTGTGAACTCATTTGCCATGCAATACACGTTTGAAAACGGCACCCGTGCTGATTGCGCATTGTTTTTACCTGACCCGACAGGCACCGTGGCGGTGGATAGCAAGTTTCCGCTTGAAAATTATCATCGCATGCTTGATAGCAAACTCAGCGATGCCGAGAAGCTCTTGGCAGAAAAGCAGTTTAAGATAGACGTTAAAAAACATGTAGATGACATTGCCACAAAATACATTATTTCTAACGTTACCTCCGACGGCGCGGTGATGTTTATCCCGGCTGAAGCCGTGTTTGCCGAGTTGCATGCGTACCATGCAGATGTGATTGAATACGCCATGAATAAACGGGTGTGGGTGGTGTCACCTACCACACTAATGGCGGTACTCAACACTGCACGCGCGGTACTTAAAGACGTAGAAACTCGTAAGCAGGTTCATGTGATTAAAGAAGAGCTTGGCAAGCTCAGTAAAGACTTCGGCCGCTTTGATACACGCATGAAAAAACTGGCGGATAATATTCGCCAAGCGCATGAAAATGCACAAGACGTGCATATTTCAAGCCAGAAGATTACACAACGATTTGCCCAAATTGAGCGTGTGGAACTGACTAAAAGCCCGGCAGATTTGCTGGATATTATAGATGATAAAGAAGATTAAATTAAACGTATAACATTATGAAAATTAAATTATTTTACTTTGCAAGGCTCAAAGAAGCGCTTAAGTATTCAACTGAAGATTTAAACCTGCCTGACGAACCGATGACGATACTTAAATTAAAAGCATTGTTAGCTAAACGTGGCGATGTTTGGGGTGAAATGTTGATGGGAAAATTAAAAGTGCGTGCTGCGATTAACCATGAATTAGTGGATGACAATGCGTCCATTAGCAATGGTGATGAAGTGGCGTTTTTCCCACCGGTCACCGGCGGATAGCGCCTACTATTATGACAGTACGCATTCAAACCGAAGATTTCGATGCTGGCTTTGAAATCAGCCAGCTACATAAAAACCATAAAGATATTGGCGCAGTTGTCAGTTTTATTGGTTTGGTGCGAGATATGAATGATGGCGATGCAGTATCGCAACTCACACTAGAACATTATCCTGGCATGACAGAAAAGTCTTTAGCGTCGATTATCAATCAGGGCAAGACGCGATGGAATATTGCGGATGCGTTGATTATTCACCGCGTTGGCACATTGCAGCCTAGTGACCAGATTGTATTGGTGGCGGTAAGCGGTGCGCATCGTGGTGAAGCGTTTGCTGCATGTGAATTTATGATGGATTACTTAAAAACAGAAGCGCCATTTTGGAAAAAAGAGGCAACGCCACAGGGTGAGCATTGGGTAGAGGCTAAGTCAACAGATGACGTGGCGCGAGAGCGCTGGGGTGCGGGCAAATAATTTATTCATCATTTTGAATAATGATTAAAACAATGAAAAACAATATGCAAAAAACATTAACACCGCAACAGCTCACGCTCAATATTGATGCTAAACAATTTAACTTTGTTGACACATCAGAACTCCTGAGCGCTGACCAGAATCAGGCACAGTTTCCTGCTTGGACTGCGCAATCTGAAGCAAAAAAAGCGGCAGAATTTGGGTTAAGCATTAAGCAATCGGGTTTTAATCTGTTGGCATTAGGAGAGCCTGGCTCCGGACGCACCACGCTTATGCTGAGTATGATGCATGAAGCTGCCAGCAAGCTACCTGCAGCGAGTGATTTAGTCGCTTTGTATCAATTTGACGGCAATGGCAAACCTTTGTTTTTAAAGTTGCCGGCTGGCGCGGGGTCACAGTTAAAGCAAGCTTTAGATGCCTTTGTGCGTACTTTTGCCAAAGACTTAGCGGTGCTTTTAGAGGCTAAAGTTCAGCAAAATTCGCTGGCACCATTGGAAATTTTTTTGGCAGGGCAATTAAACACAATTGAAGCGAGCCTGACGCTCATTGCGCCCGATAAAATGCCGACGCATTATTTCAGTTTGCTAAAGCAGGATATTTTAGACACCTTGGAGGCCTTGCCGCCTAGCTCGAGTGCAGATGGCGACAGCAACTTGGAAGCATTGCTAACTGAGGGTTTTTTTGGACGTTACCGCGCGAATGTATTGGTAGAACATCAGCTCGAACATCATGCACCCGTGTTGTACGATAACGACCCAAGCTTGCAGTCATTATTTGGCGGCATTGAAAGCGCAAGTGAAGCCAGTAATATTCCAGACTTTATGCGTTTGCGCGCGGGCAATCTGCTACGCGCCAATGGGGGCACTTTACTGCTACATTTGCGTGATATTTTGGCAGATGAGCAAAATGGGGCGCATATACTCGAAAAACTGCATCGTTTTTTACGTAATGGCACCCTGCAAATTGAAGATTTAAGCAGCAGTAGCAACCAAGGCAGTAGCCTAATTAACGCACAGGCAGCCATTCCTGTAAGCGTTAAATTGGTATTGATCGCCACGCGAGAAGACTACTACGAGTTGCTTGGTATCACCCCTGACTTTTTTGACTACTTCCCCATCAAAATCGAGTTTGCAGATCAAGTTAAAGCCGGGGCAGACAACTATGCCGCTTACTCTGCGTTTATTGCACACAAATGTCAGCAGCATCATTGCCATCATTTTACGGCCGAAGCCGTCACTGGCTTATTGCAAGCCATGCATAGATTGATTGAAGACCAGACGCGATTGAGCACCAAATTTTCCGTGCTAGAAAAACTGCTACTAGAAAGCGCTGCAGCGGCTAGTTTACGCGGCGCCCTTTTGGTAGAGATTGAAGACGTAAAAGCAGCGATACAACGCAAATATGCACGCCATAGTTATATTGAATCTCACATTAGAGATTCAATCATCGACAAAGAACTCATCATCAGCGTACACGGTGAGTGTATCGGGCAAATTAACGGCCTCACACATATTGACCTTTCTGAAGCGAGCTTTGGTTCTCCAGTGCGCATTTCAGCCAACTGTTATGCAGGTAACCGTGGCGTGCTTACCATAGACCGTGAAGTAAGGATGAGCGGCCCCACGCATGATAAAGGCGTCATGATATTGCAAAGCTGGCTACACACTAATTTTGCAAACATGAACCCGCTTAACCTCACCGCCTCATTAGTATTTGAGCAAGAATACAGCGGTGTAGATGGTGATTCAGCCTCATGTGCTGAATTATTCGCTTTACTATCATCATTAGCGCAAGTGCCAATTAAGCAAGGTATAGCCGTGACCGGTGCGCTCAATCAGCATGGTGAAGTGCTGCCTATTGGCGGACTCAATGAAAAAATTGAAGGTTACTTCAGGGTTTGTAAAGATATCGGTCTAGATGGCAACCAAGGCGTCATGATGCCTGAGCGTAATATGCGCCACTTAATGCTGAGCGATGAAGTGATTCAGGCCGTTGAAAATGGCCAGTTTCAAATTATCACAATGAATACCATTGCAGAGGGTATTTCACAGCTTACTGGACACAGCTTGCAAGCGCTGAATAAGCTGGCAGAACAAGTGCTTAGTGGTTTTAAGCTAACCGTAGAAGCAAACTCACCAAAAAAATCCTAAGAATGTTTGACTGAACATAGTTGGATACTTTACTAACATGGTAAATGAACTTGACTCAAAATGCCGGCTAGATAAATGGCTATGGGCAGCACGTTTTTTTAAAACACGCAGTCTGGCAACTGCTGCTATTGAAACAGGTAAAGTGCATGTGGATGGCGACCGTGCAAAACCTGCAAAAGAAGTAAAACTTGAACAAGTTATCCATATCCGCAACCGTGATTTTGAAATTGAAGTCAGCGTGCAAGCGCTATCCAACATACGTAAAGGCGCACCAGAAGCAGCATTACTGTTTACAGAAACCCCGGCAAGCATTGCAAAGCGAGAGAATGCAAAACTGACGGGTGAAGGTGAACATGCTCTGCGTGATCGTGGGGTAGGGCGCCCGACTAAGCGGCAAATGAGAGATATTAAAAAGTTTACTGGCGGATCATTCGGCTAAGTTAAGCAATTTTTTGAAGCGCTGTATTTTTTTTGATCTAAAAGACGCCTATTTTAAATATAGGTGGCACGACCGTGACATTGCCAGATACGCAAGCGAATCAAACTGATGAAGTGCCAAAAAGAAAAAAGGAAATAACATGAATAAAAACCTTCTCTTAAAAATTATACTGTTAGGCATGTTCCTGCTACTTGCCGCCTGTTCTACTCCCCAGGCTATTACTGGTGACACCCGAATCTGGCATTCATTTACCTTTAATACTTACGAATTTGACGGCAAAGGCAAGCAGGATGTTGAAGTGCTGGACTATATTTACGGCAATCCAGAAGGATATGCCAACAGATGTTTTGC
>Ga0172380_10002323_pt1 | contig 29689 bp, 31 predicted proteins | sample Leawe162metaG_FD_119747 | JGI IMG/M metagenome (GOLD analysis project Ga0172380, IMG submission 119747) | Leachate microbial communities from a municipal landfill in Southern Ontario, Canada - Leachate well 162 metaG | ecosystem: Engineered > Solid waste > Landfill > Unclassified | place... | reverse complement strand
CTTTCGAGCGGGTTTCAAGGCAACATCTAAGAGACGTGGCTATGATTTCCGCTTGTTTAAGTTGATTTCTTTTACCATATCTGTGTGAGGAGTAGTATATACGAAGCCGTTTTTAAAGTCAAGGGTTTTTCCACCATTATCTATATACTAAAAATAGCCCAGTTTGGGGGCTATTTTTACTTAGTATTTTTAAAGAAAGTTAGGCGGTGTCACGGACGAGACGTACCCCACAGTGTGAATCTTTATCTTCAGCGGTTCCTCCTCCAAACATATCTAATCTTTCCTTCATAACGATAGTTCTTGCACATGCTCCTCTTCTAATAGGATAAATATCATACTCTGGAATGTCGTCGTCCTCTTCAGACGTCCAGTAGCTATGAGGTTGAAAACCATCTGGAGTTGAACCTGTTTCATTAAGTTTTGCTGCCAACTCATCTAGATTTGGTAATCTCCACTTCTTTTCCTCTTTACTTAATTTAGAATTTAATTCTTTACTTTTTTCTTGCGCTTGATTCCAAGACATTTGACCAAGATCCTGCCCCCATTCAAGTTTTGCTCCTTCCGCTTTGATCTCTGCTGCCGGTACATCATTCCCTGCTTTTATTTCTTCAGCCATAAACTAGTAATTAAATTATTAATATCTTAATTATAAGTGGAGCGAGGGGGAAAGGCAACCCCTCCCGGCGTCAGAACGCCACCCTCCCCTCAACTGATGGGAGGGTGTAACTTCGGTAGAGACTATCATTATTTAGCTCTATTTATCCACAGTTAGACAAGAAAAACTCAAAAAAATAAGTGTTAGAATGCAGCCGTGCCAGATCACGTACATAATTTAAAATCTTTTCGACAAGCCAGACAAGATCTGAGGAAAAATATGACAACTCAAGAAACTGCTCTTTGGGACAAACTCCGACGAAAAAGTTTTAGTCATAAATTTAAAAGACAACATAGTATCGGAAACTTTGTCGTTGATTTTTACTGTTCAGCCAAAAAATTAGTGATCGAATTGGATGGCCGGCAGCATTTAGATAATGTTGAATATGACAAAGAAAGGACCGAATATTTTGAGAGTTTGAATATAAAAGTAATTAGATTCTGGAATGATGAAGTTGATAAACAAATCGACGAAATAATGCAAAAAATAAAAGAGAAGCTCGATTAAAGCAGACCCTCCCATCAGTTGAGGGGAGGGTGGCGTTCTGACGCCGGGAGGGGTTGTCTTAATTAAAAAACACCCCATTACTGGGGTGTTTTTTAATCTAAAAATTCAGACCAAACTAGCGAGGATTTACTTCGCTCTTTACTTTCTCAATATATCGAGCAGCAGCATCACGACCACCTAGACCAAAAGATAGGCCGAGGGCTAGAGAAATCGCAGCGATGATACCGATAAACAATGGTTGAATGAAACCGTTCAAGATTTGAAGTTGGTCCAAAGCGGCCATGAAAGCAAAGATCCAAACTGCCCATTTAGCAATTTCACCCAAAGCATTAGCGGATGAAACACCAGCGGCCTTGGTCGAGCTGACAACCAATCTCTGCAAAGCCTGAGCGATAACCACCGAGACCAAAAGGATCAAAGCGGCGATAATTACGTTTGGTAAATAAGTCACAACAATAGTGCTTAGATACTGAGTAACCTCTGGCAAACCGATAATATTTAAAGCGGTAACCAAAGAAACGACGATGAAGAACCACTTGACCAAAGCACCAAGAAAAGCGCCGGAGTTTAGAGTAAAGCCCCCTCTCTCCACCACCTTATCAAAGCCCGCGCTGCGCAAAGCAACATCGAGTTTGATGGTCTTGATAATTTGAGAAACCAAGCGACCCAAAATTACGGCGATCAACCAACCAACAAGAAACAAAACAACTGCAGCGATAAAATTTGGAATAAAATCTGCTACGCCTAACCAAATATTTTGGAATGAGGCGGTAAGGACTTCTCCCCAAGTTTGAACGTTTGACATACTAAGTTTTTTTAATTATTAATCTCTTTTTGACAAAAGAGTTTGATTATAAAAGATACATTGCTAATAATAAGGAAATTTTACTTCGACCTTTTTTCCTTTTACCCCACTATTATAGCATTAATTAGCTTTCAAGTTCAACTTGTCTAATAGTTTCTGATGTGGATAGTCTAAAATGTCGCGAATTAGCTTGTCATACATACCCAAACGGTAAAGGAAATCGGCAGTTTCAAACGAAGCAAAAGCCAGCTCTTTTCCAATCTCCGCTTCCATAATTTTCACTATTCTATCAATCGAATGGCGTTTTAAATTGTCGCCAACAACTAATAAATCCACTCGGCTATCAGTATTTTGAATAAAGACACCCGACACAATCACCATTTTAAGCTTACCGACGCCAGAAAGTCTTCTCAATATTTCTTCTTTTCGCAACGGCCTGGTATTGATCAATAAATTCTGCAATGGCAATAAATATTCAAAATCAGGATCAAGATACCAGCAGACGACTTTCTTTTTTATCTCCACTTCTTTTCCACGTCTTTTGGTCGTGATAATCTGTACGGCTTTGCGCTCTTTAATCATACCGGCTTTTTTCAGGACCTCGATCTCTGACTTGCTGATTTTCGGTGAGATCTTAGCTTTGTCTGAAATCTGATCGAGAGAGAAAAAAAGCTCTGGATTAAAAAGAAATAGACGCATGACCTTGACCCGCTCTTCCCCGCTGAATAGTTTTGATAAGGTTTCCATGTCGCCCATCATAATACAAAAAAGACCCCAGTGCAAAGCCTGAAGTCTTTTTCGAAAATAAATAGATTATTATTTTAAGGTCACCTTTCCACCAGCCGCTTCGATATCTTTCTTTACTTTCTCGGCCTCTTCTTTCTTCATACCTTCTTTCATCATGATTGGCGCACCGTCCACCATATCTTTAGCTTCTTTCAAACCGAGACCCAAGACTTCTTTCACCACTTTGATGACCGCAATCTTTTGCGCACCACCATCGGTCAATTCCACATTGAACGAAGTTTTCTCTTCACCGGCGGCAGCGGCGCCACCAGCTGGAGCAGCGACAGCCACAGCGGCAGCCGAGACTCCGAATTTCTTTTCCAATAATTTGACCAGTTCGTTCAAATCAATGACGGACATCTTTTCGATGCTCTCGACAATATCTTTGAACTTGGCTGGAACTTCTATTTTTGTTTCTTCCATGTTTTTAATAATTAATTTTTAAACTAAGCTTTCTTCTTCGCAATCCCATCCAAAGCCATGACTAGACCTTGAATTGGTGAATTGATGACGTTTACAAATTGAGCATACAGAGTTTGCTGTGAAGGAATGAGGGCAATGGCCAACATCTCTTCTTTATTCATGTACTTTCCGTCAAAAATTCCGCCCACAATCGCTAGATTGTCTTTAAACTTCTTTTGGAAATTATAGACCTCTCGCGCCGGAGCCGTTAAATCCGAGCTAAAGGCGAGCGCGGTTTCGCCAACCAAATGAGGAAAGTCCCCGGCGATTTTCGCTTCGTCAAAAGCTCTTTTAGCCAAAGTTTTCTTGGCGACCAAATATCCCACCTGAGCCTTTCTCAATTCACGGCGCATCTCGATGGTATTTTTCACCGAGAAACCTTTGAAATTAAAAAAGACAACAGCTTTAGAATCTTTTAAAAGATCAGAAACTTTTGAAATAATTTCCGTCTTTTTGTTTTTACTAATAGGCATTATATTTTTTTAACTAAAAATTGTCGACCTTTTTAAGCCGACAAATACTAAAAAGTATTGAGTCTACCTCGGCGAGCTATTATATTAAGACCACGGTGGTCGCTCACTGTCTTTGGCTTATGAATAACAGTATACTCACGAACAAGAAAAAGTCAAACGAAAAAACCGGCCACAAGGACCGGTGATGAATATGCAGACAGTATATCAAAATCATATTTCTCGTCAAGTTTATTACATTCTTTTAACATCTTCTTCAATATTGTCTAGAAGAAGATGCCAAGAACATAATATTTCCCAAGCACAACCATTTTTGTATGACAAAAACTTTATTTTCTTTCCAACAGATAATACCCTTTCTTTTGTTCTCACGAAGTCACTGTCCCCACTAACTAAATATACGATATCAATCAGATTCAAATCATGAATGATCTCATCATGCATTTCAACATCAAAATTACACTTATTCTTAACCACGCCGTCTGCTCTGATTTTCTTGAGCGGTTTAGATATAATCTTATAACCAATACTCTCGAGGAATCTATTGACTGAGTGATTTATAGATTTGGTAGGTTCCCACGACGGTTCACCGATAAAATATTTTGCAATTATTATCTCGTTTTCCTTTGCAACCCAATCTAAAAATTTTTTATAGTCCAAAAACCAGCCACTACGTTTCCCTTGATAAAACATATTCGCACCATCAATATAAAGCCCGAGTTTAGGTTTTACTTTTGGCTTTCTCATTCGATTAAAGAGATTACTTTCCTACCCAGATAATCCCCTAACCAAACCTCGAACCCTTGATAGAAAAGATTGATGTATTCTTTGGGAAAGATGATAGTTTTGTTTCCTGAAATTATGGTGTCTTTCGGAAAAATATACTTTTGTTCAGCCGAAAACAAACCATAACCAGATAAATTCACTTCGCTCGCACTTTTATTTTTCACACTGATAGAATTGTCGCTCACTTTTTCTAAAATTAAATCCGGCGCTAAAACTTTCAGTTTAATTCTTGTGACCGATTTATTTTCTTTATATTCGCCATTCACCACCACATGATACTCGCCGGGATACATATAAATATGCCGCGCTCCGGCTCCACGCGTACTGGCCCCATCGCCAAAAGACCAATCAAAACGCACCTTGCTACTTTCCGGACTAGAAAAAATATTATCATGGGCTTCAAATTCTACCGGCACGCCGACAAATACCGTTCGATCTCGGCCAATTGAAATCTTCAAATTACTTTTAGATTCAGTTAAATCGCTTAACTCTTCTTGCGAAGAATGCGTGCTGTTTGTTGTTTTGCTGGTTGAGGTTGTGGTCGTACTGGTAGTGGAAGTGGCAGTAGAATCTGGCGCCTCCCCTTCACCAATTCTGATCAACTGAGAAGTAGACCAAGTTTGGCCCGTCGTCCTGGCGGTAAGCACGGCATTGATCGTAAACTCTCCTTCGGTACTGTCTTTATAATAAAATTTCCGATTCGACCAAGTTTTGTTCATGGTCAAAGTATTGTCCGCTACCCAACTACTATTGCTCGAAGAAAATTCCCCCGTTGCTGAAGTGGAAGTCAAAGTTAAATCTGCTGTTTCATCCAAGGCTTCCACCAGGCCGGCACTGTTTTGCGTTTGTATATTTAAGTCTTCAGACACTTCACCTGTCGGCACGAGCAACGGCTCATTAGAAAAAACTATTTGCACAATATTGGCCACACTCGCCTGCGCTAATTTTATACTGATTAAGCTAATAGAAAAAATAACCAACACGATAATCAAACTAAACCAAAAAATAGCTTTATATTTTTTCATGATGAAAGATTAAAGTTTTGATTAAAAAAATTCGGCTTGTCCACCAGCTCTCGCGTTTTATCAAATCGAAGCCAGGTAAAAATATTTTCTTCAAAATCAGCCGAGGTCTTGAAATACCTCTCGAAAATTTTAGAATTCAAAATAATTTTCCGCATCCGATTGCCCTCCACATAATCCAAATAACTAGAATATTCATAACGCTTTAGAGAATCCTTGACCCGATCATCACCCAAAAATCGTGGATGCTTTCTTTTATTCACCCCCTCTTTCAGCGGCTTGAGGTGAATATAGGCAAACAAATATTTAAGCTCGGCTTCAGACAAAATCGGCAGACATTTAAAAGGACCCGCTAGTAACGGGCCCTGTCTGTGATATTTTTGATTGAAATACATTGTATAGCCGGTGGAGAGTTTGGCCATAAATTTCGAAATACTACCTGCCTCTCTCTCCCGAACTAGTAAATGGAAACGATTCGGCATCAAACTGTGACTGATGATGTCGACAAGTGGTGCTCCCCGCTTCACCTCAGAGAGACCATAATAGTTGGCTCCCACGCACCGGGTGTGTTTGAGACATGACGGCCGATCAGTATTGCAACAGTAGAGCATTAGAGTAAAACGGAAATAGTCACCATGATCGATGAAAATTTCTTTACCATCTTTTCCTCGATTATAGATGTGAAAAAATCGTTTTGAACCTAATGTCTTAATTTGATTCATTGCCCGCAATACTGCCCCACCAGCGAAAATCGTGCAATATTACCGCTGTGGATAACCCCACCGAGGTTCCCTCTTCTATTCCCAACGGCCATTATTTTTCAACCTTTTTTACTTTTTAAAAAAGCCGTGTTTGAATGTTTTTTGCCTAACGTGCAAAAAAAATACAGTGCTCTTTTTTCAGTTTTTCGAGAGGTTTGACAGGTGTGTTTCGTGGGTGTGATAATATATATTAAATAGTATTTTTACTTATCCCCAATTTTCCTTGACAAGGTTTTATAAAGGTATACTATGTAGTTATTAACACCACCACCCCTACTCGCAAGAGTAAGGGTGGTTTTGTTTTTATATGTTATACTAATGGCTAATTATTATGAATCTAGAACAAAAAAGAGTGGCCATTTTCATTGATGGTGGAAATTTTTACAGAAGAATCCGTCAAGATAATTTAATTCCAAAAGGAACAAAATTTGACTACGCAAAATTTTCTGAATTTCTAGCAAGAGAAAGAATGATCATCTCAAAATCATACTATATCGGGATCGTGAGAAATCACGACAAGACGCCCAAGAGTCAAAAAATGGTTGAGAGTCAACAAAAGTTGTTGAGTAATATGGCTAAGGCTGGATATGAAATCAAGCGAGGTAGAATTGTTTATGATAATAAGATAAGAGAAAAGGGTGTTGATGTACAAATAGCTATAGATTTAGTAATAGGCGCAGTTGAAAATAACTATGATGTGGCAATAATCGTCAGTTCAGATACTGATTTAATACCAGCGGTGAAATATGTAAGGTCCAAAGGTAAACAAGTAGAATATATCGGTTTTGCCCAATCTCCATCTTTGGGTATGATCAAAGAGTCTGATGATAGAATCTTATTAATTAAGGAGCAAATAGAAACCTTTAAAATTACAGAATAATCATCCTCTTTGCCCAAAACCCCAGACCATTCTCGCACAATAACCCTATTTCAGCTTATAACACACCCCCTTGCCCGAGCTCCCAATTTGCTCGATTTTCCCCTCTTTTTCCAATTCATTTAAATATTTCCTGGCTGTATCTCCCGAGACCCCCAGCAACTCTTGAATCTCCAAAGTCGTCACCCCCTCTTCCAGGTCAATCACACTACAGGTCTCCAAAGCTTTTCCATACCGAGCATCACTTTGCATAAAATCCAAGATTTCCTTCTTTCTTCCTTCCGTCCGCTCCTTGAGCGCCCCGATCGCCTCCCCGCGTATCTCAGTTAATTCGTCGGCTGATTTCTGCACCAGCGTCTTCGCCGTTTTTCCCTTGATATAGTAGCCAATCGCCAGGCCGATGATGAGAAATAGTAGATTTTGCATGTGAATAGTAAACTGAGATAAGAATAGCAAATTTGGGGGAAAAGTGGTAGTATCAGATAATAAATTTATGCTCTCAGCTGTGTCTACATATCAAAAATTTATCTCCTACGCCCTCGAAAAATGGCATCATGCCGGGTTTCAAAAGTATTTTCAGAATATGGGGTGGATGTTTTTGGGAAGGATTTTTGTTCTAGTGGTCGCTTTCGTCGTCAACGCCTACATGGCGCGTTACCTTGGTCCTGCTAATTTCGGTTTGCTAAATTATGTATTCAGTTTTGTCGGTCTCTTTGGTTTTATTGCTTCGCTTGGGATTGAATCGATTGCCAACAGGGAAATTATTAAAGACCACTCACAAAAAAACACAATCATTGGTACGAGTTTTTATTTAAAATTATTTGGAAGCTTATTATCTATCATTGCCATTTTTGTGGTTGCAAGACTGAGTACAAACAATGCAGTACTCCTGGGTTTAATCACTATGTATTCCCTCAGTTACATATTTAGCGCCTTCAATATTATAGAGGTCTATTTCCAATCGCAGGTTCTGTCGAAATATCCCGCCGTTGTCACGATAATAGCTGGAGTTGTTTCGGCAATATTAAAAATTACAGCTATGTCTTTTGGTCTCGGTATAATATGGTTAACTGCAATCTATGTATTAGAGAGTCTAATAATCGCGCTGGGATTATTATTATTCTTCTTCCGTAATGGACACACCATAAGAGAGTGGGTGTTTGATAGAAAGACTGCTCTGGCGATCCTGAAAGACTCTTGGCCTCTAATGATATCTTTTATAGCTTTTAGTATATACATGAAGATAGATCAAGTAATGATAAAAAATATCCTCGGTGATAGACAGACTGGAATATATGCTATTGCGGTAAAACTTGCAGAATTTTGGTACTTCATACCAAGTGCTATTTGTGCTTCCGTATTTCCGGCGATTGTCAACGCAAAACAGGTGAACGCTAAACTGTATGAGGGTAGACTGAAGAAACTTTACAGATTAATGTTTTGGATGTCTTTATCTGTCTCAATTATTGTTACGGTATTTGCAAATATAATTATATATATCCTCTTTGGAAATCAATATTTAGAAGCAGTTAACTCACTCAGAATATATGTCTGGGCAGGGATTGGAGTTTCAGTTGGATATGTTCTTTCATATTACTTAATAATTGAGGGACAGACAAAAATTAATGCAGCTTCAATGATAATTGGCGCGTTATTAAACGTACTGCTTAATATATTATTAATACCAAAATACGGAATAAGCGGAGCGGCATTTGCAAGTTTGATTTCTTATACTTCAGTTACTATTGCAACGCTATCTTTCAAAAAAACAGCATGTCAGGCTAAAATAATTATGAATGCGATAACGTTTAAATAAAATTATGTTAAATATATTGAAGAAGATAATATATAATTTTGTACTAATAAACAAAACAAACGTCTTTGGGGAAAAACCAAGAGATATAATCTTTGTAGAACCGACATATTATATAATTAACAAGCTTGATGAAAAAAGTACTGTGATAGATGTCGGTACGGGAGATAACGCCGACCTATCTCAAGCTTTAATAAAAAAATATAACCTAGTGTCTTATGGTTTTGATCCAACCCTTAAACACCAGCCTTCGCTAAAAAAGATAGAGAGAGGGAGCAATGGTCATTTTATCTTCCATAATTTTGCGCTCTCGAGCAAGTCTGGGGAAGCTGAATTTTTTGAGAGTGTTGAGAATATTAGCGGTTCATTCTCTACAGACCATATCAATATTAAAAAAAATAACAAGAAATATTCCGTCAAAACAATTACCTTAAAGGATATTATCTTAATGCTACCTATAAAAAGAATAGACTTAATTAAGATAGATATTGAGGGCGAAGAATATAATTTAATAAAATCTCTAGAAAAAGAATTGGCAGATAAAATACAACAATTTGTTGTTGAATTTCATCATCATTGTATTGATAAGTATTCAGTCATCGACAACATTAAGGCTATCAGAAAGATGGAGTCTTTTGGTTTTAAATTTTATTCAAAAGATGGAATAAATTATTTGTTCTATAAAGATAATGATAAGAAAAATAATTAAAAAATTAATATCTTATTTATACAAGATAAAAGGGGTTATAAAATATTACCTTATTAAATTTGATTTATATAGGATTAAACATGACAAGATTAATCTTTGTAGTGGATCAATATTGCTCAAAGATTATTGTAATATTGATATCTATAATAGAGCAGATATTAATATCGACTTAGAAAAAAAGCTGTTGCCCTTCAGAGATAGTTCAGCGAGCGTGATTGTATGCATTTCTGCCATTAATTACTTTACAAGGGATAGGGGTGAAAGAATAATTAAAGATGTTTATCGTGTTCTTAAAACGGACGGCATTGCAAGATTTAGTACACAAGACTTAGAATTAATTGCTAAAAAATATATAGACAGGGACAAAGACTTTTTTTTCCAAAAATCAGTGAACGGCAAGGAACGGTTTGCTGGAGAAACATTTTGTGATAAGTTTAATTCTTGGTTCTATGGTTACGCTGTGGCAAAAAATAAAGGCTGTAAATATTTTTATGACTACGAAACTCTCCGTTTGGTGTTTGAAAAAGCAGGTTTTAAAATAATTAACAATAAGAAATACATGGAAAGCACTCTCAACAATATAGACCAAATTGATAATAGACCTGATCAAATGTTTTTTCTTGAAGCTGTAAAATAAAATGATTAATTTATTAAAAAAGATAAAACAATTTCTGCTAAAAAAGACGAGGCTTTTCTTGGTAGAATATCAATATCCAAAACATATTTTCAGCAAAAATGTAATTTGTAAAGATGAGAAACATCTCGAGGAATCTATTGCATGGCTCTGTAAGGCCCAGGATGTCACTGGATGTGGTGGTGTTAGCAGTCATTATGATATTGCAACCAAAAAATGGGGTGATCCATATAGAGAGACGACTGGCTATATAATCGAAACCCTAATTAATCATTACCATACGACACAGAAAACGGAGTTGCTCGAACGAGCGATAAAAATGGGAGAATGGGAGATTCTCGTTCAATGCGAAGATGGTTCATTTGGGGAAGTCAGAAAAGATGGTACTATCGGGAAAAAGGTGTTTAATACTGGACAAGTTATCATTGGATTAATTTCATTATATAAAGAAACTAGACAGATGAAATATCTTGAGTCCGCAGAAAAAGCTGGGCAGTGGCTTCTGAAAAATCAAGAAAATGATGGTAGTTGGGATAATTTCACAACACGAGGGGCAAAAACATATCACTCCCGTGTCGCCTGGCCATTACTACTAATCTTTAGTCTTACAAAAAAAATAGAGTACCGAAACGCCGCCGAGAAAAATATCACCTGGGTATTGGCGCAACAGCAAGACAATTATTGGTTTAGGAATACTAGTCTATCAGAAAAAGACGAGCCCTGGACCCATCTCATCGCGTACACAATTAGTGGCCTCATCGAGTGTTATCTTCTCATGGAAAAGCCAGATGAAAGAATATTTAATGCTTTTTATAATTCATCGAACACAATTCTAGAAATCTTTAAGAAAAATGACTACTCTTTTTTACCATGTTCCTTTGATAATAACTGGCGATCAAATGATAAATACTCATGTTTAACTGGAGATTCACAATTGGCGATAGTTTGGATGCAAATATATACAATGACAAAAGAAAAGAAATTCCTTGAGGGGGCAGAGAAAATTATCGACCTAGTAAAGGAAACTCAAATAGTAGAGACCTCTGATTTAAATATAAAAGGTGGAATATTTGGCTCCTTCCCGATACACGGTGAATATGCACCATTTATGTTAATAAACTGGGCTGCAAAGTTTTTTGCTGATTCATTAATATTAAAGAGTAAAATAAAAATATGAAAATAATACACGTAGTCGGTGCAAGACCAAACTTTATGAAAATGGCTCCAGTATACAATGCTATTAAAAAATATAATATTAAACAATTAATTGTTCACACTGGGCAGCATTACAGTGAAAACATGTCAGATATTTTTTTCCGCGAATTAAAAATCAAATCCGCCGATATAAATCTACGAGTCGGTTCTAATACACAAGCGAGTCAGGTAGCAAACATCATGACAAAATTTGAAAATATAGTATTAAACGAAAAACCGAATCTGGTTCTGGTATATGGAGATGTTAACTCTACACTTGCAGCATCATTAGTCTGTGCCAAACTAGGCATAAAAACTGGTCACATCGAAGCTGGTCTAAGATCATATGATCTTAACATGCCAGAGGAGATAAACCGTGTGGTTACAGACAAAATATCAAGTTTTTTCTTTACCCCATCAAAAGATGGTGACACAAACTTGATTAAGGAGGGTACTGACAAAAAGAATATATTTTTTGTTGGAAATGTAATGATTGACACCTTAATTAATTTTCTAAATGTAATCAAAAAAAGGAAAAGAATAGATCTGCCTTTTTCAAAATTCGGCGTTGTTACGATACATCGCCCATCAAATGTTGACGACCCTGCAAAACTTAGAGATATAGTGAAATCATTAAATAAAATATCGAAGAAAATACCATTAATTTTCCCTGTTCACCCAAGAACAAAAAAACAACTTGAGGGTATAAAAGACTTATATTTTAATAAAGACAGAATACGGCTAACTGAACCGCTGGGTTACCTAGATTTTTTAAATTTGATATACTATTCAAGTCTTGTTATAACAGACTCTGGTGGAATACAAGAAGAAACAACCTATCTCAAAGTACCCTGCCTTACCTTAAGGAAAAACACAGAGCGACCGATTACAATTAGCGAAGGAACAAATACACTAATAGGGACAGATTATAAATTACTAGAACGACTGGTAGACGAAATAATTTCTGGTAACTACAAGAAAAGCAAAATACCAAATAAGTGGGATGGAAAGGCATCGGAAAGAATTGCTAAAACAATTATAAAACTTAATTTATGAAAAATATAAAAAGAATAACCGCGTTCATTAGTAAAAAGTTTTGGTTTCTGAATCCAATAGGATTAATCGCAAGATTATATATTAACACTTTAAATAAAAACGAATTTAAGAATCCACCATTTGCAACTTTTAATGAGCGTCCTATTGAATACAAGTTTGTATTTGAACAAATCTCCAAGCAATACCCAAAGAAAATTCTCGATGTTGGCACTGGCTTAACGTCGCTTCCGCATTTGATGGCGAATTGTGGATGTGCAGTCACTGCTATAGATAATATTCAGGATTACTGGGATCATAACCTTTTCAATCGTCACTATTACGTTAAAAACGATAATGTAATCAAACCAAAATTAAATGACAAATTTGATCTGATCACCTGTATCAGTACATTAGAGCATATTGAGAATTACAATAAGGCGGTCGAATCTATGTTTTCTTTGTTAAATAATGGCGGGTACCTTATACTCACCTTTCCATATAACGAAAAAAAATATGTGGATAATGTCTACGCACTTGATGAATCAAATACAGATTTTCTGCCATCATATAAGACGCACGCATTCTCTCGAAAAGAAATCGAGTCCTGGTTAGATAATAAAGCTAAAATAGCCCATCAAGAGTATTGGAAATTTTTTACAGGAGAATACTGGACGACTGGAGAAAGATTGAATATACCAAAGTTAGTGACCAAAGATGAAACCCATCAAATCTCCTGTATACTGTTTCAGAAAAACCAATAATTTATATCTATGAAAATTCTATTTATAGGAGTCGGCCTCACGGATTATACAAATCAAATATTAAATAAACTCAGTAAAGAACCTGGGATCGAATTATACAACCTTGTTGATTCAAGTGGAAAAGGACATGCGGGTGATGCGGTACATCAGACAAAAGAAGGAATCGAATTTAATGTGGTAGGTTTAAAACAGTGCCTGTTTAATATTTTTAGCTATAATAGGTACAAAGGTTTCAAAAATTTTAGAAAGACAATAAAAAAACTGCGCCCAGAGATAATAATAATCACTGAAGTGTACCTCCCCTTCATAATCGACAACAAAAAAAATAGACAGTTAATCAAAGACCTAAAAATAAAATTAATAATGAAAGACATTCCGTTCAGATTACACGGATATCAGGAGACAAAGGATAAAATCTTGTCTGGAGAATTTGACCATAACTATATTTCATCCTTTTACCTAATTATTGAAAGAACTTTTAAAAAGGTAAGGTTGTATAAAATCTTATCTCATATTACACAGTCTCTAGGAAAGATTAAATTTACTAGACTTTTTAAAAAAGTCATGGGTCGCAGAATCTTACTTAAGAAACTAGAGAAAAAAAAGGAGATGTTAAATTTTGTTGATGCCCACGTAGATTATGTCGAGGAGGCTTATACTCTATTTGGTAGTTATGGCGTCCCTAAAGAAAAAATTTTCATAATCTACAATTCCCCTGATACAGATTATTTGTTTAAGACAAGAGCTGAAATTGAGAAGGAAAAACCAATACTGCCAATAAATAACTTTAGGTTAATACACATAGGAAGACTTATAGAGTGGAAAAGGGTTGACCTATTAATAAAATCTGTTAAAGAACTTAAGGTCACTCACCCAGATGTTGAATTGCTGATAATAGGTGACGGCCCAGAAGAAAAAAAATTAATGAAACTTTCCGGAGATTTGGAGCTGGATGGTGCAATAAAATTTTTAGGCGGAATCTATGATCCAAAATTAATCGGCCATTATCTACTGTCCTCTTCGGTATACGTGCTTGCTGGTATGGGGGGAATTTCAATAAATGATGCCATGGTTTTTGGCAAACCGATTATTTGTTCGGTCTGTGATGGTACAGAAAAAAAGCTTGTTTATCATGATTATAATGGTCTATACTTTAAAGATGGTGATCAAGAAGATCTAACAAGAAAAATAAAATCATTACTTGAAGACCCAGATAAAGTTATGCTTATGGGTGAAAACTCAACCACCATAATCAGAGATAAGATTAACATTCATACTGTTATTAATGGGTATAAAAAGGCTTTTAGATATGTCTTAAAACCAAATGAATAAAAATGTAAGTTTCGTCATACCAGCATATAACTGTCAGAGTACCCTTGAAGAAGCTGTCGACTCTATTTTTAATGATAATTTTCAACCCGGAGATGAGGTGATTATTGTCAACGATGCCTCTACAGATAAAACTAGTGAGATATCAAAAAACCTGTTGACAAAGTATGAGCCGTTTATAAAATTAATAAACAACGAGCGAAACCTGGGTTGTCCAGCGAGTAGAAATATTGGTATCTCTGTATCAAAAAACGATCTAATTTTCAATCTTGACTCTGATAATGTACTGTCCCCAAACAGTATTTGTAGACTTAGAGATGAGATGAACAAGGAAGGGGCAGATGTCGCTTCATTTCAAGAATATCATTATTTCAAGACAGACACCAAAGAAATCACACATAAATGGAGATGTATTGAAGGAGTAATGAAATTGGAGGATTTTCTGAGTGGATCGATAAATCCTGGACCAGGCGGAAACTTTTTATATAGAAAAGAAATCTGGAAAAAAATCGGTGGGTATTGGGAATATGGAAAGGGGTTGCACGAGGCTTGGGGCTTCTCGTTAAAACTTCTAGTTAACGGCGCAAAATTTATCGTCGTACCAAACACATATTATTTTCATCGATATTCACACAACTCTTTGTTCGTTAGAGAAAGCTCAAAGGGTGGTGAGGGTGAGAAAATAACAAATGATTTCATAAAGTTGTTATTGAATTTTTTAGATGAGGATACCTTAAAATACATCAAACGTGTCCCTAATTGGTTTGAACTCATGGAGAAAAGACCCCTTTGTTTAAGGAGTAAGAAACAAGGTCATAATGGTAAGATAATCTATACCTCGCTTATTAAACAGATTGCATATTTTGTTAAAAAAATTATAATGCTATCATGAAAAAATTAATTAGATTACTACTTTCCCCCCTTATATTCTTTGACTACTTAAGATTCAATGAAAATAATGATAAAAGATTCTTCTTAAGTTTTTCTGACTTTTACCCCCAGATAAAAGATAAAACCATCAAAACCAGGTTTGATTCACACTACATCTATCATACCTCTTGGGCGGCAAGAAAAGTTCGAAAGATTAACCCACAAAAACATGTGGATATATCATCGAGTCTGTTTTTTTCTGGTATCGTCTCAGCGTTTATTCCAATTGATTTTTATGATTACCGACCAGCTGACTTAAAACTTTCTAATTTGACTGGACAACACGCAGATCTGACAAGGCTTCAGTTCTCAGACAACAGCATTGATTCCTTATCTTGCATGCATACAATCGAACACGTCGGGTTGGGTAGATATGGCGACCCAATTGATCCAGGTGGAGATTTAAAGGCAATTTCAGAGCTTATAAGAGTACTTAAAATTGGTGGCTCCTTACTTTTTGTTGTCCCAGTCGGACAGCCCAAAATAGAGTTCAACGCTCACAGGATTTATTCTTACGAACAAATAGCAGAATATTTTAAAGGTCTGGAAATGAAAGAATTTACACTAATTACAGATAAAGCTGAATATATTGAAAACGCCGATAAAGATCTAGTAAAAGAACAAAAATATGGTTGTGGTTGTTTTTGGTTTGTAAAAAAATAGTATATGCAAGTAAAAATATATCTAAAAAAAATATTACCTAAAATAGGATCGGAAAATGAACCCAAAAGAATGAAGTGGACTGAAGATATTCTCAAAAAAGTGCCCGCTGGTTTAAGTATACTTGATGCTGGTGCTGGAGAGGGTAAGTTTAAAAAATTTTGTACTCACCTAAAATACACCTCTCAAGATTTTGGCCAGTATGATGGTAGTGGGGACAAGACGGGACTTCAAACAAAAGAATGGGATAACTCTAAATTGGATATCGTCAGTGATATTACAAATATTCCTGTCGCCGACAAATCCTTTGATGTTATAATGTGTACCGAGGTATTCGAACACATTCCTGACCCCATCTCAGCGATTAAAGAGTTCTCAAGAATTTTAAGACCTAGCGGTTCTCTCATTATAACTGCCCCATTCTGCTCTCTGACACACTTTGCACCCTACCACTTTTATTCTGGATTTAATAAGTATTTTTTTGAAACACAGTTAAAAAAGTTTGGCTTCGAGATAAAAGAAATAACCCCTAATGGAAATTTTTTTAGTTTCCTTGGTCAAGAAATTAAACGGTTACCATATATCATGGATAACAATGGTAAAAGGAAACTAAATTTTGTAGAGAAAGTCATTTTATTCTTTACCCTATTGGTCTTATCAAGGCTAGAAAAAAGCGACAAGAATTCAAACGAGGTGCTGTGTTTTGGTTATTTTGTCTTAGCAAAAAAATTATGATAATAGTCGGATTAAAAGGTGGTCTGGGAAATCAACTGTTCCAATATGTCTTTGGTAGGTATTTGTCTATGGTCAATAAATGCAAAGTCAAATTTACCATAATAAAGCCAGCGGCATGCGAAACACCTAGAAAATTTAGATTGGATAATTTTAATACCTGTATCAAATTTGCGACCGAAGAAGAGGTTCTCGGACTCCGCAAGACAAATATTCCTTTATTTAAGAAAATAATATCTAAGCTGTTCAAAAAATATAATGTAGGATACCAAAAAATATCCTTAGATTTAAAAGATACCTACATGGAGGGTTTTTGGCAGACATATAAATATTCAGAAAGAATAAGAAATATGCTTATTCCAGAGTTAACTCTAAAAATACCAGTTGAAGTGAAATATCAAGATCTTGTCTTCAAAATCTGTAGCCACAACTCGGTCTCAATACATATACGACGTGGGGATTATATTAGCGATCCCAAGACAAATAAGATGCATTCAACTATTGATATCGAGTATTATAAAAGAGCAATCAAAATAATAGGTGAGAAAATACCAGAACCCGCCTTCTTCATATTTTCTGACGATATTGAATGGGTAAAGAAAAATTTAAAAATCAGCTCCCCTACCACTTTTGTGTCAAACCCACAAATGGAAGACTTTGAAGAATTGATATTGATGAGTAAATGTAAAAACAACATTATTGCAAACTCTTCTTTCTCGTGGTGGGCGGCTTGGTTAAATCAGAATCCTAACAAAGTAGTAATAGCTCCTAAAAAATGGTTTAATAACATAAAGATTAATGTCGATGATTTATTGCCGTCAGATTGGATTAAAATATAAATACTATGTGCGGAATTATTGGAATAGTCACAAAACAATCAAAAAACTACGAACAAGAGCTTGGGTCAGCAATTTCTTCCCTTAAGCATCGTGGTCCAGACGGAAATGGTAGCCATTTCTTTGACAACTGTGCTCTGGGGCACACGAGATTAAGTATTATAGATTTATCGACCGGTACTCAACCGATGTTATCCATTGATAATAAACTCGGTGTTACTTTTAACGGTGAAATATACGGATACAAAGAATTAAAGAAAGAGCTGATAGATTATTCATTTAAAACCAGTTCTGATACAGAAGTAATCCTGGCTCTTTACCATAAATATCATGACGGGATGATGGAGAAATTGCCCGGGATGTTTTCCTTTGCAGTTTGGGATGAAGACAGACAATCATTATTCTGTGCCCGAGATCGTTTTGGTGAAAAACCATTCTATTATGCAATTGGGCAAAAAGGAGAATTCGTCTTTGCCTCAGAGATAAAGGCTATTCTTGCGACTGGCTTGATAAAACCAATCTTAAATCAAGATGCAATTACCGACTACCTCAAACATCTCTATATTAATACACACCAAACTATTTACCAGAACATTCACACACTTCCACCGGCTCACTATTTAATTTTTAAAGATAACCAGGTGATAGTAAAACGATATTGGGAATTACCCAAAATCAATACAGACATAAATCTACCCACGGCTATTGATAAATTTAAAGAACTTCTAAAACAGGCCGTTACGAGACAGTTGGTGGCTGATGTGCCAGTTGGCGCTTTTCTTAGCGGGGGTTTAGACTCAGCCACTATTGTCGCTACGGCTAGTCAATTAAAAAACAAACTTCAAACTTATTCCTTCGGCTTTGGTGAATCAATAAATGAACTACCGTTGGCAAAGTTGACAGCCGAAAAGTATAATACCACCCACACCGAATTACGGGCTGAAAATTATAATTTAGCGGAGCTATTTCTAAAAATGCAGGAAGTATATGATGAACCATTCGCTGATTCCTCCAATATTCCGACATATTTACTTACCAAAGAGGCTCAGAAATACAATAAAGTAGTGTTAACTGGTGATGGTGGAGATGAGATGTTCGGTGGATATTCAAGTTGGTACAAACCACTTTTTTATCAACTAGAACCTATTTATCGTAATATCGCCTATATACTAAAAAATATATTTTCAGTCTGGTCGCCTTCAATACGACTAGATTTATATTATCGCCTAAAGGGTTTATCTAATAAAATACTAGGAAAAGAGATTGTGGAAGTGCACGCAAAAAAACACGCCTACTTTTCTGATGCCGAACTGGAAAAACTTGTGGGAGAAAAAATAGTCGAAGATAAAATGTCAGGTATGGAAAAAACTCTTAATGAAATTATCAGACATGATGTAACAAACTATATGCCTGGCGATATTCTAACAAAGATAGATCGAGCGGCCATGGCGAATGGATTAGAACTTCGTTCCCCTTTCTTAGATGTGGATTTCGCTACTTTTTGCCTCTCTTTACCGACCAAATTCAAGATTGGTGATAATACAGACAAGATAATATTAAGACGCGCTATGGCCTCAAATTGGCCCCTAAAGATACAAAAGAGATCCAAACAAGGATTTGGTTCGCCAGTGTCAGAGTGGTTATCCCTACCCTCTTTTAAAGAGCTTAAGAAACAATATCTATGCGATGACAGTAAAAAAATATTTAAGCTATTGAATTACAAAGCTTGTCAAAAGACAATTAAAAAAGATAACTACCAGACATGGATTTTGCTGACACTTTCTGTCTGGCTCGAAAAACATGAATTTGATCTAATAAAATAACAATCTCCAAAAACCAAGCCACCTTATCTTCAACCCCAAAATCTTAACTTTCAAATTTTTTGATCTAGTAATCCCAGCATTCACTAATCTATAACTTAATAACTTTTCTGGAATATTGGCCGTCTTATACTTAGAAACAATCCGCGTCCAAAGCTCATAATCTTGAGCATAACGAAAAGATTCATCGTATAGACCAACCTTATCAAATATTTCTCTCCTAATCATTACACTTGGATGAATAAAAGGATTGTGAAATAAGATTTCTTTTTTAATCTCCTTATCAGTTATGAGACGAGGATAATCCCTGACATACTTACTTTCTTCATCGATCATAACCGCCCAGGTCCCACACATGGCGATCTCTGGATTAGAATTTAAAAAATTGACTTGTCTTTCAAAACGATCAGGTAAAGAAATGTCATCCGAATCCATCCTGGCAATATATGCCCCAATGGACAAACCTATCGCTTCGTTTAGACACTTGGTTAGCCCCTTATTTTGGCTATGAAACAGTTTTATTCGGGGATCAGTATAACTTTCAAGAATTTTTCTCGACCCATCAACAGAACCGTCATTAATAATAATAAATTCAAAATCCCTAAAAGATTGTGCGATAATACTATCAACCGCCCCCTCTAGATACTTTTCACCATTATAAACAGACATTATTACGCTGATTTTTGGCATGATTATATCAAGTATATAAACATAAAATGTTAATGTAAAGTAACCTATACCACGATTTTAGTTTGACAGCAAATATAGATATGCTATATTTAATACATCCTTCGAAAAAGCCACGCGCAAGCGGGGCTTTTTCTTTTATCATAGAACCTGATCTTTCTTTATTTTTTATATTTCAAATAGTCATATAATTTATTCCAATCAATAACAAAGCCGAGTAATTTCTGAGCCGTACTGGCTGTATTCTGCACGTCAATAAAGGCGTATTTTTTCATCGGGGGTATTCTATCGCACGTCCCTAATCCGCAAAACTGTGGATAAATCAGGGGTAATCTTAATTCCCCACCCAACACAAAACCGCCCCTTTCGGGGCGGTTTTGGAATACTTTGTAAGGCGTATTGAACCAGAACTATAGCTAACTAAACCTAGTTAACAATAGTAACCGTCGAGGTTCTGTACGAAGCGGTCTCAGGAGCGGTGTATGTTTGATCATAAGCACCAGCTGTTTCTGAGAAATGAACTGTATCAAGTTCAAGTTTGTAAGTAGTCAAAGCGTAACCAGGCTTAAAGGTAACGATTACCTCTAAGGTTGCTGATTGACCTTTCTGGATCTTAACAGAATCAGAGGTCTCTGTTAGAGCCGTCAATTGATCAATAACAACAGACGCAGTTGAAGTACTTACAACTGAACCACCAATAGTCGCTAGGAAACTAACACCAGCAGTTGTTGAAGCTGTGGTTGTAGCAGTTGCGGTCAAAGGCACATACAAGATCTCCTTACTGTTGTTAGTAATTTTAACCTCAAATGTTCCGGTTGCGTAATCATCAGTAGAAGAATCTGCTGAAGTTACGGTCAAGGTCTTCTTGGTTAAAGATACGTCAACACCAACCAAAGCCAAGGTGACAGTCTCTCCGGTAGCTGTACCAGCAATCGAAGTTACGGCATCACCAGTATTCTCTGATTCTGCATCTAAGGTAGTAGAATTACCAGGGAAGGCTACGGCAAGAGTACCGGTAGCATTCTTGTTAATATCTGCCATAACCTTAAGAGCAACGGTATCGTCCTTAGCAATGGTTACATCACCATCTACATCGAAATCATAGTATGTTGATAGAGCCGTTGTTGAACCAATAGTTCCAGAGTATTCATTACCGTCAAGTTCGAGGATCATATCCCCGACCATTGAATAAACGGCGATTGAAGAAGTAGCATATACTCTTACGGTATTAACTACAATTGCATCGTCTGCTGATTCAATTTCTCCTGACAATAATTCAACACCAGTAGTATCATTATCAACGTCAACGATAACAGTTCGAGCATCAGGATTACTATCACTATCAGTAACAGTAACATCTGCGGCTTGTAGATCACCAACGTCAACAGCTTTTGAAGAAGAATTTGCAGATGGTTCATAAATATCAATACCAGCACCATCAACAACTCTTAGGCCATTCGCTGGAATATAAACAGTGAAGTTTGCTGAACCAGTAAAATCACCCTCATCGATGCTGCTTTGAGCAACAACCTGAACGTAATACTTAACCTTGGTACCAGCCTTAATAACGTCATCTAAACCAGAAAATCTAACTCGATAGGTTTTATCGGTCTTGCTTACTTCTGTCCAGGTTGACTTGCTGTCAAGATTATCAACTGAAGCAACTTCGGTTGAACCTCTTAACAAATTAACTGTGTCAAAGGCCTCCCATTGACGACCAGCAGTAGAACCTTGATCAAAGATAACATCTAATCTAGAAAGTTTAAGATCAGAATCATCTGAGGCTTCTACTTCGAAACCAAATACCTTAACAGTCTCACCCTCAGCAATATCCTCGTTTGAAGGAGAAGCTAAAACTGTTAGAGACTTGATATCACCCTCATCACCACCAGTAACTACTGGAGTTGAAGGAGTACCTGGAGTCACAACGACAGGAGCGACGTAATTCAACTTCGCTAATGTCAATGGACCAACGTAACCGGTTGATGGAAGACCATTTGCAGTCTGGTAAGCCATAACAGCGGCCTTGGTGATTGGACCAAAGTAACCAGTAGCTGGGCTAACGCCTAACTTTGTTTGTAGGGCGGTAACATCAGCACCAGTAGAACCAACGGTCAACTCTCTAGTAAACATATAAGAAGCGGAAGCAGAAGCACCACAACCTGCGGCAGCTTGAGCAACAGCAACCTTGTCAGCAGCAATAAGACCAGCGTTAGCAAGAACAGTGATCATATCGCAATTTGCATTTGCACTTGCGACTGAAGCACCTCCGACTAATACTGCGGCGACCAGTGCCAAAGCGACACCGACACCCAATAATTTTTTAGACATGTTTTATAATTTTTTAATTATCTTACTTTCGTTTAGAAAAGTAAGTCAACATTTTCTTTCGCTTAACTAATAAAATTTAATAATGGGAAAGAAAATATTTTTATAAACTACACTCTTTAATTTTTTTTATTAAAGAATGGTCGGCAAGGTTTCGACTAAAAACCAGCCGAGCCTCTGATCAATCTTGCGATCAATCAGAAATATATTTTTTGTTTTCACGACAGACGATGAACATATTTGACCTGGTCATCACCCATCGCTTTCCGGTAATCATTTTAAAAATACAAACAAATGATCACCATTTTTTCAAACTATATTCCGTGCCTTTGTTAAGGCACTGAACACTGAAAACAAGTTATTTATTTTCACTGCTCAGCGCCACAAAAAGTACGAAATAGTAGTGATAAAAGAATGAAGGAAATTCAGAAATAAACTGGCAAAAAGGGACAAGGAAATTCAGAAAAATAATCGCTATTTATTTGTCAAAGACCGCTCGTATTTAATCCGTCCCCATATTATATATTCTATGGCTAGAATATGCAAAACAAGGGCTGTGGATAACTTTTTATAAGCCTCAAACAGGCCTATAACTAAGACGTAATCCACCCCCATAGTATTGCACAATCTGGGCTAAAATGCAACTAGCGCTTGAGTCTGTATCTGGACCAGCGTTTCTCTCCTTCTTTGACAATTACCCCCTTAAGGACAAGATCGGCCAATTCTCTCTGAATCGTCTTTTCGCTACAATCGGAGATCGCGACGGTAAAGTCTTTTATGCCCAAATTGTCCTTTTTCTTTAACAAGTCCAATATAGTTTGAGAGCGATTATTTCTATCAGCGGGAGCGTGAATTACTGTCCTTTTGACTGGCTTTGAGACAGGAGTGGTGACTTGTTCTAAAGGACTAATTCTATCGGACACGTTATCTTGTCCTTTAGGGACCTCAAAGAAATGCTCGGGGAAAATAAGTCCTTTGGCATCATTCCATTTACCCGATGATTCAATGTCTTGAATTAAAGATTCAAACTCGGATCGCAAGATTTGATAATTCATCTCAGAAATCACTCCGCCGGCATAGGAAACTTCGAGGAGAGAGATAAATTTAAAGACGGTAGAAACAAAATTATTATAAGCCAAGATTCTTTCCGATGACGCCCTATCGGACAGGGACAGGCTTTGAGATAGCAGGCTCACTCCCGCCTCACGCATCTGCCACTTGATCGGTTCTTTGTCCGATATGAAACTCGAGAGCATATAAAGAGCAGAAACTAGTTTCTCTGTCTTTTTGTATAAATAGACTAAAACCGGGCTATCTTTGAAGATAGTAACTTCTTGAATATTCAATTTGTTTTTGTCTGATAGCATAATATAGTGTGTCTCTTATAGACGTCCTTTAGAAAAAAATGAGAAATTTTTCGAAAAACCTTTTGTCCATTATATAACGGACAGTAAAAAGATGTAAAGGCCAGAAAACAGTTGTGATACAAAAAATCCCCATTGTAAATACAGATGATTCATGATTTTTTCTATGATATAATTGAAGACAAATGAGCAAAAAATACAAACGTAAATCCAGAAATTTATCTTTACCGGAAAATCCTTTTAATAAGATGCGAGCCGAGACCAAACACAGTATTTGGGCGGTGACTTTTTTTGTCTTGGCGATATTATCGGTTCTTGCTTCGATGGATCTATCGGGGGTGGTTGGAGAAAAGCTTTTCTTTGGTTTGACTTGGCTCTCCGGTATCGGCTATTTTCTTTTGCCGATTATTTTTCTGATGTTGACTATATCTTTTTTAAAACAAGAAGAAAGAGAGCTAAGCGGTTTGAAAACGATCGGGGCTTTGCTCCTGTTTATTTCCGGTCTGGGTATCATCAGCTCACTGGCTAAAATTTTAGAGTGGACCCAGGACGGTGGCCATATCGGCTCGGTGGTGATGGGATTATTCTTTTGGTTGTTTGGCTCGACCGCGACTTTGATTATTCTGTCGGCCTTGGTCATCATCTCCTGCGTCATTTTATTTGAAGCGGAACTGACTATCGATACGCTGTGTTTCTGGCGTCGCTTTAAGAAAGATGCGGAGGAAGACGAGGATGAAGTTGATGAGACGGAAGAAGTAGAGGTGGAGATTGCGGAGACGGCAGAGGTAAAGAAAGAAGAGGTGAAGAAAGAGATTCCTGCTAAGAAAAGCAACCTCACCCCAACCCTCTCCTCAACTGAGGAGAGGGAGAAGAAGGACGACGAAATGGATATTCGATTACGCAATAATCCGGGGGCGAAAGCTTATGTCCCTCCCCCACTATCACTTTTGGAGAATGATCGAGGTAAGCCTGGGACTGGTGACATCAAAGCTAATGCCAATATTATCAAAAGAACTTTGCAAAAATTCGGCATTGATGTGGAAATGGATGAAGTGACGATTGGACCATCGGTGACTCGCTATGCCATCAAGCCCGCTGAAGGCGTGAAGTTATCGAAAATAGTATCGCTTCAAGACAACCTCGCCTATGCCCTTGCCGCCCATCCGATTCGTATCGAAGCGCCGATTCCTGGCAAATCCCTTGTCGGTATTGAAATTCCAAACACGACCAAAACTACCGTTGGCTTGGCTTCCCTGCTGACAGCTGATAAGTATCGAGAATCAGAAAAACCACTTTTGGTTTCCTTGGGTAAAAGTATTTCTGGTGAGGCGCACTTTGCCAACTTGGGTAAAATGCCTCACGTGTTGATTGCTGGTGCGACTGGTTCTGGTAAATCCGTCACCATTCACGCCATCATCACCTCCCTTCTCTATCGCAACTCGCCGGAAATTTTGAAATTCATCATGATCGATCCTAAAAGAGTGGAACTGACTTTGTACAATAAAATTCCTCACCTTTTGACACCGGTCATTACTGAAGCCAAGAAGACTATCCTTGCCCTCAAATGGGCGGCTAAAGAAATGGATCGGCGCTATGACCTTTTGGAAGAGCACGCGTGTAAAGATATTGATTCCTATCACAAAAATGTCCTGGCGCCAGCTATGGAAAAGAAGCAGACCGTCGAAACCATGCCATTTATAGTCGTGGTGATTGATGAACTCGCCGATATCATGATGACCTATCCTCGCGAATTGGAATCAGCGATTGTGCGCTTGGCGCAAATGAGCCGAGCTGTTGGTATTCACTTGATCCTGTCGACCCAGAGGCCGTCGGTAAACGTGATCACCGGTTTGATCAAAGCCAATATCCCCGCTCGTATTGCCTTGCAGGTGGTCTCCCAGATCGATTCACGCACCATTATTGATAGTCCAGGCGCCGAAAAATTGCTTGGATCGGGTGATATGTTGTATTTAGGTGGTGAAATGTCTAAACCGGTTCGCTTGCAAAGTGCCTTTATTTCCGAAAATGAAGTGAAGAAAGTTTCTAAATACTTGGCCGATGCCTATCGTGATGAAATCCCTGGCGAAGAAATTAATTTTGCCGAAACCGAGCGAGACAAGAATGTCTTGTTTGAAGGTGGTTTGGAAGATGATTTGGGCGATGACGATGAACTATACGAAACCGCTAAAGATGAAGTCCTCAAGGCTGGCAAGGCTTCCACCTCCTATATTCAGAGAAAACTACGCGTCGGTTATGCGCGAGCCGCTCGCTTGATTGATATGCTCGAAGAAAGAGGTATCATCGGCCCTGGTGACGGCGCCAAGCCTCGAGAAGTCATCTCCGCTGGTGGTAATGAAGCTGAAAGTCAGGCTTTAGAAGTGAAAGCTGATAAATTGATCGATGAAAATGGTTTCGAAGAGCCAGCTGATCCTAAAAACTTTTAAATTAGATAAATGAAAAAATGAGCCGACACGAAACAAAATTCTATCTAAAGACCATGATCGTCGTCTTGTTTTTGATTATAGTTTTTGGCTATGCAGCTTTTGAAGTTTGGAACTATGCGACCGGACCAAAAATAACGGTCATCACACCAGTGAGTGGCGCTGTGGTTTTGGAATCATTAGTCAATATCGAGGGTCGGGCTCAGAATGTCAAAAAAATTACTTTAAATGACCGGGCGATCGTGATTGATGAAACGGGGAATTTTAACGAAAAGATCCTTTTGTCTTATGGCTACAATGTTTTAACGCTGGAGGCGCAGGATCGTTTTGGTAAAGAAACTAGCCAAGAGTTGCAATTAGTGTACAAATAAAATAGGGCCGAGTTATCCACAGTTGCAAACATTTTGGGTTTGGGGGAGAATAATGATATGAAAAAATTAACAATAGATGAACTCGGAATAATGATTGGTGATGGCTTTAAGGAAACAGATAGGAAAATAGAAGAATTAAGGACCGAATTAAAAACTGAAATGAATACTAGATTCGATGGAGTGGAATCAACAATGGAACACAGGTTTGACGAGGTTAGTAGTCGATTGACTGGTGTCGAGAAAAGATTATGGATTGTAGAAAGCAGAAGTCATTTTAATAGTGATTAATAAATATCATCATGATAAAAAAAGAAAAGAAGGAGCCGAAGGTGATGGGAGCGAATATTGATTCAACTTTGGATGAAATTCGAACAAAATTTGGTGATGACTCAATCATGAAATTGGGGGAAAAGGCACGAGTGGATGTGAATGCGATTTCGACCGGCTCGATTGGTCTTGATGCAGCGCTGGGTGTTGGCGGTTTACCTAGAGGAAGAATTGTGGAGATCTTTGGTCCGGAATCTTCCGGTAAGACTACCCTAGCCCTCCACGTGGTCGCGGAGGCGCAGAAACTGGGTGGTTTGTGTGCTTTTATTGATGCCGAGCACGCGATGGATCCTGAGTATGCCAAAAAATTGGGCGTTAAAATTGATGAGTTGTTGATTTCACAACCCGATAACGGCGAGCAAGGTTTGGAAATTGTCGAGAGCTTGGTCCGTTCGGGTAAGATGGATGTGATTGTCATCGACTCAGTGGCCGCCCTCACTCCAAAAGATGAAATCGAAGGCGATATGGGGGCTCAGCATATGGGCAAGCAAGCCAGACTGATGTCTCAAGCCTTAAGAAAACTCACCGCCATTGTCGCCAAAAGCAAAACTATCGTTATCTTCATCAACCAAATCCGAATGCAAATCGGCGTGATGTTTGGTAATCCTGAAACTACACCCGGCGGTAAGGCCTTGAAGTTTTACACTTCGGTTCGCCTCGATATCCGAAGAATCGCGCAGATCAAAAAAGGAGAAGAGATTATGGGTGGGCGCATCCGCGTCAAGGTAGTAAAAAATAAAGTCGCGGCTCCATTCAAGCAAACAGAGTTTGATTTAATGTATAATGAAGGAATCTCAACTGAAGGCGAAATCATTGCACTCGGAGAAAAAATGGGTATAATCAAAAAATCGGGAAATTCATACGAATGGGCGACGACGGAGAAGGATGAGGATAAGAAATTGGGTCGAGGCTATGATGCCACGAGACAATTTCTGAAAGATACTCCCAAGGTCCGCGAGTCTATTTTGAAAGAAATCCGAAACAAGCTGAAGGAAATCTAAGATATTAAATAAAAAAATGGATAGGAAATATTTATGGTTTGGATTTATGACGGCTGGTCCGCTGACAGCCTATGCGGCGGTCTTTTATCCCGCTTTATCAGTTTTAGCGATAATCTTGATCATCATTGGCCTAAAGGGGGTAATGTATGATATGCTCTAAACCATGTTAGAATACAGCGAAATCGTCGAGAGAAAGTATATTATTTTTAATAATGAGCCGTATGAGGTGCTCTCTTCTCATGTCTTCAGAAAGCAACAGCGTAAACCAGTCAATGCGACCAAGTTGCGCAATATGATTACCGGTAAAATTACTGAGCAAAGCTTTCATCAAAGTGAGAAGGTAGAAGAGGCGGATATTCACACCAAAGAAGCAAAATATTTATACACCAATAAAGGTGAGTTCTGGTTTGCTGACCCTAAAGATCCAGCTAAAAGATTTAAAATCGAGGAAACTTTGATCGGACCACAAGCTAAATTTCTAAAACCAAATTCCATGGTGGATGTTTTAGTCTTTACTGAAGACGATGATGAGGAAGGCAAAATGATTGGAACAAAGCTACCGATTAAAGTCGAACTGAAAGTCACCGATGCTCCACCAGCGATGAAGGGCGATACGGCGACCGGTGGTTCAAAACAAATCACTCTTGAAACTGGCGCTATTATCAACGCTCCCCTATTCGTCAACGAAAATGATACCGTGATTGTGAACACGGAGACTGGTGAGTATGTTGAGAGGGCGAAGAAATAAAAACACAACCGCCCCGTCCATCAGAATGGCCACCCCGCCTTAACCAAGGCGGGGAAAGGGAACGCAAGGTTCTAGGTCCCCTTTCTCCTCCTTGTTTAAGGAGGAGTACCCGAGTCTTCGAGGGGGAGGTGGTGGTTTACCTATTCAAATAAGGCAAAAGGCCCATGAAGCGAGCGCGTTTGACGGCTTCGGCAAGCTGACGCTGGCTTTTGGCGGAGACGGCGGTCTTCTTGCTACCCATAATGCGAGCATGAGGATTGAGGAATTTTTTGATCAAATCCAAATCCTTGTAGTCAACATATTTGATATTATTTTGTGAAAAAAAACACTGTTTGGTCATTTTTGATTTCTTTAACTTTTAAACTACTGAGTTTAGAATGGGATATCTTCAGGATTGATTTCCTCCGTTGGATATTCGATGGTGTCAATTTTATCAGCCTTGGCGCCAGCGGAAACTGGTCCCCCTTCGGTCTGACTTGGAGTATAGGTGCCACCACCTGTCCCTCGGCTACTTGGACCAAATTGGAAGTTTTCGACAATCACCTCAGTACGATATTTCTTGGTGCTTGTAGCTTTATCATCCCAACTTCTAGTCTGCAATCTACCCTCCACAAAGATTCCACTACCCTTCTTTAAATATTGTTCAATAAGTTCAGCTTGCTTAGCAAAAGCCACAACATTGTGATACTCGGTTGTCTCTTTCTTATTACCATCTTTATCCTTATAAGTTCGATTGGTGGCAATCGAAAAATTTGTCACTTTTATACCAGAAGGCAGAGCCTTCATTTCGGGATCACGAACAAGATTACCGTAGAGAAATGCTTTGTTTAGATACATT
>Ga0172380_10002322_pt1 | contig 29726 bp, 29 predicted proteins | sample Leawe162metaG_FD_119747 | JGI IMG/M metagenome (GOLD analysis project Ga0172380, IMG submission 119747) | Leachate microbial communities from a municipal landfill in Southern Ontario, Canada - Leachate well 162 metaG | ecosystem: Engineered > Solid waste > Landfill > Unclassified | place... | reverse complement strand
TTCCGACTTTTTCCGCCTGTCGATCGAGCGTTTCATCAGCCTGGTTGAAACAGAAGCCGGGCGCTGCCCGCTGACCGGCTCGAACGTCACCTGGATGTGGCGCCATCAGGCCCGTATCGCCAGCCTGAGCCTGACCGCCGCTGAGAGCACCTACCGCCTGTGGCGGAATAACTGGGAAAATTTCGTCGGTAGCCAGAAAAAAGCGGCCTGACCCTTCGGTCTGGCCGCATCTGCCGCTCTCGGCCGCATTCTCAGGCCCCAGCCGCCCCGCGCCACCACCTGGCCACGGGGGAAAACTGCCGATACCTTTTTAGCCGTTATTGACTGCCTTCCTCAGGAAGGCAGTTTCGTTTCAGCGCTGGGCGCGCGGTGTCGCGGAGCCCATGATCGAACCCAGTTCCTGACGCAGTCGTGCCGCCAGGGTTTCAGCCCCTTCCTGCGTGGTGATCTGCGGCACCAGCAGCGCGTACTGGTAGCTACCGTCACCAGCAGCCTCCGGACGGATACGCACCGGATAACCGGCGGCGCGCACCTGGTCATAGAGCGCCAGCGCCTCAAGCTCGCTGCCGACCACACCCAGATAGACCTGCCAGCGCCCCTGATTGCGGAAGGTTGCGGCGGCCGGCTGAATCTCGGTTTCCTGCGCCCACTTGGCCAGTTGATCCGGGTCGACTGCGGCTACCGGCTGTGGCACTTGCCCCTTGGGTGCCACATAAAAACTCAGTGGCTCGCTCATCAACACGGGTTCGGCATCCGGGTGCGTCACGGTGATCCGGCCTTCGATCAGGCAGACGAGGTCACGCTCGGCATCGGAACTCCCCCACAGGTCAGTACCGCGTATGCCGGCGGTAACGGTGGCAATGCGCACATTGACCGCGCGCCGGTTCTGGAATCGGTTGAATACCCCGGTGGTGAAGCGGAAAGCCCCTTTGGCCACATCAAAGGCGGCGGTGAAGACCCCGCCTTGTCGCTGGCCGAGTGCATCCATGCGCAGGCTGGCATTCTCGCCAAGTTTTACCGCACTGCCTTCTGAAAGCCGCAGCAACACCCGCGCATCGCGCCCGGTGACCACGCGATCGCGGCTCTTGAGGAATTGCCCGGCCACCAGCGGCAAACGCTGTGCGCCGCGCTCGACCCACGCCGGCGCCTGAACGGCCTCTACCTGAACCGAAGCCTCCCGTGCCATTGCCGTTCCAGCCAGCAGCAGAAACGGTACGACCCATAGTGCACGCCAGCCCTTGATCCTCGACATTTTTATCCCCCGAATACAGTTGCAGGATTCTAGCCGATTCCGGGCCAGCGGCGGCTCGCCAACTGAATCCGCGTATAATTTGCGGCTTTCCGACATCGCAAAGCACGCCGCCCCATGCAGGACAAATACACCCCCGCCGAAATCGAACGCGCCGCCCAGGATCACTGGAACAAGACCGCTGCCGCCCGCGCCATCGAGGACACGACGAAACCGAAGTATTACTGCCTGTCGATGTTCCCCTACCCCTCGGGCAAGCTGCACATGGGGCATGTGCGCAACTACACCATCGGCGACGTGCTTTCGCGCTTCCACACCATGCTCGGCTACAACGTGCTGCAGCCGATGGGCTGGGACGCTTTCGGCATGCCGGCCGAGAACGCGGCGATGCAGAACAACGTGCCGCCGGCGAAGTGGACCTACGCCAACATCGAGTACATGAAGACCCAGCTGAAGTCACTGGGCTTCGCCATCGACTGGGAACGCGAACTCGCCACCTGCACGCCGCAGTACTACCGCTGGGAGCAGTGGCTGTTCACCCGCCTCTATGAAAAAGGCCTGATCTACAAGAAGCTCGGCACCGTGAACTGGGACCCGGTCGACCACACTGTGCTCGCCAACGAGCAGGTCATCGACGGCCGCGGCTGGCGCTCCGGCGCGCTGGTGGAAAAGCGCGAGATCCCCATGTACTACATGAAGATCACCGCCTACGCCGAGGAGCTGCTCGCCGATCTCGACAAGCTGCCGGGCTGGCCGGAGCAGGTGCGGCTGATGCAGAAGAACTGGATCGGCAAGAGCACCGGCGTGCGCTTTGCCTTCCCGTACGAGCTGGACGGCAAAGAGGACAAGCTGTGGGTGTTCACCACCCGCGCCGACACCATCATGGGCGTCACCTTCTGCGCCGTCGCCGCCGAGCACCCGCTGGCGACCCGCGCCGCGCAGGGCAACCCGGCACTGGCCGCCTTCATCGAGGAATGCAAGCAGGGCGGTGTCGCCGAAGCCGACATCGCGACGATGGAAAAGAAGGGCATGCCGACCGGCATCTTAGTCCAGCATCCGCTGACCGGCGAGAAGGTCGAAGTCTGGGTCGGCAACTACGTGCTGATGGGCTACGGCGAAGGTGCCGTGATGGCGGTGCCGGCGCACGACGAGCGCGACTTCGCCTTTGCCAAAAAATACGATCTGGCGATCAAGCAGGTCATTGGCGTTGAAGGCCAGAGCTTCTCGCTCGACGGCTGGCAGGAGTGGTACGCCGACAAGCAGAACGGCAAGTGCACCAACTCTGGCAAATACGACGGCCTCGCTTACGAAGCCGCCATCGATGCGATTGCTGCCGACCTCGCCGCCAAAGGGCTGGGCGAGAAGAAGGTGCAGTTCCGCCTGCGCGACTGGGGCATCTCGCGCCAGCGCTACTGGGGCTGCCCGGTGCCGATCATCCATTGCCCGACTTGCGGCGACATGCCGGTGCCCGACGACCAACTGCCAGTCGTGCTGCCCGAGAACGTCGAGATCACCGGTGCCGGTTCGCCCCTGGCGAAGATGCCCGAGTTCTACGAATGCAGCTGCCCGAAGTGCGGCGGCCAGGCCAAGCGCGAGACCGACACGATGGACACCTTCGTCGAGTCCTCGTGGTATTTCCTGCGCTACACCTGCCCGGACAACGATCAGGCCATGGTCGACCAGCGCACCGCCTACTGGTGCAAGGGCGGCATCGACCAGTACATCGGCGGCATCGAGCATGCCATCCTGCACCTGCTCTACTCGCGCTTCTGGACCAAGCTGATGCGCGATGTCGGGCTGATCGACATCGGTGAGCCTTTCGCCAACCTGTTGACGCAGGGCATGGTCGTGGCGCCGACTTTCTACCGCGATCTGGGCGATGGGAAAAAACAGTGGATCAATCCCGCCGAGGTCGATGTCGTCACCGACGAACGCGGCCGCCCGACCGGCGCCACGCTGATCGCCGACGGCCAGCCAGTGATCATCGGCGGCACCGAGAAGATGTCGAAGTCGAAGAACAACGGCGTCGATCCGCAGGCGCTGATCGACCAATACGGCGCCGACACCGCCCGCTTGTTCATCATGTTCGCCTCACCGCCGGATCAGTCGCTGGAATGGTCGGATGCCGGCGTCGAAGGCGCCTTCCGCTTCCTCAAGCGTTTGTGGAAACTGACGCATGATCACGTCGCGCAGGGACTCGTGCCGGCCTTCGCCGATGGTGAGTTACCGGCTGCACTGAAGGATTTCCGTCGCCAGTTGCACCAGACCATTGGCAAGGTCGCCGACGATTACGGCCGCCGCAAGCAGTTCAACACCGCTATCGCCGCCGTCATGGAACTACTCAACGCCTTCGCCAAGCTGCCGGACGACGCCACCGCGCGCAGCGTCAAGCAGGAAGCGCTGGAAGCCGCCGTGCTGATGCTCTTCCCGATCGTGCCGCACGTCAGCCACGCCCTCTTTGGCGAACTGCGCCCCGGGCTGGATGCCGGACAGCAAACCTTCCCCAAGGCAGACGCCTCGGCGCTGACGCAGGACGAGATCGAACTGATGCTGCAGGTCAATGGCAAGCTGCGCGGCAGCCTGAAAGTTGCTGCTGGCACCGACAAAGCCAGCATCGAAGCCGCTGCACTGGCGTCGGAAGCCGTACAGAAATTCATGGAAGGCAAACCGGCGAAGAAGATCGTTGTCGTGCCCGGCCGCTTGGTCAATATCGTCGTCTAGGAACTTTCTGCCCATGCGCGTCGCTCTCGTTTGCATCGCCCTGCTGCTTTCGGCCTGTGGTTTCCAGTTGCGCGGCGCCTATACGCTGCCCTACGAAAGCCTGCACATCGCCTTGCCGGATGGCTCGGTCATCGGTGCCGGGCTGAAACGGCAGATTCGAGCCGGCGGCGGCACGCGCATTGTCGATACTCGGGAGGAGGCGCAAGGCTCGTTCCAGCAGGTAACCGACCTGCGTGAGCGCCAGATTCTCTCGCTGAGCACGGCCGGCCGCGTCCGCGAAGTCCGGCTGCGCTATCGCTACACCTATCGCGTCATCGACTCGAAGGGCCGGGAACTGGTACCAAGCACGGGCGTCGAACTGACGCGCGATGTCACCTATGATGACTCGGCGGTGCTCGCCAAGGAGCAGGAAGAGCTGCTGCTCTGGCGCGACATGGAGACGGACCTGATCCAGCAGCTTCTGCGTCGTCTGGCTGCCATCAAACCCGCCGTGCTGCCGGAAGGCAACTAAGGTGCAGTTGCGGGGCGACCAGCTCGACGCCCATCTGAACGGGCCGCTGCAGCCCGTTTATGTCGTTCATGGCGACGAACCCCTGCTGGTCATTGAAGCCGCTGACGCCATTCGCGCTGCGGCGCGAAAACAGGGTTTCGATGAGCGCGAAGTGCTGACGGCGCTTTCCGGATTCGACTGGAACCAGTTGCTGCACGCAGCTGGCAATCTCTCGCTGTTCGGTGGAAAAAAGCTGCTTGATCTGCGTATCCCCACCGGCAAACCCGGTCGCGAAGGTGGCGCCGCACTGCAGGAGTACTGCAAACGCTGCAGCCCCGGCACGCTGTTGCTGGTGACGCTGCCGGCACTCGACTGGAAGGACGGAAAAGCCGCCTGGGTGACCGCCCTCGGCAATGCCGGCGCGGCCATCAAGCTCACCGCACCGGCGCTGACCGAGCTACCCGGCTGGATCGCGAATCGTCTGCGCCGACAGGAGCAGACTGCCGACAGAGAGGCCCTGGCCTTCGTTGCCGAGCGCGTCGAAGGCAACCTGCTCGCCGCCCAGCAGGAAATTCGCAAACTGGCCTTGCTCTACCCGAAAGGGCAACTGACGCTGGAAAATGTTCGCGACGCGGTACTCAACGTTGCCCGCTTTGACCTGGATGGCCTGCGCGAAGCCCTCCTGGCCGGGGACGTCGCCCGGATTACACGGACCCTGGATGGGCTGAAACAGGAAGGCGAAGCACCGCCGCTGGTGCTGTGGGCGATGACGGAAGAAGTGCGGGCACTGGTCCAGATCAAGTCTGGACAGGCAGAAGGACAGCCGATGGAAGGTTTGCTGCGCGATGCCCGCATCTGGGGGGCTCGCCAGGGCCTGATGAAAAAGGCGGTTTCACGACAGAATCTGGCGCAAGCCAGGGAAGCGCTCGCACAAGCCGGGCAACTGGACCGGATGATCAAGGGACTGGTCAGCGGCGACGTCTGGAACGAATTCCTGCGTCTCGGCCTGAAGCTTGCGGCTCCGGCTCGCTAAAAAACCCCCGCGACTACTGCCGACTCAAGTGCCGGTACGGCTTCCCGCCGCACCATCTACCGTCTTGTCAGCATCGCCGGCTTCAGTGCCAGCCTCGGCATCCAGCGGTTCCCAGGAACAATGGTGGATTCCGCGAACATCGGTGAGTCCGTCGCATTCAGCCTCATGCACCAGACACTCCCCCCGACACTCCTCGGTAACGACCACCAGGTTCAACTCGTCGTCTACCTGGCGTTCCCCGTCCCAGTAACTGCAAGTTGCGCAGACCTTGACTTCAGCAGGCAATATCAATTTTTTTACCATCTTCGTAACTCTCCGACTTTCGCATGAGAGTGTAATCCCTGCGAAGAGTTCCCTCCCTGATTTTCCGGGGGCGGCGGCTATAATGCCTTTTTTGCACTGACATAGAAGCAACACCATGGATATCCAGCACTACATGACGACCGTTGGCCGCCAGGCACGAGCTGCTTCCCGTGCCGCAGCCCGCGCCAGTACCAACCAGAAAAATCAGGCGCTGCAGGCCATCGCCGCTGCCATCCGGCGCGATGCCGCGACCTTGATCGCAGCCAACCGCGAGGATCTGGAAGCCGCGCGTGCCGCCGGTCTGGAGGCCGCGATGCTCGACCGCCTGACCCTCTCGGAAAAAGGCATTGCGGCCATGGCCGATGGCGTCGAACAGGTGGCTGCCCTGCCCGATCCGGTCGGCGAGATCAGCGACATGAAATATCGTCCGTCCGGCATCCAGGTCGGCAAGATGCGGGTACCGCTGGGTGTCATCGGCATCATCTACGAAGCCCGGCCAAACGTGACCGCTGATGCCGCCGCCCTGTGTCTGAAATCCGGCAACGCCGCCATCCTGCGTGGCGGCTCGGAAGCGATCCGCAGCAACCGCGCCATCGCCGCCTGCGTGCGTGAAGGGCTCGCCGCAGCCGGCCTGCCGGACACCGTGGTGCAGGTCATCGACACCACCGACCGCGCCGCCGTCGGCCAGCTCATCACCATGCGCGAGTACGTGGACGTGATCGTTCCGCGCGGCGGCAAGGGCCTGATTTCGCGCCTGCTCGCCGAGTCGCGCGTGCCGATGATCCAGCACCTCGACGGCAACTGCCACGTCTATCTCGACGATGCCGCCGATGCCGCCAAGGCCCTGAAGATCGTCGAGAATGCCAAGACCCAGCGTTACGGCACCTGCAACACCGCAGAATCACTGCTGGTCGCCCGCTCACGCGCTGCCGAACTGCTGCCGCCGATTGCCGCCATGCTGACCGCCAAGGGCGTCGAAATCCGGGGCTGCACCGAGACGCAGGCGCTGGTAAAGGAAGCCAAGGCGGCGACGGAAGAGGATTACGCCACCGAGTATCTGGCGCCCGTCATTTCGGTGAAGGTCGTCGGCGGCCTCGACGAGGCGATCGAGCACATCAACCGCTATTCGTCGCACCACACCGAGGCCATCGTCAGCGAAAACTACAGCCACGCCATGCGTTTCCTGCGTGAGGTCGATTCGGCTTCGGTCATGATCAACGCGTCGACACGCTTTGCGGATGGCTTCGAATATGGTCTCGGTGCCGAAATCGGCATTTCCACCGACAAGATCCACGCCCGTGGCCCGGTCGGCCTGGAAGGGCTGACCAGCCAGAAATGGATCGTGCTCGGCGATGGCAGCGTCCGCGCCTGACGCCAAAGACCACTCCTGAATATGTCCGCAGCGCTGTTTCCAGACAGTGCTGCCAGCGGCCCATTGACCCTACCCTCGCGTACGGGCGATGTGGCAGACTAGCGCTACCACCGATTTTGCATCGGGGGAAAAAACCATAATTCATATTCAGGAGACAGCATGAAAAAATTCGCCCTCGCGGCCATTGCCAGCTTTGCCTTCAACCTTGCCGCTGCGGTGGAAGTAGAAGGCTTCAAGTTCGACGACCGGATCAAGGTCGGCAGCAGTGAACTCGTTGTCAACGGCACCGGTGTCCGCTCCAAGTTCGGCAAGCGCTATGTCATGGCACTTTACTTGCCGGCCAAGGTTGGCGACACCAAAGGCGTGCTCACAGCAAAGGGGCCGAAAAGAATCGCCATCAGCCTGATCAAGGATGTTTCCGGCGACACCTTTGCCAGCGCCGTCAGCAAAGGCATCAACAACAACAGTTCCGACGCCGAACAGGTGGCCTTGAAGGAGCGCGTCAAGCAACTCTCCGACACGGTGATCGCACTCGACGAAATCAAGGCGGGCTCAAGCATCGTCTTCGACTGGGCTCCTGAAAAGGGAACCATTCTGACGATCAACGGCCAGACGAAGGGCAAGGAAATTGCTGGCGAGGATTTCTTTACCGCGCTGCTCAAGGTCTGGCTGGGCGAAGACCCGGTACAGAACGACCTGAAACAGGGTCTGCTTGGCAAAGCAGGCTGAGCAGACAATAATCAGGCTTCATAAGCGGCCCGTCATGAGCGGGCCGCATTCATCACCCACCCTCGGAGGAGACACCGATGAACAAGCTGCTACGCCAACTGCTGCTCACCACCACCCTGATCGCCGGGACCACCACCGCTTACTCAGCGGAATTCATCAACGTACTCACCGGTGGTACCAGCGGTGTTTACTACCCGCTCGGCGTCGCACTGTCGCAGACCTACGGCAAAACCATGCCGGCGGCCAAGACTTCCGTACAGGCCACCAAAGCTTCGGCCGAGAACCTGAACCTGCTGCAGGCGGGACGCGGTGAAATCGCTTTCACGCTCGGCGATGCGCTGTCCGACGCCTGGCAGGGTAACGAGGAGGCCGGTTTCAAAGCGCCCTTGAAGAAACTGCGCGGTGTTGCCGCCATCTACCCCAACTACATCCAGATCGTCGCCTCGGCGGACTCGGGCATCAAGACGCTGGCCGATCTCAAGGGCAAGCGCATCTCCGTCGGAGCACCGAAATCGGGCACCGAACTCAACGCTCGCGCCGTCTTCAAGGCTGCGGGTCTGACCTACAAGGATTTCGCCAAGGTCGAGTACCTGCCCTTCGGCGAATCGGTTGAGCTGATGAAGAACCGCCAGCTTGACGCCACCCTGCAATCTGCTGGCCTCGGCGTCGCTTCGCTGCGCGACCTGGCAACGGCTATCAAGGTCGTCGTCGTTGCTGTTCCGGCCGATGTCGTGGCCAAGGTCGGCGATGCTGCCTACCAGCCCGGCGTGATCCCGGCCAAGACCTACGAAGGCCAGAACGAGGACATCGCCACTGCGGCCATCCAGAATTTCCTCGTCACCCACGAAGGAGTTCCGGCCGAGACGGTCTACGGCATGACCAAGGCCATGTTCGACAACCTCGATCAACTGGTTGCCGCCCACGCCGCCGCCAAGGCGATCAAGAAGGAAAATGCAGCGAAGAACATGCCGCTGCCGCTACACCCGGGGGCGGAAAAGTATTACCGTGAAGCTGGCTTGCTGAAATAAGCAGCCTGCCCATGAGCCACGCCCAGTCGTCCGGGGCGGCAGAGGATTTCAGCGAACACGGCCTGCCCCGCCCCCTGACCGGGGCGGGGCGCATGGCAGTGATCGCCATCGCCCTTTGCTTCTCCAGCTACCAGCTCGTCGTCGCCGCTTTCCACCCGCTCTCCTCGCTGGTGATGCGTTCGCTGCATGTCGGCTTCCTGCTGCTGCTGATCTTCATGATCTACCCTGCCACCCGTGCAGGTGCACGCCACGGCCGCATCGCATGGCTGGACTGGGGACTGGCGCTGACAGCCTTTGCCCTCTCCTGTTATCAATGGGTATTCGAGGCTGACCTGATCCAGCGCGCTGGCGACCCGACATCCCTGGACATTGCCGTCGGCTGCGTCCTCATCTTCATGCTGTTCGAGGCTGCCCGCCGCGTCATGGGCCTGGCGCTGCCGCTGGTCTGCCTCAGCTTCCTCGCCTATGGCCTGTTCGGCCAGTATCTACCGGGGGAACTGGCGCATCGCGGTTACGCCTTCTCGCAGATCGTCGACCAACTGGCCTTCGGTACCGAGGGTATCTACGGCATCCCGACACTGGTTTCCGCCACTTATATCTTTCTCTTCATCCTCTTTGGCGCCTTTCTTGAACACGCGGGAATGATCAACCTGTTCAACAGCCTGGCGCTCGGGCTGGTCGGCCACACCAAGGGGGGCGCTGCGAAGGTGTCTGTCATGACCTCTGGGTTAATGGGCACCATTTCCGGATCGGGCGTCGCCAACGTGCTGACCACCGGCCAGTTCACCATCCCGCTGATGAAGCGCTTCGGCTATTCCGGCGTCTTTGCCGGCGCCGTCGAAGCCACTGCGTCGATGGGCGGCCAGATCATGCCGCCGGTGATGGGTGCCGTGGCCTTCATCATGGCCGAGAACCTCAACGTGCCCTACGCCGAGATCGTCAAGGCGGCGGCCATTCCGGCCATCCTCTACTACGTCACCGCTTTCTGGATGACCCACCTCGAAGCCGGGCGCAAAAACCTGGTCGGTCTGCCAAAATCCGAATGCCCGAACCCGTGGAAAGCGCTTTCCGAGCGCTGGTACCTGATCCTGCCGCTCGCCGGCCTGGTGGCCATGCTCTTTTCGGGTTTCACCCCCATGTATTCGGGCATGGTCGGACTGTCGCTGACGGCTATCCTCATCCTCGGCGCAGCCATTGCCGCCGGCATGTCGTCAACAGCTTTCCGCTATGTCTTCTGGCTGGCGATCGGCCTCGCTGCGGCGACGTTTGCCAAGTGGGGCATCTGGGTAATCATCGCGCTGATCGTTGCACTGGCGGCCCTCTGCCTGTCGGTGAAAGGCGGCAGGAAGACGCTGCAGACGATGAAGGACAGTCTGGTCGATGGTGCCCGGCAGGCGCTGCCCGTCGGCGTCGCCTGCGCCATCGTCGGCGTCATCATCGGCATCCTGACGCTGACCGGGGCGGCCTCCTCTTTTGCTGGCTACATTCTCCGTGTCGGCGAATCGAGCCTGTTCCTCTCGCTGGTGCTGACGATGCTGGTCTGCCTGGTACTCGGCATGGGCATCCCGACCATCCCCAACTACATCATTACCAGCTCGATCGCCGCCCCGGCACTGCTTCAGCTTGGCGTACCGCTGATCGTCAGCCACATGTTCGTCTTCTACTTCGGCATCATGGCCGACCTGACCCCACCGGTCGCCCTCGCCGCCTTTGCTGCCAGTTCGATCGCCAAGGAATCGGCAATGAAGATCGGTGTCAAAGCCGTGCAAATAGCCATTGCCGGCTTCGTCGTTCCGTACATGGCGGTCTATGACCCACACTTGATGCTGCAAGGTGACGCAAGCATCGGCAGCGTCTGCTACGTTGTCAGCAAGGCGCTGATCGCCATTTCGCTTTGGGGTGCGGCGGCCATCGGCTACCTGAAGGCCCCGATCAACGGCTTCGAGCGAATTTTTGCGGCTGCGGCTGCCTTCATGCTGGTGGCTGCACTGCCGCTGACAGATGAAATCGGCTTTGCCATGAGCGGCCTGTTTTTCGCCTGGCACTGGTGGCGTACGCGCAAGACGTGAGCGCGCTCTGCCTGGCTGCCGGGAAATTGCTGGTGACGATTCCGCTTGTGTCATTCACCCTGGCCTGGACACACTCGATAGAAAAGACGCGCTGGGAAGAGGACTGGTTGATCAGCGGCGGACTGCTGACGATCCGCGCGGCGAGGATCAAGGGCTCGGGGGCTGGCATGGAGCCGCCAGCCAACGCCCGGCTTGAAGCCGGCACCTGGCACTACCGCCCCGAAATACCGCCAATGCGCTCGGTGCGCCTGACGCATTCACCGCATGCCGCCGGCTACGAGTTCTGCAGGGACGGTCGCTGCCAGCCGCTGGCCAGCCTGATCCCGGGTATTGGCGACAACGCCACCATCGAGATGTCCGCCTGCACCGGTGAAGGAAAATAAGCAGGATAATCAGCCACTCGATTGACCATGAAGCACACCAAGGTCACTAAGAGAAAACTGGAAGAAGAATTCGCTCTTCCGGCCGCCAACACGCCAGCCATCGGAGGCTTGCATGACCACTCGGAATTTTGACGCGATCGTCGCTGCACCGGGATTTGCGCTGGGCATCCACTGTGACGGTGAGGACTGGATCGAGACGATCGCATTCCTGCCGCCACAAAAGGAGCGCAGGGGAAAATCCCTGCTGGCCATGGAGGCCGCGCGCCAGTTGCACGCCTATCTGCACAACCCTGATTTTGTTTTCGGGCTACCGCTGAAGCCCTCCGGAACGGCGTTTCAGCGCCGTGTCTGGCAGCAGATCGCGGCTATCCCCTGTGGTCAGACAAACACCTACGGCGATGTGGCGAAGGCGCTGAACAACGCTCCGAGAGCAGTGGGCCAGGCCTGCGGCGCCAACCCTTTCCCGCTGGTTGTGCCGTGTCACCGCGTCATTGCCACCGGTGGCGGGCTCGGCGGTTTCAGTCGGCAAGGCGGCGGTTTTCTGCTCGACATCAAGCGCTGGCTGCTCGCCCACGAGCAACGATGAGCGTCAGCGCACCGCCCGCTCCGGCAACCCCGCTACGCCCCGCCGACGCTGCCGAAATCGACAGCTTTTGCGATGCCGTCTGGCTGGAAGACGGTCTTGCAAGAACCTCGCTCGATAGCTACCGCAGCGATCTCGCACAGTTTTCCCGCTGGCTCAGCGCACAGGAAAAGGAAAACCTCCTGGCCGCGAGCGAAGAGGCGCTTGCCACCTACATGGCCAAGCTTTCACTGGAAATGCGGGCATCGTCACAAGCGCGCCACCTCTCGACCCTGCGCCGCTACTACCGCTGGCTGCTGGTTGAACGGCGGATCAGCGAAGATCCGACCCGGCGCATCGCCAACCCGGTGCGCCCGTCACGACTGCCCAAGCTGATGAGCGAAGCACAGGTAGAAGCCCTGCTCGCGGCACCAGACTGCGAAACGGCACTCGGCCAACGCGACCGCGCCATGCTGGAAACGCTTTACGCCACAGGGCTGCGGGTTTCCGAACTGGTTGGCCTGAAGTTGCACGAACTCAACCTCGACATGGGACTGGTCCGCGTTTTCGGCAAGGGCAGCAAGGAGCGGCTGGTCCCGCTGGGCGAAGAAGCCATCGGCTGGCTGCGTCGCTATCTTGTTGACGGCCGCCCGGCCATGCTCGACAAACGCCAGACAGATGCGCTTTTCGTGACTGCGCGCGCCGCAGCCATGACCCGCCAGATGTTCTGGAACCTGATCAAGCGCTACGCACGGCAAGCAGGGCTTGCTGCCGACCAGATGTCACCGCATACGCTACGCCACGCGTTCGCCACGCACCTGATCAACCACGGTGCGGATCTGCGTGTGGTGCAACTCCTGCTGGGACACGCAGACATCACAACGACCCAGATCTACACCCACGTCGCCCGTGAGCGCTTGAAGTCTCTGCTCGCGGCACACCACCCACGCGGCTAAGGATCTGAGTTCCCGCGCGACAGCGTGACGACGAATGCTGGCGGCGAGTGCTATCCTGTTGCAGAATCCTCTTGTCATTGCGCATCGATGCCCCCTATCCGCTTCTATAACCCGGCCGCCCTCACCCTGACTGTCTTTGCCGGGGTGATGTTGATCGGCTTGCTGGCTGCCGACCTCGTCAGCAGCCGACAGAAAGCCTTTACTGATGCCTCACGTCAGATCGAGCAGCACGACCGCATTCTCGCCGAACACGTCGCCCGTTCGCTGGACAGCATTGAAGTATTGCTGGACGAAATGCGCGTAGCCATCCAAGGAGAAGGTGGCAACTGGCAGCGCTGGAGTACAGCCAGCGGCCACGAGCACTTGAAATCCCGCCTGACACGCTCGCTGCCGCAGATACGGCACTTGATCATTTTTGATGCCGAAGGCTTCCAGCGGCATACCAGTTTTGCCGAAGCCCCCCCGAGGATCAACATCCGCGACCGCCCCTACTTCGTCCAGCTGCGCAACGGCGCCGAACGCTCGCGTTTTGGCCCCTACGTTGGCCGGAACTCGCAACGGATGACCTACGCCGTTGCCCGCCGCCTGACAACCGCTGACGGCAAATTTTCCGGCGCCCTGATGATCGCCATCGAGCCTGATTACTTTGAGGATTTCTGCCGTAGCACACGCCCCTATAGCGAGTTCGAGGCGGCCATTGCCAATGCCGAAGGGACAATCATTTCCCTCTGCCGGTCGCTGGCACCGGAAGCCGACCAGCCGACTGGTGGTGTCGGCGACGATTTCCGAAAAGTGCTGGCGCAGGGGGAATTCGCCGACACGGCGCTGATCACCAGCCGCTCGCTCGTGGCCAGTAAAAATCACCTGATGGCGACAATCCCCGTCCCCGGCTACCCGGACCTGCGCGTAGTCAGCGGCACGCCCAGGGAAGTATTGACGCGCGACTGGTACAAGCATGCGCGGCAGGTGTCGCTGATGGCCCTGCTGGTTCTCATCACCCTGATCAGCGCAGGCATTCTGGTTCGCCGCCAGATCCGGCGAATGGCCCTGCTGACGACCGAGTTGAAGGAAAGCCAGGAGATGCTGGAACAACGTATTCGGGACGCCACGCAGGAACTCAACACCCGGCGTAACGATGCCGAACGGCTGGCCGAGGCCAAATCGCGCTTCTTTGCTGCTGCCAGCCACGACCTGCGGCAGCCCTTGCACGCCCTGCAGCTTTTCCTCGGCGACCTCGCGCGCATCACTGACACTCCCGAACAGCAGGTGCTCGTGCAGCGGATCGAATCCGCCACCAAAGCCATGACGGGACAGCTGCGCAGCATGCTGGACATCTCCCGGCTGGATATGGCCAACATCGTTCCAGAGCGGAGCACACTCGAACTCACCTCGATCTTCGAGCAATTGGCGACCACCTACCTCCCGGCTGCCGAATCGGCCCACGTCCGGCTACTTTTCAGGCCGCGCACGGTCACGCTGGAAACCGACCCGGCGCTCCTCTCCCGACTGATCGGTAACCTCATCGACAACGCCATCAAATTCTCGCCCGAAGGCACGGTTCTGGTCTGCGCCCGCTGGCGTGCCAATGCCGTCCGGATCGAAGTGCGCGACAACGGCAAGGGCATTCCCCAGGCGCACCAGCAAACGATCTATGACGAGTTTTTTCAGGTCGGCAACGACGCCCGCAACCCGGGCGCCGGCCTGGGCCTGGGTCTGGCCATCGCCCACCGTATCGCACGCCTGCTCGGCGCCAGCATCAGCCTGCGCTCAGAAGAGGACAAGGGGACAAGCTTTGCGCTGACGCTGCCCTGCGTGGTTGGCCCGCGTCCATCAAGGAACAACGTAAAAGCACCGTCGGTACGCCTTGTTCTGATCGGCGACCCCGGGAATTTTTGCGAACGTGCCAAGCGCTGGGGATACAACGTTGATGTCGCCGAGAATGTTGCCGGGGCCTGGCGCATGCTGGAGGCAGGGCACGCCATCCCAGTCATCATTCATTCCGGCAGTTGCATGCTTCCCGGCGAAGTGCAGGCGCTGCTGCGTCAATATCGAGGGGTGGTCATCACGGCGGCAGGATGCGACATGCCGGAACTCGGGGCGTATCATCTGCAGGAGCCGATCAAGCCAGCCCGCCTGCGTGCGCTGCTGCGGAGCCTGCACTGACTGAAAGACAATAGTCGTCATGAAAAACGAACACGCCCCCGAAACCCCTGCCACCAAGTTCCTGCGCGCCCACGGCGTCGCGCACTCGAACCATCTTTATGCCTACGAAGCGCACGGCGGCACCAAAGTATCCGCGCGCGAACTCAATGTCAGCGAGCATGCGGTGGTCAAGACATTGGTCATGGAAGACGAGAACGCCAAGCCGCTGATCGTGCTGATGCACGGCGACCGCAAAGTCTCAACGAAGGAACTGGCACGCCAGATTGGCTGCAAGAAGGTCGAGCCTTGCAAGCCGGAAGTCGCCAACCGCCACACCGGTTTTCTGGTCGGCGGCACCAGCCCCTTCGGTACGAAAAAGCAGATGCCGATCTGCATCGAAAAAACCATCCTCGATCTGCCGCTGATCTACATCAACGGCGGCCGCCGTGGATTTCTCGTCGGGGTTCATCCGCACGATATCGTGCGCGTATTGCAGCCGAAGCTTGTCGAGGCGGCACTGAAAGATTGAGCGCAGCGCCTGCAGGAGGTGCCAGGGCGACTCAGGGACTGGCGACGCGCTCGATGACCACGCCGACGCGCCGCACCCCGCGCATCATCCCCAGTTTGGCGACCGACACCTGCACCCACTGTGCGCCGAAATCGTCGAGTAGCATCGCCGCCACGTATTCGGCCAGTTTCTCCAGCAGGTTGAAATGCCGGGCCCCCAGTTCCTTGCGCAGACGCTCGGCCACCACCGCGTAATCGATGGTGTCGCGGATGTCGTCCGAGGCCCCGGCTGAAGCGGTCGAAGAACCGATGCGCAGGCTGATCTCGATCGTCTGCGCGACAGCCTTCTCGCGCGGATAGATGCCGATCAGGGTTTCGACCCGAAGGTCGTCGATGAAAATGATGTCCATGGTGCGGTGTAGAATGCGGTCTCGCATTGTACCCTTCTCCACCCTCCCCACCTTTTACCAACCCCTCTCCAACCCCGCCGCCCACCAAGCCCCATGGATAGCTCACTGCTCGTACCGGCCGCCATCGTCGGCGCCTATCTTCTTGGCTCCGTTCCCTTCGCCGTCATCTGCAGCCGCCTGTTCGGTCTAGCCGATCCACGCAGCTACGGCTCAGGCAACCCCGGCGCCACCAACGTGCTGCGTAGCGGCAACAAGGCCGCAGCCATCCTGACCCTGCTCGGCGACGGCGCCAAGGGGTGGCTGGCCGTGTTCCTCGCCAACCACTTCATGCTCTCCAACGTCGCCGTAGCCTTGATCGCGCTGGCTGTGTTTTTCGGCCACCTGTTCCCGATCTTCCTCAAATTCAAGGGCGGCAAGGGCGTTGCCACGGCGGCCGGCGTTTTGCTGGCGCTGGATTGGCTGCTTGGGGTCGCCGTCCTTGGCCTTTGGCTGCTGACAGTTGCTTTTTCTCGCTACTCATCGCTTGGCGCACTGATCGCTGCGGTCGGTTCACCGCTGCTGGCAGCCATGATGTGGGGGGCAAATTCCCGGATGCTGGCCGTCACCGTCATGTCGCTGGCACTCATCGCCAAGCACTGGCAGAACCTGCAACGACTGCTGACCGGGACGGAGCCGAGGCTCGGGGCAAAGAAAAAAGCAGAGAAAGGTTAGGGCGTATTCACAGTAGATTCATGGACGAATCTACTGTGAACACGCCCTAAATCTCGGCCAACGGCCAGCGTGGCCGGACGGCGAAACGGCCAGCGGCCTTGAGCGGCGCACCCGACGCGAGACGCAAAGCTCCTGCCAGCGCAATCATGGCGCCGTTGTCGGTGCAGAATTCCAGTTCCGGGTAATAAACGTCGATGCCGCGTCGTGCGGCCTTGGCGTCGAGCTGTCGACGCAGTTCGCGATTGGCGCCGACACCGCCGGCGACAACCAGTTGATTCAGGCCGCTGTCCTTGACGGCAATCAGCGATTTCCTGACCAGCACCTCGACGATCGCGTCCTGGAAGCCGCGCGCGACATCGGCTTTTTCCTGATTGTTCAATTCGCGATTCCGCACCTGCGTCAATACAGCTGTCTTCAGGCCGGAAAAACTGAACATCAGATCGCCGGAGTGAAGCATCGGCCGTGGCAGGCTTACAGCCCCCGGCACCCCTTGTTCAGCCAGCGCCGCCAGGGCCGGCCCACCGGGATAACCCAGCCCGAGCAGTTTCGCCGTCTTGTCGAAGGCTTCGCCCGCCGCGTCATCGAGGGTTTCACCGAGAAGTGCATACTCACCCACCCCGGTCACGCGCATCAATTGGCTATGACCGCCGGAAACCAGCAGGGCAATGAAGGGAAACTGCGGTGGCCGCGCCGATAGCAGCGGCGACAGCAGATGCCCTTCGAGATGATGAACCGGCACGGTCGGCACCCCGAGCGACAGAGCCAGCGACTCGGCGAAGGCCGCCCCCACCAGCAAGGCGCCTGCCAGCCCGGGGCCCTGCGTATAGGCGACCGCACCGACATCTCCAAGCGAGCACCCACTATCCGCAAGAACCGCTCGCAGCAGAGGAACGACGCGCCTGACGTGGTCGCGAGAGGCAAGCTCCGGGACGACGCCACCGTAATCCTGATGCATCGCCACCTGCGAATGCAGGGCGTGTGCCAGCAGGCCGCGCTCCTGATCGTAGAGCGCAACCCCGGTTTCATCGCAGGAGGATTCGAATCCGAGCACCAGCATGGGCGGCGATTTTACCCGAGCCAGAAACAGTGGACTTGGAAAAAACACACAGGTCTGTTTATAATCGCTGTCTTTCGCTGTTTCTGCCAACACTTCCAACACAACCGATTGGACTGATTTAGATGCCTAGTATTCGCCTCAAGGAAAACGAGCCGTTTGAAGTTGCCATCCGCCGCTTCAAGCGCACTGTCGAAAAAACCGGCCTGCTGACCGAACTCCGCGCCCGCGAGTTCTACGAGAAGCCCACTGCCGAGCGCAAGCGCAAGCTGGCTGCCGCAGTCAAGCGTCACCACAAGCGTATCCGTAGCCAGACCCTGCCGCCGAAGATGTTTTAAGCGGCTCCTGCCGCAGCAGTCGAAGCACTAGCAACACTGCTCTAAGTCGCGCCGCAAGCAACACCCGGTTCAATCCCGGCGCAACGAAGTTTTCCTGACGCAGCGAAAGCCTGGAGCCGTCCATCACAAGGTGGACGGCTTTTGACGTTTGTGGGGATCATCAGAATGACGCTCAAGGAACGCATTACCGAGGACATGAAGGCCGCCATGCGCGCCAAGGAAACGGCGAAGCTTGGGGCCATCCGTTTGTTGCTCGCTGCCATCAAGCAGAAGGAAGTCGACGAGCGTATCGAACTCGACGACACCGCCGTGCTCGCCGTGGTCGAAAAACAGCTCAAGCAGCGCAAGGACAGCATTGCCCAGTACGAAGCGGCCCAGCGCGAAGACCTCGCCGCCGCCGAGCGCTTCGAAGCCGAGCTGCTCTCCGGCTACATGCCGGCGCAACTTTCTGTCGCGGAGATCGCGGCAGAAATACAGGCGGCCGTTGCTGCCACCTGCGCGAATGGTGAAAAACCCGGCCCGGCCGACATGGGCAAGGTGATGGGCATCGTCAAAGGCCGGCTGGCTGGGCGCGCCGACATGGGCGAAGTGTCCCGGCAAGTCAAAGCGGCACTGACCCGCTGACCCGGGTTAGAGGAAGCGGCGGGCGCCATGATTCCTGAATCCTTTATTCAGGACCTGCTGCATCGGGTGGACATTGTCGACCTCATAGACGCGCATGTCCCCCTGAAAAAGGCCGGAGCCAACTATGCCGCCTGCTGCCCCTTCCACAACGAAAAATCCCCCTCATTCACCGTCAGCCCACAGAAGCAGTTTTATCACTGCTTCGGTTGCGGCGCCCACGGCACCGCCATCGGCTTCATGATGGAATATGCCGGCATGGGCTTCGTCGATGCCGTGAAGGATCTGGCCAGCCGCTCCGGCATGCAGGTACCGGAAGAGGAAGGCCGCCAGCGCCGGGACGAGTCGCGTGGCAACACCCGCGACCTCGCTGAAGTAATGACCCAAGCTGCTACCTACTATCGGGAGCAGCTCAAGGCCTCGCCAAAAGCCATCGATTATCTGAAGCAGCGCGGCCTGACCGGCGAAGTCGCGGCACGCTTCGGGATGGGCTACGCGCCGCCGACCGGCCTTCGCGAGTCTGGCCTGAACTACGACGACCCGCGCCTGACCGCTGCCGGGCTGCTCAAGGCGGGTGACGATGGACGGCGCTATGACTATTTCCGCGACCGGATAATGATCCCGATCATTAACCCCAAGGGCGAGGTAATTGCTTTTGGCGGGCGGATCATTGGCGCCGGCGAACCGAAATACTTGAACTCGCCGGAAACCCCCTTGTTCGAGAAGGGCCGCGAACTCTTCGGCCTGCCGCAGGCCCGTGCAGCGCTACGCGAGTCAGACACGGCAATCGTTGTCGAAGGCTACATGGATGTGATCGCCCTCGCCCAACATGGCGTCGGCAACGCGCTGGCGACGCTCGGCACCGCCACAACCGCGACACATGTGCAGAAGTTGATGCGTCAGGTTGACCGCATCGTCTTTTGTTTCGATGGCGACAACGCGGGGCGCAAGGCGGCCTGGCGTGCGCTCGAGAACAGCCTTGAAGCACTGCCTGACCAGAAGACAATCGGCTTCGTTTTCCTGCCCGAGGCACACGATCCTGACAGCTTCGTGCGCGAGTTCGGCAAGGATGGCTTCAACCGCATGGTGGCGCAAGCAACACCACTCTCGGATTTCCTGCTGCGGCAACTCGGCAGCCATTGCGACCTCACCAGCGCCGAAGGGAAGGCCAAACTGGTGGCAGATGCCAAGCCCTTGCTGCAAAAGCTGCAAACACCGCTACTGCGCCTGCAACTGGTCAAGCGACTGGCCGAAATAAGTGGATTTTCGCAGCCGGAAGTCGAGCGCCTGTGCGAATTGCGCGCCATCACCCGCCCGGCACCGGCGCGCTCACCACGCCAGTCACCAGCAGCGACCTTCATGCGCAAGCTGATCCGCCTGATTCTGCAGAAGCCGGAACTGGCGCTTCGCCTGCCGTTGAACAGCCTGCCGCCCGATGCGCCGGAAACGCGCACCTTGCACCGGCTGGTAGCTCTCGTGCGTGACAGCGAAGGCCCGATCCCCGGCTACGCCATGCTCCTTGAGCGGCTACGCGGCGAGGCCCTGGACGAGGACAATCTGCTGCTGAAGAACGCCGCCTCCGACCTGATGCACGAACCTTTCGCCGAAGAGGAGCTCGAATTCGAGTTCGCCGGAACATTGGCCATCTTCGCTCGCGACGCCCAGAAGGACGAAATCGAGGCGCTCAAGGCAAAAGCCCAGGCGCTCGGCATCGCCGGACTCTCCTCGGACGAAAAAGCCCGCTATGTCGCCCTGCTCACCGCCCGTAGCACGAGTACCAGCAACGGCCTCAACAACGGGTAAATGCACGCTAAGTTCTGATATAATTTGGGGTTTTTCCAACCCACCACCGGGAAATGGACATGGCAAACGAAAAAGCCAAAACACCAGCCAAGGATACCAAGGCCAAGTCATCACGGGCCAAGGAAAAGGCCGCCGCCGAGCTGCTCGCTCAGGCCGGAAACGCCGCTTCGCCGGTTGACGCTGAAACACGCAAGACGCGCCTCAAGAATCTGATCAAGCTCGGCAAGGAGCGCGGCTACCTGACTTACGCCGAGATCAACGACCACCTGCCGGACGACATTGTCGACGCCGAACAGATCGAGTCCATCATCTCGACGTTCAACGACATGCAGATCCAGGTCTTCGATGAGGCTCCGGCCGCCGAAGACCTGCTGATGTCCGATGCAGCGCCAACCGTTGCCGACGATGAGGAAGTGGAAGAAGAGGCCGAACAGGCGCTGTCCACCGTCGACTCCGAATTCGGCCGCACCACCGACCCGGTCCGCATGTACATGCGCGAAATGGGTTCGGTCGAGCTGCTGACGCGCGAAGGCGAAATCGAAATCGCCAAGCGTATCGAAGACGGCCTCAAGCACATGATTCAGGCCATCTCGGCCTGCCCGACGACGATTATCGAGATCCTCGATGCCGTCGCGAAGATCGAGAAGGACGAAATGCGCATCGATGAACTCATCGATGGGCTGATCGACCCGAACGCTGCCAGCGCAGAAGAACTCGCGGCTGAAGAAGAAGCGCTCGAAGCCGAAGAGGACGAGGACGCCGAAGAAGAGGACGATGACGGTGCCGGCGCTGCTGCAGCGGCAACGGCCTCGCTTCTGCAACTCAAGAGCGATGCGCTGGAACGCTTTGGCGTGATCAAGGCGCTCTTCACCAAGGCGCATGCTGCGTTGGTCAAGAAAGGGTCGCAAGACAAAACCTATCTCAAGCTGCAGCAGCAGATTTCCGAAGAGCTGCTCTACATCCGCTTCACGTCGAAAACCATCGAACGCCTGTGCGACTCGGTGCGCGGCATGGTCGAGTCCGCGCGCGGCTGCGAACGCAAGATCCAGCAGATCTGCGTTGACAAGGTACGTATGCCGCGCCCGCATTTCATCAAGTCCTTCCCGGGCAACGAGCTCAATCTGGACTGGGTAGACGGTGAAATTGCCGCCAGCCAGCGCACCTACGCCCAGACGCTGACCCGTAACGCCCCGGCGATCAAGGAACAGCAGCAGAAGCTGATCGATCTGCAAACGCGCATCGGTATTCCGCTGAAGGAACTGAAGGACATCAACAAGCAGATGTCCACCGGCGAAGCCAAGGCCCGTCGCGCCAAGCGCGAAATGACCGAAGCCAACCTGCGTCTGGTGATCTCGATCGCCAAAAAGTACACCAACCGGGGCCTGCAGTTCCTCGACCTGATCCAGGAAGGCAACATCGGCCTGATGAAGGCCGTGGACAAGTTCGAATACCGTCGTGGCTACAAGTTCTCCACCTATGCCACGTGGTGGATCCGCCAGGCCATCACGCGTTCGATCGCCGACCAGGCGCGCACCATCCGTATCCCGGTGCACATGATCGAAACGATCAACAAGATGAACCGCATCTCCCGCCAGATCCTCCAGGAGACCGGCGCCGAGCCTGACCCGGCGACGCTGGCAGTGAAGATGGAAATGCCGGAAGAGAAGATCCGCAAGATCCTCAAGATCTCGAAGGAACCGATCTCGATGGAAACGCCGATCGGCGACGACGACGATTCGCATCTGGGCGACTTCATCGAGGATACCGCGACGCTGGCGCCGACCGACGCTGCACTCTTTTCCAGCCTGCGCTTCATCACCAAGGAAGTGCTTGATACCCTGACGCCGCGCGAGGCCAAGGTGCTGCGCATGCGCTTCGGCATCGAGATGAACACGGACCACACGCTGGAAGAAGTCGGCAAGCAGTTCGACGTCACCCGCGAGCGCATCCGCCAGATCGAAGCCAAGGCCTTGCGCAAGCTGCGTCACCCGAGCCGCTCGGACAAGCTGAAGAGCTTCCTCGACAACGGCAGCAACTAAGGGTACGAAGAGTTACGGGCCTGTAGCTCAGTTGGTTAGAGCAGAGGACTCATAATCCTTTGGTCCACGGTTCAAGTCCGTGCGGGCCCACCAGAAAAAACGGCCTCCAGTCATGGAGGCCGTTTTTCATTTCAGGGCTGATCAGCTTTGGTCAGCCTTCGTCTCGCCTTCGGGTGACGGTGCCGGGGCAAACTTTCCGGTACCAGTGGCTTTTTCGTAGGCGTCCCAGGCCGCGTTATAGCGCTTGCGATGCCAGTACGGAACAAAGAGGACGACCGCCACGCCGAAGCCGACCGGCAACTCCCACGAGTGAAATATAGCCGCCTCCAGAAATGCGGCGAAAAGTGCCGCCATCCCCCAACGCATGCGCTCGATCAACACCAGTTCAGCATCGGCGATTCTGGTTTTTACCTTCAGTTCTTCTATTTCGGTCATTGCAACTCCGTCATGATAAATGGCTGGGCGTATTTTCCCATGGCACGAGCCACGCTCGGCTGTTTAATCAGGCAAGCACGACCAGCCGGGGATCGTCATAAAAATCAGTCAGAATGCGGCGCACGCGATCCTGCCAGAGTTCGCCGAACAGGCGGGCTTCCTCGGCTGACGCACTGCCCGACAACAGGGAAGGCAGCAGCAAGCCCATGCGCGAATCGCCGGGCACCGGGGACAGATCGAGGCTAACCTCGACCGAAGCGCCGTTATCACGGCGGGTGAAGCGGATATCTTCGACGCCAGCGGCATCGAAACTGAGCAGATCGCGGCGCGAAAAACGACCGCCAAGGCCCTTGAAACCACCGACACCGGCAGCCCCGGTGAGCAATGTGGCGACGCTGGCTATGACCCCAGTCACCCCCGCCACCTGGCTGTCGCCAAAAGCCACCATCACCCCACCGCGTTCGGGAACGGCATCACCATAAAGCGCACGCAGCGCACGCGTCGTCATCAGCCAGGCGCCGGCCACGGTCGGGCAGGAATGTCCGGCCAGGCGCACGGCGTCGGCAAAGCGGTATTCGATCAGCCCACCTTCGGCTGCGCCAAGAATTTCGGCCAGCGGGTCGCGCAGGATGATCGGGGGAACAGCGTCGAAGAAGGCGGGAAAAGTCATATCAGTTTTTGCGCTCGATAAGTTCAATCTTGTAGCCATCGGGGTCCTCGACAAAAGCAATGACGGTGCTGCCGTGCTTCATTGGCCCGGCTTCACGCACCACCTTGCCACCCCGCTGGCGGATGGCATCACAGGCGGCGTAAGCATCGGGCACGGCCAGGGCGACATGGCCAAAGCCGTTGCCGAGATCGTAGGCTGACGTATCCCAGTTGTGCGTCAGTTCGAGGACGGCGGTTTCAGACTCCTCGCCGTAGCCGACGAAAGCCAGCGTGAAGCGGCCATCCGGATAGTCGTTCCGGCGCAGCAACTTCATGCCGAGGACTTCGGTATAGAAAGCAATCGAGCGATCGAGATCGCCGACACGGATCATGGTGTGCAGGATGCGCATGGTGCTTTTTACCAGTGAGGAATGTGGGCCGCGAGACGCTGCAGTTCGGCACGCGCCGTGCGGTAGTCGGGACAGCCGACTTCTACCAGAGACCAGAAACGCGGGCTGTGGTTCATGTGGCGCAGGTGCGCCAGCTCATGGATGACCACGTAGTCGATGATTGCCTCGGGAAAATGAATGAGCCGCCAGTTGAGACGGACACCGCTGCGGGTACTGCAGCTTCCCCAGCGGGTGCGTGCCGACGACAGCGAGAGCGGTGGCACATCGACGCCGAGTACTTCGGCCAACGGCTGCAAGCGCCCGGAGAAGTGCTCACGAGCCCGTTCGCGCAAGGCCTTTTCGAGGATAGCGCCGGGCGCCACGCCGGGCTTGAGGCAGAGCGTCAGCGTGCCTGTTCCCCATATCGCCCGGTTGGCGCCAACAGCCAGGCGCAACTCGAGCTCGCCACCAAGAAAGGAGATGCGGGTGCCATCCTTGATAGCCAACGCTTCCGGTCGGCGACGCGTGCGCCACTCGTCGAGCTTTTCGACGACCCATTCCGCATGGCGCTGGATCAGCGATTCGACTTCGGCGAGTGAAGTGCGGCGCGGCGCACCGACGCGTAGGCCGCGATGGTCTATGGAAAGGCCAATGGTCCGCCGCGTACCACGACGCAGAAAGTAGGGAACAATACGGTCGCCCAGCGTGATGCGGCGCGGCTCATCACCCGCCGCTACCGCCACTCCCGTCAGCGCCAGTTCAAGCTGCGGCTGTGGGGTTGGGCTTTGATGCGTTTTCGGCGGCATCCGGGTAGCGATGAGGGGAAATACGGCGCATCTCGGCCTCGATCCAGGCCTCGGTACGCGTATTGATTTCGTCCTGCGAAAGGCCGGTGGTGTCGATGGCCGGGCCGATGCTGATGACGATACGTCCTGGGTGCTTGATGAAGGCGTTGCGCGGCCAGCATTCGCCGGCGTTATGTGCGACCGGCACCACCTTGGCACCGGTCTTCGAAGCCAGATACGCCCCCCCTTGCTTGTAGCGACGGGTTTCGCCGGGGGCGACGCGTGTTCCTTCCGGAAAGAGGATGATCCAGAAGCCGCGCTTCAGGCGATCAGCGCCTTGCACGACAACCTGGTTAAGGGCTTCGCGTCCGGCCGCACGATCGATCGAAATTGACTGCAAGGCGGCCAGCCCCCAACCGAAGAAAGGCAACCTGAGCAGCTCCTTTTTGAGCACGAAGACGCAATAGGTATCTTCCGGCACGAGATCCTGCAGGGCCACCGTTTCCCATGCGGACTGATGCTTGGAAAGGATCACCGCCGGTTCCGTCGGCAGGTTCTCGCGTCCGCGCACTTCATGGGTGATGCCGAGAATGGTCTCCACCTGCCACATGAAGCCACGACGGTAATACCAGACAATGCGGAAACGGAGCAGCAGCGGCAACACCAGCGCGACAACGAGCAGCGTGCCGAAAAGCATCGTCCACAGTGTGATACCCAACAGAAAAAATACGGAACGGATCAGGTGCATGTCAGGAGATCAAATCGTCGACGACTGCAGCAAGATCCTTGAACACCAGCGTATCCTCCGGCAAGCCGCCATCGGCCTGCGTCTTTTCACCCTTGCCTGTCAGCACCAGCATCGGCAGAGCCCCGGCTGAATCCGCTGCCTGCAGATCGCGTAGCGAGTCTCCGACCGCAGGAACACCGACCAGGTCGACGTTGTAGCAGGAAGCGATACGCTCGAACATGCCGGGCTTGGGTTTGCGGCAATCGCAACTGGAATCAGCAGCGTGCGGGCAGAAAAACACGGTGTCGATACGTGCCCCGACTGCCGCTGCCGCTTTATGCATCTTTTCGTGGATGGCGTTCAGCGTATCCATATCGAAGAGGCCGCGCCCGACCCCTGACTGATTGGTTGCAACGACGACCCGATAGCCCGCCTGGTTAAGACGTGCGATCGCTTCCAGACTGCCCGGGATCGGCTTCCACTCTGCCGGCGACTTGATGTACAGCGGCGAATCGAAGTTGATGACGCCGTCGCGATCGAGGATGACGATCTTCATACAGCCAACTTCGAAATGTCGGCGACTGCGTTGAGCTGGCCGAACAGCACTTTGAGCAGCCCGAGTCGATTGGCGCGGATCAACGGTTCATCGACGTTGACCATCACCTCGTCGAAGAAGCGGTCGACCTCGACACGGACAGTGGCCAGCGCCTGCAGTGCATCGGCGTAATCACCGTTGGCGACATGTGATTTAACCAGCGGCGCGAGCTGAACGACGCGCTCGAACAACGCCTTCTCGGCAGCTTCCTGCAGCAGCGCCAGATCCGGTTCAGCGATTTTGCCACCCTCAGTGCCTTCCGCCTTCTTCAGGATATTGCCGATCCGCTTGTTGGCAGCAGCCAGGGCCAGCGCGGCATCATGCGCCACGAATTGCTTCACCGCCGCCAGCTTGGCCGGCACCAGATCGATGCGGGTCGGGCGCTGGCAGAGCACGGCTTCGACAGCATCCTGTGCGTGCCCGGCATCACGCAGATAGCCACGCAGGCGATCGAGCATGAAGTCATGGATCTGTGCCTCGAAACCGGTCGCCGTGAGCATGCCCGGCGGGAAAGCCTTGGCAGCTTCGTCGATCAGTTCGGCGAGATCGAGCGGCAGCGGCTTTTCCATCAGGATCCGCAGCACACCCAGTGCGGCACGGCGCAGACCGAAAGGATCCTTGTCACCGGTCGGCACCTGCCCGATACCGAAGAAACCGACCAGTGCCTCCAGCTTATCGGCCAGCGCGGCGGCACAGGAAATATTGCTCTCTGGCAGCAGGTCGCCAGCGAAGCGCGGGCGATAGTGATGATCCATCGCTTCCGCCACATCGGGCTTGGCACCCTCGTGCTGCGCATAGTAGCGACCCATGATGCCCTGCAGCTCGGGGAATTCACCGACCATGTCGGTGAGTAGATCGACCTTGCACAGAAGGCCCGCATTGCGTGCCAGATTGGCATCCGCGCCAAGCTTGCCAGCGACAAAATAGGCAATGCCGCCAAGACGCTGGGCGCGGTCGCCGAGCGTGCCCAGCTTGTTGTGATAAACCACGGAACCGAGCTTGAGCGCACGCGAGGCGAAACCGTTCTTGCGGTCCTGATTGAAGAAGAAACGGGCATCGGAAAGGCGCGGACGAACCACCCGGGCATTGCCGGTGATGATGTTCGTCGGGTCGACCACCGCCATATTCGAGACGATCAGGAAGCGGTTCTGCAGCTTGCCCGCAGTTGGCCCTTCGCCGTCGAACAGCGGGAAGTATTTCTGGTTCGCCTGCATCGTCAGGATCAGGCATTCCTGCGGCACTTCAAGGTATTCCGACTCGAACTCGCTGACGTAGATCACCGGCCACTCGACCAGTGCGGTGACTTCATCGAGCAGCGCATCGATCAGCTTGACCTTGGCTCCCAGTTCATCGGCCTTGGCCTGCAGCGCCTTGGCGATAATCTCGCGACGGCGGGCAAAGGAAACGACAGCCTTACCGACGCGCTCCAGCTTCTCTTCGTATTCACCGGCGGAGGCCAGCACAATCGGCCCATCGGCAAGGAAACGATGGCCGAGCGTCGTGTTGCCACTGTTCAGGCCCAGCACTTCCCCGGGCACCACATGCTCCCCGTGCAGCATGACCAGGCCGTGCACCGGGCGCACGAACTGCACATCGGAGTCACCCCAGCGCATCACCTTCGGGATCGGCAACTTCTTCAGCGCATCGCCAACGAGCTGGCCGAGCACGGCTTCGAGCTTGACGCCCTTGACCGTGGCTTCGTAAAAGAAGGTCTCGGATTTGCCATCCATACGCTTTTCAAACTTGGCGATTTCCGAAACGGGAATGCCCTTGGCTTCCAGCTTCTTCAACAGCGCCGGGCTCGGGTTGCCGGCAGCATCGAGCGCCACCGACACCGGCATCACCTTCTCATGCACCTTGGCGTCCGGCGCTTCGGCGAGCACCGCCGGCACCTGAATCGCCAGCCGGCGCGGCGTGGCGAACCACTTGTATTCACCGCCCGCCTGCACCAGGTTGCGGTCGGCCAGACCGGCATGCACGCCGGCAGCAAAGACTTCGCCGAGTTTCGCCAGCGCCTTCGGCGGCAGCTCTTCGGTGCGGAGTTCGATCAGTAGCGTCTTGTTCATTATTTACCCTCCCCATTCTTGGCCATGGGGAAACCGAGGGCTTCTCGTGAGTTGTAGTAAGACTGAGCCACTTCGCGCGCCAGCGCGCGAACGCGGCCGATGTAGGCCGCACGCTCGGTGACCGAGATGGCACCACGCGCATCAAGCAGATTGAAAGTATGCGAACACTTCATCACCTGCTCGAAGGCCGGCAGCGCCAAATTCACCGCCATCAGGCGCTTGGCTTCGGATTCATGTTCGCCGAAGTGGCGGAACAGGATCTCGACATTGGAATGCTCGAAGTTGTACTTCGACTGCTCGACTTCGTTCTGGTGATAGACGTCGCCATAGGTGATGCGGTAGCCCGGACCTTCGGCCCAGACCAGGTCATAGACGTTCTCGACACCCTGCAGGTACATGGCGAGACGCTCAAGACCGTAGGTGATTTCGCCCAACACCGGCTTGCAGGTGAGCGAACCGACTTCCTGGAAATAGGTGAATTGCGTGACTTCCATGCCGTCCAGCCAGACTTCCCAGCCGAGACCCCAGGCGCCGAGCGTCGGCGATTCCCAGTCGTCCTCGACGAAACGGATGTCGTGCTCCTTGAGGTTGATGCCGAGCGCTTCCAGCGACTGCAGGTAGAGCTCCTGGATGTTCAGCGGCGACGGCTTGAGCACCACCTGATACTGGTAGTAGTGCTGCAGACGGTTCGGGTTCTCGCCGTAGCGGCCATCCTTCGGCCGGCGCGAGGGCTGCACGTAGGCCGCATTCCACGGCTCCGGGCCGATCGCGCGCAGGAAGGTGGCGGTGTGGAAGGTACCGGCACCGACTTCGATATCGTAGGGCTGCAGCAGCGCGCAGCCCTGTTTGTCCCAAAATTGCTGCAGTCGCAGGATGACTTCCTGGAAGGTAGGCATGAAACGGCTTTCCGGAATTTCAAAAGGGCTGATTTTACTAGCTTTTGCGGGGGATGGCAGCGACCAGCAGCAGTAAACAAGAGATAAGAATTGCTGGCAGATTACCCCAGCGTACATAGGGCGTGCTGCCGCTGTAGCCCTGCACTTCGGCGACCAGCGCAGCGCGGGTGAAAGGCGGCAAGACCGCCTGCACCTTGCCATCGCCCGCGACGACAGCGGTCATGCCGGTATTGGTTGCCCGCAGCATCGGGCGGCCGGTTTCGAGGGCGCGCATCTGGGCGATCTGCAGGTGTTGCGGCTGCGCCAGCGAATCGCCGAACCAGGCGGTATTGGAAAGATTCACCAGCATCGTCGCCTCCGGCAGCGCACGAATGATCTCGGCGCCGAAGACGTCTTCGTAGCAGATGTTTACCGCGACCTTCTGGCCGGCGATTTCCATCGGCGCCTGCCGGTCCGGCCCGGCGGTGAAGCTGGACATGGGGATGCGCATCATGTCGAGAAACCAGCCGAAGCCGGGCGGCACGAATTCACCAAAGGGCACGAGGTGTGATTTGTTGTAGAGCTGGGTCGGCGAAACACCGATGCTGACGGCGGCGTTGGCATAGCGCGTGCCGTCACCCACCGCCACGCCGAAGAGCAGATCGCCCCGCTGGGCCAGCGCGTGG